>Ga0233363_1000024_pt1 | contig 73561 bp, 54 predicted proteins | sample ElkDunMinimDraft_18_FD_191534 | JGI IMG/M metagenome (GOLD analysis project Ga0233363, IMG submission 191534) | Fecal eukaryotic communites from dung pellets of Tule Elk in California, USA - Elk Dung C16 | ecosystem: Host-associated > Mammals > Digestive system > Large intestine > Fecal | place... | reverse complement strand
CTCGTGGACGTGGTCCCCGGGCCGCAGCCGCCCGTCGCGGTGAACGACCACGTGGTCGTGCCCGCGGGACAGCCCGTCACGGTCGAGCCGCTGCGCAACGACACCGACCCCAACGGCGACGAGCTGCGCCTCGCCTCGGTCTCCGAGTCCGCGCCGGCCGAGATCACGATGAACGCCGACGCCGGGACGTTCACCTTCCTGTCCATGGAGCCGCGCTCCTACGACCTCACCTACCAGGTCACCGACGGCCCGAACGCGACCACGGGTCTGGTGCGCGTCGACGTGCTCGCGCCGTCGGCCGCGGACGGCAAGCCGATCGTGGTCACCGACACCGCCCTCCTCCCCGCCGGGGGCAAGACGCTCGTCGACGTGCTCGCGAACGACACCGACCCGGCGGGCGGGGTGCTCGTCGTGCAGTCGGTCAAGGTCCCGGCGGACGCCGGGGTCTCCGTCGCCGTGCTCGGGCACCAGATGCTGCGCATCACGGAGCTGCGCCGGCTCGACGGGCCGGTCAGCATCGAGTACACCGTGTCCAACGGCACGGAGACCGCGACCGGGGAGGTGCGCGTCATCTCGGTGCCCGCGCCGACGCGGTTGCAGCCGCCGAACGCGGCGGCCGACGAGGTCACGGTCCACACCGGGGACGTCGTGACGGTCCCGGTGCTGAAGAACGACACGCACCCCGACGGTCTGGAGCTGTTCCTGCAGTCCGAGCTCGAGCAGGACGTCGACCCGGCGCTCGGCGAGGCGTTCGTGTCCGAGGACACGCTGCGCTTCAAGGCCGGGTCCGAGGCCGGCACCGCCTACGCGATCTACCGGGTGCGCGACGTGAACGGGCAGGAGGACTCCGCCCAGGTCACGATCCACATCCGTGACGGCGAGGACAACGCACCTCCGCAGCCGCGCGAGATCGAGGCCCGCGTCCTGTCCGGCGCGAGCGTACGCGTGGACGTGCCGCTCGACGGCATCGACCCCGACGGCGACTCGGTGCAGGTGACCGGGATCGCCTCCCCCGCCACCAAGGGCACCCCGCAGGTGGTCGACGGCGTGATCGAGTACACCGCCGCGAAGAACGCGACCGGGCTCGACACCTTCACCTACACCGTGCTGGACGCGCGCGGCGCCACGGCGAACGGGACCGTGCGCGTGGGGATCTCGCGCCCGGGGGAGAGCAATCAGCCCCCGGTCGCCGTGGACGACGAGATCACGGTCCGCCCGGGCCGCACGGTCGCGGTCGCCGCCCTGGCCAACGACACCGACCCCGACGGTGACCAGGTCGGCCTCGTGCCCGCCGGGATCGAGGACACGCACGGCATGGACCCGGAGGTCGTCGGGGACCGCATCGTCCTCACGAGCCCGGCGGACGACGGGTCCTACACGTTCTACTACGCGATCCAGGACACCTACGGCGCCCGGGCGAGCGGCGCGGTCACCGTGAACGTCGCCGCGGACGCGCCCCTGCTGCCGCCGATCGCGCGCGACGACACCGTGCCCGTCGAGGACATCCTCGGCAAGACCGAGGTGACCGTCCCCGTCCTGGACAACGACGACGACCCCGACGGCGCCGCGACCGAGCTCACCGTGAGCAGCGACGCCGCGACGGTCACCGTGAGCGACGGCGGCGAGCTCACCGTGACGCTCGCCGAGCAGCGCCAGGTCGTCACCTACACGGTCACCGACGTCGACGGCCTGACCGCCAAGGCGTTCGTCAAGGTCCCCGGCCTCACCGACCAGCGTCCGACGCTGCGACCGGGCACGGTGCTCGAGGTGCTGGCGGGCGAGTCCCTCCCGATCGACCTCACCGAGCACGTGCTCGTCGTCGAGGGGAAGACCCCGCGTCTGACGACCGAGGACAAGGTCACCGTGACGGAGGGCTCGCGCGAGGTCCCGTCCGTGACGGAGATCGTGTACACCCCGGACGCCGCGTACACGGGCCCCGCGTCGGTCTCCTTCGAGGTCACCGACGGCTCAGGTCCCGACGACCCCGACGGGAACACGAACGTCCTGACCATCCCGGTCACCGTGCTTCCCCCCGAGAACCTGCCCCCGGAGCTGGTCGGCACGCCGACGCTCGACGTCGCGGCAGGCGAGGAGGCCACGGTCGACCTCGCGCGGTTCGCCACGGACGCCGACGGTGACGACCTCGCGTTCGCCACGTCCGGGGGCACCGACGGCGTGACGGTCTCGGTCGAGGGCAGCACGCTGCGTGCCCAGGCGACGCCCGAGGTCCCCAAGGGCTCGGTCGTCACCGTCCCGGTCACCGTGACCGACGGCGAGCACCCGCCCGTCGAGGGCACCGCGACCCTCACCGTGGTCGCCTCGACCCGCCCGCTCGCCCGCGCGAACGACGACGCCGTGCCCGACGCGCACCAGGGCAAGGCCACCTCGGTCCCCGTGCTCGCGAACGACTCCAACCCGTTCCCCGAGACCCCGCTGAAGCTCGTCGACGCGGTCGTGGAGACCGGGCAGGGCTCGGCGAGCGTGTCCGGGGAGCAGGTGTCCGTCACCCCGCGCGACGACTTCGTCGGCGTCATGGTGGTGCGCTACCGGGTCCAGGACGCGACGAAGGACCCCGACCGCGAGGTCGAGGGACGCATCCAGATCACCGTGCTCGGCAAGCCCGAGGCGCCGCCGACGCCGCGGGTCGAGGAGGTGCGCTCCAAGACCGTCGTGCTCTCGTGGGACCCGCCGAACAACAACGGCGCGGACATCACGGGCTACACCGTGCGGTCCCAGAACGGCTACGAGAAGGCGTGCGGCACCACCACGTGCACGCTCGACGGCCTGACCAACAACGTCGAGTACACGTTCACGGTCTTCGCGACCAACGTCGTCGGCGACGGACCGGCGTCCCCGCCCTCCGCCGTCGCGCGCCCGGACGAGAAGCCGGACCCGCCCGCCGCGCCGTCGCTCGAGTTCGGCGACCGCTCCCTCACCGTCACGTGGACCAACAAGGCCTACACGGACCGCTCGCCCATCGAGACCGTCGACCTCGAGATCTCGCCGGCCCCGTCGGCGGGAGCGACCCAGATGACCTCGCTCGCGGGGACCTCGGTCACGTGGGACGGGCTGGAGAACGGCGTCGCGTACAAGGTGCGCGTCCGGGCCAACAACAAGGCACCCGACCCGTCGGAGTGGGGCGAGTACTCGGCCGCCGAGACGCCCGCGGGCAAGCCCGCCGCGCCGGGCAAGCCCTCGGCACAGCGCACGTCGATCGGCGACACGTCGCAGATGCAGGTGTCGTGGGTCGCACCGGACGGCAACGGCGCGCCGATCACGTCCTACACGGTCGAGGCGGCGCGGGGCGGCTCGGTGGTCACGACCGCGACGGCGGGCGGCGGCGCCACGTCGGCGACGCTCGGCGTGCCGGCGGACACCACCGGGTACACGTTCCGCGTCCGGGCGCACAACAAGGCGACGGACAAGTTCGGCGACGCCGAGTTCTCCCCGGCGTCCGACCCGGTGCGCGCCTTCGCGGCCCCGGGCACGGTGTCGAACCTCCGCGCCGACGCCAACGGGACGAACAACCAGATCCAGCTCTCGTTCGGCGACGCGTCCGGCAACGGGGTCCGGGCCGACGAGATCAGCTACCAGTACGACGCCGGGGCCGGCTGGCAGGCGCTCGGCGGCAACCGGGTCGTCGGCGGCCTGAAGAACGGGACCTCGTACTCGATCAAGGTGCGCGCGGTCGCCGGGGTGGACGGCGCGAGCGCGCCGGGTGGCGTCGTCACCGCGAACGCCGAGTCGCCGTACGGCCCCATCCCCGCCCCGGTCGTCACGATGAACGGCGGCGACCGGACGATCACGTACGGCTGGCAGACGTCGGGCAACGGCCGCGACTACACCACCTCGGTGACCAACGCCGTCTCGAGCAACAAGCCCAACGGCTCGGGCACGCTCAGCGTCGGCTACTCCGACACCCGGACGATCTGCGTCAAGGTGACCCCGACCGAGGGCGCGGCCAAGGAGACGTGCAAGTCCGCGACGTCGGACAAGAAGCCCGAACCCGTGTTCACCGTGAGCAAGGGCAGCAACCACAAGCTGCCCGACGGCAACTGGCCGGGAAACTGCCAGCACAGCTCGTGCGCCGAGCTCTACCTCACCATCAAGGACGGGCCCGCGAACACGTCGTTCCGGGTGACGTGCTACGGCGGCGGGTCCCAGATCGGCTCGGGCAACTACAGCCGCGACGCCCAGGGCCGCGCGCTGCAGACCGACGGGAACGGGAACTACTCCGGCGGCCAGCAGTGCGTCTACGGCCAGCCGGGCGGCACCGCACGGATCTCGACGACCATCGGGAACACGAACACCATGACGTGGTACTGACGCTCCCCGGGCAGGCCACCTCTGACTCAGCACAGCGAACGGAAGACGACGAATGACCACCATGACCCCCGAGCAGGCCTCCTGGTTCGCTCAGACCTTCGACCGGCTCGTCGGCAACGTGGGCCAGGCCGTCCTCGGCAAGGCGCACGTGGTGCGGCTCGTGCTCACGTGCATGCTGTCGGAGGGCCACATCCTCCTCGAGGACGCGCCGGGCACGGGCAAGACGTCGCTCGCGCGTGCCCTCGCCGCGAGCGTCCAGGGCACGAACAACCGCATCCAGTTCACGCCCGACCTCCTGCCGTCCGACGTCACGGGCGTGACGATCTACGACCAGAAGTCCGGGAAGTTCGAGTTCCACCAGGGCCCGATCTTCGCGTCGATCGTCCTGGCCGACGAGATCAACCGCGCCTCGCCCAAGACGCAGTCCGCGCTGCTCGAGGTCATGGAGGAGGGGCGGGTCACCGTCGACGGCGTCAGCCACGGCGTCGGCCGCCCGTTCATGGTCATCGCGACGCAGAACCCCATCGAGCAGGCGGGCACGTACCGCCTGCCCGAGGCGCAGCTCGACCGCTTCCTCATGAAGGCGTCGATCGGGTACCCCGACCACGCCTCGACGGTCGAGATCCTCTCCGGCGCGTCGGTCCGGGACCGCAGCACGACGCTCCAGCCGCTCATCACGACGCAGGCCGTGACCGAGATGGCCGAGCTCGGCGCGCGCGTGCACGTCGACGGCGCGGTGCTCGAGTACGTCTCCCGGCTCGCGGAGGAGACGCGCAACGCGCCCGAGGTGCGCGTCGGCGTCTCCGTCCGTGGCGCGCTCGCGCTCGTGCGCTGCGCAAAGGTCTGGGCCGCGGCGCACGGGCGCAACTACGTGCTTCCCGACGACATCAAGGAGCTGGCCCAGCCCGCGTGGGCGCACCGGCTCGTGCTCGACCCCGAGGCCGAGTTCGCCGGCGCCACGAACGAGGCCGTGCTCGGCCGGCTGCTCGCCGACGTCGCGGCGCCGCAGGAGCGTCGCTCCGCCTGACGCGGCCGCACGGCGCTCGCGCCCGTCGCCCGCACCGCCGTCCCGGCGGACCGTCCTCTCCCCGCACCGACCGAGAGCCCATCGCATGAACGCCTCACGACGCACTTCGAGCGGCGGCCCGACCGGCCGGCGCACCGGCGCACCTCCCGCGTCGTCCGCCCTCGCCGGCCTGCTGCGCCCTCTCGCGGCGCCCCTGTCCCGGGTCGCCGCACCGGTCGGCCGCGCCCTCGCACCCGTCGGCCGGGCGGTGGAACCCGTGACCTCGGCCGTGAGCCTCTTCGGGTGGGCGGCGCTCGTCGCCACCGTGGCGTCGTGGTGGGCGGGTCTGGCGTTCTCGTGGCTCGAGCTGCTCGTGGTCGCGGTGCTCCTGACCGTCGCGCTGCTCGCCGCGGTCGCGTTCGTCCTCGGGCGGTTCCGGTACGCGGTCGTGCTCGACCTCGCGCAGCAGCGCGTGACGGTCGGCGACCGCGCGGTGGGTCGTCTCGACGTGCGCAACGACTCGGCGCGCCCGCTGCTCCCGTCGGTCATGGAGCTCCCCGTCGGGCAGGGCGTGGCCACCTTCCCCGTGCCGCGCCTGCGGCCGCAGGCGAGCCACGAGGAGATCTTCACGGTGCCGACGCACCGGCGCTCGGTCATCTCCGTGGGACCCGTGCGCTCGGTGCGCGCCGACCCGCTGGGTCTGCTGCGGCGCGAGGTCGTGTGGACGGAGCCCGAGGAGCTCTTCGTGCACCCGCGCGTGAAGAACCTCTCCGGCTCGTCGACGGGCTTCCTCAAGGACCTCGAGGGCCGTGTCACGACGGACATCTCCAACTCGGACGTGTCGTTCCACGCGCTGCGTGACTACGTCCCCGGTGACGACCGTCGGCACATCCACTGGAAGACGACGGCTCGCACGGGCCAGCTCATGGTGCGCCAGTTCGAGGAGACGCGGCGCTCGCACCTCGCCGTGCTGCTCTCGACCCGCGCCGAGGACTACGCGCACGACGACGAGTTCGAGCTCGCCGTGAGCGCGTGCGGCTCGCTCGGCCTGCAGGCCATCAAGGAGGACCGCGGGGTCACGGTCCTCGTCAACGACGGCAACCTGCGCGGCGACCACCGCACGCGTCTGCTCGACGACCTCGCGCGCGTCGAGACGACGTCGCAGCGCACGTCGCTCGTGGACGTCGCCCGCGTCGCGGGCCTGACGATCACGGACGCGTCGGTCGTGGCCTTCATCGTCGGCAGCAGGGTCACGCCCACCGAGCTCCGCGCGGCGTCGGCCCGTCTCCCGCAGGACGTGCGCGTCATGGCGATCCAGTGCGTCCCCGGCGCGTCCCTGAGCCGGCACGCGATCGCGGAGCTCGTCGTCCTCACCATCGGCGAGCTCGGCGAGCTCCCCCTCGCCCTGCGGAGGCTGAACGACTGATGAGCGCCCCCAGCACCACGACGCGCGGCTCGCGCCGCGCCACCCCGGTCGGGGAGCCCGCGCCGCACTCGGGCACCTCGCAGCGCAACACGACGCGGTTGCGCGGCGGCGACACGCCCCGCGCCCTCACCGCGCTCGGCGCCGTCGACGCGCTCGCGCTCGTCGTCGTCCTCGGCGCGACTGCCGTCGGCTTCGCGCCCGTGTGGGGCTCGACCGGGTACCTGCTCCCCGCGGCGGGCGGCGCGGTCCTCGGGCTGGTCGTCGCGTGGCTCGGCGCCTGGCGGCGCTGGCCCGCGGTCACCGTGCTCGCGGTCGCGGTCGTCGCCTACCTGCTGTTCGGCGGCGCCCTCGCGCTGCCGGCGGACACCGTCGGCGGCGTGATCCCGTCGCTCACGACGCTCACCGACCTGCTCCGGGGCGCGGTCACGGGGTGGAAGGAGTTCGTCACGACGGTCCCGCCGATGCGCTCGTTCCCCGAGCTCGCGGTCGTGCCGTTCCTCCTGCTGTTCGTCACCGGCCTGCTCGCGGGCACCATCGCGTGGCGTGCCCGTCGCGCCGCGTGGGCGCTCGTGCCCGTGACCGTCGCGTTCGTCGGCGTCATCCTGCTCGGCACGGTCATCGCGGCCTACCCGGTCGTGCAGGGCCTCGTGCTCGGGTGCGTCGGGCTCCTGTGGGCCGGCTGGCGCGTCACCGCCGCGCGGCTCGGCGCGCACCAGATCACGACCGAGGCCAGCAGGGCGGCGACGCGCCGGCTCTGGTGGCACCGCGTGCGCACCGGTGCGGCGATGCTCGCGGTCGGCGGCGTCGCGGCGGCCTTCGCGGCCCCCGCGCTCCTTCCCGACGAGCCGCGCACGGTGCTGCGCGAGACCGTCGTCCCGCCGCTCGACCTGCACGAGTTCGTGAGCCCGCTCACCGCGTTCCGCAAGTACGCGAACGACATGCGCGAGAACGAGATGCTCACCGTGCGGGGTCTGCCGACCGGCGCCAAGGTGCGCCTCGCGGGCCTGGACACGTACAACGGCGTGGTCTACGACGTCTCGAGCGGGCTGCCGGGCTCGGGCGTCTACACACGCGCGGGCCAGGAGATCGCCACGGTCGCGGCGGGCACGCCCACGCAGGTCCAGGTCGAGATCGGCGACTACGCGGGCGTGTGGGTGCCCGACGTCGGTCAGCTCGCCGGCATCACGTACACGGGCGAGCGGGCGCGCGAGCTGGGCGAGACCACGTACTACAACTCCACGACGGGCACCGCGCTCGCGACCGCCGGGCTGCGGCCCGGCGACACCTACACGCTCGACGCGGTCGTCTCCGTCGAGCCGAGCGAGGACGACCTGCGCGCGGGCGCGATCGACCAGGTCGACGTCCCGACGCCGCCCAAGGGCGTCCTGCCCGCCGCGCTCGCGGGCAAGGCGGCGCAGTTCATGGGCGAGGAGACCGAGCCGGTCGACCAGCTCTTCGCTCTGCGTGACGGGCTCGTCGCGAGCGGCGTGTTCTCGAGCGGCCTCGACACGCAGCCGCCCTCGCGCCCGGGGCACTCGGCCGAGCGCATCGACACGCTCCTCGCGGACGAGGAGATGGTCGGCGACGACGAGCAGTTCGCCGTCGCGCTCGCGCTCATGGCGAACCAGGCCGGCATCCCGGCGCGCGTCGTCATGGGGTTCTACCCGGACCTGGAGAAGAACCCGCTCGAGCCGGGCGAGCCGTTCGTGGCGACCGGTGCCGACGTGCACGCGTGGGCCGAGGTGCCGTTCGTGGGCTACGGCTGGGTGCCGATCACGGCGATCCCGGACGAGGACAACAAGATCCAGCCCGAGCCGAAGAGCCTGCAGGTCCCCAAGCCCCCGATCCTCGAGGACCCCGAGCCGCCGGAGGAGCCCGCCGAGGCCGAGGCCGGGAAGATCGACGACGAGGACGAGGAGAAGGCCGACAGCGACGGCTTCGACTGGGGCCAGGCGGCGCTCATCGCGGTCGCCGTCGTCGTCCCGCTCGCGCTGCTCGCCCTGCCGGTCGTGCTCGTCCTCGCGTACAAGGCGCGCCGCCGGACCCGCCGGCGGACCGCCGAGCGCCCGGTCGACCGCGTGAGCGGCGGGTGGCGCGAGGTGATCGACGCCGCGACCGACCTCGGGACGCCGGTCCCGGCAGGGTCGACGCGGCGCGAGGGCGCGGGGTTGCTCGCGCAGACGTACGGCGCGACGGCGACGATCCCGCTCGCGCACCGCGCCGACGCGACGGTGTTCGGCTCGGGGGAGCCGACCGAGCAGGAGATCGCGGCCTTCTGGTCCGAGGTCGACACAGTCGTCGGAGGGCTACGCTCCTCCGTGAACCGACGCGCACGCGTGCGCGCCGCCCTCTCCCTGAGGTCGGTGCGCACGGGGATCGGTTCGTCCGGCGCGAGCCGGTGGCTGCCCGGTCGCCCGCGCGCCCGGGCGGGCACGGGCGCGCAGGCGACGGTGCCGACGAGACGACAGGGAGACGAGTCATGAGCGACGTGACGTGCGCCGCGTGCGGTTCCGCGCAGTCCGCGGGATCCGCGTTCTGCGCGGTGTGCGGGCAGCCGTTCCCGCGGACCGGTCGTCCGGTCGCCGCGGCTCCCACCGGGCCGGTCGGGAGCGTGCAGGCGTTCGCGCGCAGCGGCGCGGACCTCCCGTACGCCGCCCCGGGCCGCCCGGACCTCGACACGACCACGGAGCCGGAGGTGTACACGGCGACGCAGAAGGCGTTCGGCGCGCCGCCCGTCCTCGCGACGTCGTCGCTCGCCTCCGCGCCCCTGGCGGGCACCGGACGCCGGTTCGTCGCGTTCCTCGTGGACGTCGCCGTGCCCGCGGTGCTCGCGCTCGTCGTGCTCGTCGCGGGGCTCGCGGTCGTCGGAGCACCGCTCGGCGGTGTCCGGACGCTCACGCAGGAGGAGGCCTCGGAGCTCCTCGGCAGGGTCGTCGGGGTCTACGCGCTGGCGGGGGTCCTCGTCCTCGCGTGGTGGGTCGCGACGTGGTTCTGGGAGGGGTCGACGGGCAAGACCCTCGGCAACCTCCTCACCGGGATCCGCACCCTCGGCACGGCCACCCGCGACCCGCTCGGCTTCGGGCGCGCCGCGCTGCGCTGGGTCGTCGTGGGCGCGTGCGGCATCGTCCCGTTCGGCTCGTTCGTCGTCGCCCTCAGCCCGGGTTTCGACTCGTCCGGCCGCTCGCAGGGCTGGCACGACAAGGCGGCCAGGGCGGTCGTCGTCGACGTCCGCGGCGCGGCGCCGTCGGGCTACGACGGCGTCGCCGCCCTCGTCGCGCCGGCAGGGACGGGCGCCTCGCCCGTGCCCTACGGCGGTCACGTCCGGGCCCCTCACCCGGGCGGTCCGGCGCCCGCCGTGCACCCGGGCGCACCGGCGGCGTACCCGGGCGCCCCGGCGGCCTACCCGGGCACCTCGGCGGCATACCCAGGTGGCGCACCGGCCTCCGCCTCGCCCCAGGGGTACGGCCCCCCGGCCGGGTTCGCACCTCCGGCGGCGCCCGCTCCCGCGCCGTCGACCTCCGACGTGCCTCCGGCGCCCGCCGCGCCCGTCCCGGACCCGTGGGCGTTCCCGTCCGCACCGGACCCCGCCGACGGCGGCCTCATCACGGGCGTGCCAGGCGCCTCGTCCGCGCCCGCGGCCCCGCCGACGCCCGCCGCGGCTCCCGCTCCCGCTCCCGCCACGGCTCCGACCTCCGCCGGCGTCCCGACGTCGTCGCCTGCGCCCGCGCGGGCGCCCGCACCCGTGCCGGAGCCCGAGCCCGAGTGGGACTCCACGAGGATGACCGCGCGCGACGCCCGGTCGATGGACCCCGCGCCGGACGTGGTCGTCCTCCTCGAGCTGGAGTCGGGCGAGCGGCGCCCCGTGGACCGCCCCACGCTGCTGGGGCGCAACCCGCAGGCGCCGGACGACGGCCCGTGGAACCTCGTCGCGGTCGACGACCCGACCCGGTCGGTGTCCAAGACCCACGCGGAGCTGCGTGCCGACCCGAGCGGCCTGTGGCTCACCGACCGCGGCTCGACCAACGGCACCGTCGTCTCCGTCCCGGGCACGCCCCCGCGCGTCGCCGAGCCCGGGGTGCGCGTGCGTGTCCCGGTCGGCGCCACGATCCACGTCGGGGACCGCCGCATCGTCGTCCACCCCGGTGCCGCATGACCGCCGACCTGCCCGAGGTCCACCTCTCCTGGGGCGCCGCGTCGCACCGCGGCGCGCGGCGCCTGCTCAACGAGGACCGCTTCCTCGTCTCCCGCTCGGTCTTCCTCGTCGCGGACGGGATGGGCGGGCACGAGGCCGGCGAGGTCGCGAGCGCGACGGCGGTCGAGGCGCTGCGTCCGCTGGCCGAGCTCGACGTCGTGACCCCGGACGAGGTGCGCGACCGCATCGCGGTGGCCCAGCAGAACGTCCAGGCGATCATCACCGAGCCCGGTCGCGGGGCGGGCACGACCCTCACCGGCGTGGCCGTCTCCGAGCAGGACGGCAACCCGTACTGGCTCGTCGTCAACGTCGGGGACTCGCGGACCTACCACCTGGCCGGCGGTCGGCTGGAGCAGGTGAGCGTGGACCACTCCGAGGTCCAGGAGATGGTCGACGCCGGTCTGCTCACCCCCGAGCAGGCGGCGACGCACCCGCGGCGGCACGTCGTCACGCGTGCCCTCGGCTCGCGCTCCGCGCCCCAGGCGGACTTCTGGTACCTGCCCATCGAGCGCCACGACCGGGTCCTCGTGTGCTCGGACGGCCTGACGGGCGAGCTCACCGACGAGCGGATCACGGAGATCCTGCTGACCACCCCGGACCCGCAGGAGGCGGCCGAGCGGCTCGTCCACGGGGCCATCGCGGCCGGTGGGCGGGATAACATCACTGTCGTCGTCGTCGACGCGACGGGCGTGTCGGACGACACGAGCGGCGGGAGCACGACGCCGCGCGAGCCGACAGGGTCTGCGGGGCCGGTCGTCGACGAGGACACGTTGCCCAGAGATGTTCGTCTGCAGATCGGGGGTCTGGCGTGACGCTGCGCTACGTCACGGGAACCGCACGGGCCGTCGTGCGCGGCGGCACGGTCGTCGTGCTGCCGGGGCAGGTCGAGGCGTCGCTCGTCGAGCAGGTGTGGGACCAGCTCGGCGAGGACGCGAGGGTCGTCGAGATCCTCCAGGTCCTCACCGGTGCCTTCGGCTCGAGCCTGCGCACGGTCCCGCCGTTCGCCGTCGCGGCCGTCGCCGACGACCGGGTCCACGTCGCGGTGCGAGGTCGGCTCACGGCGACGCTCGAGCTCGACGGCGGCGAGCGCGTCCGGGTCGACGGCGAAGGCGTCACGACGTGGTCCGAGCGCGTCCTCGAGGACGTGGTCGAGCTGCTCGTGCGCACCGACACCGAGCCGCTGGACGTGCCCGCGGGCCGGCCGCTGCTGGACGGCGAGGAGTCCCTCCCGCTCGTGTCCGGCGTCGTGCTCGCGGCCGCCGTCGCGTGGCCGCTCGCCGAGCGTCCTGCGGCCCCGGTGGTCGAGAGCGTCCCGGCGGAGGGGAACGCGACCGCGGCCGGGCTCGTCGCGAGCCCCCCGAGCCCCCCGAGCACCCTGGGCCCGGCCCGTCCTGCGAGCCCTGCGGGTGGCGCCCACGCGACCGCACCGCCGCTCGTCGTGGCCGTGCCGAGGGCGGAACCCGTCCTCGAGGCCGCCCCCGAGCTCGACGTCCCCGGGCCTACGGGTCTCCTCGGCGCGACCATACGGATGCCCGAGGAGACCATCGCGCCGGAGCCGGAGAGCGCCCTCGCGGCGCCCGGGGACCTCGCGGACGTCCCGCCGCCCGAGGCGCCGGGCACCACCGACGAGCCGCCCGAGCCCGACGACGACTACGCGCACCTGTGGGGATCCACCGTGCTGCGCACGGTCGAGGACGCGGCGGTCCGCGCGGAGGGTGAGGACGAGGACGAGGACGTCGCCCCTGCCGCTCCCGCGGCGTCGTCGCTGCCTCCCGTGCCGCTGGCGCCCGCGCCCCCGCTGCTGGACGACCCGCCCCTCCCGCCGGTCCCGCCCGTGCCGGGCGACGGCCTCATCGCCGGCGTCCCGCGCGAGTGGACGGGCGCCACCCCCGCCGCCGCCCACCGCGCGGCGACCGTCGCGGACCCCGAGGGCGCCGAGCCTGACCCGGCACCGGTCGACGCGCTCGACCACGACGGCCACACGGTGCTCTCCTCCGCGATCGCGGACCTGCGCGCGGCGGCGCAGGACGCCCTCCCGGACGAGCCGGTGCCCGCCCCGCCGGCCGTCCCGTCGTTCTCCGCGCCCCCCGCGCCGGGCCAGCAGCAGATCCTCGCGCGCACGTGCGAGCACGGGCACGCCAACCCGCCCTCCCGCGAGACGTGCGCGGTCTGCCGCAGCCCGCTCGACGGCGACGCCGAGCTCGCGGTCCGCCCGTCGCTCGGGCGCGTCGTCGTCTCGACGGGCCAGACGGTCGAGCTCGACCGCCCGGTCGTCGTGGGCCGACGCCCGCGCACGCCGCGCACGCAGGCGGCGGAGCTGCCGCGCCTCGTCACGGTGCCGAGCCCGGAGCAGGACATCTCGCGCTCCCACCTCGAGATCACGCTCGAGGGCTGGCACGTGCTCGTGAGCGACATGGCCACGACCAACGGGACGACGCTCCTGCGCGCGGGTCAGCCACCGCGCCGGCTGCACCCGTCGGAGCCGGTGCTCGTCGTCGACGGTGACGTCGCCGACCTCGGTGACGGCGTGACCCTCGTCTTCGAGGGGATCCGGTGAGCAGCAAGCGCGCACCGTCACCCCCGCCCGAGATCCAGGGCTTCGAGTACGTCTCGCTCATCGGTTCGGGCGGCTTCTCGGACGTCTTCCTCTACCAGCAGCAGCGCCCCCGTCGGCGCGTGGCCGTCAAGGTCCTCCTGCACGAGTGGTCCAGCCACTCGCAGCGGGCGGCCTTCGACGCCGAGGCCGACCTCATGGCGACGCTCTCGACGCACCCGTCGATCGTCACCATGTACGAGGCCGACGTCGCCGACGACGGCCGCCCGTACCTCGCGATGGAGTACTGCTCGCGCCCGAACCTCGGCGCCCGGTACCGCACCGAGCGGCTCTCGGTGGCCGAGGCCCTGCGTACGGCCGTGCAGATCGCCGGTGCGGTGGAGACGGCGCACCGCGCCGGCATCCTCCACCGCGACATCAAGCCCGCGAACATCCTCGTCACCGAGTACGGGCACCCCGCGCTCACCGACTTCGGCATCTCGTCGACCCTCGACGACGCGGCCCGCGCCGAGGGCATGTCGATCCCGTGGTCGCCGCCCGAGTCCTTCGCGGAGCCGCCCCGCAGCGGGATCGCGACCGACGTCTGGGCCCTCGCCGCGACGACGTACACGCTCCTCGCCGGCCGGACGCCGTTCGAGGTGCCCGGCGGGTCGAACTCGAGCGCGAACCTCATCTCGCGCATCGAGTCGTCCCCGCTGCCCCGGACCGGGCGCACCGACGTGCCGGCCTCGCTCGAGCGGGTGCTCGCGACCGCGATGTCGAAGAGCCCGACGTCGCGGTACCCGACGATGCTCGACTTCGCCCGTGCGCTGCAGCAGGTGCAGAACGAGCTCTCGCTGGGCGTGACGCCGATCGACCTGCTCGACGACTCCGGGCACGTCCAGGAGGAGGAGCCCGACGACGACGCCGGCACGCGGCTGCGCCAGGTGGTCTCGATCGACCCCGACGGCCGCGGTGGGGCCGTGCCCGGGCCGCCCCGACCGACCCAGCCCACGACGCCGCTGCGGCCCGGTCAGCCGGCCGCGCCCTGGCAGGGGCAGACCGTCCAGCCCGGGGCCACCGCCGCGCAGGCCCCGGCCGCCCCGGGCCCGCGCTCGCCGTACGCCCCGGCCGCGTGGACCGGCGCGACGTCCACGGGGACTTCCGGGACCGTGCCCACGACCGCCGTCGGGCAGGCCGGGCACGCCCCGGTGGCCGAGCTCACCGACCCGTCCCGCATGTACCCGGGCGCGTCGCGGCCCGGAGCCTGGGGGACCCCGCCGGTCGAGGACACCGTGCACCGGACGGCCGGGCCGGCCGGGGCTCCCGGCGGACCCCCTGCGCCCGAGCAGCCGAAGGGTCGCGGAGCCCTGTGGGCCGCGGTCGCCGCCGTCGTCGTGGTCGGCGTGGCGGTCGGCGGGTTCTTCGCGCTGCGCGGCGGCGACGACGAGCAGACGCCCGACCCGACGGCCGACGGCCAGGAGGTCGAGCCGTCCGGCGACACGTCGTTCACGCCGTCGGACAACCTCGGGGACCTCGTCCCGCCCGTGAACGACCTCGCCGGCACGTGGGACCCCGCGCGCGAGGTCGCGACGTTCTCCTGGGCCTACGACAGCGAGAGCGCGGCCGAGGACGACTCCTTCTGGTGGCGCAAGCTCGACCCGATCACCGAGACGCCCTTCAAGGAGAACTTCGACAAGACGAGCGTCGAGCTCCGGGCCAAGCCCGGCGAGCAGGTGTGCGTCGAGGTCGTCGTGGACCGTGACGGCAAGTTCTCGGCGTCGCCGCAGAAGACCTGCGTCCAGGCGGAGGCGTCATGAGCGAGCTCGCGGTGGAGTTCTGCGGCGAGTGGTTCCGCCCGTCCGTGGACGGCGACGCGTTCGAGATCGGCCGCGACGGCGACCTCGCGATCGAGGACAACCCGTACCTGCACCGGCGCTTCCTGCGCATCTCGCACGAGGCCGGGATCTGGTGGCTCGCCAACGTCGGGACGCTCATCTCGGCGACGGTGTGCGACTCGGGCGGTGGCGTCCAGTCCTGGCTCTCGCCGGGCAACCGGCTGCCCATCGTCTTCCCGACGACGTCGATCGTCTTCACCGCCGGGCCGACGACGTACGAGCTCACCGCGCAGCTGCGGGGAGCCCCGTACCAGGAGATCCGCTCGGAGGACCCGGCGTCGGGCGCGACCACCATCGGCATGATCACCTTCACGACGAGCCAGAAGCAGCTCATCGTGGCGCTCGCCGAGCCGATGCTGCGTCGTGACGGCACCGGGTTGTCGGAGATCCCGTCGTCCGCCGCGGCCGCAGCGCGGCTCGGCTGGGCCACGACGCGGTTCAACCGCAAGCTCGACAACGTCTGCGACAAGCTCGACCGGATCGGCGTCAAGGGGCTGCGCGGCGGCCCCGGCGCGCTCGCGACGAACCGCCGTGCGCGGCTCGTCGAGTACGCGGTCGCGTCACGTCTCGTCACCGCGGACGACCTCCCGCTGCTCGACCTCACCGACGACGGCTGACGCCCACGCCCGACCGCCGAGCGCGCGTCGCGCTCCGGTCGGGCGTGCCGTCGCCGCCGTTCTCTCCCCGGACCCGAACGAGGACCCTCCGTGCGAATCAAGCTCACGCTGCACCGGCCGGACGCCACCACGACCAACGTCGCCGTGACGGCCGACGCGACGGCCTCCGTGCGCGACGTCGCCGAGGCGCTGTTCGCGGGCGACCCCACGCGCTCGGGCGCGGCGGTCCCGGACCGCCTGACCCTCCAGGTGGGGACGGCGCCGGTGGGCGGGGGACAGGGGCGGGTGCTGTCCCCGACGAGCGACCTCGTCGAGGCGGGCCTGCGCTCGGGCTCGACCGTGTCGATCGTGCGGGTCTCCGAGCAGTTCGACTCCCCGGGGCAGGACCGTGGCGCCGCGGTCGCCGTGCTGCGGGTGCTCGAGGGGCCCGACGCGGGCCGTGAGTTCTCCCTCCCCGTCGGCACGAGCTACCTCGGCCGCGACCGGAACATGGACATCCGGCTGACCGACCCGCAGGTCTCCAAGCGGCACGCGCGCATCACCGTGGGCGAGACGATCGAGATCACGGACACCAACTCCGCCAACGGCCTCGTCATGGGCGGGCAGCGCATGATGCGCTCGACGCTCACGTCGGCGGACACCGTGACCATCGGGAGCACGGTGGTGTCGGTGATCGCGCTGCACCGCTCCACGAGCCTCGCCCCCACGAGCCCGGTCGTGGAGTTCAACCGGTCGCCGCGCGTCGTCGCGCGCTTCCCCGAGCGCAAGCTCAAGGCGCCCAAGCCCCCGCAGCCCCCGGAGCCGCAGCGCTTCCCCTACCTCGCGATGGTCGCGCCGCTGCTCATGGGCGCGATCCTCTACTCGGTCACGCAGAACATCCTGTCGATCGTCTTCGTCGGGCTCAGCCCGATCCTCATGCTCGGCAACTACCTCGACCAGAAGGTCCAGGCGAGGCGCAAGCTCAAGGCCCAGCGCGAGCAGTTCCAGGCGGCCGTCGTCGCGATGCGGGAGACGATCGACCGCACCCACGCCGTCGAGCGCGCGGTGCGGCTCACCGAGGCGCCGTCGGTCGGCGACACCGTCGACGCCGTGCGCCGGCTGGGCGGGCTGCTGTGGACCCACCGGCCCGAGCACGAGGCGTTCCTCACCGTGCGCATCGGGCTCGGCCGGGCGCCGTCGCGGACCCAGCTCGAGCAGCCGGGGGAGAACAACACGCAGCCCGAGTACTGGAACGAGCTCGAGAAGCTCCACGCGCAGTGCACCACCATCGACGGCGTGCCCGTCGTCGCGCGGCTGCGCACCGACGGCGCGCTGGGCATCGCGGGGGTCGGGCAGGCTGCCGACGCGGCCGCGCGCGGCGTCCTCGTGCAGCTCGCGGGCCTGCACTCGCCGGCGGAGCTCGTGCTCGCGGCGATCACGTCGCAGCGCTCGCGCGCAGACTGGGAGTGGCTCGAGTGGCTCCCGCACACCGGTTCGCCGCACAGCCCGCTCGGCGGGGAGCACCTCGCGGACAACCCCGGCGCCGCGCAGGCCCTGCTGTCCCAGCTCGAGGACCTCGTCGAGCTGCGCGGTGCCGACCTCGGGACCCACGCCGAGCTGCGCGGACCCATCGACCCGGAGGACCCGGAGGACACCCCCAAGCCGGTCCTGCCGACGGTGGTCGTCCTGGTCGAGGACGACGCCCCCGTCGACCGGTCGCGCCTGACGCGCCTGGTCGAGCGCGGTGCCGACGCGGGCGTGCACGTCGTGTGGGTCGCGCCGTCGGTCGAGCAGCTCCCGGCCGCGTGCCGCACGTTCGTCCTCGTCGAGACGGCGGACGCGCCCGGCGCCGGCGGCGCGCCCGGCAGCGCCGCGGGCGCGACGTCCGGCGAGGTCCGCGTGGGCCGCCTGACGTTCCCGGTGACCTGCGAGACGGTCGACCTGGCCACGGCGCACGAGGTCGCGCGCATCCTCGCCCCGGTCGTCGACGTCGGCGCGCCGGTCGACGACGACTCCGACCTCCCGCGCTCGGTGTCCTATCTCGCGCTCTCGGGCACGGCCCTCGCCGAGGAGCCGAGCACCCTCATCGACGCATGGCGCGAGAACGGGTCGCTGACGCCGCGCGACGGCTCGCAGCCCGTGCGGCGCACGGTCCCGACGAACCTGCGCGGCCTCGTCGGGCACTCGGGCACGGAGCCGCTGTACCTCGACCTGCGCACGCAGGGCCCGCACGCGCTGGTGGGCGGCACGACCGGTGCCGGCAAGTCCGAGTTCCTGCAGTCGTGGGTGCTCGGCATGGCGGCTGCCCACAGCCCGGACCGCGTGACGTTCCTCTTCGTCGACTACAAGGGCGGCGCGGCGTTCGCGGACTGCGTGAACCTGCCCCACAGCGTCGGGCTCGTCACCGACCTGTCCCCGCACCTCGTGCGACGCGCGCTGACCTCGCTGCGCGCGGAGCTGCGCTACCGCGAGCACCTGCTCAACCGGAAGAAGGCCAAGGACCTCGCCTCGCTCGAGCGCACCGGGGACCCGGACGCGCCGCCGAGCCTGCTCATCGTCGTCGACGAGTTCGCGGCGCTGGTCAACGAGGTGCCCGAGTTCGTCGACGGCGTCGTGGACGTCGCCCAGCGCGGTCGTTCGCTGGGACTGCACCTCATCCTCGCGACGCAGCGCCCCGCGGGCGTCATCAAGGACAACCTGCGTGCGAACACGAACCTGCGCGTCGCGCTGCGCATGGCCGACGAGGACGACTCGACCGACATCCTCGGCATCCCGATGGCCGCCCACTTCGACCCGTCGATCCCGGGCCGCGGTGCCGTGAAGACCGGCCCGGGCCGCATCACGCCCTTCCAGACCGCCTATGCGGGCGGCTGGACGTCGTCGCGCCCCGAGCGCCCTCGCATCGACGTCCAGGAGATGGCGTTCGGCACCGGCGTGCGCTGGGAGCTGCCCGAGCCCGAGGTCGAGGAGGTCACCGACCCCGGCCCCAACGACATCTCGCGGGCGGTCGCGACGATCGGACGCGCGGCGACCGAGGCCGCCGTGCCCCTGCCGCGCAAGCCGTGGCTGCCCGAGCTCGCGCAGACCTACGACCTGGCCCGCCTGCCGAACCCGCGCACGGACACCATGCTCCTGCTCGGCGTCGAGGACGACCCCTCGACGCAGGCGCAGCCCACCGTGTTCTACGAGCCCGACCGCGACGGGAACATGGCGATCTACGGGACGGGCGGCTCCGGCAAGAGCGCGACGCTGCGCACGATCGCCGTCTCGGCGGCCATCACGGCGCGCGGTGGTCCCGTGCAGGTCTACGCGATCGACTGCGGCGCGAGCGGACTGCGCATGCTCGAGGACCTGCCGCACGTCGGTGCGGTCATCTCCGGCGACGACGAGGAGCGCGTCCAGCGCGTGCTGCGCACGGTGCGCGACCTCGTCGACGAGCGCTCGGCCCGGTACGCCTCGGTGCGCGCCGGCAGCCTCGACGAGTACCGGCGCCTCGCGAACGCACCGGACGAGCCGCGCATCCTCCTGCTCGTCGACGGCATCGGCGCGTTCCGCGAGTCGTACGAGTTCCGCCCGGCGCACGCGTTCCCCGTGTGGGGCGCGTTCACGGCGGTCGCGACGGACGGCCGACAGGTGGGCGTGCACGTGGTCGTCACGGGCGACCGGGCGACGTCCGTCCCCACGTCGCTCGGGTCGACCATCCAGAAGCGCCTCGTGCTGCGCCTCGCGAGCGAGGACGACTACCTCACGCTCGGCGTCCCCAAGGACGTCCTGTCGCTCACCTCCCCGCCCGGCCGCGGCGTCCTCGACGAGAACGAGGTGCAGATCGCGGTGCTCGGCGGCGACGCGAACGTCGCGCTGCAGGCCCGCGAGCTGGGCAAGCTGCGCGACGCGATGACGCGCCTCGGGATGACGAAGGCGCCGGGGGTGGAGAGGCTGCCGGACGGCTTCACGCTCGACGCGCTGCCCGAGCTCACCGGGGGACGGCCGACCATCGGCCTGGACGACCTCGACATCGCGCCCGTGGCGCTCCCGGCGCGTGGGACGTTCATGCTCTCGGGACCGCCCGGGGGCGGGCGCACGACGGCGCTCGTCACCATCGCGCAGGCCGTGCGCCGGGCGCGGGCGGGGCGGGTCGTGTACCTCTCGCCCCGCCGGACGAGCATCTCCGGCCTCGACGCGTGGGACACGTCCGCGACGTCGCCGGAGGAGGTCGTGACGCTCCTCGAGTCGCTCACGCAGGCCGTCGAGGGCGGGTCGCTGCGCCCGGGCGCGCTGACGGTCCTCGTGGAGTCCGTCACCGAGTTCACGGGGACGCCCGCCGAGCAGCCGCTCGTCGCCTTCGTGCGTGCCGCGGTGCGGGCGGAGCAGCTCGTGGTGGGCGAGGCGGAGTCGTCCACGTGGAGCCAGGCGTGGGCGATCGCCCAGCCGTTCAAGGCCGGCCGTTCCGGCCTCCTGCTCACGCCGGGCGACCTGGACGGCGACACGCTCCTGGGCACCGGCCTGGGCCGCATCCGCCGCGCGGACTTCCCGCCCGGACGCGGGTTCCTCGTGGTCTCGGGCCGGGCCCGCAAGCTGCACGTCGCACTCCCGCGGTAGCGGCGTGACGACCTCGGGCGCTCGATGGGGACACCTCCCCATCGACGCGTGCGGGGGCCGATGGTTGAGTGAGGCCATCGACAACGGGACGACGTCCACGCAGGGTGGAAGTCGAGACGAAGAAGGAGAACACCATGGCTGGTGGCATGTGGGGCGCGAACGTCGAGGAGCTGCGTGGGCTCGGTCAGACGCTGCAGCAGAAGGCGGACGAGATCCGCACGACGATGCAGAACCTGAACTCCCAGATCCAGAGCGTGCCGTGGGAGGGCCCCGACGCCCAGCAGTTCAAGGGCAGCGACTGGCCGGCCGCGCAGACGCAGCTGAACAACGTCGCGCAGACGCTCACCGACGCCGGCCAGAAGGCCACCCAGAACGCGCAGCAGCAGGAGCAGGCCTCCAACAGCTGATCTGCTGACGATCGATCCGCCAGGGCGCGGGACCCCGACCGGGGTCCCGCGCCCTCGGCGTCTCCGGGCGGGACCCGGCATGGACGTGTCCCGTGCCCCTGCGTCTGGGAGACTGCTCGACGCACCGCGCAGGTCGCGGTGCCGACGAGAGGAACTGCCGCATGACCGAGCTGCGCTACCCGAGCGACGACTTCCCCGCACCCGTCGGGGTGCGCCTGACGGCGCCGGAGCGCTGGGTGGCGCTGCCGCACGTGGCGCTCCCCCTGGCGCTGGGGCGCGAGGTCGAGGACGGGGAGTTCAACCCGAACGTCATCGTGGTGGTGTCGCGCATCCGTGCGGGGCTCTCGCTCGACGACGCGCACGCCGAGGTCCTGCGCAAGCTCAGGCCGATGCCTCGTCTCAAGGAGCTGGCCAGCGGGGACGCGGACGTCGAGGGCCTGCCGGGACGCTGGGTGGAGGCGTCGTTCAAGGGCGGCGGCGGGACGGTCCTCGTGCAGTCGGTGCGGACGGTCGTCGTGCCGCGCGGACCGGTGGCCGACCTCGTCCAGACGACCGGGACGTGCACGCTCACGCAGCACCCCTGGGCGGGCCCGGAGATCCGCGTCGTCCAGGAGAGCCTGCGGCTCGACCGCTGACGCCGGGCGTTACATTCGCCCGGATCACAAGACGGGGTATCCACCAGGCGAGACCGCTGGCACTCTGGGGAGTGAGGAGCGGGTCCGAGTGAGGCCACCCTCACCCCGACGTACAATCGAGAGGGTCTCCTGCGGCCGGTGCCCACCGGTCGACGCGGAACGGCGCCACCGGCCGCCGCGCGGGAGAGTCCCCAGACCTCGACCGGAAGGCGCCCTGTCCTGTGAGCAGCATCCGTCCACTGCGCGTCGCGATCGTCGGCGCTGGTCCCGCCGGGATCTACGCCGCGGACATCCTGTCCAAGACCGACCTCGACGTGAGCATCGACCTGTTCGAGCGCCTGCCCGCGCCGTTCGGCCTCGTGCGCTACGGCGTCGCGCCGGACCACCCGCGCATCAAGCAGATCATCGTCGCGCTCCACAAGGTGCTGAGCCGCGGTGACATCCGCCTCCTCGCCAACGTGGACTACGGCGTCGACCTCAAGCTGGACGACCTGCGCCAGTACTACGACGCGGTGATCTTCTCCACCGGCTCGATCCGCGACGCTGCGCTCCCCATCGAGGGCATCGACCTGCCGGGCTCGTACGGCGCCGCGGACTTCGTGTCCTGGTACGACGGGCACCCGGACGTGCCCCGCACGTGGCCGCTCGAGGCGCAGCAGGTCGCGGTGCTGGGCGCCGGCAACGTGGCGCTCGACGTCGCGCGCGTCCTCGCCAAGCACGCGGACGACCTCCTGCCGACGGAGGTGCCGCAGAACGTCTACGAGACCCTCAAGGCGTCGCCCGTCACCGACGTGCACGTCTTCGCGCGCCGCGGCCCCGCGCAGGCGAAGTTCTCGCCGCTCGAGCTGCGCGAGCTGGGTCACGTCCCGGACGTCGACGTCATCGTGTACCCGGAGGACTTCGAGTTCGACGACGGCTCGATGGCCGCCATCAGCGCGTCCAACCAGACCAAGCAGGTCGTCAAGACCCTCACCGACTGGACGCTCAAGGACCCGAGCCAGAACACGGCGTCGCGCCGCCTGCACCTGCACTTCCTGCACGCCCCCGCCGCCGTGCTCGGTGACGGGAAGGTCGAGGCGCTGCGCACCGAGCGCACCCGGCTCAACGGCGACGGCACCGTCTCGGGCACGGGTGAGTTCCACGAGTGGCCCGTGCAGGCCGTGTACCGCGCCGTCGGCTACTTCGGCTCCCCGCTGCCGGAGATCCCGTTCGACGAGCTCAAGGGCGTCATCCCGAACCGCGAGGGCCGCGTCATCGACATCGACGGCGAGCACATCCCCGGCGTGTACGCGACGGGCTGGATCAAGCGCGGCCCCGTCGGTCTCATCGGCCACACCAAGTCCGACGCGTCCGAGACGGTCCGGCACCTCGTCGAGGACGCCACGGGAGCCGGCGACGGCGGCGACGTCGCGACCGCCGATCTCTCCGCCGGGCGCGTGGCGCCGCTGGGCGACCCCGAGGCGGTCACCGACTTCCTGCGCGAGCGGGGCGTCGACCACATCGAGTGGTCCGGCTGGGAGCTCCTCGACGCCTACGAGCGCTCCCTGGGCGAGCCGCACGGTCGGGAGCGCATCAAGGTCGTGCCGCGCGAGGAGATGATCCGCGTCGCCCGCGGCGAGGCCCAGGCCGGCTGACCCGACGGCCCGCGTCCGCGAGCCACCCCGACGGCGTCCCACCCACCCGGGCGGGGCGCCGTCGTCGTCCCCACCCCCGTCCCGCCCCGGCCGTGCGTGGGGTCGTGCACGACGGCGGTCGTCGCCCGGGAACGTGACGGCGGCCTGAGGCGTTCACCAGGTGGGCGCCGGCTCGACCGGTGCCCGTCGGGCGCCCCGGTACCACGGGCGCACGGAGCACGGAAGGAGACGGCGTGGGTCGGCACCACCTCAACGGCCTCAAGACGGCGGGCCTGTTCGGCGTCCTCTGGGCGATCGTCCTGGGCCTGTGGGTGCTGTTCGGCGCTCGCGCCAACTTCCTGTGGCTGTTCGTCGGCATCGGCCTCGTCACGACCTTCTACGGGTACTGGAACTCCGACAAGATCGCGATCCGCGCGATGCACGCGCGCCCCGTGAGCGAGCTCGAGCAGCCGGCGATGTACCGCATCGTGCGCGAGCTCTCGACCCAGGCGCGCCAGCCGATGCCGCGCCTGTACGTCTCGCCCACCCAGGCGCCCAACGCGTTCGCGACCGGTCGCAACCCTAAGAACGCGGCGGTGTGCTGCACCGAGGGCATCCTGCGCCTCCTCGACGAGCGGGAGCTGCGCGGCGTCCTCGGGCACGAGCTCATGCACGTGTACAACCGCGACATCCTCACGTCGTCCGTCGCGGGCGCGCTCGCCGGCGTCATCACGTCGCTCGCGCAGTTCCTGCTGATCTTCGGCGGTGACCGTGACCGCGGCGGCAACCCGCTCGCCGCGATCGCCATGGTGATCCTCGCGCCCGTCGCGGCGATGCTCATCCGGCTCGCGATCTCCCGCACGCGCGAGTACGACGCCGACGAGGACGGCGCGAAGCTCACCGGTGACCCGCTCGCGCTGGCGTCCGCGCTGCGCAAGCTGGAGTCGGGGACGCAGCGCGCGCCGCTGCCGCAGAACCGCGACCTCGTCGACGTCTCGCACCTCATGATCGCCAACCCGTTCCGCGGAGCCGGCCTGGCGAAGATGTTCGCGACGCACCCGCCGATGCGGGAGCGCATCAAGCGCCTCGAGGCGATGGCGGGCCACGGGCCCGGGTACGGCGGCATCACGTACCACTGAGGCCCGGTGCCGGCCCCCGGCCGGGCGTGCCGGCGGACAGGCCGCACCGGCGTGACGCACTGGTGTGACGTACCGGTGTGACGCGCGGACGTGACGTACCGGTGTGACGTGCGGGCGTGACCCACGGGCCACGTGATCCGTCTCACCGCGAGGCTCTGACGGCGCGCGGGCGTCCTAGCGTGGAGGAGGGCCCGCTCCCGGGCCCTTCCCCGCACCCTCAGACCCGCGGGGACCCGCAGTGCTCCGACGGAGGTCTCCCATGCAGTCGAGCCATCGACGTCTCGCGACGAACGTCCTGGTGATCGGAACCGGCGGCGCAGGGCTGCGCGCCGCGATCGAGCTGGCCGAGCGGGGCGTCGACGTCCTCGCGGTCGGCAAGCGTCGCCGCCACGACGCGCACACGAGCCTCGCGGCGGGGGGCATCAACGCCGCGCTCGGGACGATGGATCCCGAGGACTCGTGGCAGCAGCACGCGGCCGACACCCTCACCGAGTCCTACCTCCTCGCCGACCCGGAGGTCGTGCAGGTCGTGACGCAGAACGCGGCCCGCGGGATCGAGGACCTCGAGCGCTGGGGCATGCCGTTCGCGCGCGAGGCGGACGGGCGCATCAGCCAGCGGTTCTTCGGCGCGCACACCTACCGCCGCACGGCGTTCGCCGGCGACTACACGGGCCTCGAGATCCAGCGCACGCTCGTGCGGCGCGCGAGCGAGCTGCACGTCCCGGTCCTCGACACGCTCTACGTGACGCGGCTGCTCACCGCGGGCGGTCGCGTGTTCGGCGCCTACGGGTTCGACGTGACGGACGGCACCCGGGTGACGGTCCACGCCGACGCGGTGATCCTCGCGGCCGGCGGGCACACCCGGATCTGGCGCCGGACGTCGTCGCGCCGGGACGAGAACACGGGTGACTCGTGGCGCCTGGCGGTCGACGCGGGCGCGAGCCTGCGCGACGCCGAGCTGGTCCAGTTCCACCCGTCGGGCATCATCGAGCCCGACGACGCGGCGGGCACCCTCGTCTCCGAGGCGGCGCGCGGGGAGGGCGGCATCCTCCGCAACGCGCTCGGCGAGCGGTTCATGGAGCGGTACGACCCCGAGCGTCTCGAGCTGTCGACGCGCGACCGGGTCGCGCTCGCGAACTTCACGGAGATCTCGGAGGGGCGCGGGACGCCGAAGGGCGGCGTCTACCTCGACGTCTCGCACCTGCCGCGCGAGCAGGTGCTGGAGCGCCTCCCGCGCGTCTACCGCATGATGCTCGACCTGCAGATGCTCGACATCACGACGACCCCCATGGAGGTCGCCCCGACCGCCCACTACTCGATGGGGGGCGTGAAGGTCGCCGCCGCGGACCACGGGACGGACGTGGAGGGCCTCTACGTCATCGGCGAGGCCGCGAGCGGCCTGCACGGGGCCAACCGCCTGGGCGGCAACTCGCTCGTCGAGCTGCTGGTGTACGGGCGCCTCACGGGGGCGGCCGCGGCGGAGTTCGCGATCGCGTCCGACGCGCCCCGGCGTGACCCCGACGCCGTGGCCCGTGCCGCGCACGAGGTGGACGTCGCGCTCGGGCTCGGGACCGCCGTCGGCGCGGAGCCGGTGGTGCAGGAGAACGCGCGCCGCCTGCAGCGCGCCGTGCGCGACGTCATGACCGAGCACGCGGGCGTCGTCCGGTCCGCCGACGGCCTCAACGAGGGGCTGCGCCGCCTGGGCGAGGTGGAGGAGCGGTCACGGGCCGTCGTCGCCCACCCGGACATCGCCGGGTACGACGACCTCGCGCACGTGTTCGACCTCCAGGGGTCGTTGCTCGCGGCCCGCGCCACGCTCGACTCCGCGCTGGCCCGGCGCGAGACGCGCGGGTGCCACAACCGGTCGGACTTCCCCCGGACGGACCCGGCGCTGCAGGTCAACCTCGTGTGGTCGCCGACCGAGGGCGTGACCGCCGAGGAGATCCCGCCGGTGCCGGCCGAGATCTCCTCACTCGTGCGGCGCGACGACTCCGTGGTCGGCAAGCTCGTCGAGTAGCGCGCGGGCGACGCCGTCCTCGTCGTTCGCCGCGGTGACGTCCGTCACCGCGGCGAGCACGTCGGGGTGGGCGTTCGCGACGGCGAACGACCGGCCCGCCCAGCGGAGCATCGGCAGGTCGTTCGGCATGTCCCCGAACGCCCACACGTCGCGCGCGTCGACGCCGAGGCGCGCGCACCAGCGGGCGAGCGCGGCGTCCTTCGTCACCGCGGGCGCCAGCAGCTCGGCGAGGCCCGCGGCACCGGAGTAGGCGAGGTGGGCGCGGTGCCCGACGACGTCGCGCACCCGGTCGAAGAACGCCTCCTGGGCGGAGGTCTGGGAGTCCGCGACGACGACGGGCTGCGTCGTGGGGGCGTCCTCGGCGGCGGTGCCGGGGTCGAGCGCGAGGATCTTCCCGACGGGCTCGCGGCGCGTGGCGCCGGGGCCGCGCCCCGCGAGCGTCGTCTCGACGAGCGCGACGGTGGCGTCGTCGTCGTCCGGCGTCGTGCGGAAGCCGGGGTCGAACGTGGGGCCGTCGACGCGTTCGAACGCGAGCGCGACGCCGGGGACGGCGGCCCGCAGGTCCGCCACGAGCGCGGCCGCCTCGTCGGCGGTGAACCCGCACACGTCGAGCGGGCTCGCGGTCGCGAGGTCCCAGACGGCGGCGCCCCCGAGGCAGATGACGTGCCCGTGGCCGCCGACGAGGTCCGCGAGCGCGCCGAGCCAGCGTGGCGGGCGCGCGGTGACGAACACGACCTCGACGCCGGCGTCCTCGGCCGAGCGCAGCGCGGACCGCGTGCGGTCGGAGACGGTCCCGTCCGAGCGCAGGAGCGTGCCGTCGAGGTCGGTCGCGACGACGCGCGGCAGGCGGCCGGTCGACGAGGGGGCCCGGCCCGGCGCGGCCGGGCGCGGGCCGCCGTCGGGCAGGGTCACGACGGCCTACCGGTAGTTGGTGAACTGCAGCGCGACGTCGAGGTCCGCGCCCTTGAGGAGCGTGATGACGGTCTGCAGGTCGTCGCGGGACTTGCTCGTCACACGGACCTCGTCGCCCGTGATCTGCGTCTTGACGGCCTTGGGGCCCTCGTCGCGGATGATCTTGGTGATCTTCTTCGCGTTCTCGCTCGACAGGCCCTCCTTGAGGGTGGCGGCGAGTCGGTACTCCTTGCCCGACGCCTTGGGCTCCTTGTCGCCCGTGTCGAGCGACTTGAGCGAGATGCCGCGCTTGACGAGCTTGGTCTCGAGGACGTCGAGGATCGCGAGGACGCGCTCGGCGGAGTTGGCGACCATGAGGATGCTGTCGCCGCTCCAGGCGACCGAGGCGCCCACGTTGCGGAAGTCGTAGCGCTGGGAGACCTCCTTGGCAGCCTGGTTGAGCGCGTTGTCGACCTCCTGGCGGTCGACCTTGCTGACGATGTCGAACGAGGAGTCGGCCATGGGTGGTCCTCTCTCGGGCCGGGAACGGGTGCTGGGTCCACGGTAGTCGAGCGGGGGGCTCAGGCGCGTGCCGCGAGCCGCGTCGCGCGCGCGGAGCGCAGGCCGTCGACCGTGAGCACGACGAGCGCGAGCCACACGAGGGCGAAGCCCGCCCAGCGGGTGGGTGGCATCTGCTCGTGGAAGACGAGGAGGCCGACGACGAACTGCAGCGCCGGGCCGAGGTACTGCAGGAGCCCGATCACGCTGAGCGGGAGCCGGCGCGCGGCGGCGCTGAACAGGAGCAGCGGCAGCGCCGTCACGATGCCGGCCGACGCGAGCAGCAGCGCGTGCCCGACGCCCTCGGTGCCGAAGGTGCCGGCCCCCGTCGCGCCGAGCCATCCCAGGTAGACGAGCGCGACGGGCGTGAGCACGGCCGTCTCGACGGCGAGGCCCGGCAGCGCCTCGACGGTGCGGCCGACGCGGTTCTTCACGAGGCCGTAGAGGCCGAACGAGGCCGCGAGCACGAGGGCGATCCAGGGCAGGCCGCCCGCGCCGGTGCTCAGGACGACCACGGCGACGGCGCCGATGCCGACGGCCACCCACTGCGCGGGCCGCAGGCGCTCGCGCAGGACGGTGACGGCGAGCAGGACCGTGACGATCGGGTTGATGAAGTAGCCGAGCGCCGCGTCGAGCACGTGGCCCGACAGGACGCCGTGCACGTAGACGGTCCAGTTCGTCACGATGAGGACGGCGGCGACGGCGAGGGTGCCGAGCGTGCGCGGGGTGCGCAGCGCGGTGACGAAGCCCCGGAGCTGCCGGGTCGCGGCGAGCAGCACGAGACAGAAGAGGAGGCTCCACACGACCCGGTGCGCGATGATCTCGAGCGGCCGGGCCGGCTCGAGCAGCGGGAAGTACAGGGGCATCCCGCCCCACAGGACGAACGCGCCGGTGCCGAGCAGGAGCCCCCAGCGATCGTTCGGCGCTCGGACGACGGTGGGTGCGGGGCCGGCGGTCCCGGGGCCGGGGGTGTGGTCCGGCGCGGGGGAGGGGTGGGTCACCGCACCACTCTACGGACGGTCGCCGACACCGGTCGGGTACCGGATTTCGCACCCGGCGCACGAGGGCTGTATTGTGAGGGCGCCCGCGTGGCCCACCCCGCACGATCCGTGCAGGGCAGACTGCGCGCGACAACTCCACACGGCAGGTTGCCCGAGCGGCCAAAGGGATCTGACTGTAAATCAGACGGCTTCGCCTTCGGGGGTTCGAATCCCTCACCTGCCACCGGAGCGACGGGGTGTCATCCTGCAGGGTGGCACCCCGTCGTCGTGCGGGGTCGTCCGTGCCTGACGGTGCGGACGCCCCGACGGGTGCCGTTCCCGAGCGTCGCGCACGCTCGAGAACGGCGGAACCACGGCGATTTCGCACGACGCCTGGTTCCGTGTAGAGTTTTCCGCGCTGCCCCGATAGCTCAGTCGGCAGAGCGTCTCCATGGTAAGGAGAAGGTCAAGGGTTCGATTCCCTTTCGGGGCTCTGTGGTGACGCGGGGCTGTCTTGCTGGGATACTTGGCAAGACGGCCTCGCGTTCAGTCACGCGGCGGGGTAGCTCAGATGGTTAGAGCGCACGACTCATAATCGTGAGGTCGCGGGTTCGATCCCCGCCTCCGCTACCACTTTCGACAACCTCGTACGGCGGCCGGCGTCGTGCGACCTGCACAGCACATGCGCCCTCCGGAGGCGCGAGAGGTGGCTCACAACCGTGGCAAGCAAGAGCGCTGACGTTCGCCCCAAGATCACGCTGGCCTGCGTGGACTGCAAGGAGCGCAACTACATCACGAAGAAGAACCGTCGCAACGACCCGGACCGCCTGGAGCTCGCGAAGTTCTGCCCGCGCTGCGGCAAGCACACCGCGCACCGCGAGACCCGCTGAGCCTCCGGCTCCGCGCCCGCGCACCGCAGTGAGCGTCAACCTGGCCTACGTCGGCCGCGAGTACCCCGCGACGGCGCCGTACTCGGTAGGACGCGAGAAGCTGCGCGAGTTCGCGAGCGCCGTCGGTGCCTCCCACCCCGTGCACCACGACCTCGTGGCGGCGCGGGGTGCGGGCTATCCGGACCTCGTCGCGGCCCCGACGTTCGCGGTGGTCGTCGCCCAGCGCGCGGAGAGCCAGCTCGTCCAGGACCCCGGGGCGGGCATCGACTTCTCGCGCGTCGTCCACGCGGACGAGCGCTTCACGCACCACCGGCCGATCGTCGCGGGCGACGAGCTCGTGACCGTGCTGCACGTGGACTCGATCGTCGAGCGAGCCGGCCTCGCGATGGTCACCACGCGCTGCGAGATCGTCGCCGCACTGCCCGACGGTGGCACCGAGCCCGTCTCGACGGTCACCTCGACCCTCGCGGTCCGTGGGGAGGGCGCATGAGCACCGACGCTCGCCCCGCCCTCACCGACCTGTCCGTCGGTGACGTGGTCGGCAACCGCACCGTCGAGGTCGACCGCGCGCGCCTCGTCCGGTACGCGGGGGCGAGCGGCGATTTCAACCCGATCCACTGGGACGACGCCTTCGCGGCCGGGGTCGGCCTGCCCGGCGTCATCGCCCACGGCATGTTCACGATGGGCGCCGCCGTCGCGCTCGTCGAGGACTGGGCCGGCGACCCGGGCGCCGTCGTGGACTACCAGGCGCGGTTCACGCGCCCCGTCCCCGTGCCGAGCCGGGGCGTCGCGACGCTCGACGTCACGGGCACCGTCGGCGCGATCGACGCCGACGCCGGCACGGTCCGGATCGATCTCACCGTGACGTCCGAGGGCGCGCGCGTGCTCGGCAAGACGCAGGCGGTCGTCCGCCTCTGACACCCGGTCGCCACGCGGCGAGCCGCTCCTGACGCCACGAGGGCGCCGCACCCGTCCGGGTGCGGCGCCCTCGTGTCCTGTCCGGTACCCGTGCGGCGGGGTCAGTCCGGGGCGGGGCCCGTGGTCGTGCCGACCACGAGCTCGACGTCGAGCTCGACCGTCGTGGGCTCCTCGCCGGCGAGCTGGCGGATGACGGCGTGGCCCAGCTCCGCGCCCTTGCGCGCGAGCGGCTGATGGACGGTGGTCAGCACGTCGGGGGCGAGCCAGGGCAGGTCGAGCCCGTCGAACCCGGCGACCGAGACGTCGTCGGGCACGCGCAGCCCGAGCTCGCGCACGGCGAGCAGGGCGCCCGCGGCGAGCAGGTCGGAGTGCGCGATGACCGCGGTCGGTCGGGTCGCCGCGTCCGCGGGCTCGGTCGTCCCGTCGGGGCCGGGCCGGCCCAGCAGGGCGAGCGTCGCGGAGCGGCCGTGCTCGACGAGCGACGCCTCGGTCTCGAAGCTCGAGACGGGCTGGACGACGTCCCGGACCCCGGCGAGGCGGTTCGCCGTCGGCGTGCGGTCCACCTGGGCGAGCCGTCCGGCGTCGATCGGGCCGCTGCGGTCGGACGTGTCCAGGGGGAGGGAGACCTCCGCCACGCGGGTGTGGCCGAGGTCGACGAGGTGGCGCACGACCTCTGCTGTGCCGGCCCGGTCGCGGATCGCGACCAGCGGGGCGCCCTCGACGGCGCGTCCTTCGCCGATGACGACGGGCACGCCGCGTCGCTGGAGCGCGGCGAGCGTCGCGTCGTGGGTGCCGACGCCCCACACGAGGACGGCCACGTCCATCGCCGCGCTCTCGACGAGCGGGTCGGCGGCCCGGGCGGGGTCGTCCGACGGGATGCCGGGGATGAGGAGGACGCCCAGCCCGTTCTCGCCGAGGGTGGAGACGAGGCCGTCGAGCACCTGGACCGCGACGGGATCGCGGAACGCGCGGCGCAGCTGGTCGCCCACGACGACCCCGACGACGCCCGAGCGGCCGGACCGGAGCTGGCGACCGAGGGGGTTCGGTCCGGTGTAGCCGAGCTGCTCCGCGGCGTCGAGGACGCGTGCGCGGGTCTCGGGCGTGATGGGGCCGGCCCCGGAGAAGGCGAGGGACGCCGTCGAGACGGACACGCCCGCGAGCTCCGCGACCTTGGCGAGCGTGGGCCGGTGGGCCGGTGGGCCGGTCGGGGTGTCCCGGTTCCCGGGGGTGTCGCTCATCACGCTCCCTGCCTCCCGCGCGGGCGGGATTCTCGATTGACGCGCGGCCAGCGTACCCGCACACTGGTGACCATGCCTCGAATCGATTCGAAGCGCACCCTCGGCCGTCGGATCGAATCGATTCGAGGAGGTGCTGCGCCCACCCCGTCCGCACCCGCTTCCCTGACCCGCTCCCGGTGGGCGCTCCTCGGCGTCTTCGCGCTGAGCGGCGTCATGATGTCGAGCTGGCTCGCTCGCCTCCCGTCCGTGCGGGACGCCCTCGGGCTCGGCCCCGCCGACCTCGGCGTCGTGCTGCTGGCCGGCGCCGTCGGCGCGCTCGTGACGGTCACCGTCGCGGGGCCGTTCGTCACGCGCTTCGGCGGCCGCATCGCGTTCGCGGTCTCGGCCGGCCTCTTCGGGGTCGCGTTCCTCCTGCTCGGTCTCGGGCCCGCGACGGGGTCCGTCGGCCTCCTCGCCGCAGGCATCTTCGTCAACGGCATGGCGTTCTCGCTCGGCAACGTACCGATGAACGTGGAGAGCGCGGGGGTCGAGCGCCGCGTCGGACGCACGATCCTGCCGCAGTTCCACGCGGCGTTCTCCGTCGGCGCGGTCGTCGGCTCGCTGGTCGGCGCCGTGTGCGCGCACGCGCAGGTCCCGGTCGTCGTGCAGTTCGGGGTGACGGGCGCGGTCGCGGTCGTGTGGCGGCTCGCCGCGATCCCCGCGACCGTCCACGACACCCTCCCCACGCGCCGCGCGGAGCAGCAGGGACCGGGTGCGGCCGGCACGGTCGCCGCCCTCGGCGACGCCGTGGTCGACGTCGAGACGGCCGGGCTGCGCGGGCGCCTCGCCCGGCGGGGCGCCCGGCTCGGCGCCGCGCTGTCCGCGTGGCGTGAGCCGCGCACGCTGCTCATCGGCCTCGTCATCCTCTCCGCGGCGCTCTCCGAGGGCTCCGCGAACGACTGGCTCGCGCTCGCCGTGGTCGACGGGTTCGCCCAGACCGAGGCGGTCGGTGCCGTCGTGTTCGGCGCGTTCGTCGCCGCCATGACCGTCATGCGGCTCGCCGGCACCCGGCTCATCGACCGCTTCGGCCGCGTCGCCGTCCTGCGCGCGTCGGGAGTCGCGTCGATCGCCGGGCTGCTGCTCTTCGGGTTCGCCCCCACGCTCGCGCTCGCGGGTGCCGGCGTGGTCCTCTGGGGCTTCGGTGCCGCGCTCGCCGTCCCGGTCGGCATCGCGGCCGCGTCCGACGAGCCGCTCCGGGCGGCGAGCCGCGTGTCCGTCGTCTCGGCGTTCTCCTCGATGGCGGCCCTCGCGGCCCCGCCGCTGCTCGGCCTCGCCGCCGAGGCCATGGGCGCCCGCCACGCCCTCGTCCTGATCGTCGCCGCGATGGTGCTCAGCGTGCTCCTGGCGCGCCGGGTCGCGCCGCTGCGCACGCCCGCCGCGCTCGCGGCGCGGGGCGAGCGTGCGGCCGACGACGCGTCCCGCGCGGGGGAGGATGGTCCCGTGAGGGCCGGGGACGACACCGCGCCGTCGCTCCCGGTCGGCGAACTGCACCGTGCCCGCCGGTCGCGACGGAGCACCGCCCGCTCCGACGCGAGCTCCACCGGGGGCGCGCGCCACCGGTCCCGCCGTCCCCGTACCCGCCCGTCGCACCGCCGCGAGGAGACCCCCGCATGACCGCCGTCCGCCCCGCCCGCGTCGTCGCCCTCGCCACCTGGGCCGTCTTCGCCGTCTTCTTCCTCAACGGGTTCAACTTCGCGACCTGGGCGTCGCGCCTGCCGGCGGTGCGCGACGCGCTCGCGTTCACCGAGGCGCAGATGGGCCTCCTCCTGCTCTTCATGGCGGTCGGGTCGCTGCTCGCGCTGCCGCTCTCGGGCATGGTCGTGCAGCGGGTGGGGGCGGCGAAGGCGGTCACGATCTTCGCCGTCGTGAACGTCGTGGGGCTCGTCACCGCGGTCACGGGAGTCGGCACCGGCGAGGACCTCGTCGTGCGCGTCGGACTCTTCCTCGCCGGGATCGGCACGGGCGTGTGGGACGCGGCGATGAACCTCGAGGGCGCGGCCGTCGAGCAGCGGCTGGGCAAGGCGATCATGCCGCGCTTCCACGCCGGGTTCTCCTTCGGGACCATGGCCGGCGCGGGCGTCGGGGCGCTCGCGGCCCTGCTCGCCGTACCCGTGCAGGCGCACCTCACGGGCGCCGTGGTGCTGAGCCTCGTCGGCGTCCTGTGGTCCGTGCGGTTCTTCCTGCCCGCGGGCAAGGTCGACCACGACGTGTCGCACGACGCCGCCCGGCCCGACGGCTCCACCGGATCGGAGGCGGGGGCGACCGACGGCGAGCAGCTCGACGCCGCGGGTGCGGACCCGGCGGCCGCCGCGGGGAGCGGCGCACAGCTCACCGAGTCCGGGGGCGCGCGCGGCGCGCTGAGCGCCTGGACCGAGCCGCGGACGCTGCTCATCGGCCTCGTCGTCCTCGCGGCCGCGCTGACCGAGGGCGCGGCGAACGACTGGGTGAGCCTCGCCGTCGTCGACGGGTTCGAGACCTCCGACGCCTTCGGCGCCATCGGGCTCGCGGTGTTCCTCACCGCCATGACCGGGATGCGCCTGCTCGGCACAGGCCTGCTCGACCGGTACGGCCGCGTCGTCGTGCTGCGCCTGTCCGGCGCTCTCGCGCTCCTCGGGCTGCTCGTCTTCACGCTCTCGCCGAACCTGTGGGTGGCCCTGGTCGGCGTGGTCGCGTGGGGCATGGGGGCCGCGCTCGGTTTCCCCGTGGGCATGAGCGCCGCCTCCGACGACCCGGCCCGTGCCGCGGTGCGCGTGAGCGTCGTCGCGACGATCGGGTACTCGGCGTTCTTCATGGGCCCGCCGCTCATCGGGTTCCTCGCCGAGCACGTGGGGTACCGCGGTGCCCTGCTCGTGATCGCGGTGCCGGTGGTCGTGGGTCTCCTCGTGGTCGGGGTGACGCGTCCGCTGCCGACCGCGGCGGGCTCGGCGGGTCAGCAGGCAGGGGAGCGTGCCGGGCGGTCCGCGCGGTCCGAGCAGGCCGACGACGCGGGCTGACCCGGGAGCGCCGCGCACCGCGGCCGGTGCCGCCGAAGGGCGCGACGCCACCGCGGCGCGGACGTCCTAGGCTGGTGGCGTGACCTGTGAACCCTCGGCCCCCGCCGACCAGCACCTGCGCCTCGACGACGGGGCGACCACCCCGGGCCTGCGCCCCGAGGCGGTCGGCACGCCGTCGCTCGCCGAGCTCACGACGCTGCGCGTCGGCGGGCCCGCGGACCGCTACGTCGAGGCGCACACCGAGGCCGAGCTCCTCGAGACCGTGCGCGCCGCCGACGAGGCGGGCGAGCCCTTGCTGGTCCTCGGCGGCGGTTCGAACCTGCTCGTCGACGACGAGGGTTTCGGCGGTGTCGTCGTGCGCGACCTGCGCCAGGGCGTGACCGTCGACGCCGAGGACTCGTGCGGCGGCGCGAGCTTCCACGCTCCGGCCGGCCAGGACTGGGACGCGCTCGTCGCGCGCGCGGTCGCGGAGGAGTGGGTCGGCACCGAGGCGCTCTCCGGCATCCCGGGGACCGTCGGGGCTGCGCCGGTGCAGAACATCGGCGCGTACGGGCAGGAGGTCGCGGGCGTGATCTCGACCGTCCGCGTGTGGGACCGCGTGCGCGCGCGCGTGCGCACCCTCGCCGTCGGGGAGCTGGCGTTCGGATACCGCACGTCCGTGCTCAAGCGCAGCATGCACGAGGGCCCCGAGGCCGCGGACGGCGACCCGAGCGGCCCGTGGTACCCCTCGCCGCGGTACGTGGTCCTCGACGTCGGGTTCCAGGCACGCCTCGGCTCGCTCTCGGCGCCGGTCGCGTACCCGGAGCTCGCGCGGGCGCTCGGCGTCCAGGTCGGCGACCGCGCCCCGAGCGCGGACGTGCGCGAGGCGGTCCTGGGCCTGCGCGCGGGCAAGGGGATGCTGCTCGACGGCGTCGGGCCGGGCGCCGTCGTCCCGGACCACGACCGCTGGAGCGCGGGGTCGTTCTTCACCAACCCGGTGGTCCCCGCGGAGCAGGCGGACCTGCTGCCCGACCAGGCGCCGCGCTACCCGGTGCGCTCCGCGCGGCCGGGCCGCACGACCGGGCCGAGCCTCGGCGAGATCGACCCCACCCTCGTCAAGACGTCCGCGGCCTGGCTCATCGAGCAGGCGGGGTTCACGCGCGGGTTCGGCGTCCACGGCCCCGCGAGCTCCGCGACGCTCTCCACGAAGCACACGCTCGCGCTGACGAACCGGGGCGGGGCGAGCGCGAACGACCTCGTCGAGCTGGCACGCGCCGTGCGCGACGGCGTGCTCGACGCGTTCGGCGTCGAGCTCGTCCCCGAGCCGGTGCTGGTCGGCGTCGCGCTCTGAGCAGCGCCCCGGCCGCTGAGTGCATGAAATAGTCGCGTCCGGGGCTGCCTGACGCGACTATTTCATGCACTCAGCGGGTGGCTGGTGGTCAGTAGACGAGGACGGTCGTGCCCGGGTCGGCGCGCCAGGTGTCCCAGAGCCAGTTCATCGCGGAGTTCGCGACGCGCACGCACCCGTGCGACGCCGGCCACGGCGGGATCGACCCCGACCCGTGCACCGCGATCCCGCCGGTGAAGAACTTGGGGCGCCACATGTCGCCGAGCTCCAGGCTCGACGAGTGGTTGCCGTTCACCTGCCGGCCCACCTGGAACGTCCCGCGCGGCGTTCCCGCCCGGTAGGTGCGGCCCTTCGCCTCGTACGACTCCCCGTTGCCCGACGACGCGTTGATGACCGTGACGACCCGGCCGTCCTCGACGGCGAGCAGGAGCTGGCGGTCGAGGTCGATCTCGACGACCTTCCCCGACCCGCTGCGCGGCTGCGGCGTCACGCCCTGGTCGAGCGCCGCCTGCGTCGCCGGTCCGACGACGCCGTCGCGCGACAGACCCGCCGCCTTCTGCAGCGCCCAGACCGCCTGCTGGGTGCCGCCGCCGAAGTCGCCGTCGGGGGCCCCGATGAAGTACCCGAGGTCGGCGAGACGTTGCTGGAGCGCGACGACGCGCTCGCCCGTCGCGCCCCGCGCGAGCTCTGCCGGCTCGGCGGGCGGCTCCGGGGTCGCCTCGGGAGCCGGCTCGGCGGCGGGCGGCGGGGTGCTCTGCGGCGGGGCGGGCGTCGGCGTCTCGGGAACCGGGGTCTCGCTGGGTGCCGGTTCCGGCGGGGCCGAGGTCTCCTCGGGCGTCGGGTCGGCCGTGGGGGTGGGGCTCGCGGGCTCCTCCACCGTGGCCGAGGGCGTCCGGCCGGGCTCGAGGTCGGGGACCCCGGCCTGGCAGCCGGCGAGCGCGAGCGTCGCCACGAGCGCCGGGACCAGCGCGTGCGCGATCGTGCGGCGCGCGTGCTGCACGCGCGACGTCCTCCGTGTCGGGTCGTTCTCCACCTGAGCCCCCTCCGTGCCCCGCAGCCCTCGCCGCGGAGGTCCATCATGCTCCCGGCCGCCCCCTGCTGCGGACCGTGACCATGCCCTGGTGGCGGATCGTGACCCGGTCGTGACGCGGCGCGACGTCGCGTGCCTGGTCAGGCCCCCTGCGCGGGGGCGCTGTCCGGTGCACGACCCCCCGGCTCGTGGCGCAGCGCGCCACGGACGACGTCGAGGATCGCCTCGTCCGTGAGGCCGGCCTCCCGTCCCGTGCGCACGAGGTCGCGGGCCGCCTGGCGCGCCGCGACGTCGGTGGGGGACACACCGTCGGACACGACGGTCCCCGCCCGGCGCCGGGTGGTGACCACGCCCGCGGACTCCAGCTCGCGGTACGCGCGCGCCACCGTCCCCGCGGCGAGACCGAGATCCGTCGCGAGCGCGCGGATCGGCGGGAGCCGGTCGCCCACCTGCAGGCGCCCGGCGACGACGAGCCCGACGACCTGCGCGCGGATCTGCTCGTACGGCGCGACCCCGGACCCGAGGTCGATCTCGACCCGCAGCTCAGGCGTCGGCACGAGCACCTGCCACGACCGGGGCGGGGGAGCCCGTGCCGTCCTCGTCGGGGTCGGGAGCCGGCTGCACGGCGACCCAGAGCCCGGCGAGCGCGAGCGCGACCGCCACGGCGACGAGACTGGCGGCGCCCGCGTAACCGGCGCGGGCGGCGGCGTTCGCCCCGACGCCGAGCGTCCCGGCCGCGGTGACGGCGAGCGCGAGCTGGACACCGCGCAGGACGCGGTGCGCCGACGTCCTGCGCAGCGCGAGGTCCCAGGCGGACGCGACCCGGGGCACGGCGGGCCGTCGTGCGACGAGCCGCAGCACCCCCTCGGAGCCGGCGACGAGGACGACGGCCGCGAGCGCGAGCCACGCACCGTAGAACCACCCGGGGTACGGGCCCGCGGTCGACCATCCGTCGACCCGGACACGGGTGACGGACCTGCCGTCCGCCCCGGCCGTGAGCCCGCCGATCACCACGAGCGCGAGGACGAGCCCGCCCAGCGCCCACGTGAGGAGCCGCAGCCCGCGCGGCGTGACGTCCCGGACCGAGCGCGCCTGCAGCGTCGCGGCCCGCACCGCCGTGCGCTGCCGCGGCCAGGTCAGCTCGCCGACGGCGTGGGTCCCGAGGAACGCCGCCCCGACGATCGCCGGGGTGAGGCCGGTCAGCACGCCTTCGGCCAGCCCGTCGACGCCGGCGACGGACTGCGCCGTGACGATCCCGACGAGGGTCGCGGCACCGACCGCGAGGGCGGAGACCGTCACACCGTGGCGGCGGGCCGCGCGACGCACGGGGTCCGCGGCGACGAGGTCGTGCAGGCGAGGGACGCGCGGCCCGGTGCGCGCCAGGGCACGGGCCACGAGCACGACGGCGGCGACGAACCCGGCCAGGAGGACCAGCGCGAGCGCGGACCAGACGACGTCGTAGCCCGCCGGGAGGAACAGCTCGGTGCCGGCGGGCTCCTTGCGGACGTTTTGTATCAACACATTCTTACGTTCCCATGGCGGGGGCGAACCGTCAAGGCTCGCCCTGGCCGACGGCCGTCCTGGATGAGAGGTCTCTCATGCGGGTCTCACCCGGGGGCCACGCACGCGGGGTTGCCTGGGTCCATGACGATCGCCGCCGCCGCGCCCGCGCCCGACCAGCGCGCGTGGCTCGACCTGCTCACGACGCCGGAGGCGGGCGAGCTGCTCGCCGTCGCGCTCGGCGCGGACGGTGCGAGCCTCGCCACGTGGCGCGTCCACCAGGTCCACGCCCGCCCGGGCGCCGAGGTCACGGTCGGGTACGACGTCGTCGCGCGCCGCTCCGCGCCGGTCGGCCATGGCGCCGTCCCCGGCCCGGGTGCCGCGCCGGTCGACGCGGCCGAGTACCTGCTCGCCACGACGGCGCCGCTGTCGCCCGACGCGGTCGGGCCGGGCGTCGTGCGCCTCGACGACGGCCCGCGCGTCCTGCACGTGTGGCGGCACCCGGCCGACCCGCTCCTGCCCGGCCTCGCGTCGGCGTGCGACGCCACGGAGCTCGGCCGCCGCCTCGCCGCTGCGGGCGAGCTGGGTACCGACGAGGTCGTCGAGGCGGTGGAGACGGTCACGTACCGTCCGCTGCGCCGCGCGGTGCTCCGTGCGCGCACGTCGCACCGCACCGTGTACGTCAAGGTCGTGCGCCCGGACCGCGTGCGCTCGCTCGTGCGACGCCACCGGCTCCTCGACCCGGCGGCGCACACCGTCGCGCCGGACACCGGAGCGCCGGACGCCGGCGGCCAGGTCGTCGCCCCGCGCTGCCTCACGTGGGCCGACGACGGTGTGGTCGTCCTCGCCGAGGCGCGCGGCCGGTCGCTCGCGCAGCACCTCGTGGCGGTCGGGCCGGCCGCGCAGACCACCGCGATCGACCCCAGCGCGCTCGTGCGCGCGCTCGACGCGCTCCCGTCCGGCGCGACCGCGCTGCGCCGCCGCCCGGCCTGGTCGGAGCGCATCGAGCACTACGCGACCTCGGCGCTCGCGGTCCACGGGCTCGACCCGGGACGCGTCGCACGCGTGGTGGGCGAGGTCCGCCACGTCCTCGACACGCGCGACCCGGGTCCGGTCGTGGCCACGCACGGCGACTTCCACGAGGCCAACGTCCTGCTGGACGACGCCGGCACCGGCCCCGCCGACGGGACCGCCCACCCCGTCCGGGTCGGCACGCTCCTCGACGTCGACACGCTCGGCCCCGGGCACCGCGTGGACGACCTGGCGTGCGTCGTCGCGCACCTCGCGGTGCTGCCGTCGCTCGCGCCCGCGCTCTACGGGGGAGCCGCCGCGCTCGTCGTGCGCTGCCTCGCCGTGTTCGGCGCGGTCGTGGACCCCGTCGCGCTGCGGGGGCGCGCGGCCGGCGTCGTGCTGTCGCTCGTGCCCGGCGCCGCGACGCGCGAGCTCGCGGACGCGTGGCTGGGCGTCGCCGAGGACCTGCTCGAGGAGGCACGGGCCGGCGTCGTGGTTCCTGAGAGCACTCTCATCGAGCCCTCCTCGACGTCTCACACGCGGGCGAGAGGCTGACGTCATCGGGCGGTCGAGCGACCGCCTGCACCTCACGAAGGAGAAGCACCATGAAGGCACGCAGCGTCTGGATCGTCACCGGAGCGCTCGGCGCGGTCGGCCTCGGCGCCACGGTGGCGACCGCCCAGGGCGTGTTCGACGCCCCCGAGCCCTCCGTGGTCTCGCCCTCGGTCCAGGTGGACCGGGGCGCGGGCGCGACGGCAGGCACGACCACGGCCCCGTCGAGCACGTCGTCGGCGACGCCGAGCCCCACGGACGTGCAGAACGGGTCGTCGATCACCACCGTCTCCGCGAACACGTCCGCCTCGGCGCCGACGAGCCAGACGCCGAACACGCCGACCTCGCCGCACTCCGCGAACACGCCGGACTCCGCGAACACGCCGGACTCGCCGAACACCGCGCCGAGCCCCGTGACGCCGCCCTCGCCGCAGTCCGCGGACTGACCGCGCGCCGGGCACCCGGCTCCGCACGACGCCCGTCCCGCCACCCCGGGGCGGGCGTCGTGCGTGGCGCGGGGCGTGCCCGGCTCGGGGCTCGGACCGGGGACCCGGACCAGGGGCCCGGAGCGGGCGAGCCGGGACGTGGTGCGCTCACCGGGTCGCGTCGGCGAGCCGGTAGCCCATTCCCCGCACGGTCACGAAGTGCTCGGCGCCGAGCTTGTTGCGCAGGTAGCGCACGTACACGTCCACCACGTTCGACCCGGGGTCGAAGTCGTAGCCCCAGACGCGCGACAGCAGCTGCTCGCGGCTGAGCACCTGCCCGGGGTTGCGCAGGAAGGCCTCGGCCAGCGCGAACTCGCGCGCCGACAGGTCGACCTCGCGCTCGGCCGTCCGGGCGCGGCGGGTGCGCAGGTCGAGGCTCAGGGTCCCGTGCGTGAGCACCGTGACCTCTCCCGCGGGCTCCGGGCGCAGCCGCAGCCGGATGCGCGCGAGCAGCTCCTCGAACCGGAACGGCTTGGCCATGTAGTCGTCCGCCCCGCCCTCGAGCCCCGCGACGGTGTCGGTGACCGACGTCCGTGCCGTGAGGATGATGACCGGGATCGCGTTGCCCGTCTCGCGCAGGCGCCGCAGGACCGTGAAGCCGTCCTGGTCCGGCAGCCCGAGGTCGAGGACGACGAGCGCGAAGTCTCCCGTGCTCGCGAGGTCGAACGCCTCGCGACCGGTCCCGACCGTCGTGCTCGCGTAGCCCGCCGAGCGCAGGCCCTTGGCCACGAACGCCGCGATGCGGGTCTCGTCCTCCGCGACGAGGATCTGGCTCACCGGGGGGTCCTTCCGTCGAGGGCGGACGCGGGCGGGGCGCCGCCGTCGTGCGCGACGCCGGGCCTCGCCGCGCGCGCGTCCGGCGGCAGCAGCGGCGTGGGTGCGGTCGGTGCGGTCGGTGCCGTCGGGACGGTCGCCGCGGACGGCGCCGGGTCGGTGTCCGGGGCGGCCTCGCGCGCGAGCGGCAGGTCGAGCGTGAAGGTCGACCCGACGCCCGGGGTCGAGGCGACGAGCGCCCGGCCCCCGTGGCCCGCCGCGATGGCGGCGACGATCGCGAGGCCGAGACCGGCGCCCTCCGGGTGCGCCGTGCCCGGCGTCGCCGCCTGCGCGAAGCGCTCGAAGATGCGTCCCTGGTCCTCGGGGGCGATGCCGACGCCCTCGTCGCGCACCCACACCCGCACACGCGTGCCGTCGTCGGACACCGCGGACCCGAGGGCCACGACCGACCCCGTCGTCGAGAACTTCACGGCGTTGGCCGCCAGCTGCAGGAGCGCCTGCGTCACGCGCTGGGCGTCGACGCTCGCGGTCACGTCGGCGCGCGCGTCGACGAGCCAGCGGCGGTCGCCGAGCGTGCGCACCTTGTCGTGCACGTCGTCGAGGAGGCGCCCGAGGTCGGTGTCCGCGGGGCGCACGAAGTCGGGGTTGCCGGCGCTCGCGAGCGTCACGAGGTCGTCGACGAGGCGGTTCATGCGGTCGAGCTCGTCGAGCGCGAGGGTGCGGGTCTCGGTGGCGTCGTGCGGGTCGTGCGGGTCCATGAGCTCGAGGTGCCCCCGCACGACGGTGAGCGGTGTGCGCAGCTCGTGGCCGACGTCGTCGATGAGACGTCGCTGCGCGTCGAACGACCCCTCGAGCCGCTCCAGCATGCCGTTGAACGTGCGCGTGAGGTGCGACAGGTCGTCGTTGCCCGTCACGGGGATGCGCGCCGCGAGGTCCGTGTCGCCGATGGTCTGCGCCGTGCGGGCGAGGACCCGGATCGGGCGCAGCAGTCGGCCCGCGACGACCCACCCGACGACCCCGATGAGCACGAGCGCGCCGAGCGCGACGGCGGCGTAGGTGCGGAACACCTGCGTGAACTCGGCGTGCTCGGCGGTCCGGTCGAACGCCAGGACGAGCGCGGCCGGCGTCTGGCTCGCGCCGGCCCCTGCCGCGTCCTGGAACGCGTCGACCGGGGCCACGAGGACGCGGTAGTCGGCCGTCGCCGTGCGCGGCGAGCGCAGGACGACGTGGTCGCCCGCCAGGAGCGGGGTCAGGGCGGCGACGAGCTCGGCGTCGTCCTCCAGGTGGATGCGCACGTCCTGCTGCGAGACGAGCGGCGCGCGGCCCTCACGGAGGCCGAGGACCCCCTCGTTCCGCGCGGGGACCATGAGCTGTATCGCTGCGACGACGACGTCCTCGGGCGAGGTGAAGGGCTCGCCCGTCGCAGGGTTGACGCCCGAGCCGGCGAGCGTCTCCAGCTCGTGCGCGCTGCGCGCGAGGCTCTCGTCGATGCGCGCGTCGATCTGCCCGCGCTGGAGCAGGTACGCCGCGCCTCCGGCGACGAGCAGCGCGAGCGCCGAGAGGGCGAGGAACGCCGCGAGCATGCGGGTGCGGACGGTGAGACCACCGCGCGCGGGGCGCCGGCTCATCCGTCGTCCCCGCCCCGGCCGCTGCGGTCGTCGTCGTCACCGTCACCGTCACCGTCACCGTCGTGGTCGTCGTCGTCGCCGCCCGACGGCGGGACGGGCGTCACCCGGTCGTCGTCATCGTCGTCGTGGTCGTCGCCGTCACCGTCGTCGTCGTGGGTCGTCGACGGCGTGGGGGACGGCGCGGGCGGCGCCGTCGGTGCGGGGCGGGACGGCACGGGCGTGACGACGACGACGTCGCCGACCTCGCGGTCGTCGGGGCGTGCGGCGAGGGCGGCGGCGGCCGCGGCGCCGCCCACCACGAGGAGGAGCACCCCGACGATCCACGCGACGGTCCGGCGAGTCATGCCCTCAGTATCCGAGAACCTCATGAGACGAACATGAGAGACGCCGTCGCCGAGCACCCGGTCCGCAGCCGCGACCTCCCTGGCGGGCTCAGCCGGCCGCGAGCCAGTCGTCGACGCCCGCGAGCAGGCGCTCCCGCGTGGCCGACGACGCGCGGCTGGCGCGGATCGACGTCCGCGCCAGGGCGGCGAGCTCGTCGTCGGAGAAGCCGTGCTCGTGGCGCGCGGTCTCGTACTGCGCGACGAGCCGCGAGCCGAAGAGCAACGGGTCGTCGGCGCCGAGGGCGACCCGCGCCCCGGCGTCGACGAGCGTGCCGAGCGGGACCTGCGCGGCGTCGGCGTACACGCCGAGCGAGACGTTCGAGGCCGGGCAGACCTCGAGCGCGATCCCGCGGTCCACGATGTCGTCCAGGACGCGGCGGTCCTCCGCGGACCGCACGCCGTGGCCGAGCCGGTCGGGGGCGAGCTCGCGCACGACCTCGTGGACGTGCCCCGGCCCGAGCAGCTCGCCACCGTGGGGGACCGACGCGAGCCCTGCGCGCCGGGCGATGGCGAACGCCGGCGCGAACTCGGGCGTGCTGCCGCGGCGCTCGTCGTTGCTCAGACCGAACCCCACGACCTCGCCGGCACCCTCGCCCGCGTACTGCGCGGCGAGGCGCGCGAGCGTGCGGGCGTCGAGGGGGTGGCGCATCCGGGACGCGGCGACGACGACCGCGACCTCGGTCCCCGTCGTGGCGCTCGCGGACCGCGCGGCGTCGAGCACGATCTCCACCGCCGGGGTGATGCCGCCGACGAACGGCGCGTACGACGTCGGGTCCACCTGGATCTCGAGCCGCCCCGACCCCTCGGCCGCGTCGTCCTGCGCCGCCTCGAGGACGATGCGACGCATGTCCGCCTCGGACCGCACGCACGCCCGGGCGGCGTCGTACAGGCGCTGGAACCGGAACCAGCCGCGCTCCGTCGGCGGCAGACGCAGCGGGTCTCCGTCGAGGAGGGCGTGCGGCAGCCGCACCCCGTACTGCACGGCCAGGTCCCGCAGCGTCTCGGGCCGCATCGAGCCCGTGAAGTGCAGGTGCAGGTGGGCCTTCGGAAGGGTCGCCAGGTCTCGCACCCCCCGGAGTGTGCCACGCGGACCGCCCGCACGCCGGTCCGCCGGCTCACGCCCCGGTCAGGTAGCCGCGCTCCATCGCGACCGTCACGGCCGCGGTCCGGTCGTCCACGCCGAGCTTCACGAACGCGCGCAGGAGATGCGTCTTGACGGTCGCCTCGGCGATGAACAGCGCACGCCCGACCGCGGCGTTCGACAGGCCCCGCGCCACGAGGCGCAGCACCTGGACCTCCCGGTCCGTGAGCCGCTCCGTGCCGCGTACCGACGTGACGAGCCGCGTCGCGACGCTCGGGGCGAGCACCGTCTGCCCGCGCGCCGCGGCCCGCACCCCGGCGACGAGCTCGTCGCGCGGCGTGTCCTTGAGCAGGTAGCCCGTAGCACCCGCCTCGACGGCGCGCAGGATGTCCGCGTCGGTCTCGTAGGTCGTGAGCACGACGACGCGGGGCATGCCCTGGGCATCCCCGCGCCCGGACGTGGGCCCGCCGGCTCCGCCGAGGATCGCCGAGGTCGCGCCGACGCCGTCGAGCACGGGCATGCGCAGGTCCATGAGCACGACGTCGGGGGCGAGCTCGCGCGCCAGCTCGACCGCCTGCGCACCGTCGCCCGCCTCGCCCACGACCTCGAGGTCCGGCTCCGCGGCGAGCAGGCCGACGAGCCCCGAGCGCACGACCGGGTGGTCGTCCACGACGAGCACCCGCACGACCCCTGCCGGCCGGGGGCGTGCCGTGCCCGCGCTCATCGCACGCCTCCGGTCCGGGAGGACGTCGGCGCGGTCGGCGTGCTCGGCGCGCTGGTCCGTGCCGCCGTCGGCGCCGACCCGGGCGCCGCGCCCCGGTCGCCCGCGGGCAGCCGCACGGCGACCCGCGTGCCGCCGTCGGGCCCCGGACCCACCACGAGCGACCCACCCTCCGCGGCGGCGCGCTCCCGCATGCCGCGCAGGCCGTACCCCTCGGCGAAGCCCCCACCCGGGGCCGCGGGCAGGCCACGCCCGTCGTCGCACACCTCGAGCACCGTCCCGCCGGCGTCGTGGCGCAGAGAGACCCGCACCACGTGCGCCGCCGCGTGGCGCCGCACGTTCGTCAGCGCCTCCTGGGCGGAGCGCAGCAGCACGACCTCCTCCGCGCTCGACAGGCCCGGCGCGTCGGCGCCCACGAGCTCGACGCGCGTCCCCGTCTCGTCCGCGAACCGGTCGGCGAGCCGGCGCAGCGCCTGCCCGAGCGTGCCGTCCTGCAGCGGCGCGGGAGCGGAGGCGGCGACGAGGGCACGGGCCTCGGCGAGGTTGTCGCGCGCCGTCGACTCCACGAGCGCGAGCCGTTCCCGTGCCGCGTCCGGGGCCTCGCGGTCGAGGTCGGCGCTCGCGGCCTGCGCGAGCATGACGACGCTCGTGAAGCCCTGGGCGAGGGTGTCGTGGATCTCCTGCGCGACACGCTCGCGCTCGGCGAGCACGCCCGCCTCGTGGTGCGAGCGCGCGAGCTCGGCCTGCGTGGCCCGCAGCTCGTCGACGAGCCGCGCGTGCCGCTCGGTCTGCCGCATGGTGTGCGCGGTCCACAGGCCGAGGCTGAGCGCGAACGCCAGCGCGACGCCCATCTGCGGCGCGGTGTTCACGAGCTCGTGCGGAACGACGCGCCCGGTCGCGGGGTCGAACGCGAGCGCGACGGCCGTGCCGCCGGCGAGGAGGGCGCACAGCACCACCTGGGACCACAGGTGCTCCGAGAGCATCCAGATCTGCGTGAACACCGCGAACAGCAGCAGGGTGCCGAGCGCGTCCTGCCCCACGACGACGAGCGTGCCCGCGATCGCCACGAGGAGGTAGGCGTGCGCGCCCAGCTGGCCGCGCGTCCGGGCGGCACGCCGTCCCCACGCGACGTACGCGACGAGGATGACCCCGAGCGCCACGAACGAGACGCCGAGCGCGGACCCGCTCACCCCCGCGGTGAGCAGCGCGAGCGCGCTGAGCACGACGATGACGTAGAACGCCACGTCCCACCAGCGCACGTCGCGCGCCCACGTGCCCTCGACCTGCGCGGTGAGCGAGTCCGGCGGCTCGTCCCGCGACGGCGTCTCAGCCGTCGTCACGCCGCCGCCACCGGAACGTCCGCGCACCCACGATCAACCCGACCACCAGCCATGCGACCAGTACAGCAGCGGTCGCGCCGTGCTGCCACGACCCGGCCGGCTCGAGCACCGCCGCCTGCTCGGGCAGGAACACGGAGCGCATGCCCTGCGCCATCCACTTCAGGGGGAAGACCGAGGCGACCGTCTGCATCCACGTCGGCAGCGCGAAGAACGCGAAGAACACGCCCGAGATGAACTGCAGCACCAGGACGACGGGCGTCACGACGGCCGTCGCGGACTTGCCGGAGCGGGGGAGCGACGAGAACGCGACGCCGCACACGGCCCCCGAGGCGCAGCCCAGCACGAACACCCACGCGAACGTCGCGAGCCGCGCGCCGCCGTCGGACATCTCCCACGGCATGGGGACGTCGTAGACCGTGGCGGCGAGCACGAGGAGCAGCCCGGTCTGCACGACGGACGTGAGCAGCACGAGGCCGACCTTGCCGTAGAAGTACGCGGCGGCGGGCAGCGGGGTCGAGCGCAGTCGCTTGAGCGAGCCGTCGTCGCGCTCGACCGCGATGGAGATCGCGAGCGACTGGAAGCTCGTGAGCATGACGCCCGTCGCGACCATGCCGGGCAGGAAGTACTGCGCGAACGGCACGCCGTAGCCGTCGATGCCCTGGTCCTGGCCGTCGAACACCGTCGCGAAGATCGCGAGCATGATGAGCGGGTACGTGAAGATGAAGATCACGGCGTCGCGCTCGCGGAAGAACGCGCGCAGCTCGGCGCCGGTGCGTTCGAGCCCGAGGCGGGCCGGACCCGGCAGGGCGGTGCGCGGTGCGCGGCGGGTCGTGGCGGTGGTGGTCACGGTCGGGCCTCCTCGGCGACGACGGCGGACGTGCCGTCGGGCGTCCCCGGCGCCTCGGCCGGGGCACGGGTCGGTGGGACGGGATCGGCGGGGCCGTCGGCGGGCAGGGCCGCCGGGTCGCCGATGAGCTCGAGGTAGACGTCCTCGAGGCTCGGGCGCGCGACCTCGAGGCCGGGGACCTCGCCGTCGGGCCGTCCGAGGCGGGACGCGACCCGGGCGACCAGCGCGGTGGGGGAGTCCGTGCGCTCGGACCGCCACGCGCCGTCCTCGAGCCAGCGCACCACGGGCCGGCGCGCGGCCGGTCCCCCGAGGAGGTCGGGCGCGTCGAGCGCCACGACCTGCCCGGCCCGCACGACGGCGGCGCGGTCGGCCAGGTGCGCGGCCTCGTCGAGGTAGTGGGTCGTGAGCAGGATCGTCGTGCCGTCCTCGCGCAGCGACCGCACGAGGGCCCAGAACGCGCGGCGCGCCTGCGGGTCGAACCCGGTGGTCGGCTCGTCGAGGAACAGCAGCTCGGGGCGTCCCACGATGCCCAGCGCGACGTCCAGGCGGCGTCGCTGCCCGCCCGAGAGCTGGCGCGTGCGGGTTCGGGCCTTCTCGCGCAGCCCGACGGCGTCGATCACCTCGTCGGGGTCGCGGGGGTCGGCGTAGAACGTGGCGAAGTGACGGACGAGCTCGGCGACCGTGAGCTCGGCCTGGTCCCGCGAGTCCTGCAGCACGACGCCGATGCGTGCGCGCCAGGCGCGGCCGGCGGTCTGCGGGTCCTCGCCGAGCACGCGGACCTCGCCCTCGTCGCGACGGCGGAAGCCCTCGAGGATCTCGACGGTCGTCGTCTTGCCGGCGCCGTTGGGTCCGAGGACGGCGAAGATCTCGCCCCGCTCGACGCGCAGGTCGATGCCGTCGACGGCCTGCTTGGTGCCGTAGCGCTTGCGCAGCCCGCGGACCTCGACGGCCGGGCCGTCGGGCGTCGTGCGGGCCGTCGTGCGGGCCGAGGTGCGACGGGTGGGTGGACGTGTCGTGGTCATGGACCCAGCCTCGCGTGCGGGGTCGGTGCGCCGCGACGGCCGTTCGTCCGGACCTCGCGTCCACCGATCGGTGGACGGGTTCGACCCCGGGCGTCACGTCGCGTACAGTGGTCCCTCGGTGGTTGACGCCCACCACGCTGGACCGCGCCCGTGCGGGGAGTGCTCGACGGGAACGGCATCACGTGCGAGGCGTCGGTCGCGAAGGGTAGTGGCGCAATTGGTAGCGCAGCGGTCTCCAAAACCGCAGGTTGCAGGTTCGAGTCCTGTCTACCCTGCACGGCGCGGCTCCGGACGGAGCGGCGCGTGGTCCGGGAACGGGCTGCATCGAGGGTTCGAGCAGGTCCAGGGCACGTCCCGTGCGTCAGCGATGGGGAAGAACGAGTGAGCGAATCGCCGTCAGAGGCCGTGGGTGCGGGCGGTGCGCGCGCCGACGAGGTGAAGAAGGGCCGTCAGTCCACGGACAAGAAGCCCAACGTCTTCGCACGTATCGCCCTCTTCGTGCGCCAGGTCGTCGCCGAGCTGCGGAAGGTCGTCACGCCGACCCGGTCCGAGCTCATCACCTACACGACCGTCGTCCTGGTCTTCGTGGTCGTGGTCATGGCCTTCGTGACGGTGCTCGACTTCGGGATCGGCAAGGCCACCCTGTGGCTGTTCGGGAGCTAGCCCGAACGCGCATCTCGTAGGACCACCGGCCGCCGGCGCCCTTCGGGGCGCCTTCGGCGCTTCCAGAAGCAGTCACCGAGCAGTTCAGCAGAAAGCAGGTTCGTTCGTGTCCCAGGAGTCGCTGGACCAGACGGAGAACGTCGACCCGACGCAGCCCGAGGGTGCACAGGACGAGGTCGACGAGACCACGGACGCCCCGACGGTCGACGAGACGGACGACGTTGCCGCGGCCGACGACGCGGACGAGACCGACGAGGCCGCGGACGGCGAGGAGTCGGACGACGACGCCGCGGACGACGAGCAGACGGACGACGAGGCGCGCCCGGAGGACGAGGACGGCGACGTCATCGAGGACCCGGTCGCCGAGTTCAAGCGCACGCTGCGCTCGCAGCCGGGCGACTGGTACGTCATCCACTCGTACGCCGGCTACGAGAACCGTGTGAAGGCCAACCTGGAGAACCGCATCCAGAGCCTCAACATGGAGGACTACATCTTCCAGATCGAGGTCCCCATGGAGGAGGTGGCCGAGATCAAGAACGCGCAGAAGAAGATCGTCCGCCGCGTCCGGATCCCCGGCTACGTTCTCGTCCGCATGGACCTCACCGACGAGTCGTGGGGCGCCGTGCGCCACACGCCCGGCGTCACCGGGTTCGTCGGGCACACCCACCAGCCCGTGCCGCTGACGCTCGACGAGGTCTTCTCGATGCTCGCGCCGATGCTGGCCCCCACCCCGGAGCCCGGCAAGCCGGCCACGGCCGCCACCAGGGCTCCCGTCGAGGTCGACTTCACGGTCGGCGAGTCGGTCACCGTCACGGACGGCCCGTTCGACACGCTGCCCGCCACGATCTCCGAGATCAACGTCGAGAACCAGAAGCTCAAGGTCCTCGTCTCCATCTTCGGCCGGGAGACCCCGGTCGAGCTGTCGTTCAACCAGGTCGCCAAGATCTGACGCGCGGGCGGCACCGAGCCGCCTCGCGTGAGCGCAGTACTGCAACCGGGTCATCGCCCACGGCGTCGGTCCACGAGAAGAAAGACAGGGAAGAGCCATGCCTCCCAAGAAGAAGGTCTCCGGCCTCATCAAGCTCCAGATCAAGGCCGGCGCGGCGACGCCGGCCCCGCCGATCGGCCCCGCGCTCGGTCAGCACGGCGTGAACATCATGGAGTTCTGCAAGGCGTACAACGCGGCCACCGAGTCGCAGCGCGGCAACGTGGTCCCGGTCGAGATCACGGTGTACGAGGACCGCTCGTTCACCTTCATCACGAAGACGCCGCCGGCCGCCGAGCTCATCAAGAAGGCCGCGGGTGTCCAGAAGGGCTCCGCGACGCCGCACACCGTCAAGGTCGCGAAGATCACGGCGGACCAGGTCCGCGAGATCGCCACGACCAAGCTCGAGGACCTCAACGCGAACGACGTCGAGGCCGCCTCGAAGATCATCGCGGGCACGGCTCGCTCGATGGGCATCACCGTCGAGGGCTGAGCACAGCGAGCGCAGAGGTAGGACGAGCGCCAGCGAGTCCTGCCGGAGCGTGAGCGACGCTCGGCCCGACCATGAGGTCGAGGGCTGAGCACAGCGAGCGCAGAGGTAGGACGAGCGCCAGCGAGTCCTGCCGGAGCGTGAGCGACGCTCGGCCCGAGCAGCAGCAGAGGGCTGAGCACAGCACCATCCGAATCGTCCGCCCACGACCGTGGGCGGCAGTGGCAGGGTCCGCGCGGACCCGCTGACCACGACTGCAGAAGGAGAAGCAGATGGCAACGCGCAGCAAGGCGTACCGCAACGCCGAGGAGAAGATCGACCGCGAGCGTCTCTACGCGCCGCTCGACGCGATCCGTCTCGCCAAGGAGACGTCGTCCGTGAAGTACGACGCGACCGTCGAGGTCGTGTTCCGTCTGGGTGTCGACCCGCGCAAGGCGGACCAGATGGTCCGCGGCACGGTCAACCTCCCGAACGGCACGGGCAAGACGGCCCGCGTCATCGTCTTCGCGAACGCGGCGAAGGCGGAGGAGGCCCGTGCGGCCGGTGCCGACGAGGTCGGCGGCGACGACCTGATCGAGAAGGTCGCCGGCGGCTACACCGACTTCGACGCCGCCGTGGCGACGCCGGACCTCATGGGCAAGGTCGGTCGTCTGGGCAAGGTGCTCGGTCCCCGCGGCCTCATGCCGAACCCGAAGACCGGCACCGTGACGATGGACGTGGCGAAGGCCGTGTCCGACATCAAGGGCGGCAAGATCGAGTTCCGCGTCGACAAGCACTCGAACCTGCACTTCATCATCGGCAAGGTCTCGTTCGACGAGAAGGCGCTCGTGGAGAACTACGCGGCGGCGCTCGACGAGGTCCTGCGTCTCAAGCCGACGTCCTCGAAGGGCCGGTACATCACCAAGGCCACGCTGACGACGACGATGGGCCCCGGCATCCCGCTGGACCAGTCCAAGACGACGAAGCTGCTCGAGGACGACGCCGCCTGACGGCTGAGCTCTTCGCGCGGTCGGCCAGATCCGACCGCACACCGCACGACGGCGCGGCTCCCCTCCCGGGGTGCCGCGCCGTCGGCGTTCCCGCCGGGGTGCGGGCACGGCCGGTCAGCAGGGGCCGAGGTCCTTCCACACCCCCCACTGGCCGCTCCGGGTCGGGTCCTCCCCGGTGGTCCACCACTTGGCCTCGTACGTGTGGCCCTGGTGGGAGACGCGGTCGCCGCCGGTGTAGATCTCGGACGCTGCCCACGCCGCGGTGGTGCAGTCGCCGGGGTCGGTCGGGTCGGTCGGGTCGGTCGGGTCGGTCGGGTCGGTCGGGTCCGTGGGGCCGCTGGCGAGCCGGCCGCCGACCACGGAGGCGAACTCGTAGCCGTTCGTCTTGTCCCAGTTGATCGACCAGGTCATGACGCCGCCGATCGGGCCGTACGGCGTCGCGGGCCGGAAGGTGCCGCAGCCGGTGCCGACCTCGAGGCAGTCGACGGCCTTCACGACGTCCGCGAGCGGCTGGTACCCGCCACCGGCTGCGCGCGGCACCGCCGGCACGCCGATGCCGACCTGGTCGGGCCGCAGACCCATCTCGAGCTGGATGCACGAGAGCGCGGTGAGGAAGTCGACCGTGCCCTGGGAGTAGACCCGCTGGTCGCAGCCCATCATGGAGCCCGAGTTGTAGTACTGCGTGTTGACGATCGTGAGGATGTCCTTGATCGCCAGGGTGAGCTGGTAGTAGCCCATGCTCGTCGCCTGGTAGTCGATGGTCTGCGGTGCCATCGTGAGGACGAGGCTCGGCCCTGCCTTCGCGGCGAGCTGGTGCAGGGCGTCGGCCATGTAGGTGGCGTTGATGCCGTGCTCGAGGTCGATGTCGACCCCGTCGAACCCGTACTCCTGCATCAGCGCGTACGTCGTGTCGGCGAAGTTCTTCGCCTCCGTGGCGTTGGAGACGACGACGTTGCCGCGCTCGCCGCCGACCGAGATGACGACCTTGCGGCCCTGCGAGCGGATCGTCGCCACGTCGGCCTTGAACTGCGCCTCGGTGTACCCGCCGAGCTCCGCGCTCGCGAGGTTGAACGTGATGCCGCCGGGGGTGCCCGCGAGGTTGTCGGCGAACGCGATCGCCACGAGGTTGTACGCCTGCGGGATCTCCGACAGGCGCATCGTCACCGAGCCGTTGTCGAAGTTGTGCCAGTAGCCGGTGAGCCACTGCGTGCTGCCCGACGGCGCGGCGGCCGTCGCGCTCGACGCGGTGGCGGGCGCGGTGGCAGGTGCGGCGGTCGCGGGTGCGGCGGCGAGGGCGCCGCCCGCGGCGACGGCGGTGGCCGCGACGGCGGTGGCGAGGGCGCGCAGCGCGCGCCCGGTACGGCCGCGTGCGCGGCGGGTGGGGACTGTTCTCACGTCGGATGCTCCTCGTGCTCGGGCGCACGGCGACGTCGCCGCACGCCGGTCCGCACCCGTCACGGGTGCAGGGGTCGTCTCGACGCTAGGAGCCCTGGCACCACGGCGACATGAGGGAATCCCCGTGACTTCGCGGGCGCGGCCTACGGGAGAACGCGTAGGCGCCGCGGCGCGCGCGAGGGTGGCGCTGGGCCGCCGGACGCCGAAGGAGGCCGGAGCGCGTTCCGCCGGCAGGATGTATCAGACGCGTGGTCCGTCGCTCCTGTCCCGGTGGAGGAGCGTCGCCCGACATCACCACCCGCGTCGACGAAGGAGCGAGATGGGAACCGATCCGCGCGAGCCGAGAGGGGCGTGACCAGTGCCGATGGTTGTCGACCCGACCGGCCCGGCCGTAGAATCAGGCGCTTCCGGGGACCCCCCGCTGATGCCTGACCGGACGAGCGTGCCGAGGACAGTGCCCCCCATGACGAGATCGACCGACGAGCTCGCGGATACCGACGAACCGGGCCTGAGCCTGGGAGACCGGGGCGCGGTCGCGCTCCTCGAGTATCGCGACGGGCGTCCGTACGCTCTCGGCGACTTCGTCCGCGAGGCGACGCCGCTGCTCTGGCACACGGTGCGCGCCCAGGGCGTGGACCGCGAGCAGGCGGACGACATCGTGCAGACGGTGTGGGTCGCGCTCGTGCGCAACGCGATGACGATCAAGGAACCGCACGCCGTCCTGAAGTGGCTCCTCGTGACGGCCAAGCGCGCAGCCTGGGAGGCCGTGCGCAAGCACCGGGACGAGGCGAAGCGGCGTACAGAGCTCCCCGACGACACCGACGAGGGCCTGCCCGAGCTTCCCTCGGCGGACCCGACCCCCGACGTCGAGGTGCTGCGCAACGAGCGTGACCGGATGCTCTGGGCGGCGCTCGACCAGCTGCCGGACCGGTGCCGGCGGCTCCTGCGGCTCGTGTCGCTCGCCGACCGACCCGACTACAAGTCCATCTCGGCGGCCATCGGCATGCCCGTCGGGAGCATCGGCTCCACGCGCGGCCGCTGCCTGGCCAAGCTGCGCGACATCATCGACGACCAGGGGGAATCGTGGGAAGAATCATGAGCATCGAGCCGACGCACAGCCCCGACGAGCCGCTCGACGCGGTCGACCTCGAGCTGCTCGCGGACCTTGCGCGCATCGCCCGGAACGTCGACCCCGTGCCCGACGGGCTCGTGGAGCGGTCGCTGTTCGCGATCACGCTCGCCGACCTCGAGGCCGAGGTCATGGAGCTCGAGTACGTCCAGGTCCCCGAGATGTCGGTGCGCGGCGACGCCCCGCCGGTCGAGGCCCGGACGATCACGTTCACGTCCGAGTCCGTGACGGTGATGATCTCGCTGTCGGCGACCGAGGACGGTCGTGTCCGCATCGACGGCTGGGCCGCCCCGGCGACGGCGCTGCGCGTCGAGCTGCACCGTCCCGGCACCGTGAGCGAGACCCCGAGCGACGACGACGGCCGGTTCGTCTTCGAGGCCGTCGACCGCGGGCCCGCGAGCCTCGTCGTGCGCCGCGCGGACGGCGCCGGGGGCGCCGTGAGCACCCCCGTCATCGAGCTCTGACCGTCGTGCCGCGCTCGGGCGCTCGTCCGCGGCACGACGGCGTCCTGCCGCCAGCGCACCGACAGGCCCCCCTGTGCCGACCGTCGACAGCCGTCGTCGACTCGCGTCGCACCCACTGAACGTCATCTCCCGAGGAGGAGCACGTGAGCGAGACCCCCGAACCACCCGCCCTACCGCAGGGCAACGCCTACGCCGGGCGTGCGATGCGTCTGCTGGACCCCGTCGAGGTCCGGCCGCGGCGGGGGCGTCCCCCGCTGCAGTCGACCTGGTACGTCGCGGACCGCCTCATCGTCCAGGGCCCCCCGCCGCGCGCGCTGCGCGACCGCCTGGACCCGGACGCGGCCGTGGACGAGCTCGTCGAGTTCGCCGAGGCGGACGTGGCGGACCGGCTCCTGCCGGTCGAGCGCACGGCCCGCCGGCTGGGATGGTCGGTCGCGCTCGACACCGGCGGTGACCGCGCGCCGCTGTCCGTCGCCCGGCGTCTGGGCGCCGCCGGGGAGGAGGGCCCCGAGCACGCCGACGACGACGCGTATGGGTTCGCCCTGCGCCTCGTCCCGGACGACCACGACGAGGTGCCCGACGCCTGGAAGGTCGTCGAGCAGCTCGGCGGGCACCTCGACCCCGAGGACGGGGAGAGCCCGACGGTCACGCTGGACCACGTCATGACGGCGACGCCGTACACGACCCCGCTGCCGTACACGACGCCGCTGCCCTACACGACCCCGCTCCCTGTCTCGGCGCCGCTGCCGTACACGACCCCGCTGCCGTACACGACGCCGCTGCCGTACACGACCCCGCTCCCGGTCCGCGGGCTCGCCGAGTACGGTCAGGCCGGCACGGGGGGTCGCTCTCCCGTGCAGCGCGTCGGCGGGCCGCCGCCGCGCAGGCCGGCGGGAGAGTCCTCGCTGGTGGACCAGGAGGGGCGCCGGCGTCCGGTCGTCGCCGTGCTCGACACCGGGGTGGGCACCCACCCGTGGTTCGGGGAGTACTACCCCGAGGACCCGACGCGCGGCGACGGCAACGGCGTCGTCCTGCGGTCCGCGACTCTCGACGACGGCCCGATCGGCACGTTCCCGGTCGCGGCGCGGCGCGAGGACGACGCCGAGTGGGGCGGCGCCTCGTCGGCTCCGCTGACGGGGCCGCTCGACCCGATCGCGGGCCACGGGACCTTCATCGCCGGGATCGTGCACCAGATGGTGCCCGACGCGCAGATCCTGCCGCTGCGCGTGTTCGGCGGGTCCGGCACCGTCCCGGAGTGGGACGTGCTGCAGTCGCTGCGCCGCCTCCTGCGGTTCCACCTGCGCGGGCTGCGCGGCGTCGAGGGCTGCTTCCCCGTCGACGTCGCGGTGCTCTCGATGGGCTACTACCACGAGGAGCCGGAGGACGTCGCCTACGACGGCCCGCTCCGGGCCGTCCTGCGCGCCCTGCGGCGCTCCGGCGTGGCCGTCGTCGTCGCCGCCGGCAACGACGGCTCGACGCGCCCCATGTACCCCGCCGCGTTCGCGCCGCACGCGTCGCGCCGGGACGGTGAGGCGTCGGTGGCCGACGAGGAGCTCTCCCACGAGTACCCGCCGCTGCTCGCCGTCGGCGCCCAGAACCCGGACGGGTCGACGGCGCTGTTCAGCAACGAGGGCCCGTGGGTCACCGCGCTCCGGTACGGGTCAGCGCTCGTGAGCACGTTCCCCGTGACGCTCAACGGCCCGACGACGCCGTCGCGGCAGCTGCCGGACACGCGGTTCGGCGGCGTGCGCGCGACGATCGACCCCGAGAGCTTCGTCGGCGGGTTCGGGACCTGGAGCGGCACGTCGTTCGCTGCCCCGGCGCTGGCGGCCGAGCTCGCCGCGGCCCTGGACGCCGCACCTGCCGCGGACGGTGGCGGTACGCTCGCCTCACAGGTGACGGCCAGGGTCGACGCCGCCTGGGCCGCGGTCACCGCGGCGACCGGGATCGAGAGGCCGGAGCCGCCCGCGACGTGATGCGGCCGTGCCCCGGGGACGGGAGTGGGCGGGTGGCGGTCCGCACCCTGACGGAGGCGTCCGTCGTGCTCGCCGACGGGCACGGCCTCAACGCCCGCGGCCGCCACGCGCACGCGGAGCGACGCTTCCAGGAGGTCATCGGCTGGTGCGTCGCACCGCCCACGTCGTCCCCCGACGGGGAGGACGACGCGGCGCAGCGCCTCCACCTCCTCGTCCGGGCGCGCATCGGTCTGGCGATGTGCCGGTTCGAGGTCCACGGCGACATCGAGGGCGCGCTGTCCCAGCTGCGCACGGCCGAGGCGGAGGCCGACTCCGCGCTCGCCGCCCTCGTCGTCGGGCAGCGCGGGCTCCTGCGGCAACGGTCCGGCGACGCGGACGGCGCGCTGCGCGACCTCGACACCGCGCTCGCCCGGGTCCCCGGCGGGTGGTCGCGCGACCGCGCCGTGCTGCACATGAACCGGGGGAGCCTGCGGTCCGACCTCGGACGGCTCCGGGAGGCGGGCGAGGACTTCGCCGCGTCCCTCGAGCTCGCGCACGAGGTCGAGAACGACATGTACGCGTCGATGGCGGCGCACAACCTCGGCTGGGTCATGTACCTGCAGGGCGACCTGCCGGCCGCCCTGCGGGCCATGGACGAGGCCGCCGAGCAGGCGCCGGACCGGCACGCCGCCGTCGGCCTGATCGACCGGGCACAGGTCCTGCTCGACGCCGGCCTGTTGACCGAGGCCGACGACGCGCTGCGCGAGGCGCGCGAGCACCTCTCGCGCTTCCGCATGCTGCGCGACCTCGCCGAGGTCGAGCTCGTGCGGTCGCGCGTGGTCCTCGGCCTGCGGCGCCACACCGACGCGCGGCGTCTCGCCCGCTCGGCGTCACGCCGCTTCGAGCGGCTCGGGAACGCCCCGTGGATGCTGCGCGCACGCGTCGCGGAGCTCCAGGCCGCACTGACCGAGCACCGGGCGACGGGGGTACGACCGGCGACCGCACGCCGGCACGCGACCTGGGCGCTCGAGCTCGCGCGCGACGGCGGCGCCCTCGGACCGGTCGCCGGGCTCGGCGTCGTGATCCCGTCCCGCCTGCTCGCCGTCGAGTGGCTCGTGTCCGCGGGGGACGTGGCCACCGCCCGCGAGATCCTCGGGCACGTGCCCGCGGACCTGGGACGCGCGCCGCTTCCCGTGCGGCTGCAGCACGGGTCCGTCCTCGCCCAGCTGGCGTTCGCCTCCGGCGACCGGCGAGCGGGCGTCCGGGCCGTGCGCCGGGGGCAGGCGGCCCTCGCGGAGCACCGCGCCCGCCTCGGCTCGGTCGACGCGGTCACGGCCTCCGCGGTGCACGGCGTCCGTCTCGGCAACCTCGACGTGGAGGCCGCGCTGCGCACCCGCCGCGCGGACACGATCTTCGACGCGGTCGAGCGCGGTCGGGCGGCCTTCGCCGGGTCGGGCCGGGTCCGCCCGCCGTCCGACCCCGTCCTCGCGGGCCTCCTCGCCGCCGCGCGGCGCGAGGTCGAGGCCGCCCGCGCCCTGGGCGCGCCGTCGGACCCGGCCCTCCTCGCGCGCCTGCAGGACCACCTGCGCACCGCCCGGCGTCTCCAGGACGACGCGCGCCGGCGGGCGTGGCAGCACGGGGGCGAGACGCGACCTCCGGTCGCCGCCACGGCGCGGAAGGTGCGCACGACGCTCGCCGCGAGCGGGTCCGACGCCGTGGTGGCCGACCTCGTGCTCGACGGCGACGACGTGCTCGCCGTCCGCGTCTCCGCGGCGGGCAGCCGGCTCGTGCGGCTCGGCTCGCACGCCGTGATCGGTGAGCAGGTCCGCCGTGCGCGCGCCGACCTCGCGGTGCTGTCGAACGTGCTCATCCCCGTGCCGATGCGCGCCGCAGCCGTCGCGTCGCTCTCGCGCACGCTGGCCGCGCTCGACGACGCGCTCGTGGCTCCGCTCGAGGCCGACGGCGACCTGCACGTGGCGGCCCGGGACGTGCTGCTCGCGCTGCCGTGGGCATCGCTCCCGTCACGGCAGGGAAGGCGCACGTGGGCGAACTCCTGGGTCGACCTGGCACCGTCCGAGCCGTTGCGCCGTGCTGACGACGCGCTCGTGGTCGCGGGCCCCGGCCTCCGGTTCTCGACCGCGGAGGCGAAGCTCGTCGCCTCGGTCTGGGACGGCGCCGACGCGCTCGCGGGCGAGGAGGCGACGTGCGACGCCGTGACCGGCCGCCTCGGTGCGGCGGGCGTGGTCCACCTCGCCGCGCACGGCACCCACGAGACCGACAACCCGCTCTTCTCGTCGATCCGGCTCGCCGACGGCCCGCTCTTCGCCCACGAGCTCGACGGCACGGACCTGCGCGGGGTGGTGGTCGTCCTGTCGGCGTGCGAGGTCGGGCTGTCGTCGCCCCGCATCGGAGGGGAGTCCCTCGGGTTGACGAGCGTCCTCCTGCGGCTCGGCGCCCGTGCGGTGATCGCGAGCGTGGCGCCCCTGCGCGACGACGTCGCCGCACGCGTCATGCCGGCCTTCCACACCGAGCTGCGCGACGGCGCCATGCCCGGCACGGCGCTCGCCCGCGCGATCGCGGACGAGACCGAGCCCGTCCCGCTCGTCTGCTTCGGACCGCTCGTGCTCTGACGTCCGGCGAACGCCTGACGGCTGCCCGCCGCCGGTGGCGCACCGACGGTTTGGAGCACACGCCGTCGTCCCGTACGATGAGCGAGTACCCAAGACCGCCGGTCGTCCGTCGCTGCCCGCAGACTCCTCTGCAGGACGCGAGGGCCGAAGTCCCACCCCGAGGTGGAGGCCAGCGCAGGTAGCGAATCGACGACGTCCGCCCGGCAACGCCGCGCGTGCGACAACGAGCCCCGCGCCTGCGCGGGGCTCTTTCTCGTCCCGGGACGATGCCGGTGGTACCACCACCGGAAGGATTGCCATGGCGAGGCCGGACAAGGCAGCCGCAGTCGCCGAGATCTCGGACAAGTTCCGCGACTCGAACGCTGCCGTGCTGACCGAGTACCGCGGGCTCACCGTCGCGCAGCTCAAGCAGCTGCGTCGGTCGCTCAGCGGCAACGCAACCTACGCCGTGGTGAAGAACACGCTGACCGCCATCGCGGCCAAGGAGGCCGGTGTCGAGGGACTCGACGCCGACCTGCAGGGCCCGTCGGCAATCGCCTTCGTCACCGGGGACCCGGTCGAGGCTGCCAAGGGTCTGCGTGACTTTGCCAAGGCGAACCCCGCGCTGGTCATCAAGGGCGGTGTCCTCGACGGGCGCCCCCTGACCGCCGCGGAGGTCACGAAGCTCGCGGACCTCGAGTCCCGCGAGGTCCTGCTGGCCAAGGCGGCCGGCGCGATGAAGGCCATGCTCTTCCAGGCTGCCTACGTCTTCACCGCGAACACCGCCCAGGCCGCCCGCGTCATCGATGCCCTGCGTCAGAAGCAGGAATCGGAGGGCGCTGCCGCCTGATCCTGTGCTCCGGCACCTGATCGACGCAGCGCAAGCACACACCCCGCTTCTGGCAGGCCCGCACCGGGCCGCTGCCGAGCACCGACCGAAAGGAACGCCATCATGGCGAAGCTCAGCACCGACGAGCTCATCGAGCAGTTCAAGGAGCTCACCCTCATCGAGCTCAACGAGTTCGTGAAGGCCTTCGAGGAGACCTTCGAGGTCACCGCCGCCGCCCCGGCCGCCGTCGCGGTCGCCGCCCCCGCGGGTGGCTCGGGCGACGCCCCGGCCGAGGAGGAGAAGGACGAGTTCGACGTCATCCTCGAGGCTGCCGGCGACAAGAAGATCCAGGTCATCAAGGAGGTGCGCGCGCTCACGTCCCTCGGCCTGAAGGAGGCCAAGGACCTCGTGGACGGCGCTCCGAAGCCGGTCCTGGAGGCCGCGAACAAGGAGACGGCCGAGAAGGCCAAGGCTGCCCTCGAGGGCGCCGGCGCCACGGTCACCCTCAAGTGATCTCGCCGGTCCCGTCCTGACGGGACCGGTCGCACGCCGCACGAGGCCCGCACCCCTGCAGGGGTGCGGGCCTCGTCGTGTGCGCGGCGCCCGACGGCCGGGGGCGCGGCCGGGAGCGGGTGGCGCGGGACGACGTCCGGCGCGCCGGGTGTCCCGGCTTCACGGAACGGCCACGAGTGTGCCACCATGTGCGGGTCGACGACGCAGGACAGCGAGGTCGACACCAGCAGGACGCGACCCGGGCTCCGGGTCGTCGACGGGCGACGACGCCCGTGCGAGTACCGGGAGACGCCGACGTCGGCCCCGGGCGGGAGGCATGCTCCCGGAGTTGTGTTGTCATGCGTGCTTGAGGTATGCTCACGCTTTGCGCTGTCCTGTGCCCCCGATCTCATATACCCCCGACTCCCTCGACGACGTACGTGCGCGTCCGCGAGGTGTCGTGGCGGCGGTGATCGTGTCCAGCCCGGCGGTGCAGCGTTCTTTCGATCTGCAGGGAAGGACCCCTCTTGGCTGCCTCGCGCATCCCTTCTGCTCCCACCGCCGACGCCATCGCGAACCGCACCGCGTCGCGTCGCGTCTCCTTCGCCAAGATCTACGAGCCCCTCGAGGTCCCCGACCTGCTGGGCCTCCAGACCGAGAGCTTCGACTGGCTCCTCGGCAACGAGGCCTGGCAGGCGCGTGTCGCCGCCGCGTCCGCCGCAGGGCGCCAGGACGTGCCCTCGACGTCGGGCCTGGAGGAGATCTTCGAGGAGATCTCCCCGATCGAGGACTTCGGCTCCTCGATGTCGCTGTCGTTCTCCAACCACCGGTTCGAGCCGCCGAAGTACACGGCCGACGAGTGCAAGGAGAAGGACTTCACGTTCGCCGCGCCGCTGTTCGTCACCGCGGAGTTCGTCAACTACAACACCGGTGAGATCAAGAGCCAGACGGTCTTCATGGGTGACTTCCCGCTCATGACCGAGCGCGGCACCTTCATCATCAACGGCACCGAGCGCGTCGTCGTCTCGCAGCTCGTCCGCTCGCCGGGCGTCTACTTCGAGCGTTCCGCCGACAAGACGAGCGACAAGGACATCTTCTCCGCGAAGATCATCCCCTCGCGCGGCGCCTGGCTCGAGTTCGAGATCGACAAGCGCGACGCCGTCGGCGTGCGCGTCGACCGCAAGCGCAAGCAGTCCGTCACGGTGCTGCTCAAGGCCCTCGGCCTCACCGAGTCCGAGATCCGCGAGCAGTTCGCCGACTACCCGTCGGTGCTCGACACGCTCGAGAAGGACCACGTCCACACGCAGGACGAGGCGCTCGTCGACCTCTACCGCAAGATCCGTCCGGGCGAGCCGCCGACCGTCGAGGCCGGCCGCGCGCTGCTCGAGAACTTCTACTTCAACCCCAAGCGCTACGACCTCGCGAAGGTCGGTCGCTACAAGGTGAACAAGAAGCTCGGCATCGACGCGCCGCTCTCGGACTCGACGCTGTCCGTCTCGGACGTCGTCGCGACGATCAAGTACCTCGCCGCGCTGCACGCCGACCACGCGACCATGCCCGGCCAGCGCGCCGGCGAGGCGGTCGACGTCCGCGTCGAGACCGACGACATCGACCACTTCGGCAACCGTCGCATCCGCGCCGTGGGCGAGCTCATCCAGAACCAGGTCCGCACGGGCCTGTCCCGGATGGAGCGCGTCGTGCGCGAGCGCATGACGACGCAGGACGTCGAGGCCATCACGCCGCAGACGCTCATCAACATCCGCCCGGTCGTGGCCTCCATCCGCGAGTTCTTCGGCACGTCGCAGCTCTCGCAGTTCATGGACCAGAACAACCCGCTCGCGGGCCTGACGCACAAGCGTCGTCTCTCGGCCCTCGGCCCGGGTGGTCTGTCGCGCGACCGCGCCGGCATGGAGGTCCGTGACGTCCACCCGTCGCACTACGGCCGCATGTGCCCGATCGAGACGCCGGAAGGCCCGAACATCGGTCTGATCGGCTCGCTCGCCTCCTACGGGCGCATCAACCCGTTCGGCTTCATCGAGACGCCGTACCGCAAGGTCACGGCCGGCAAGGTCACCGACGAGGTCGTGTACCTCACGGCCGACGACGAGGACCGCCACGTCATCGCCCAGGCGAACCAGGTGCTCACCGGCGACGGATCCTTCGCGGACGAGCGCGTGCTCGTGCGCACGAAGGGCGGCGAGGTCGAGATCGTCCCCGGCGCGCAGGTCGACTACATGGACGTCTCGCCGCGTCAGATGGTCTCGGTCGCGACGGCCCTCATCCCGTTCCTCGAGCACGACGACGCGAACCGCGCCCTCATGGGTGCCAACATGCAGCGCCAGGCCGTGCCGCTGGTCCGCTCCGAGGCCCCGCTCGTCGGGACCGGCATGGAGTGGCGTGCGGCGGTCGACGCGGGCGACGTCGTCGTCGCGACGAAGCCCGGTGTCGTCACGGAGGTCTCGGCCGACCTCGTGCTCGTCGCGAACGACGACGGCACGACCGGCAGCTACCGCATCGCGAAGTTCCGCCGCTCGAACCAGGGCACGAGCTACAACCAGCGCGTGCTCGTCGACGAGGGCCAGCGCGTCGAGGTCGGCTCCGTCCTCGCGGACGGCCCGGCGACCGACGGCGGCGAGCTCTCGCTCGGCCGCAACCTCCTCGTGGCGTTCATGTCGTGGGAGGGCCACAACTACGAGGACGCGATCATCCTGTCGCAGCGTCTCGTGCAGGACGACGTCCTGTCCTCGATCCACATCGAGGAGCACGAGGTCGACGCGCGCGACACGAAGCTCGGCCCCGAGGAGATCACGCGGGACATCCCGAACGTCTCCGAGGACGTCCTGGCGGACCTCGACGAGCGCGGTGTCATCCGCATCGGTGCCGAGGTCGGTGCCGGTGACGTCCTGGTCGGCAAGGTCACCCCGAAGGGCGAGACCGAGCTGACCCCGGAGGAGCGCCTCCTGCGCGCGATCTTCGGCGAGAAGGCGCGCGAGGTGCGCGACACCTCGCTCAAGGTGCCCCACGGCGAGTCGGGCACGGTCATCGGCGTGCGCGAGTTCAACCGCGAGGACGGCGACGAGCTGCCCGCCGGCGTGAACCAGCTGGTCCGCGTCTACATCGCGCAGCGCCGCAAGATCACGGACGGCGACAAGCTCGCCGGCCGTCACGGCAACAAGGGCGTCATCTCGAAGATCCTGCCCGTGGAGGACATGCCGTTCCTCTCGGACGGGACCCCGGTCGACGTCGTCCTCAACCCGCTCGGCGTGCCCGGCCGCATGAACGTCGGCCAGGTCCTCGAGACCCACCTCGGGTGGGTCGCGAAGCAGGGCTGGGACATCTCGCTCGCCGAGGGCAAGGACCTCTCCTGGAAGGAGAACGTCCCCGAGATCGCGGCGTCGTCCGAGCCCGGCCGCCCTGTCGCGACCCCGGTGTTCGACGGCGTCCACGAGGACGCGCTCACCGGCCTCCTGTCGTCCACGATCCCGAACCGCGACGGCGACCGCATGGTCGGCGGCGACGGCAAGGCACGCCTGTTCGACGGTCGCTCCGGCGAGCCGTTCCCCGAGCCGGTGTCCGTGGGCTACATGTACATCCTCAAGCTCCACCACCTGGTCGACGACAAGATCCACGCGCGCTCTACCGGCCCGTACTCGATGATCACGCAGCAGCCGCTGGGTGGTAAGGCGCAGTTCGGTGGCCAGCGGTTCGGCGAGATGGAGGTGTGGGCCCTCGAGGCGTACGGCGCCGCCTACACGCTGCAGGAGCTCCTCACGATCAAGTCGGACGACGTCCCCGGGCGCGTCAAGGTCTACGAGGCGATCGTCAAGGGCGAGAACATCCCGGACTCGGGCATCCCGGAGTCCTTCAAGGTTCTCCTCAAGGAGATGCAGTCGCTGTGCCTGAACGTCGAGGTGCTCTCGAGCGACGGCGTGTCCATCGAGATGCGGGAGTCCGACGACGACGTGTACCGCGCGGCGGAGGAGCTGGGCATCGACCTTTCCCGTCGCCCCAACGCCGCCTCCAGCATCGACGAGATCTGATCTCGGGCAGGCGGGGGCGGGCCGACCGCCCACCCCCGCCGACGACCCCCACTAGACCGTCTTTATGGACGTCGGTCCCGGCCTCCGCCGGAACCGGCAGACGAAGGAAGTAGGACAACTTGCTCGACGTCAACGTCTTCGACGAGCTGCGCATCGGCCTGGCCACGGCCGACGACATCCGTGCGTGGTCGCACGGTGAGGTCAAGAAGCCCGAGACCATCAACTACCGCACCCTCAAGCCCGAGAAGGACGGCCTCTTCTGCGAGAAGATCTTCGGCCCCACCCGGGACTGGGAGTGCTACTGCGGCAAGTACAAGCGCGTGCGCTTCAAGGGCATCATCTGCGAGCGCTGCGGCGTCGAGGTGACGCGCTCGAAGGTGCGTCGTGAGCGCATGGGTCACATCGAGCTCGCCGCGCCCGTCACCCACATCTGGTTCTTCAAGGGTGTGCCCTCGCGTCTCGGCTACCTCCTGGACCTCGCCCCGAAGGACCTGGAGAAGGTCATCTACTTCGCGGCGTACATGATCACCTCGGTCGACGAGGAAGGTCGCCAGGAGGACCTCCCCAACCTCCAGAACGAGATCGACCTGGAGAAGAAGGAGATCGCGGACGCCCGCGACAACGACATCAACACGCGCGCCCAGAAGCTCGAGGCCGACCTGGCCGAGCTCGAGGCCGAGGGTGCCAAGGCCGACGCGCGCCGCAAGGTGCGCGACTCCGCCGAGCGCGAGATGACGCAGATCCGCAAGCGCGCGGACGCCCAGCTCGACCGTCTCGACCAGGTCTGGGACCGGTTCAAGAACCTCAAGGTCGCCGACCTCGAGGGCGACGAGATGCTCTACCGCGCCCTCCAGGACCGGTACGGCACCTACTTCGAGGGCTCGATGGGCGCCGCGGCGATCCAGAAGCGCCTCCAGGACTTCGACCTGGTGGCGGAGGCCGAGTCCCTGCGCGAGACGATCCGCTCGGGCAAGGGCCAGCGCAAGACGCGTGCCCTCAAGCGCCTCAAGGTCGTCAACGCGTTCCTCACGACGACCAACTCGCCCACGGGCATGGTGCTCGACGCCGTCCCGGTCATCCCGCCGGACCTGCGCCCGATGGTGCAGCTCGACGGTGGCCGCTTCGCGACGAGCGACCTGAACGACCTGTACCGCCGCGTGATCAACCGGAACAACCGCCTCAAGCGCCTGCTCGACCTCGGGGCGCCGGAGATCATCGTCAACAACGAGAAGCGGATGCTCCAGGAGGCCGTGGACTCGCTGTTCGACAACGGTCGCCGCGGCCGTCCGGTCACGGGCCCGGGCAACCGCCCGCTCAAGTCGATCTCCGACATGCTCAAGGGCAAGCAGGGTCGTTTCCGTCAGAACCTGCTCGGCAAGCGCGTCGACTACTCGGGCCGTTCGGTCATCGTCGTCGGCCCGCAGCTCAAGCTCCACCAGTGCGGCCTGCCCAAGCAGATGGCGCTCGAGCTGTTCAAGCCCTTCGTCATGAAGCGGCTCGTGGACCTCAACCACGCGCAGAACATCAAGAGCGCCAAGCGCATGGTCGAGCGCGCCCGCCCGGTCGTGTGGGACGTGCTCGAAGAGGTCATCACCGAGCACCCCGTGCTGCTCAACCGTGCACCGACGCTGCACCGCCTGGGCATCCAGGCGTTCGAGCCGCAGCTCGTCGAGGGCAAGGCGATCCACCTGCACCCGCTCGTGTGCGCCGCGTTCAACGCCGACTTCGACGGCGACCAGATGGCCGTCCACCTGCCCCTGAGCGCGGAGGCGCAGGCCGAGGCCCGCATCCTCATGCTCTCGAGCAACAACATCCTCAAGCCGTCGGACGGGCGTCCGGTGACCATGCCCTCGCAGGACATGATCATCGGTCTGTACCACCTGACGAGCGACCGCGACGGCGCCGAGGGCGAGGGTCGTTCCTTCTCGTCGGTCGCCGAGGCGATCATGGCGTTCGACCAGGGCACCCTGGACCTCAACGCTCAGGTGAAGATCCGCACGACGGACCTCGTCCCGCCGGTCTCCGGCTTCGAGGCGCCGGAGGGCTGGGAGCCGGGTCAGCCGATCCTCTTCGACACCACGCTCGGTCGTGCGCTGTTCAACGAGACGCTCCCGGTCGACTACCCGTACGTGAACTCGGTGGTCGACAAGAAGCGCCTCTCGGCGATCGTCAACGAGCTCGCGGAGCGCTACCCGAAGGTCGAGGTCGCCGCGTCGCTCGACGCGCTGAAGGCCGCCGGCTTCCGCTGGGCGACCCGCTCGGGCGTCACGATCGCGATCTCCGACGTGGCGACGCCCAAGGAGAAGGCCGTCATCCTCGAGCAGCACGAGGAGCGCGCGCTCAAGGTCCAGCAGCAGTACGACCGTGGTCTCATCACGGACGACGAGCGCCGTCAGGAGCTCATCGAGATCTGGACCCAGGCGACGGACAAGGTCGCGTCGGTCATGCGCGAGAACCTCGAGGCGAACGACCGCAACACCGTGTACCGCATGGTGGGCTCGGGCGCGCGTGGTAACTGGATGCAGGTCCGCCAGATCGCCGGTATGCGCGGTCTCGTGGCGAACCCGAAGGGCGAGATCATCCCGCGCCCGATCAAGTCCAACTACCGCGAGGGCCTGTCCGTCCTCGAGTACTTCATCGCGACGCACGGTGCTCGCAAGGGTCTCGCGGACACCGCTCTGCGGACCGCCGACTCGGGCTACCTCACGCGTCGTCTCGTGGACGTGTCGCAGGACGTCATCATCCGCGAGGAGGACTGCGGCACCGAGCGTGGCCTGACGCTGCCGATCGCTGAGGAGCTCGCGGGCATCCTCGTGCGCCACCCGAAGGTGGAGACGAGCGTCTACTCGCGCACCCTCGCGGCCGACCTGGTCGACGCGGACGGCAACGTCATCGGCAAGGCCGGCGACGACGCGGGCGACGTCCTCATCGACGCCGCGGTGTCCGCGGGCGTGCGGGAGGCGAAGGTCCGCTCGGTCCTCACCTGCGAGTCGCGCGTCGGCACGTGCGCCAAGTGCTACGGGCGCTCGCTCGCCACGGGCAAGCTCGTCGACATCGGCGAGGCGGTCGGCATCATCGCCGCCCAGTCGATCGGTGAGCCGGGTACCCAGCTGACGATGCGTACGTTCCACACCGGTGGTGTGGCCTCTGCGGACGACATCACGCAGGGTCTGCCGCGTGTCACCGAGCTCTTCGAGGCCCGCACCCCCAAGGGTGAGGCGCCGATCGCGGAGTTCTCGGGTCGTATCGCGATCGACGACAGCGAGCGCTCGCGCCGTCTGGTCCTCACGCCGGACGACGGCTCGGAGGAGATCGCCTACCCGGTGACGAAGCGTGCCCGACTGCTCGTGCAGGACGGGGACCACGTCGCCGTCGGCATGCAGCTCGTGCAGGGTGCGGTGGACCCGAAGAAGGTCCTGCGCATCCTCGGCCCGCGCGCCACGCAGAAGCACCTGGTGGACGAGGTCCAGGAGGTCTACCGCTCCCAGGGCGTGGACATCCACGACAAGCACATCGAGGTCATCGTGCGGCAGATGCTGCGCCGGATCACGGTGCTCGACTCCGGCGACGCCCCGCTGCTCCCGGGTGAGCTGGCCGAGCGTGGCCGGTTCGAGGACGCCAACCGTCGCACCGTGGCGGAGGGCGGCCAGCCGGCCTCCGGCCGTCCGGAGCTGATGGGCATCACGAAGGCGTCGCTCGCGACGGACTCGTGGCTGTCGGCGGCCTCCTTCCAGGAGACCACGCGCGTCCTCACCGAGGCGGCGATGAGCGGTCGTCGTGACCCGCTCCTCGGCCTCAAGGAGAACGTCATCCTCGGTAAGCTCATCCCGGCCGGTACGGGTCTGCCCCGCTACCGCAACGTCGAGGTCGAGCCGACCGAGCAGGCGAAGACGGAGCTCTACCCGAGCTTCGGCTACGACGAGATCGACTTCCCGGCGCTCGGCATGGGCTCCGGCGAGGCGATCCCGCTCGAGGACCTGGACTTCGGCGACTACCGCTGATCCGACGAGCACAGCGCGCGGGGCGCGTGGCGCACGGCTTCTCGCCGGCGGCACGCGCCCCGCGCGTCCTCGTCTCCGGGGAACCGCGCCCGGTCACGCGTCGGGCACGAGTGCGTATCCACGCACGCACTGTGGTAACCTGGTGAACCGTGCCCGCGCCGTCGGGCCCTCTGTGATGTCCCTCGCGGGACGGTACGGGCGAGAGATCGCCGTGCACCGCCGCGTGGCGGTCTCCGGACGGGCCGATGTGAGTGCCCGGGCACTCCGGATCTCGGACCTGGCGGCGCCTCGCGCCCGTCGGCCGGTGACGGACCATCGAGCCGGTGGTAGGTGGCTGCTTCAGCGTGTCGAGCGCTGCGGGTGCCTCGTGCGATCGGCTCCAGGAGCCAGCACGACCACCATCGGGGATCGCCCCGGTACAGCTCGAGAAGACACGGAGACGTAGTGCCTACGATCCAGCAGCTCGTCCGCAAGGGGCGGACCTCGAAGGTGGGGAAGTCCAAGACTCCCGCCCTCAAGGGTTCCCCGCAGCGGCGCGGTGTGTGCACGCGCGTGTACACCACCACCCCGAAGAAGCCGAACTCCGCGCTGCGCAAGGTCGCTCGCGTGAAGCTCTCCTCCCAGGTCGAGGTCACGGCCTACATCCCCGGCGTCGGCCACAACCTCCAGGAGCACTCCATCGTGCTCGTGCGCGGCGGTCGTGTGAAGGACCTCCCGGGTGTGCGCTACAAGATCGTGCGCGGCGCGCTCGACACGCAGGGCGTGAAGAACCGCAAGCAGGCCCGCAGCCGCTACGGCGCCAAGAAGGAGAAGAGCTGATGCCTCGCAAGGGCCCGGCCCCGAAGCGGCCGCTCATCGTCGACCCCGTCTACGGGTCTCCCGTCGTCACGCAGCTCATCAACAAGGTGCTGCTCGACGGCAAGAAGTCCACCGCCGAGTCGATCGTCTACGGCGCCCTCGAGGGCGTCCGGGCGAAGACCGACGGTGACCCGGTCGTCGTCCTCAAGCGCGCGCTCGAGAACGTGCGCCCCGCGCTCGAGGTCCGTTCGCGCCGTGTCGGTGGCGCGACCTACCAGGTCCCGGTCGAGGTGCGCCCCGCGCGTGCGACGACCCTCGCTCTGCGCTGGCTCACGGACTACTCGCGCGCTCGTCGCGAGAAGACCATGACCGAGCGCCTCATGAACGAGATCCTCGACGCGAGCAACGGCCTCGGTGCCGCGGTCAAGCGTCGCGAGGACATGCACAAGATGGCGGAGTCCAACAAGGCCTTCGCCCACTACCGCTGGTAGTCCGCCCGACCGGCCTCGGGGACCTGACGGTCCCCGAGGCCGTCGGCGGGTCTCCGGCCGGCCACCCCGGTCCGAGCAGCGCCCCCGACTCAACCCACCTAGCGAGGGAAACAGACCGTGGCACTTGACGTGCTGACCGACCTGAACAAGGTCCGCAACATCGGCATCATGGCCCACATCGATGCCGGGAAGACCACGACCACCGAGCGCATCCTGTTCTACACGGGTGTGAACTACAAGATCGGTGAGACGCACGACGGCGCGTCGACGATGGACTGGATGGAGCAGGAGCAGGAGCGCGGCATCACGATCACGTCGGCCGCGACGACCTGCTACTGGAAGAACAACCAGATCAACATCATCGACACGCCCGGCCACGTCGACTTCACGGTCGAGGTCGAGCGCTCCCTGCGCGTGCTCGACGGGGCCGTCGCCGTCTTCGACGGCAAGGAGGGCGTGGAGCCGCAGTCGGAGACGGTGTGGCGCCAGGCGGACAAGTACAACGTCCCGCGCATCTGCTTCGTCAACAAGATGGACAAGCTCGGCGCGGACTTCTACTTCACCGTCGACACGATCATCAACCGCCTCAAGGCGAAGCCGCTGGTCATCCAGCTCCCGATCGGTTCCGAGAGCGACTTCATCGGCGTCGTCGACCTGCTCGAGATGAAGGCGCTCGTCTGGCACGGCGAGACGAAGCTCGGCGAGGCGTACGACACCGAGGAGATCCCGGCCGACCTGGTCGAGAAGGCCGAGCAGTACCGCAGCGACCTCATCGAGGCCGTCGCGGAGGCCGACGAGGAGCTGCTCGAGAAGTACCTCGGCGGCGAGGAGCTGTCGATCGCGGAGATCAAGTCCGGGATCCGCAAGCTCGTCATCGCGGGCGAGGCCTTCCCCGTGCTGTGCGGCTCCGCGTTCAAGAACAAGGGCGTCCAGCCCATGCTCGACGCGGTCATCGACTACCTGCCGTCGCCGCTCGACGTCCCCGCGATCGAGGGCCACGACGTCAAGGACGAGGAGAAGATCGTCGAGCGTCACCCCGACGCGACCGAGCCCTTCTCCGCGCTCGCGTTCAAGGTCGCGACGCACCCGTTCTTCGGCAAGCTCACCTACGTCCGCGTCTACTCGGGCAAGGTCGCGCAGGGCGCCCAGGTGCTCAACTCGACCAAGGGCAAGAAGGAGCGCATCGGGAAGCTCTTCCAGATGCACTCCAACAAGGAGAACCCGGTCGAGGAGGCGAACGCGGGCCACATCTACGCGTTCATCGGCCTCAAGGACACCACGACGGGTGACACGCTCAGCGCGCTCGACGCGCCCGTGATCCTCGAGTCGATGACGTTCCCCGAGCCCGTCATCGACGTCGCGATCGAGCCCAAGACGAAGGCCGACCAGGAGAAGCTCTCGACGGCGATCCAGAAGCTCGCCGAGGAGGACCCGACCTTCCGCGTCAAGCTCGACCAGGAGACCGGCCAGACCGTCATCGGCGGCATGGGCGAGCTCCACCTCGACATCCTCGTCGACCGCATGCGTCGCGAGTTCAAGGTCGAGGCGAACGTCGGCAAGCCGCAGGTCGCCTACCGCGAGACGATCCGTCGCAAGACCGAGAAGATCGACTACACGCACAAGAAGCAGACCGGTGGTTCCGGGCAGTTCGCCAAGGTCCAGGTGACCTTCGAGCCGCTCGACACGTCCGAGGGCGAGCTCTACGAGTTCAGCAACTCCGTCACCGGTGGTCGCATCCCGCGTGAGTACATCCCCAGCGTCGACGCCGGCATCCAGTCCGCGATGGAGCTCGGCGTGCTCGCCGGCTTCCCGCTGGTCGGGGTCAAGGCGACGCTGCTCGACGGCGCCTACCACGAGGTCGACTCCTCGGAGATGGCGTTCAAGATCGCCGGCTCGATGGTCCTCAAGGAGGGCGTCAAGCGGGCGGACCCGGTTCTTCTCGAGCCGGTGATGGCGGTCGAGGTGCGTACGCCCGAGGAGTACATGGGCGACGTCATCGGCGACCTGAACTCACGTCGTGGAATGATCCAGTCCATGGAGGACGCGACGGGTGTGAAGGTCGTCCGGGCCCACGTACCGTTGTCAGAGATGTTCGGGTACATCGGCGACCTCCGGTCCAAGACCCAGGGTCGCGCCGTGTACTCGATGCAGTTCGACAGCTATGCCGAGGTTCCTCGGAACGTTGCCGAAGAGATCATCAAGAAGACCCGGGGCGAGTGAGTCCCCACAGGTCGAAGACCCGCACAACCATCAACCTGTAGGAAAACCGCAACGCCCCGCGGATGTAGGATCTCTCGGTCGACATTCGCAACGTTCGGCACATCTACCCAAGTCCCAGGAGGACCCCAGTGGCTAAGGCCAAGTTCGAGCGGACCAAGCCGCACGTCAACGTCGGCACCATCGGTCACGTCGACCACGGTAAGACGACGCTCACGGCGGCGATCTCGAAGACGCTCGCGGACAAGTACCCGGACCTGCCGGCGAACACGCAGCGCAACTTCGACGAGATCGACGCGGCTCCCGAGGAGAAGCAGCGCGGTATCACGATCAACATCGCGCACATCGAGTACGAGACGCCGAAGCGCCACTACGCGCACGTCGACGCCCCGGGTCACGCCGACTACATCAAGAACATGATCACCGGTGCCGCGCAGATGGACGGCGCGATCCTGGTGGTCGCCGCGACCGACGGTCCGATGGCCCAGACGCGCGAGCACGTCCTGCTCGCCCGCCAGGTCGGTGTGCCGTACCTGCTCGTCGCGCTGAACAAGTCCGACATGGTCGACGACGAGGAGATCCTCGAGCTCGTCGAGATGGAGGTGCGCGAGCTCCTCTCCTCGCAGGAGTTCGACGGTGACAACGCGCCGGTCGTGCGCGTGTCCGGTCTCAAGGCGCTCGAGGGCGACCCCGAGTGGACCGCGAAGATCCTCGAGCTCATGGAGGCCGTGGACGAGAACGTGCCCGAGCCCGTCCGCGAGCTCGACAAGCCGTTCCTCATGCCCGTCGAGGACGTCTTCACGATCACCGGTCGTGGCACCGTCGTCACCGGCAAGGTGGAGCGTGGCACGCTCGACCTCAACTCGGACGTCGAGATCGTCGGCATCCGCGCGCCCCAGAAGACCACGGTCACGGGCATCGAGACGTTCCACAAGCAGATGGACCAGGCTCAGGCCGGCGACAACACCGGTCTGCTCCTGCGCGGCATCAAGCGCGAGGACGTCGAGCGCGGCCAGGTCGTCGTGAAGCCGGGCTCGATCACCCCGCACACGCAGTTCGAGGCGCAGGTCTACATCCTGGGCAAGGACGAGGGCGGCCGTCACAACCCCTTCTACTCGAACTACCGTCCGCAGTTCTACTTCCGCACCACGGACGTCACCGGCGTCATCACGCTGCCCGAGGGCACCGAGATGGTCATGCCGGGCGACAACACCGAGATGACGGTCGAGCTCATCCAGCCGATCGCCATGGAGGAGGGCCTCGGCTTCGCCATCCGTGAGGGTGGCCGCACCGTCGGCTCGGGCCGCGTCACCAAGATCCTCAAGTGATCTGACGCTGCCTCCGCAGCACCTCGTCGAAGGCCCGGTCCCCGCTCGCGGGGGCCGGGCCTTCGGCCGTCCCGGGGTACGCGTGGGCGCT
>Ga0233363_1000023_pt1 | contig 80087 bp, 63 predicted proteins | sample ElkDunMinimDraft_18_FD_191534 | JGI IMG/M metagenome (GOLD analysis project Ga0233363, IMG submission 191534) | Fecal eukaryotic communites from dung pellets of Tule Elk in California, USA - Elk Dung C16 | ecosystem: Host-associated > Mammals > Digestive system > Large intestine > Fecal | place... | reverse complement strand
GAGCTGGGGACGCCGACGCCGCTCGAGGCGCACCGCGCGATCGGTGCGCTGTCCGCCTGGGCGGGTGCGCGGGTTCCGGCCCCTGAGGCCGCGACCGTCGGTCCGCCCGAGGTGGCGGCTCCCGGCACGGCGGTGCTCGCCGCGTGGCACCTGCTGCTCGACGACGGTGCCCTGCAGGACGGCGAGCAGTTCCTACGCGGCACGGCCAAGCGCCCCGTGGCGCGCATGTCGGCCGTGACGGCGGCCGCGGTCGACGTGTTCGACGGCGACCTCGTGAGCGTGTCCACCGACCGCGGGTCGATCACGGTGCCCGTGGCGATCACCGAGATGGTCGACCACGTGGTGTGGCTGCCGCTCGCGTCGCGCGGCTGCCGGGTGCACGACCAGCTCGGCGCATCGCCCGGCGACGTCGTGCGGATCGGCCCGGCGGCAGAGCCCGTGGGCGCCACCTCGGACGAGCGCGGAAAGGGCGGTGCCGCATGATCCCCGGCGTTGCGGCGGACTTCAGCCAGGACACCTGGGTCACGTACCTGGTCAAGGCGGTGCTCATCATCGTCTTCCTGCTGGTCAGCGTGCTCATCGCGATCTGGTTCGAGCGCAAGGTCGTGGCCCGGATGCAGGTGCGTCCCGGCCCGAACGTGCACGGCCCGTTCGGTCTGCTGCAGTCGCTCGCGGACGCGATGAAGCTGCTCCTCAAGGAGGACCTGACGGTCACGGGCGCCGACAAGGTCGTCTACATCCTGGCGCCGATGATCTCGGTGTTCTGCTCGCTGCTGGTCTTCGCGGTCGTGCCGTTCGGGCCCGAGGTCACCATCCCGTTCACGGACTACACGACGCCCGCACAGCTCACCGACTTCCCCGTCGCCGTGCTCTACGTGCTCGCGTGCGCGTCCGTCGGCGTCTACGGCATCGTGCTGGGCGGCTGGTCGTCGGGCTCGACCTACCCGCTGCTCGGGTCGGTGCGCTCGACGGCCCAGGTCATCAGCTACGAGCTCGCCATGGGCCTGTCGCTCGTGAGCGTCTTCATCATGGCGGGGTCGATGTCGACGTCGTCGATCGTGGCGTCGCAGCAGCAGTTCTGGTGGTTCCTGCCGCTGCTGCCGGCCTTCGTCATCTACATCATCTCGATGATCGGCGAGACCAACCGCCTGCCGTTCGACCTTCCTGAGGCCGAGGGCGAGCTCGTCTCCGGCTACATGACCGAGTACTCGTCGATGAAGTTCGCGTGGTTCTTCCTCGCGGAGTACATCAACATGCTCAACGTGTCGGCCGTCGCGACGACGCTGTTCCTGGGCGGCTGGCGCGCTCCGTGGCCCCTGTCCGCGGTCAACGACGGCATGTTCAACGAGGGCTGGTGGCCGATCCTGTGGTTCCTGGCCAAGCTCTGGCTGCTCATGTTCGTGTTCGTCTGGGTGCGTGGCACGCTCCTGCGGCTGCGCTACGACGAGTTCATGTCGTTCGGCTGGAAGGTGCTCATCCCGGTCGCGCTCGGCTGGGTGGTCGTGCTCTCGGTGTTCCAGTGGCTGGGGCTCGCGGGCGTCGGCCGCACGCAGATCATCGCGGCCGTCCTCGTCGCGGCAGCCGTGGTGTTCGCCGTCGTCTGGTTCTGGCCGGACAAGAAGAAGCCGCGTACCGCGCGGCGTGCGCCGTCGGAGGTGCTCGACGCGTTCGCCGACGGCTACCCCGTGCCCCCGCTGCCCGGGCAGTCCCTCCCGCCCTCGCCGCGCGCGCGGCGGGTCGGTGTCGAGCGGACGCCCCAACCCGAGGAGACGCGATGACCGCGAAGCCCTACGAGCCGCTGCGCCCGAAGAAGGGCCCGATCGGCGAGCTGCTCGCGCCGGTCGCCGGCTTCGGCGTGACGTTCTCGGCCATGTTCAAGCCCACGGTGACCGAGCAGTACCCGCGGCAGAAGGTGCCGCCCCAGCGGAGGTTCCACGGGCGCCACCAGCTCAACCGCTACGCCGACGGGCTCGAGAAGTGCATCGGCTGCGAGCTGTGCGCGTGGGCGTGCCCGGCGGACGCGATCTACGTCGAGGGCGGCGACAACGCCGACCTGCCCGACGGCGCACACATGAGCCCGGGCGAGCGGTACGGGCGCGTCTACCAGATCAACTACCTGCGCTGCATCTTCTGCGGGCTGTGCATCGAGGCGTGCCCCACCCGGGCGCTCACCATGACCAACGACTACGAGCTGGCCGGACCGACGCGCGCCGGGATGATCTACGAGAAGCAGGACCTCCTGGCGCCGATGGCCCAGGGCACGCTCGCCGCGCCGCACCCCATGGTCGAGGGCACCACCGACACCGAGTACTACCGCGGCGAGGTCAGCGCACCCACCGCGGAGCAGGTCGCGTGGGTGCGCGAGCACCGTCCGGACGACCCGACGCTCGAGGCCGCGAGCGCGGTCGTGGCCGGGGAGGCGCCGCCGCCGACCCCGACGCGGCACCGCCTGCGCGGCACCGCGACCAAGGCCGCCGGCGCGCCCGCACAGGGAGCCGGAGCATGATGGCGTCGGGCGGCGAGGCCGTCCTGTTCTGGATGCTCGCCCCGCTCATGGTGCTCGCCGCGCTCGGCCTGATCTTCGTGCGCAAGGCCGTGCACGCGGCCATCTGCGTCATGTTCGTGATGATCGGCCTGGCGATCATGTACGTGGCCCAGGAGGCCTCGTTCCTGGGCGTCGTGCAGGTCGTCGTGTACACGGGCGCGGTCATGATGCTGTTCCTGTTCGTGCTCATGCTCGTGGGCGTCGACTCGGCCGACTCGCTCACGGAGACGATCCGTGGTCAGCGGTGGGTCGGCGTGCTCCTCGGTCTCGGGCTGCTCGCCGTGCTGCTCGGGGTCGTCACGCAGGCGACGTTCCCGCCCGCCGTCGGCCTCGAGCTCGCCAACGCCGAGACCAACCCGGTCGCGCTCGCCCGCGTGCTGTTCGCCGACTACGTCCTGGCGATGGAAGTGGTCGGGGTGCTGCTCGTGACGGCGGCGCTCGCCGGGCTGGTGCTGACCCACCGGCGCCGGCTCACCCCGCGCCGCACGCAGGCGTCGCTCGCGGCCGAGCGGGTGGCCGGGCTGCCCGAGGGCCGGATCCTGACCCCGCTGCCGGCGCCCGGTGTCTATGCGCAGAACAACGCCATGGACACGCCGGCGCTCGGTCCCGACGGAAAGGCGATCCTGGACTCGGTGCCGCGCGTGCTGCGCATCCGGGGCCAGGAGCGCTCGGCCGCGTCCGTGCTCGAGGCCGAGCGCGCCGTCCTGCCCGAGCTCGCGCGCCGCAAGGGCGACGGGTCTGCGGGGACGACGGGTGACGGGGCTCCTGGTGCCGGTGCTCCGAACGACGAGGCGACGGACGACGAGGCGGTGCGCTGATGGAGATCACCAACTACCTGGTGCTCGCGGTCATCCTGTTCGCGATCGGGGCCACGACGGTCCTGCTGCGCCGGAACGCGATCGTCGTCTTCATGGGCGTGGAGCTGATGCTCAACGCCACCAACCTGGCCTTCGTGACGTTCGCGCGGATCCACGGCGACGTCACCGGCCAGGTGCTGGCCTTCTTCGTCATGGTGGTGGCTGCCGCGGAGGTCGTCGTCGGCCTCGCGATCATCATCATGATCTTCCGTACCCGCCGGTCGGCCTCGGTCGACGACGTCAACCTGCTTCAGCACTGAGGGGACCGACGCGACGATGCAGACTCTCTCCCTCGCCCCGTGGCTGGTGGCGAGCCCACTGATCGGTGCCGCGGTGCTGCTGCTCGGCGGCCGCCGCACCGACCGCTGGGGCCACTGGCTCGGCGTGCTCGCGAGCGCCGCGGCCTTCGTCGTCGGCCTCGTGATGCTGATCGACATGATCGGCATGCCCGCCGAGGAACGGGTCGCCCGCCACGTGGTCGGCACCTGGATCGACGCGGGGACGCTCCAGGTCGACCTCGGCTTCCAGGTGGACCCGCTGTCGATGACGTTCGTCATGCTCGTGACGTTCGTGGGCACGCTCATCCACGTGTACTCGGTCGCCTACATGGGGCACGACGTCGACCGGCGCCGGTTCTTCGCCTACCTCAACCTCTTCGTGGCGGCGATGCTGCTGCTGGTCCTTGCCGACTCCTACCTGGTGCTGTTCATCGGGTGGGAGGGCGTGGGGCTCGCGTCGTTCCTCCTGATCGGCTTCTGGGACCGTGAGCGGCCCAACGCCGTCGCGGGCAAGAAGGCGTTCGTCATGAACCGCGTGGGCGACATGGGTCTGCTGGCGGCCATGATGGTCCTGCTCGCGACCTTCGGTGCGCTCGACTTCGGGACGGTGCTCTCCGGTGCGGAGTCCGCGGACCGCGGCCTCATGACCGCCGTCGGGCTGCTCCTGCTGCTCGCGGCCTGCGGCAAGTCGGCGCAGTTCCCGCTCCAGGCCTGGCTCGGTGACGCGATGGCCGGCCCGACGCCGGTCTCGGCACTGATCCACGCCGCGACCATGGTGACCGCCGGCGTGTACCTGCTGGTGCGGTCCGGGCCCGTCCTCGAGGCGGCGCCCGACGCGCAGCTCGTCGTTGCCATCGTGGGTGCCATCACGCTGCTGTTCGGGGCGATCGTGGGCTGCGCCAAGGACGACATCAAGAAGACGCTCGCGGCGTCGACCATGTCGCAGATCGGCTACATGATGCTTGCGGCCGGGCTGGGTCCGGTGGGCTACGCGTTCGCGATCTTCCACCTGCTCACGCACGGCTTCTTCAAGGCCGGGCTGTTCCTCGGGGCCGGTTCGGTGATGCACGCGATGGACGACTCGGTGAACATGCGGCGTTTCGGCGGGCTGGCGCGCCTGCTGCCGGTCACCGCGATCACCATGGGTCTCGGCTGGCTCGCGATCCTGGGCGTCCCGCCGTTCTCGGGCTTCTGGTCGAAGGACAAGATCATCGAGGCCGCGTTCGTGGGCGAGGGCTGGCGGCCGTGGGTGTTCGGGCTCGCGGCCCTGCTGGGTGCGGGCATCACCGCGTACTACATGTCGCGCCTGTTCTTCATGACCTTCGCGGGGAGGCGGCGCTGGGACTCCGAGGGTCCGGACGCCGTGCACCCGCACGAGTCCCCGGCGCTCATGACGTGGCCGATGATCATCCTCGCGGTCGGGTCGGTCGGCCTCGGTGGGCTTCTGGCCTGGGGCAACACCTTCGTGACCTGGCTGGAACCCGTCACGGGCCACGCCGAGCACCACGAGCCCGTGCTGCCGGTCTGGCTGCTCGTGACGCTCACGCTGGTGCTGGTCGTCCTGGGAGTGCTGATCGCGTTCCGCCAGTACGCCGTGGCCCGCGTCCCGGTGACGCCGCCGCCGGCTCCCGCCGTCGTGCGGGCCGCCCGCGCGGACCTGTACCAGGACACGGTCAACGAGTCGCTGGTCATGCGCCCGGGGCAGTACCTGACGCGCTCGCTCGTCTACACGGACCGCACCGTGGTCGACGCCGGCTGGCTGGGGCTCGCGGGCGGGATCGGGCGGTTCGGCGAGTGGTTGCGCAGGTTCCAGAACGGGTATGTCCGGTCGTACGCGGCCATGACGCTCGGCGGCCTGGGTGTCATCGCCGCGTTCGTCTGGGCGCTGGCGAGCTGAGGGTCGAGGAAGGATGACGATGTCCACAGGGTTCCCCTGGCTCACAGCGCTCGTCGTGTGGCCGCTCGTGGCCGCCGCGGCCACGGCGCTCACCGGGCTCGGGTCGGGCCGTCCGGCCGCGGGTCCGATCACCGGCGGCGGCCGCTTCGGTGCGGGTGCGGCACGAACCGTCGCGCTCGTCGGTGCGCTCGTCGAGGTCGCGCTGCTGGTCGGCGCGTTCACCGCGTTCGACGTCGGCGCCGCCGGCGAGCACCAGCTCCTCGAGACCTACTCCTGGATCCCGGCTCTCGGCGCGAGCTACGCCGTCGGCGTCGACGGCGTCGCGCTGCTGCTCGTGGCGCTCTCCGTGGTGCTCGTGCCGCTGGTGATCCTGGCCGCGTGGCGCGAGCAGGGGGGCGACCACGTCCGCCTGCGCCGCTACCTCGCGACCGTGCTGGTCCTCCAGGCGTTCATGGTCGCGGTCTTCGCCGCACGCGACGTGTTCCTGTTCTACGTCGTGTTCGAGGCCATGCTCATCCCCGCCTACTTCCTCATCGGAGGGTTCGGCCAGGGCGGCCAGCGCCGGTACGCGGCGGTGAAGTTCCTGCTGTTCTCGCTCGCGGGCGGGCTCGTCATGCTGGCCGCCGTCGTCGCGCTCTACCTGCAGGTGCCCGCGGCCGAGCGCGGTCCGGACGCGTTCCTCACGGCCAACCTCACCGGTCTGGCGCTCGACCCGACGACCGAGCGGCTGCTGTTCTGCGGCTTTTTCCTCGCGTTCGCGATCAAGGCGCCCATGGTGCCCGTGCACACGTGGCTGCCCGACGTCGCCGAGAACTCGACGCCTGGCACCTCCACGCTGCTCATCTGCGTGCTCGACAAGGTGGGGACCTTCGGCATGCTCACGCTGTGCCTGCCGCTGTTCCCCGAGGCCTCGCGGTGGGCGGCACCGTTCATCATCGTGCTCGCGGTGGTCTCGATCCTCTACGGGGCGATCCTGGCCATCGGGCAGAGCGACCTGCTGCGCCTCGTGGGCTACACCTCGGTGTCGCACTTCGGGTTCATCATCCTGGGCATCTTCACGTTCACGTCGCTCGGCGTCGCGGGGTCGAGCTTCATGATGCTCAACCACGGCATCTCGACCGGTGCGCTGTTCCTCATCGCGGGCTTCGCGATCGCCCGGCACCCGCAGCGCAGCCAGCGCATCGCCGACTACGGCGGCCTGCGCACGGTCGCGCCGGTGCTCGGCGGGACGTTCCTGGTCGCGGGCCTGTCCGCGCTCGCGCTGCCCGGCCTGGCGACGTTCGTCTCCGAGGTCATGGTGTTCCTGGGTGCGTTCAGCCGGTGGCCGGTCATGGCGCTGGTGGCCGTACCCGCGGTCGTGTTCGCGGCCGTCTACGTGCTGCTGACCTACCAGCGCATGTTCACCGGGGCGACGCACGCCGACCTCGTCGGTGCGCGCGACCTCGACGTGCGGGAGAAGACCGTGGCCGGCGTCCTGATCGCCGCGCTGGTCGTGCTCGGGCTCGTCCCGGGGCCGGCGCTGGACTACGTGCGTGAGCCGGGCCAGGTGACGGTCGAGCTCGTCGGCGAGACCGACCCGCCCCCCGCCGTTGTGGGTGCCCTCGCGGCCCCGCACGACGGACAGGACGGGGCCACGAGTACATCCGCAGCGAGCGGAGAGGGGAGCGGGCAGTGAACGCGTTCACCGCACCGACGATCGACTGGGCGGCGGTCTCGCCCGTGCTCATCGTGCTGGCCGCCGGCGTGGTCGGCGTGCTCGTGGAGGCCTTCGTCCCTGCGCGCGCCCGGCGCGTGACCCAGGTGGTGCTGACGCTCGCCGCGCTCGCGGGGTCGCTCGTCGCCGTGGGGATGCTCTGGGGGCGCGTCCAGGAGTCGGCCGTGTCCGTCGTCGGCGGCACGTACCTGCTGACGCCGTTCGGCCTGGGCATCCAGGCGGTCGTGGCCGTGTGCGCCTTCCTGGGCGTGCTCGTCATCGCGGACCGCACCACCACGGGCCAGGACGCGTTCGCGCCCGCCGCCGCCGCCGTCCCCGGCACGGCGTACGAGGAGCAGACCCGCCGTGCGGGCCTGCAGCAGACCGAGATCTACCCGCTCGTGCTGTTCGCGACGGGCGGCATGCTGCTGTTCCCTGCGACCGACGACCTCATCGTGATGTTCATCGCGCTCGAGGTCCTGTCGTTGCCGCTCTACGTGCTGTGCGCGACCGCCCGCCGTCGGCGCCTGCTCTCGCAGGAGGCCGCGGCCAAGTACTTCCTGCTCGGGGCGTTCGCCTCCGCGCTGTTCGTGTTCGGCGTCGCGCTGGTCTACGGCTTCGCGGGAACGGTCCGCCTCAGCGGCATCACCGCCGTCCTGCAGGACTCGACGACGACCCCGCTCGGGGACATGCCCGCGCTCGTCGTCGGCGGGCTCCTGCTGATCCTGACCGGGCTGCTGTTCAAGGTGGGCGCCGCGCCGTTCCACTACTGGACGCCGGACGTCTACCAGGGCGCGCCGACACCCATCACCGGGTTCATGGCCGCCTGCACCAAGGCCGCCGCGGTCGGCGCCCTCGTGCGCGTCGTCTTCACGCTCGCCGAGGGCTTCGACGCCGGCCTGCGGCACGACGTCGAGGTCACGATGTGGGTCGTGGCGATTCTCACCATGCTCGTGGGCACCGTCGCCGGTGCCGTCCAGACCGACGTCAAGCGCCTGCTCGCGTACTCGTCGATCGCGCACGCGGGCTTCATCGTCGTCGGCCTCGTCGGGTTCTCCGAGCTCGGTGCGCAGGCGTCGGTCTTCTACCTGCTCGCCTACGGCCTCGCGACCGTCGGAGCCTTCGCCGTGGTGACGCTCGTGCGCGAGCAGGACACGTCGGCCGGGGTGGTGCTCGGGGAGGCCACGCGGCTCGCGCAGTGGGCGGGCCTCGGCCGCAAGTCGCCCTGGCTCGCCGCGGCGTTCGCGCTCTTCCTGCTCTCGATGGCGGGGATCCCGCTCACGGCGGGCTTCATCGCGAAGTTCGGGGTGTTCCAGGCGGCGGTCGCCGCCGGGGCCTGGCCGCTCGCCGTCCTGGGCGTGCTCGCGTCCGCGGTCGCCGTGTTCTTCTACGTCCGTGTGATCGTGCTCATGATCCTCACCCCGCCCGCCGACGCGGACGTGACCGAGGCGGCCCCCGGCCAGAGCACGGTCGAGAGCGGCCTGGACGGGCCGGTCGAGGGCACCCCGGGTGACCTGGGTGCCGGCAGTGCCGCCAGTGCCGGCACGCAGTCGGGCGTCGCCACGGTCGCGAGGACGGCCGTCGCGCGGACCGTCGTGACGGTCGTCGGGTCGCGCGGACCGACGGCGATCGCCATCGCCGTGTGCGCGATCGGCGTCGTGCTGCTGGGCCTCCTGCCGGGCCCAGTTCTCGATCTTGCGGCCGAGGCGGCTAAGTTCAGACCGTGACCCGCGTTTCTCCCGTACCGGCCGATGTGCCGATCTCGCCTACTCAGACGGCGATCCCGCTGACCGACCCCGAGCTCGCCGCTCGGCTCACGGAACGGCTCGCGGTCGTCGAGGATGCTCTGAGAGGTGCTGTGGCCTCGGCAGACGCGCTCGCGGACGACGCGTCGCGGCACCTCGTCAGCGCGGGTGGCAAGCTCTTCCGGCCCCTGCTCGTGCTGCTCGCGGGGGAGCTGGGCGACGGCGCGCGGCCGGAGCTGGTCGACGCCGCGGTGGTCGTCGAGCTGACGCAGGTCGCGTCGCTCTACCACGACGACGTCATGGACTCGGCGCCGGTCCGGCGCGGTGCGCCGTCGGCGCACACGGTGTGGGGCAACTCGGTCGCGATCCTCGTCGGCGACCTGTTGTTCTCGCGCGCCTCGACCGTCGTCGCCGGGCTCGGCCCCGAGGCGGTCGTGATCCAGGCGGGCACGTTCGAGCGCATGTGCCTGGGCCAGCTCCACGAGTCGCTCGGGCCCGTCGACGGCGCCGACCCGGTGGAGCACTACCTCCAGGTGCTCTCCGACAAGACGGCCTCGCTGCTCGCGACGTCGGCCCGCTTCGGGGCCATGTTCGGCGGCTGCTCGAGCGAGGTGGTCGAGGCGGTCGCCGCCTACGGCGAGAAGGTCGGCGTGGCGTTCCAGCTCGCCGACGACGTGCTGGACATCGCGTCGAGCGGCGCCGAGTCGGGCAAGACGCCGGGCACCGACCTGCGGGAGCACGTCCCGACGATGCCCGTGCTGCTGCTGCGCTCCCGGGTCGCCCGCGGCGACGCGGCCCCTGGTGACGCCGAGCTGCTCGCGCTGCTCGACTCCGACCTGTCGTCGGACCACCTGCTCGAGCGGGCGGTCGAGGCGCTGCGCGCGCACGAGGTGCTCGCCGAGACGCGTGAGCTCGCGGTGCGCTGGGCGCGCGAGGCGGCGGCCGAGCTCGAGCCGCTGCCGGACGGGTCCGTCAAGCAGGCCCTGAGCGACTTCGCGGCGGCACTGGCGGACCGGGCCTCCTGACCGCGCTGCGAGCGCCCGAATTGCCCAGGACGTGATTGTTCGGAATTCAACCTACGTCCCTAGGACAAACCGCATATTGGGTTGAGACGGAATTGCAACGTCCGGACTCTGGAGGCGGTTGCCTAAGGATGGTGCTATACCGCTATCCTTTCCCCGGCGTGGCGTACCGATTTCGCGGCTGACCTGCAGTGACGCTGCAGCGAATAGCGCGAACATGCAGGTCGCACGCACTCACAGACCGTAGGCGGTCTGGTTGGCCCGTGATCCTGGGGGAGGAAGCACTTGGGCGTGCTCGCGCGGATTCAGCATGGGGACCGCAGGACGACCGCCGCGACGGCGGCCGTCCTTCTCCTGTCGGCAGGTATCACGACGGCGGCGGTGCTCTACGACGGCGAGGCCACCGCGGACGTCGACCTCGACGACGCGGGAGTGTGGGTCACCAAGGAGTCGGCGGGCCTCGTCGGCAGGTTCAACACCAAGGCCCAGGCGATCGACGGCACCGTCCTCGCGGGGAGCGCCGCGTTCGACGTCGCGCAGCAGGCCGGTGACGTCCTCGTGGCCGACGACGGCGCCAGCGCGGCCAACGTCGTCGACATCGCGCGGCTCAAGCTGGCGTCGAGCACCATGGTGCCGGCCGGAGCGCAGGTCGCGATGGGCGGCGGGACCGTCGCCGTGCTCGACGACGAGTCCGGCGGCCTGTGGGTCACGAGCATCGACCAGCTGCCCTCCCTCGACACCGAGGAGGTCGACCCGGTCGCCGAGCTCGAAGACCCGGGCCAGGTCGTGGTGTCGAACGCCGGAACCACCTATGTGGTCGTGCCGGCGACCGACACGCTGCTGACGGTCCGGCCCGGCAGCGACGAGGCCGACTCACGCGGGCTGGACGGCCTGCTCGACGGCGCCGACGACGCGGTCCTGACGACCGTCGGCGACGAGCCGGTCGTGCTCGACCGGACCGACGGCCGGCTGCGGCTGCCCGGCGGTGACGTCGTCGAGGTCACGGACGCCCAGGGCGCGCGGCTCCAGCAGCCCGGGACCGCCACCCCGCACGTCGCCTACGCGACGTCGTCGGCGCTCGTCCTGCAGCCGCTCGACGGCGCGACCGCGGTGACCCGTGCTGCGGCGGGCGTGCCCGCCGCCCCGGTCCAGCTCAACGGCTGCCTCTACGCGGCCTGGTCGCAGACCGGCCAGGTCGTGCGCGACTGCGAAGGCACCGACAACGACGTCGACCAGGTGCTCGAGGGCATCGACCAGGGCACCCGGCTCGAGTACCGCGTGAACCGCAACGCCGTCGTGCTCAACGACCTCACCTCGGGCACCCTGTGGATGGCGCTCGACGAGTACGAGAAGGTCGACGACTGGGACATCCAGCTCCCCGAGCAGGCCGAGGGCGAGGACGCGAACGCCGAGGACGCCAAGCCCGAGCTCGTGGACCAGACCATCGTCGACCGTGAGCGCCAGGACCCGCCCGAGGCCAAGGACGACGCGTTCGGCGTGCGGCCAGGTCGCTCGACGGTGCTCGACGTCCTGTCCAACGACCTCGACCCCGACGGCGACGTCATCACCGCGACCCTGGTCGGGGACGAGCCGTCGGAGCTGACCGTGCAGCGCGTGCTCGGCGGCAAGGCCCTGCAGGCCGTGACCGCCGACGACGCGAGCGGTTCCGTGAGCTTCCGCTACGAGGTCTCCGACGGCCGGGGCGGCACGGACGAGGCAGGGGTCGACGTGCGCGTCGTGCCGTGGGACGAGAACACGGCGCCCGAGCAGTCGGGCGAGCCCGTCCTGCGCGTGCAGCAGGGCAAGAGCGCCACGATCAAGGTGCTGTCGTACTTCCGCGACCCGGACGGCGACGACGTCTACCTCGCGACGGCGTCCTCGACGGTCCAGGGCGACGAGGTGCGCGCGTACCCGGACGGCACGGTCGAGTTCCGTGACGGCGGTACGGCGACCGGGCGCAAGAAGGTCACCCTGACGATCGGCGACGGTCGCGGCGAGGTCGTCGAGGGCACGCTGTGGGTCGACGTGCTGGGCGACGGCCAGGAGCCGCCCGTCGCGGTCGGCGACCACGTGGTCGTCACGGCGGGCGACCCGGTCACGGTCGAGCCGCTCCGCAACGACAGCGACCCCAACGGCGACGACCTGCGGCTCTCCTCCGTGAGCGAGGCGCTGCCCGCCGAGATCACGCCCAACTTCGACGCGGGCTCCTTCACGTTCCTCGCGATGGAGCCGCGTTCCTACGACGTGCTCTACCAGGTCAGCGCCGGCCCCAGCTCGACCACGGGCGTCGTCCGGGTCGACGTCAAGGACCCGGACTCGGCGTCGGGCCCGCCCGTCGTCGTGAGCGACACCGCGCTGCTGCCTGCCGGCGGGTCGACGCTCGTCGACGTCCTGGCGAACGACACCGACCCCGCGGGCGGCGTGCTCGTCCTGCAGTCGGTCAACGTGCCCGACGACGCGGGCATGAGCGTCGCCGTCCTGGGCCACCAGATGGTGCGGATCACCGAGACGCGCCGCCTCTCCGAGCCGGTCGTCCTGGAGTACACCGTCTCGAACGGCAACGACACGGCCACGGGCGAGATCCGCGTGCTGCCCGTGCCTGCCCCGACGCGCCTGCAGCCGCCCAACGCCGTGCCCGACGAGGTGACGGTGCACGTGGGCGACTACGTCAACATCCCGGTGCTCTCCAACGACACCCACCCGGACGGCCTGGAGCTGTTCCTGGACCACGAGCTCGAGCAGTCGACCGATCCCGAGCAGGGCGAGATCTTCGTCTCGGAGAACCGCCTGCGCTTCCGCGCCGCGGACGAGGCGGGGACGGCCTACGCGATCTACAAGGTGCGCGACCGCCACGGCCAGGAGGACTCGGCGCAGGTCACGATCCACATCCGCGACGGCGAGGACAACTCCCAGCCGGTGCCGCGGGACGTCGAGGCCCGCGTGCTCGCGGGCGGAACGGTCCGCATCCTGGTGCCGCTCGACGGCATCGACCCCGACGGCGACTCCGTGCAGCTCACGGGCCTGGCGAGCGGCCCCGGCAAGGGCCGCGCCGAGGTCACCGAGGGGTACATCGACTACGCGGCCGCCGAGACGTCGGCCGGCGTCGACACCTTCCGCTACACCGTCCAGGACGCGCGCGGAGCGGTCTCGACCGGAAGCGTCCGGATCGGCATCGCGCAGCCGCCCGCGACCAACCAGCCGCCCGTCACGTCCGACGACGAGGTCTCGGTCCGGCCCGACCGCAAGGTGTCGATCCCTGCGCTGCTCAACGACTCGGACCCCGACGGTGACCAGATCGGTCTGGTCCCGGGCACGATCGAGGGCGGCGACGAGCTCGACGCCACGATCGAGGAGGACCGCGTCGTCGTCACGACGCCGCGCGACGAGGGCACCTACACGTTCTACTACTCGATCGAGGACACGTTCGCCGCCCGCGCGTCGGGTGCGATCAGCGTGGCGGTCTCGGCGGACGCTCCGCTGCTGCCGCCGGTGGCCCGCGACGACTCGGTGCCCGTCGCCGAGCTGCTCGGCAGCACGGAGGTCACGGTGCCGGTGCTCGACAACGACGAGGACCCGGACGGCGCGGCGAGCGAGCTCGTCGTCGCGACCGATGCCAGCACCGCGGAGGTGACCTCGGACGGTGAGCTCACGGTGACCCTGACCGAGGAGCGTCAGGTCATCACCTACCGGGTCACCGACGTCGACGGCCAGGAGGCCAAGGCGTTCGTCGTCGTGCCCGGGATGCAGGCGACCCGGCCGATCCTCAAGCCCGGCCAGGCCCCGCTCGAGGTCCTCTCGGGCGAGTCGCTGCCGATCGACATCACCGAGCACGTGCTCGTGGTCGAGGGCCGAACGCCCCGACTGACGACGTCGGACCAGGTCAAGGCCGTCGAGGGCAAGGTCGACGTCGCGGACGAGACCACGATGACGTACACGCCGGCGGAGGGGTACACCGGCCCGGCCGCGGTGACGTTCGAGGTGACCGACGGCACGGGACCGGACGACCCGAAGGGCCGCACGGCGGTGCTGACGCTGCCCATCACGGTGCTGCCGCCCGAGAACCTCCCGCCCGAGCCCGGTTCGCCCACGGGCAAGGTCGCGGCCGGCGAGGAGAGCGCGGTCGACCTGGGGCGGTTCGCGACCGACCCCGACGAGGACCCGCTGCGGTTCGACCTCGGCGGGCTGCCCGCCGGCATCGGCGCGACCCTCGCAGGCTCGCGCGTGACGCTCCAGGCCGACCCCGAGGTGGCCAAGGGCACCGTGGTGACCGTGCCCTTCACGGTGACCGACGGCGAGCACCCGCCGGTGGACGGCGAGCTCACGGTCGAGGTCGTCGCCTCCACGCGGGCACTCGCGCGCGCCGTTGAGGACGTCGTCGACGACGCCCACCAGGGCGAGCCCGTGTCGGTCCCGGTCCTGGCGAACGACTCCAACCCGTTCGCCGAGCGCGGGCCGCTCGAGATCGTCGGCGACCCCATCGTGGAGACCGGGCGCGGGCGTCCGGTCGTCGACGGCAGCAACGTGGTCGTGACGCCCGACGCGGAGTTCGTCGGGACCATGGTCGTGCGCTACCGGGTGCAGGACATGACCAAGGACCCCGACCGCCAGGTCGAGGGCCGCATCCTGATCAACGTCCTCGGTGTGCCCGAGCCTCCGGTGCGCCCCCAGGTCGAGGAGGTCCGGTCCCGGACGGTCGTGCTGTCCTGGACGCCGCCGGCGAACAACGGCGCCGAGATCACGTCGTACACGGTGACCTCGAGCCAGGGCGACACGTTCGAGTGCTCGACGACGACCTGCACGCTCGACGGCCTGACCAACAACGTCACCTACACGTTCACGGTCACCGCGAACAACGCGGTGGGCGAGTCCGACCCGTCCCCGGCGTCCGCGGAGGCCCGGCCCGACGAGAAGCCCGACCCACCTGCCGCCCCGAAGCTCGAGTTCGGCGACGGGCAGCTCATCGTCACCTGGGAGAACGCGCGGTACTCCGACCGGTCGCCGATCACGTCGGTCAACCTCGAGATCTCGCCGGTGCGCGCTGACGGCCAGACGCAGATGCTCAACGTGACGGGCAACCGCATCGTCTGGGACGGCCTGACCAACGGCACGGCGTACCGGGTGCGCGTGCAGGCGGTCAACCTGGCGCCCGACCCGTCGGAGTGGGGTGAGTGGTCGGTCGAGGAGATCCCCGCCGGACCGCCGGAGACGCCGGCCGCGCCGAGCGCCGCGCGCGTCGCCGACCCTGCCGGTGGCTCCGTGCTCGTGGCCTGGACGGCACCGGCGAACAACGGCGACGCCATCTCGAAGTACTACGTCGACGAGTTCAAGAACGGCAACCTCGTCCGGACGCTCGAGACGAGCGGCACGTCCATCACGTCGTCGGGCCTGGACAACGAGGCCACCTACTCGTACGCGGTGCGCGCCGAGAACAAGGCGGGCGCCGGTGCGACGAGTGCCAAGTCGAACGAGGTCATCCCGTTCGGGCAGCCGGGCGTGCCCGGCAACCCCACGGCTGCGCTCGGGTCGAACACCAACGCGCAGGCCACCGTCTCGTGGGGTGCGGCCGACCACAACGGCAACCCGGTCACGTACACGGTCCGCGCCAACGGCGGAGCGACGACGAAGACGACCGCGACCTCGGTCGTGTTCGGCGGGCTCGCCAACGGCACGGCCTACCGGTTCGACGTCCAGGCCTGCAACGCGGGCGGCTGCTCCGCCTGGACGCCGGTGTCGAACGCCGTCACGCCGTACACGGTCCCGGGCACGCCCGGGGTGAGCTGGACCAAGACGAGCGCGACCGACGGACAGTTCACCGTCAGTGGCGCGTCCAACAACGGCGGCGAGTCGGTCGACCGCATCGAGTGGTCGCTGTCGGGCTCGCAGAGCAAGAGCGGGTCGAGCGGGTCGTGGCCGTTCAACGTCGGCATCTCGGCCGGCCACGACCAGAACGTCCAGCTGAGCGCCCGTGCCTGCAACGCCGCCGGGTGCGGCACGTGGGCCAGGGCGTCCGGTGCGACCGACCCCGCGCCGCAGCCGCGCGCCTGGGTGACCCGCGGGAGCAGTGCCACGGGACAGCCGGGATGCGTCGACCGGGCCTGCGCCTACTTCGTGGTCAACTGGTCGGACATGGGCTCGGGCAACCACAGCGTCGTCTGCTACGGCACCGACCCGAACGGCACCGGCCCGGTCGGTTCCGGTTACCGGTTCACCATCTCGGGGAACAGCGGCTCCAAGCAGGTCGACTGCTACTGGGGCTACTCGGGCTGGCCCGTGTGGGTCGAGGTCGACGGCAAGGCATACGAAAAGCGCAACTGGTGACGGCCACGGCCGTCGACGGACCACGACGAGGGACACGAACATACGCATGAGCACCATGACCCCCGAGCAGGCTGCCTGGTTTGCCCAGACGTTCGACCGCATCGTCGGCAACGTGGCACAAGCCGTCCTGGGCAAGGACGACCAGATCCGCCTCGCGCTCACGTGCATGCTCGCCGAAGGCCACCTGCTTCTCGAGGACGCGCCGGGCACGGGCAAGACGTCGCTCGCGCGCGCCATCGCCGCGAGCGTCCAGGGCACCAACCACCGCATCCAGTTCACGCCCGACCTGCTCCCGTCCGACGTGACGGGCGTGACGATCTACGACCAGAAGTCGAGCACGTTCGACTTCCACCCCGGACCGGTGTTCGCGAACATCGTGCTCGCGGACGAGATCAACCGTGCCTCGCCGAAGACGCAGTCGGCACTGCTCGAGGTCATGGAAGAAGGCCGCGTGACGGTCGACGGCGTGCCGCACGCCGTCGGCAGCCCGTTCATGGTCATCGCCACGCAGAACCCCATCGAGCAGGCGGGCACCTACCGGCTCCCGGAGGCGCAGCTCGACCGCTTCCTCATGAAGACGTCGATCGGCTACCCCGACCTCGTCTCGACGGTCGAGATCCTGGCCGGCTCGGCGGTGCGCGACCGTAGCGCCACGCTGCAGCCCGTCATCACCGGGCAGGCCGTCGTCGACATGGCAGCGCTCGCCGCGACGACGCACGTCGACCCGGCGGTGCTCGAGTACATCTCGCGGCTCGCCGAGGAGTCGCGCGCCGCGAGCGACGTGCACGTGGGCGTCTCGGTGCGTGGCGCGCTCGCGCTCGTGCGGACCATGAAGGTGTGGGCCGCGGCGCACGGCCGCAACTACGTGCTGCCCGATGACGTCAAGGACCTGGTGCGGCACGTGTGGGCCCACCGGATCGTGCTCGACGCCGAGGCGGAGTTCGCGGGCGCCACGGCGAACGACACCATCGAGCGCCTCCTGGTGGACGTACCTGCGCCGCAGGAACGCCGGACCGCCTGACCTGGAGCACACCACACCATGACCACGACCTCTGAGCGGGTCGCGACCGACGTGCCGGTCGCGCCGCCCGCCGCGGCCGACGGCGGCACCCCGGACGCGGCCGCCACGGGTGCGGCCGCGACGAGCGCCGCACCAGCGCCGCGCAGACGCCGTCACCTCCGGGACCGGGCCGCCGCGGCCGGCGCCGATGTCGCAGGCGTGCTCGCGCGCGCGTGGGCGCGCGTGGCGCCCGTGCTGGGCGTCGTGTCGCCGCTGGGCTGGGGCGTGCTCGTGCTGGTCGCGGCGGCCTGGGTCGCCGCGCTGGTGCTCCGCTGGCAGGAGGCCTCGTTCATCGCGGTCACCGCGTCGGTCGCGCTGCTCGCGGCGGTCGCGTTCGTGCTGGGCCGGCTGCGGTACACGGTCGAGCTCGACCTCGCGGCGCGGCGGGTCGTCGTCGGCGACCGGGCGGTCGGGCGCCTGACGGTGCGCAACGACGCCCCGCGCCCGATGCTGCCTGCCGTCATGGAGCTGCGCGTCGGCGAAGGCATCGCGACCTTCCCCGTGCCGCGCCTGCGGTCCGGCGCCGAGCACGAGGAGCTGTTCGCCGTCCCGACGCACCGGCGTGCGGTGATCCCCTTGGGACCGGTGCGTTCGGTCCGCGCCGACCCGCTCGGCCTGCTGCGGCGCGAGCTCGTCTGGACCGAGCCCGAGGAGCTCTTCGTGCACCCGCGCACGCTGCCGCTGTCGGGCTCGACGACGGGTCTGCTGCACGACCTCGAAGGCCGCGTCACCCCGGACATCTCGGACTCCGACGTCTCGTTCCACGCGCTGCGTGCCTACGTCGCGGGCGACGACCGCCGCCACATCCACTGGAAGTCGACCGCGCGCACGGGCCAGCTGATGGTCCGCCAGTTCGAGCAGACGCGCCGCTCCCGGCTCGCGGTCATCCTGTCCACCCGCGCGGAGGACTACGGCCACCCGGACGAGTTCGAGCTGGCCGTCTCGGTCTGCGGCTCGCTCGGGCTGCAGGCGATCCGCGAGGACGGCGGCCTCGCCGTGCTGGTGCAGGAGGGCCGTGTCCGCGGCGACCACCGCACGCGCATGCTCGACGACCTCACCCGGCTCCAGCTGGCTCCCGCGCGCACGACGCTGGCCGAGATCGCGCGCGTCGCGTCGGCGACCGTCTCGGACGCGTCCGTCGTGGCCGTGGTGGTCGGCACCATGGTGACGCCCACCCACCTGCGCGCCGCCGCGGTGCGGCTGCCGGTGGACTCGCGGCTGGTCGCGCTGCGCTGCGCGCCCGGTGCACAGGTCACCCGCGGGCGGGTGGCGGACATGCAGGTGCTGACTCTCGGCGAGCTCGCCGACCTGCCGAACGCGCTCCGGAGGATGCATGACTGACGAGCGCTCCCGCGGCGGGATGACCGGTGGCCAGCCTGGCCCCGGGCACACGGGCGGCGGCATGACCGGAGGTACCTCGCGCACCTCGGTGCGCGCGGGCACGACCCGGGCCCGCGACCGTGCGTCGAGCCGTCCGCGAGCACTGACATGGGCGGGACTTCTGGACGGCGTCGCGGTCGCCGCGATGCTCGCGGTCGTCGCGGTCGGGTTCGGGCCGGCCTGGGGCACGTCGTCGTACCTGCTGCCGGCGCTCGGCGGCGCCGGTCTGGGCCTCGCCCTCGCCTGGGCCGGCGCGGCGCGGCGCTGGTCGGTGCTGCTGATGGCCCCGCTGGTCGTCGTCGCCTACTTCCTGGCCGGCGGCGCGCTCGCGCTGCGGGACACGACCGTCGCAGGCGTCGTGCCGAGCCTCGAGACGCTCAACGCGCTCGCGCTCGGCGCGGTGCAGGGGTGGAAGGAGTTCGTCACCACCGTCCCGCCGCTCGCGTCCTTCCCGGACCTGGCTGTCGTGCCCTACCTGCTGCTGCTGGTCACGGGCGTGCTCGCGGGCACCATCGCGTGGCGTGCCCGGTACGCCGCCTGGGCGCTGCTGCCGGTCGTGGTCGCGGCCGCCGGAGTCGCGCTGCTCGGCACGATCCTGCCCGCGATGCCGATGGTCCAGGGCCTCGTGCTCGCCGTCGTCGGGCTGCTGTGGGCGTCGTGGCGTGCGGCCGAGTCCCGCATGGGCGCGAACCGGCTGCTGTCCGACGCGAGCCGCTCCGCGACCCGCAGGCTGCGCTGGCAGCGCGTGCGCGGAGGGGTCGCGATGCTGGCCCTCGGCGGTGTGGTCGCCGTGCTCGTCGCGGGACCGCTCGCGGCGGGCGAGCGCACGGCGGTGCGCGAGCTCATCACCCCGCCGCTCGACCTGCACCGATACCAGAGCCCGCTCGTGAGCTTCCGGCAGTTCACCAAGGACCTGGCGGACACCGAGCTGTTCACCGTCACGGGCCTCCCCGAGGGCGCCCGCGTGCGGCTCGCCACGCTCGAGACCTATGCGGGCACGGTCTACGACGCGTCGAGCGGGCCCGGCGCGGGCGTGTTCAACCGGGCCGGCACGGCGATCGACACGCTCGACTCGGGGACGCGCGCGGACATCGGCGTCGAGGTGACGGGCTACTCCGGCCACTTCCTGCCCGACGTCGGGTCGCTCGCTGGTATCCGCTTCACGGGTGAGCGAGCGGACGAGCTGGCCGGTTCCGCGTACTACAACTCGACCTCGGGGACCGCCCTGGTCACCGCGGGCCTACGCCCGGGGGACACGTACGAGCTCGACGCCATCGTCGCGCCGCCGCCGCCCGAGGAGGAGCTCGCGACGGTCCCGATCATGGACGTCGACCTGCCCAAGCCACAGGACCTGCCGGACGCCGCCGACGCCAAGGCGCAGCAGTTCTCCGCCGACGCGACCGACCCCTTCGAGCGGCTCGTCAACATGCGCGACACGCTCGAGGCCGCGGGTGTGTTCTCGAGCGGCCTCGACAACCAGCCGCCGTCGCGCCCCGGGCACTCGGCGGCGCGGATCGACGAGCTGCTCGCGCAGGACGAGATGGTCGGCGACGACGAGCAGTTCGCCGTGACGCTCGCGCTCCTCGCGGGCCGCGCGGGGATCCCCGCCCGTGTCGTCATGGGCTTCTATCCCGAGGAGGGGACCCAGGAGGGCCAGGAGCGGTACGTCGTCACGGGCGCGGACGTCCACGCCTGGGTCGAGGTGCCGTTCGAGGGCTATGGCTGGGTGCCGTTCGACGTCATCCCGGACGAGGACAACAAGGTCGAGCCGCTGCCGCGCAACCGGCAGGTGCCCAAGCCGCCCGTCCTCGAGGACCCGGAGTCCCCCGAGGAGCCGCCCGCGGCCGAGGCGGGCGACGTCAAGGACGAGGAGGACGACGAGCAGGACTCCGAGGGCATCGACTGGAGCCGGATCGCCCTCATCGCGATCACGGTCGCGGTGCCTCTGATCATCCTGGCCCTGCCGTTCCTCCTCATCCTCGCCTTCAAGGCCCGGCGCCTGCGGGGACGCCGGACGGCCGAGGAGCCCGTCCACCGCGTGAGCGGTGGCTGGCGTGAGGTCGTGGATGTCGCGACCGACCTCGGCGCGGGGGTCCCGCGCGCCGCGACGCGACGCGAGGGAGCGCGGCTGCTCGCCGAGCAGCTGCCGGTCGCGGCCGCGGGGACGACGACGCTCGCGCGCCGCGCCGACGCCACCGTCTTCGGTGCGGGCGAGCCCACCGAGGCCGACGTCGCTCAGTTCTGGGCCGAGGTGGACGAGATCGTCGGGACGCTGCGCGGGTCGGTGCCGTGGCGCAAGCGCGTCGCAGCCAAGCTGTCGCTGCGGTCGGTGCGCGGGGCCGAGGCGCCACCGCTGCGGACGGCCGCGTGGCTGGCCCTTGCGGGGGCGTTCCGGCGAGCGGGACGCGCGGTGGAGGCGCGGACCATACGTCCGTTGCGAGAGAGAAGGGCGCGCGCCGCCCGCCGCAAGGCCCGTGCGCGCCGTCAGGAGAGACGATGACGACCACCTGCACCGCGTGCGGCGCCGACGGACAGACCGGCGCGTTCTGCTCCGTGTGCGGCACGCCGACCGTCGCGGCCGGGCTGGGGCCCCAAGCCATGAGCGCGCGACTCGAGGGGACGACAGAGCCCGAGGCGCGGGAGTACACGCGTCAGGGCCCGGCCGGGGCGGTGCGCGGTGCCACGCCGGTCGGCGGTGCGACGTCGGCCGGCACGCTCCCGCTCGCCGGCGTCGGCCGTCGTGTCGGGGCGTACGTGCTCGACCTCCTTGCCGTGTCGCTCGTCGTGCTCGTCGTGTCCACCGTGGTGGCGTTCGTCGTGGACCTTCCCGGCCGGATGGCGGCACTCGCCGACGTGTCGACCGAGATGGGCGTGGAGGCGGCAGCCGGCGACGTCGCCGCGGCGGCTCGGAGCGTGTGGCTGGTCGCCGCGTTCGTCGGGCTCCTGTGCTGGGTGGGCCTCGCCGTCTGGGAGGGCCGCACCGGTGCGGCCGTCGGCAGCCGGATCCTCGGCATCCGCACGCACGCGGCGCCGGACGGCTCCGGCCCCACCTCGTTGAGCTCTGAGGACGCCCCGCTGGGTGTCGGGCGGTCGCTGCTGCGCTGGCTCATGCTCGCGCTGTCCGGCGTCGTGCCCCTCGTGGGCACGGTGCTCATGCTGCTCTCTCCGTCGTTCGACGCCAGCGGGCGACGGCAGGGCTGGCACGACAAGGTCGCCAGGAGCATCGTGCACGACGTGCGCGCGGCCTCGCCGCGCAGCTTCGCCCCGGCGACGTCGGCGCGTCCCGGGCCGGCGACGCAGGCCGTCCCGATGGTGCCCGCCGTGCCCGCGGCGGCTGCTGTGCCTGCCACGGCCGCAGCACCCGCCGCATCGGCTGCGGCCGCCGGGACCGTGGGTGACACGGTCATGGCCTCGGGCGTGGCGTCGGCCCGCGCCTCGGCGCAGGCCTCCGGGTCCACCGCGTCCCCCGCGGCAGACCCGTGGGACTTCCCGGCCGGCGGGCGGGTGGATGCCGCCGGTGGCCTCATCACCGGAGTGCCCGGGCTCGCCGGTGCGCCGGCCGCGCCCGCGCCTGTGCAATCGCCGTCGCCCGTGCAGGCGCCGTCTCCCGCCCAGGCGTCCGCGCCCACCGGCGCCATGGCCGTGCCGGCCGCGGCAGCGGCGGCGAGCGCACCTGCCCCGTACCCGTCGGAGCCGTACCCGTCGGAGCCGCTCGAGGACCTCGAGGCCACGCGGTTCGGCGTCTCGTCGCGACGCTCGACAGGGGAGGGCGTGCCGCCCACGCCCGCCACGACGATCGACCTGCCGTCCGGGCGGCGCGTCCGCATCGACGCGCGCACGCTGCTGGGGCGCAACCCGCAGCCCGACGGCACGTCCGCGGCGTTGCTCCGGGTCGAGGACCCGAGCCGCTCGGTGTCCAAGACCCATCTCGAGCTCGTACCGACGTCCGAGGGCCTGCGCGTGACCGACCTGGGCAGCACCAACGGCAGCGCGGCGATCACGCCCGCGGGCGAGGTGCGGGAGCTTGCTCCCGGCGTGGCGTCCACGGTCGGGACCGGCTGGACGGTGCAGGTCGGGGACCTGCGGTTCACCGTCGCCGGGCCGGTCGACGCATGACCGCGAGCATCTCCCTCGTGTGGGGCGCCGCAACCCACCAGGGCGCTCGGCGGACCCTCAACGAGGACGCGTTCCTCGCGGGCGGCGCGGTCTTCTTCGTGGCCGACGGCATGGGCGGGCACGACGCCGGAGAGATGGCGAGCGCGGCCGCGGTGGACGCCTTGCGCCCGCTCGTGCACGACGCGGTCGTGAGGTCCGACGACGTCCGCAACCGCGTGCTCGCCGCGCACCAGGCGGTGCGCACGATCGAGACGGCGCCGGGACGTGGCGCCGGGACGACACTCACGGGCATGGTGCTCACCGCGCAGGAGGGCGAGCCGTACTGGCTCGTCGTCAACCTGGGCGACTCGCGGACCTACCGGCTCGCCGACGGAGACCTCGAGCAGGTCAGCGTCGACCACTCCGAGGTGCAGGAGCTCGTGGACGCGGGTGCGATCACGCATGCCGAGGCGCAGCAGCACCCGCGCCGGCACGTGGTCACCCGCGCGCTCGGCGCGCCGGAGGACCCGGCGCCCGACTTCTGGTACCTGCCCGTGGCCGCGCGCGACCGCATGCTCATCTGCTCGGACGGGCTCTCGACCGAGCTGCCCGACGAGCGCCTGGCGACGGTGCTGCTGTCCGAGCCGGACCCTCAGGCGGCCGCGGACCGGCTGGTGCGCGAGGCCTTGGAGGCAGGGGGCCGGGATAACATCACGGTCATCGTGATCGACGCCAGCGGGGTCGAGGACGCCATGGAGCACACGGCTCCCCGGGACGGGCACGTCCAGGACGACGAGGACACCGTCCCGCGGGCGAACCACTGGAAGGAAGTGCCGGCGTGAGCGCGCGCTACGTGACCGGGCCCGCCTACGCCGTGGTGCGGGGCAGCGCCGTGGTGATCCTGCCGGAGCGTGTCTCGCCCGAGCTCGTCGACGAGCTGTGGCGCACGCTCGGTGAGCGCGCCGGCGTCGTGCCGCTGCTCGAGGTGCTCACGGGGTCGTTCGGCGCGAGCCTCACGTCCCTGCCGCCGTTCGCCCTCGCGGTCGTGACCCGCGCGGCCGACGGGGAGGCGCCGGGCCGGGTGCAGGTCGCGGTCCGCGGCGACACGTGCGTGACCGTGGGACTGGCGAGCGGCGAACGCGTGCAGGTGACCGGCGAGGGTGTGACCACCTGGGCCGAGCGCACGTTCGACGACGTCGCGCAGGTCGCGGTCCAGGTGGGCACCGTCGCGCCCGACGGCGCGCTCGTCGACGACCGGGCCCTGCCGCTCGACGGCGGTGTGGTGCTGGCGTCCTCGGTCGGGTCGTGGGTGTCCGCTCCCACGGAGCTCCCGGACCCGGCGCCCGCCGGTGCGGACGCGGTTGCCGAGCCCGAGCCGGTCTCCGCGGTCCCGTTCAGGACCGAGCCCGCGGCTCGGCCCATGGCCGAGTTCCCGTCCGAGCCGGTACCCGAGCCCGGAGCCGAGCTCGACGCCGGGCCCTCGGCCGAGGCGGCCGTCGCCTTCGAGGCCACGATGGCCCCCGAGTCCACGATCGCTCCCGAGCTGACGATGGCGCCGTCGCCGGCAGCCGTCGTCGGGGCCGGCGACGTCCCCGAGGTCACGCCCGTCGAGGAGACGAGCGGGTACGGCCACCTGTGGGGTTCGACGGTGCACCGCGGGGTCGAGGCCGCGGCCGTGCGGCCGCCCGAGGAGGACGAGGAGGAGGACGAGGGCGCGGGTGCGCCTGCCGGTGCGGACGCCCCGGTCGCGCCTCCGACGGCCGAGCCGGGCGGTGACCTCGATGCCGGCGAGCTCGACCACGCCGACGACCGCCCTCGCCACGACCCGCCGGCCGGCCTCGCACCGACCGGATTCCCGCCGACCGAGTTCCCGCCGACCGAGTTCCCGCCGACCGGCGTCCCACAGACCGAGCTCGACGACGACGTCGACGGCAGCACGGTGATGTCCTCCGCGATCGCCGACCTTCGCGCCGTCGCGTCGCCGGCGCCGCCCTTCGGTGCCGTCCCCGGCGGCGCCGGCGCGGTGCCGGCCGTGACCGGTCCGGCGTTCGCCCCGGCGCCCGTGCCGGGCCGGCCGACGATCCTCGCCCGGACGTGCACCTCGGGCCACCAGAACCCGCCTCACCGCGACGACTGCTCGGTGTGCGGGCAACGGCTCATGGGCGAGGCCCGTCAGGTGCCGCGGCCCTCGCTCGGCGTGATGGTCGTCTCGAGCGGACCGCGCATCACGCTCGACCGGCCGGTCGTCGTCGGCCGGCGGCCGCGCTCCCCGCGCTCCGCCGGGGACGACCTGCCCCGCCTGGTCACGGTGCCGAGCCCGGAGCACGACATCTCGCGCTCCCACGTCGAGATCCGGCTCGAGGGCTGGCACGTGCTGGTGAGCGACATGAGCACGACGAACGGCACCACGCTGCTGCGCTCGGGCCAGCCTCCGGTGCGCCTTCACCCCGGCGAGCCCGTGCTCGTCGTCTCGTCCGACGTCCTCGACATCGGCGACGGCGTGACGCTCACGTTCGAAGGGATTCCGTGACCCCATGAGTCGCAAGCGCCCACCCTCACCGCCCCCGGTCATCGACGGGTTCGAGTACGTCTCCCTGATCGGGTCGGGCGGGTTCTCCGACGTCTTCCTCTACCAGCAGCAGCGCCCGCGTCGCCGTGTCGCCGTCAAGGTGCTGCTGCACGAGTTCGCCGGTGAGAGCCAGCGTGCCGCGTTCGACGGCGAGGCCGACCTCATGGCCACGCTCTCCACGCACCCCTCGATCGTCACGATGTACGAGGCGAACGTCGCCGCCGACGGGCGCCCGTACCTCGCGATGGAGTTCTGCTCACGGCCCAACCTCGGCGCCCGGTACCGCCAGGAGCGCATGAGCGTCCCCGACGTGCTGCGCATCGGCGTCCAGGTCGGCGGAGCCGTGGAGACCGCGCACCGGCTCGGCATCCTGCACCGCGACATCAAGCCGGCCAACATCCTCGTGACCGAGTACGGGCACCCCGCGCTCACCGACTTCGGCATCTCGTCGACGCTCGACGACACGGGGCGCGCCGAGGGCATGTCGATCCCGTGGTCGCCGCCCGAGTCGTTCGCGGAGCCGCCGAGCACGGGCGTCTCGACCGACGTCTGGGCGTTGGCCGCGACGCTCTACTCGCTGCTCGCGTCCCGCTCGCCGTTCGAGGTGCCGGGCGGAGCGAACTCGAGCGCGGACCTCGTGGCACGCATCGAGTCGGCCCCGCTGCGGCCCACGGGCCGCAACGACGTGCCGCCGTCGCTCGAGCGCGTGCTCGCGACGGCCATGGCCAAGAACCCTGAGGCGCGGTATCCCACCGCGCTCGCGTTCGCCCGCGCGCTGCAGCAGGTGCAGACCGAGCTCACGTTCGCCGTGACGCCCATCGACCTGCTGGACGACCGCGGGCACGTGCAGGAAGAGGTGAGCGACGACGCGGCCGACGCCGACGACGTCGGCACCCGCCTGCGCGAGGTCGTCTCGATCGACCCGCGCGGCCCCGCTGCCGCGCCCGCGCCGCCGGTCCGGCGTCCGCAGCCGGGCCCCGGCTGGGCCGCCCCAGCCCCCGCGCCCGTGCCCAGCACCGGGCCGCGCGGCACCGCCGGCGCGCGGACCGCCCTCGGTCAGCCTCGCGGCCACGCGGAGGTCGATCTCGGGGACACCGTCCACCGGGCCGCGGTGGGCACGCTGGCCGAGACGAGCACGGCGAGCGCCGCCAGCCCGGACCTCGCGCCCAGCGAGCAGGCGGCGCCGGCCCGGCGGACCGGCGTCGGGCTGGTGGTCGGGCTCGTGACGCTCCTGGCCGCCGCGGTCGTGACGCTCGCCGTCGTCCTGTGGCCCCACGGCGCGGACCCCGAGAAGACGCCGGCGGAGCAGACGACCCAGACCGCGGACGCCGGCCCGCCGTCCGACAACCTGGGCGGGATCATCCCCGCGGTCACCACGCTCGAGGGCACGGTCGGTGACGACGGCTCGGTCACGTTCACGTGGGAGAACCCCGAGCCGCAGGACGGCGACACCTACCGCTGGCGCGTCCTGGACAAGCTCGAGCAGTCCCCGTACCAGGAGGCGCTCGAGCCCACGGTCACCATCGAGGCGGCCGAGGGCGAGGAGATCTGCATCGAGGTCTACCTCCAGCGCGGTGGCGGCCGCTCGTTCCAGTCGAAGGCGGCGTGCGTGCCGTGAGCGAGCTGGCGGTCGAGTTCGCGGGGGAGTGGTTCCGGCCCGACCCGGACGGCGTGTTCGAGGTGGGCCGCGAGGGGGACCTCGCGCTCGACGACAACCCCTACCTCCACCGCCGGTTCCTGCGGATCGCCATGGCCGAGGGCCTGTGGTGGCTCTCCAACGTCGGCACCCGGTTGTCCGCGACGGTCTGCGACGCGGCCGGCGGGGTCCAGTCGTGGCTCTCGCCCGGGACGGCGCTGCCCATCGTGTTCCCGTCGACGTCGATCGTCTTCACGGCGGGCCCGACGACGTACGAGCTGCTGGCCCGGCTGACGCCCGCGCCGTACTCCGAGATCCGGTCGGAGGACCCGGAGGCCGGCGCGACGACGATCGGCATGATCCCGTTCACCACGAGCCAGCGGCAGCTCATCGTGGCCCTGTGCGAGCCGCTCCTGCGCCGCGACGGCACGGGGGTCTCCGAGATCCCGTCGTCGTCCGACGCCGCCGGGCGCCTGGGCTGGACCACGACCCGGTTCAACCGCAAGCTCGACAACGTGTGCGAGAAGCTCGATCGCGTCGGCGTGCGCGGGCTGCGCGGCGGCTCGGGCGGGCTCGCGACGAACCGGCGCGCGCGGCTGGTCGAGTACGCGGTCGCGTCGCGGCTCGTGACGTCGGCCGACCTCGAGCTTCTCGAGATCGAGACGGAGGACTCCGAGTGAACGACGAACCTCGGCGCGGCGCCCGGCCGTCGCGCCCGCAGCTGGTCCTCATCGCCACGGTCTCCGTCGCGGCCGTCGCGTTCGTCGTCGTGGCGACCGTCGAGCTGCTGCGCGACGGCGTCGGCACCGGCAACCCGCTCGACCCCTGGCGTGCGATGGGCCGCATCCTGTCCGACCCGACCACCTGGCGCATCGTGGCGCTGAGCGGGGCGCTCGCGGGAACCGTCGCGACGCTCGCGGCCGTGCTGACGCGGCATCGGTGACGCCGGCGCATCCCTGACCCCCTCCCTCTCGTATGCCCTGATCTCCAACCCTGACCTCACGATCTGAACCGACGAACCGAGGAGTGCGATGCGCGTCAAGGTGACGCTCCGACGACCCGACACGAGCCAGGACGACGTCGTCATCACCGCGGACGCGGGGGCGACGATCGGCGAGGTCGCGTCGACGCTCACGCGCGTCGACCCCGCGCACGCGCCCGGCACGGGCGCCGGCCAGGCCCGGACTCTCGAGGCACGCCTGCCCGGCCAGGACAGGCCCGTGCGCCTGCCGCGTGACGCGGCGCTCGGCGAGGCGTGGATCGGCTCCGGCGCCGAGATCGCGGTCGTCGACCTCGACCGCCCCGGGTTCGACTACCCCGGGGCGAACGACGTGCGCGCCACGCTCCACCTGCCCGACGGCACGTCGGTCAACCTGGTGGAGGGAAGCTGGGTGCTGGGCCGCGCGCCGGGCTGCGACGTCGTGCTCAACGACCCGCTCGTGTCCAAGCGGCACCTGCGGTTCGACGTCGGTGACGCGGTCGACGTCGTCGACCTGGGCTCCGCGAACGGCATGCTGGTCGACGGCGACCACGTGCAGCGCCTGCGGGTCGAGGGCATCCAGCGCATCGTCGTCGGCGACACCGCGCTGACGGTCGAGCGGCGACGGCCCACGACGCTCACGGGTGTCGCACCCAAGGCCGGTCCCGTGCCGTTCACCCGCTCGCCGCGCGTCGAGGCGCGCTACCGCGGCACCGAGTTCGAGTCTCCCGAGGTGCCGGCGGAGACCGACCCTCAGCCGTTCCCCCTGCTCGCCATGCTCGCGCCCATGCTCATGGGCAGCGCGATGTACATGGCGACGAGGAACCCGATGTCCCTCATCTTCATCCTCATGACGCCGATCATGCTGGTGGGGAACTACGTGACCCGCGGGCGCCAGCAGCGCAAGCGCAAGGAACGGGACATCGCGCGTTTCGAGGAACGCCTCACGGGCCTGCGTGAGGCGCTCCGGTCGGAGGAGGAGACCGAGCGGTCGGTGCGGCTGCGGGAGGCGCCCGCGACCCAGCACGTCTTCGTCGAGGCGATGCGCCACGGGCCGCTGCTGTGGACGCGCCGCCCCGAGCACTGGAGCTTCCTCAACGTGCGGTTCGGCGTCGGCACGATGCCGTCGCGGAACTCGGTCAAGGGCTCGGGCAAGGGGGCGCTCCTCAAGGAGTACCAGGAGCGGCTCGACGCCGTGGTCGAGACGCACCGGAACGTCTCGGGCGTCCCCGTGGTCGAGAACCTGTACGACGCCGGCGCGCTGGGCTTCGCGGGCCCGCCGGCGCGCGTGATCGGCAGCCTCAACGCGGTGCTGCTGCAGCTCACCGGGCTGCACTCGCCGTCCGAGCTCGTGGTAACAGCCATGGTCAGCCCGGTGTGGACCAAGCACCTGCAGTGGCTCACCTGGATCCCGCACACGTCGTCCCCGCACAGCCCCGTGGAGACCCATCACCTGGCGGACTCGGCGAGCGGCGCGACCAAGCTCGTCGCGTCGCTCGAGGAGCTCGTCACCACGCGACTGCGCACCCAGCGCGGCGGCTCCCGGCGCCGCGGCGCCATCGGCGACGACGACGCCGCGCTCGAGCGCGGGGCCGAGGTCGGCGGCACCGGCCAGGAGGAGGGGACGCGCTCACCCGTCCCGGCCGTCGTCGTGGTGGTCTCGGACGACATCGACGTCGACCGCGCGCGGCTGATCCAGCTCGCCGAGCAGGGGCCGGATGCGGGCGTGTACCTGCTGTGGGTCTCGGCCGAGCCGGCCGGGCTGCCCGCGGCATGCCGGACGTTCGTCGACCTGGGCGAGGGCGGCCCGCGCGTCGGCATGGTCCGGCTCGGCCGGTGGGTCGACGACCTCGTGCTCGAGGAGATCGACCCGGCCGCGGCGCTCGACTACGGACGGCGGCTTGCGCCGGTGTACGACGCCGGCGCGATCGTCGAGGACTCGAGCGACCTGCCGCGGGCGGTGTCGATGCCCGTGCTGCTGGGCCACGACCTGTTCGAGGACGCGCGTGCCGTCATGGAGCGCTGGCGGCAGAACCAGTCGGTCTACGAGCGCCGCGCTGCCGCACCGCGCAAGCGGGCGGGCTCGCTGCGCGCCATCGTCGGCTCGGCGGGGCTCGACCCGCAGCACCTGGACCTGCGCACGCAGGGCCCGCACGCCCTCGTGGGCGGAACCACGGGTGCCGGCAAGTCGGAGTTCCTGCAGGCCTGGGTGCTCGGCATGGCGGCCGAGTACAGCCCCGACCGGGTCACGTTCCTGTTCGTGGACTACAAGGGCGGCTCGGCGTTCGCCGACTGCGTCAACCTCCCGCACTGCGTGGGCCTCGTGACCGACCTCTCGCCGCACCTCGTGCTGCGTGCGCTGACCAGCCTCCGGGCCGAGCTGCACCACCGCGAGCACCTGTTCAACCGCAAGAAGGTCAAGGACCTCCTCGAGCTCGAGAAGCGCGGCGACCCGGAGACGCCGCCCGCCCTGGTGATCGTGATCGACGAGTTCGCGGCGCTCGTGGGCGACGTGCCCGAGTTCGTCGACGGCGTGGTCGACGTCGCGCAGCGTGGCCGCTCGCTGGGTATCCACCTCATCCTGGCGACCCAACGCCCGGCCGGTGTCATCAAGGACAACCTGCGCGCCAACACCAACCTCCGGGTGGCGCTGCGGATGGCCGACGAGTCCGACTCGAGCGACGTCGTCGACATCAAGGACGCCGCGCACATCGACCCGAGCATCCCGGGCCGCGGCCTGGTCAAGACCGGCCCGGGCCGCGTCCAGGCGTTCCAGTCCGGGTACGCGGGTGGCTGGAGCACGCGCGCACCCGAACGCACGGCGATCGAGGTGGCGGGCCTGCTCTTCGGCCGCGAGGAGCGCTGGGAGGAGCCCGTGGTCGACTCTGGCCCGGAGAACTTCGACCTCGGCCCCAACGACCAGCAGCGCCTGGTCTCGCGCATCACCGAGGCGTTCACGCTCGGCGGCCTGCCCGCGCCCCGTCGTCCCTGGCTCGACTCGCTCGCCGACGTCTACGACCTCACGCGCCTGCACCAGCGGACCGACACCGAGATCGTCGTCGGCGTGGCCGACATCCCCGAGGCCCAGGCGCAGCGGCCGGTCTACTTCGTGCCCGACGTCGACGGCCACCTCGGCGTGTACGGCACGGGCGGCGCGGGCAAGAGCACCGCGCTGCGGACGCTCGCGGCGGCCGCCGGCATCACGCCGCGCGGCGGCCCGGTCCACGTCTACGGGCTGGACTTCGCGGCCGGGGCGCTGCGCATGCTCGAGTCGCTACCGCACGTCGGGACGGTCGCGCGCGGCGACGACATCGAACGCGTCGTGGGCATCATGCGCCTGCTGCGTGACGAGCTCGGGCGCCGCGGCGAGGCGTTCGCCGCCGTCTCGGCGTCGAGCGTCACCGAGTACCGCCGCCTGACGGGCCGTCTGGACGTGCCGCGCATCCTGCTGCTCGTCGACGGGTTCCCGGCGTTCCGCGACGACTTCGAGGTCGGTGCGGGCCGCGCGGAGTGGTTCGACACCTTCCGCGACATCCTGAACGACGGTCGTGCGCTCGGCATGCACGTCGTGTTCACCGCCGACCGCTCGGGCGCGGTTCCCACCTACGTGCGCTCGATGGTGCAGCGCAACCTGTTGCTGCGCCTCGCCGACGACGGCTACCTCGCGTTCAACGCACCGCGCGACGTGATCACGGCCGAGTCGCCCAACGGGCGGGCGCTCCTCGACCGCCAGGAGGTCCAGGTGGCGGTCATCGGCGGGACGCCGTCGGTGTCGGCGCAGGCTGCCGCCACCGAGAAGCTCGGCAAGTCGATGCGCGACGCCGGCGTGCGCCCGGCGCCCTCGGTCCGCGTGCTGCCCACCGAGTACCCGGCGAGCGACCTCCCCGTCCAGCTGCAGGGGAACCCGGTGCTGGGCCTCGACGGCATCACGATGGGTCCGGTGGGCTTCGAGACCACCGGGACCATGGTCGTGGCGGGTCCGCCGGCGTCCGGGCGGAGCAACGCCCTGGTCGCCATCGCACGCGCCGTGCAGCGGGCCAGGCCCGATGCTCGCCTGTACCTCTTCGCGCAGAGCCGATCGACGATCGCCGGCCAGGTGCCGTGGAGCGAGGTCGCGACCGGGGTCGAGAAGGTCAAGGCGCTCGCGACCGACCTGTTGGCGGCCGTGCAGGACCCGGACGTCGAACCCGGCATGGTGGTCGTGATCGAAGGGATCAACGAGTACCTCCAGTCGCCGGCCGACAAGCCGATCCAGGACCTCACCAAGGCCATCCGGGGAAGCGACCACCTGCTCGTGGCGGAAGCCGAGACGGGCGCCTGGGGGTCGACGTGGCCGTTGCTCGGCGAGGTCAAGAACGGCCGTCGCGGCCTCATCCTGCAGCCCGAGAACCTGGACGGCGAGACGGTCCTCAAGACGTCGCTGCCCCGGGCGGGCAAGGGCGAGTTCCCGGTCGGCCGCGGCGTGTACATCGCGCGCGGCAAGCACGTGCGCGTGCAGCTCCCGCTGGTGCTGGAGGGCTGAACGCGCGACGGGTCGATGGGGAGGAGTCCCCATCGACGTGGCAGGTGAGTGTCAGTAGGTTCAAGGCAGCTGGATGCCGACGAGATGAGGAGTTGTCATGGCGAACGTGAATGTGTCGTACGACGAGCTGCGGGGTCAGGCGGGTCAGCTGCGCAGTGGTCAGCAGCAGATGACGGAGATTCTGCAGAACCTGCAGACGCAGGTGAACAACCTGGTGGCGAGCGGGTTCGTCACGGACCAGGCGTCGGGTGCGTTCCAGGGGTCGTACGAGAGCTTCACCACGGGTACGACTCAGGCGATCGATGGTCTTGAGGGTATGGCGTCGTTCCTGGAGCAGACGGCGCAGACGCTGTCGGACGTGGACGCTCAGCTGGCGCAGGGTATTCGCGGCTGATCTGGGTGGTTCGTCGAGCGGGGTGGTCCGGGGTCCCGGACCACCCCGCTCGTCGTGTCGGCACCGGTGCACCGATGGGTAGCCCTCCCCATCGACCAGCGCTTTCACGCTTCGATACGGTGCTCACCAGCACCGATAAACCGAGGTCCGACGAGGGGGAACAGTGGCGGGGTACGACCTGACGATCGACATGGCGACGCTGAAGACGCTGGCCGCCGACCTGTCCTCGATCGTCGACGAGCTCGAGAACGCGGACGACAACGCGCAGGGGGCGGCCACGGCGACCGGCCACGACGAGCTGCGGGACCGGGTCAACGACTTCGCCGACAAGTGGAAGATCAAGCGCGAGGAGATGCTCGGCGACGTCAAGAAGCTGAGCCAGATCCTGACGCAGATCGTGAGCACGTTCACCGAGGTCGACGCCGAGCTGGCGAAGGCGCTCGAGGACTCCGCCGAGAAGAAGAACTAGGGGAACCGGCCGTCATGGGTGATGCGCAGTGGCAGGAGCTCGAAGGCTCGTCGTACCTCGTGGTCGTCAAGGGCGAGAAGTACGCCAAGATCGCGGAGGCGATCCAGCGGTCGACCCGCGCGCTCGACCAGATCGTCGACGAGATCGGCACCAAGTCGTTGGCCATGGACGAGACGCGCAAGCTCGCCTCGACGGTCAAGGAGAGCATCGACAAGGCGCAGGTCCGGTACGAGCAGACCGGTGAGGCGCTCAGGACGTACGGGTCCCTGCTCGACAAGGCGCAGGACAAGGCCAACCCGGCGGCTGCCAAGCTTCGCGAGCTCCGCGAGGAGCTGAGCACCGCTCGGAGCCAGGCGAGCTCGGCGAGCGCGGCCGTCGACGACCTCCCGGCCGGAGCGACCCCCGAGGAACGTTCCGAGGCGACGCTGGCGCAGTCCCGCGCCGACACCCGGGTCGGTGACCTGCAGACCTCGATCACCCACTGGAAGGGCGAGTGGACCGAGGGCAAGGAGCAGAAGGACTCCGCCGCGAACGACGCCATCTCCAAGATCACCGAGGTCGTGACGGGCAAGAAGGCCAACGACCTCGAGGACGGCTGGCGGGACAAGCTCGGCAAGGCCTGGGACAGCGTCTACAAGGTCGTCAAGGTGATCTGCGACGTCGCCGGCATCCTGGCGATCTTCCTGTCCTGGGTGCCGGTCCTGGGCCAGATCCTCCTCGTGCTCGCAGCCGTGGGCGCCATCCTCGCCGTGGTGGACGCCGTCTTCAAGGCGCTCAGAGGCGACGGGACGTGGTGGGCCGTGGCCGGCGCGGCCGCTCTGGGCGCGATCTCGCTCTTCGGCGGGCGGGCAGTCACCGCCCTGGCGAAGTACGCGAAGGCGCGCACGGTCGTGCAGTCCGCCGCCCGCATGTCCCCGCGCGCCGCCAAGAACGCCTTCGGGGCGTCGACGATCAAGAGCACCCGCAAGGTCTTCGCGATGACGAAGGGGCGGCGGGTCCTCGACGTGCTCAAGGGCCCGTTCGTCCGGTCGGCCACGGACAAGGCGGTCGCGGGCATGTTCCGCGGTGGCCACTACCAGCAGGGCCTGGCCAAGATGTTCCCGAACCCCTTTACGGGCGCGGGGATGCGCACCGTGTTCGGGAGCGACGACGTGTCGGACATGTTCCGCGTGATGGGCGCCACCGGTGCCCACATCGACACGGCCACGAGCGTGACCGCGGCGCTCGCCGCGGTGGGCGGCCACGGCATCGTCGCGCTCAACGGTGTGCGGAACGGCGTCGCGCTCGCCAACGAGCTGGGCGTGGGCGACTTCGGGGAGGGTGTGACGCCGGGCCTGAGCCTCGGATCGCAGCCGCTCGGGGGGCCGTACGGGAACCTCGTCGGTGGTGTGATCGGTCTGGCCGGTGGCGCGCCCAACCCGACGGGCGACGCCGTCCCGGTGCCGGCCGCGAGCAGGTGACCCCGGGGTACCGGAACGGACGCTCGCGCGCCCCCTACGATGAGTGCCGACACCCCTGCCGACACCCCCGTGCCGAGGAGACCGACGACGTGAACCGCAGGATCGCCGGCTACGAGCTGGACCTTGGCGACGGATGGACGATCGTCCCGTCGGACCTCACCGACGTCGGCTCGTGGTCGCGCGAGCTGGCCCACCGTCTCGTGCCCGACGGCGCCGCCCCGGTCGTGCCCGTCGGCCAGGAGGCCCTGCTCGGCGCAGCCGACGGCCAGGACCCGGCAGGCGCCGGGATCGATCCGGCGGAGCTCTTGGCCGAGGGCATCGCGGCGGTCGCGCAGGCCGCGCTCGAGACGCAGATCGACGCGCTCGCGGTGGCCTTCCTGACCCGCCGGCCCGAGACGGGCATGGTCGAGGCGATGCTCACGGTCGTCGGCCAGGAGGGCCTGAGCGCGGAGGAGTTCACCGCGGACCTCGAACGCTCCGTGGCCGAGACCGACGACCCGCCCTACCTGTACGCCCAGGCGATCGAGGGCGTCGTCCCGGCGGGCACGGTCCGCGGTGCCCACCTGATGATCGGGCACCTCGACCCCGAGCTCGGACGGGAGGTCGCCCACCTGGAGGAACGGGTCGCGCTCGGTGTCTTCCCCCCGGACTGCCCGGACATGATCGAGGTGACGGCCGTGGCGAACGGGGTCGCGGTCTTCGACGACATGCCGCAGGCCGTCGTCGACCTGCTCGAGGGCCTGACCGTGGAGCTGGAGGCGGCGTGACGCGCGAGGTGGGGTTCAACGAAGGGCGGATGCGCATCGTCCTGCCCGGAACCTGGGCGAACGTGCCGCTGGCGGACCCGCAGACCGCCGCGGCCTACGTGCGCCGGCTCGTGCGGCGGCAGGTCGGCAACGCCGACCGCCTGGCGCGGGCACGGCGGGAGGCCACCCAGGAGATCGCCGGCAACGTCCAGGAGGCCATGGCGGCCGGCGTGCACACGTACCTGATGGCCCTGGAGCTGCTCCCGGGCGTCCCCTTCCCGGCGGCGATCCTCGCGCTCGACGAGGAGTGGCCCGCCGCCGCGAAGGAGGCGCTGGCCCAGGACGACGTCGCGGAGGCCCTGCGCGCCGCGTTCCCGGACGGCGAGGTCGCGCCGCAGCGCAACGGCCCGGTCGCGAGGGTCGCCGAGATGACCCGGGGTGCGACCGAGGGCGGCGACGAGGTCCTGACCATGCGCCTGGAGTACCACATCCCGTACCCGGACCGGTCGAAGCTCCTGATGGCCCGGGTCAACGTGCCCGGCATCCCGTCGGCGGAGCCGTTCGCCACGTTGTTCGACGAGATGCTCGACTCCTTGACCTTCCTGGAGTCGGAGCCGGACGCGGAGTCGGAACCGGAACCGGAACCCGCGGCAGCGCCGGGCGCGGCGGGTACCGCGGACGCCGAGCCGGTCCGCTGATGGCGCGGGCGGAGCTCGTCGCGGCGCCCTCCGCAGCGGCGGTGGCGCTGCGTCCGTTCGGCTACCTCGCCGTCGCGCTGACGTGGACCGTCCTGGGCCTCGTGGTGCTCGCGCTCGGCCCGGGAATCCTCGTGCTCGTGGCCCTCGACGGCACGGTGGAGCTCGGCGGCGTCTGGGCCGGGCTCGTCGCACAGCCCAGCGAGCTCGTCGCCTTCGCGCTCGTCGTCCCGATCGTCGTCGTGCTCTGGGGCCCGGGGGTGCTGTGGTACCTGCCGGCGGCGAGCTGGCCGCTCGCGGCGCTGTCCTTCGTGTACGTCGTGCGGTCGCTGCGGCCCGGGTTCCGGCGCGAGCGGCTCTCCCGGACCACGTGGGCAGGGCGCGGGCAGACGATCGGGCTGCCCACCCTCGGCCGGGTCGCGCTCTCGCTCCAGCCGGTGCGCGAGTCCGTGGTCACGCGGTTCCTCATGCGCTTCTACGTCTCGGGCTGGATGCCCGACGGCCGCATGTTCGTGGCGATGCTCCCCGCAGGGCTGGGCTGGTTGCTCGCCCTCGTGGGGCTGGCACGCGACGTGCCGACCGGCGCGCGGGTGATGCTGCTCGCCGGGGCGCTCGCCCTGGCGGCGTGGAGCGTCGTGCTCGGCCGTCGTGCCTGGCGCCGACGGTTCGACGGGCCGGTCGCCGACGACGTCCCGCTTCGTGTCACGGAGCTGAGCGCGGACGAGCGTCGTGCCCGGATGGCCGACGTCCGCCGGCGGCGCGACGCGCGCCTGCGAAGGACCGCCCGCTGACGCCGACCTCGGTGCGCGACGCGCCGGCGACGGGCTTCAGGGTCGCCGGCGGCCGGCGGCCTCGGTGGTCCGCAGGGCCGCGATACGCCTGACGGTCAGCGCGGCGCCCACGAGGAAGACGGCCACGATCACGACGAGCAGGACCGGCACCGGTCCGATGCTGCCGATCACGTCGAACCCCACGAACGCACCCACCGCCGCGAGGGCGATCGCGCCGACGGTGCCCCAGAGGATGGGCACGTCCATGCGGGTCGATCGGGACGTCCGTCCCGGCCGGGTGGAGGGCATCTCGACTCCTTCGGAGTGTGGCACCGGGCGGGTCGGGTCCGGTGCGTGCGGTCATGGCCTGCGACGGTCCGAGAACGGCTCCCGCACGGGCTCGTCCGCCGCGCCACCCTAGCAGCGCCGCAGGTCAGAGCCCTGGGACGGGGGAAGCATGGGTACTGCTCCCCATCGACGGGGGTTGATGGTCTTCAGTAGGGTCGTGCCGTCGAAGGGTCGGCCGTCGGGGCCGGCTAGCGGTCGGGCCGGCTGATGCCGACGAGATGAGGAGTTGTCATGGCGAACGTGAACGTGTCGTACGACGAGCTGCGGGGTCAGGCGGGTCAGCTGCGCAGTGGTCAGCAGCAGATGACGGAGATTCTGCAGAACCTGCAGACGCAGGTGAACAACCTGGTGGCGAGCGGGTTCGTCACGGACCAGGCGTCGGGTGCGTTCCAGGGGTCGTACGAGAGCTTCACCACGGGTACGACTCAGGCGATCGATGGTCTTGAGGGTATGGCGTCGTTCCTGGAGCAGACGGCGCAGACGCTGTCGGACGTGGACGCTCAGCTGGCGCAGGGTATTCGCGGCTGATCTGGGTGGTTCGTCGAGCGGGGTGGTCCGGGGTTCCGGACCACCCCGCTCGTCGTCTGCCGCGCTGTCGACTGCGATGACTGCCACCGCCGGTCCCGGCCGGCGTCAGCCGATCAGATGCCACCAGGAGATGGCGACCGCGGTGCCCAGGAGCATGTACGGCCCGAACGCGATCGCCGTCGTCCGCGTGGCGCGCCGGGAGGCCAGGAGCGCGACCGCCACGGCCCCGCCCAGCAGGAAGGGCAGCAGAGCCGCCGCCCACAGCACCTGCCAGTCGTACCAGGACGCGACCATGCCGAGGAGCCCGGCGAGCTTGACGTCGCCGAGCCCGAGCCCCGAGCGGTGCGTGAGGTGCAGGAGCAGGTACGCGAGGCACAGCAGGCCGCCGCCGGTCGCCGCGCGTACGGCGGCATCGCGGCCGTCTGCCGCGACCGCCGCAACCCCGAGGAGCAGCGCGACCACCACGGTCGTGGGCAGCACCACGGCGTCGGGCAGGCGATGCGTCTGCGCGTCGACGACGGCGAGCGCGGCGCCGGCCACCGCTGCGACGGCGAGCGCCGGCGTCGACCATCCGGGACCGCTGGCCCACACCGCCCACACGAGCGCCGCGGCCGCGGCCGGCACGATCGCGGCCCGGTACGGCGTGAGCTCCTGCGCGACGCGGCCGGCGAGCGCGGGCGTGCGGCCCTGGTCCATGCTGCGGATGCTAGGCAGCCCAGCGTCCACACCCACCGGCGCTGTCCACAGCTGATCGCCTGCGGCACGCTGTGCGCGTCGGCGGACCCCGGCCCCGCGGTCGGCGACTCTTCCGCTCCCTGAGACGCGCCGTTCACGACACGAGACACCTGTGGCACCCTGGGTGAGGCTGCGCTGGGGTTAGGTTCGCCTCACACGCCCCGTAGAATCGATTGTCAGCCACGCTTGTCACCGATCGGAAGGCGCACCACCCCGTGAGCAGCTCCCGTCCACTGCGCGTCGCGATCGTCGGCGCGGGCCCCGCGGGCATCTATGCCGCGGACATCCTGTCCAAGACGGACCTCGACGTCTCCATCGACCTGTTCGAGCGTCTGCCTGCCCCGTTCGGCCTCGTCCGCTACGGCGTGGCGCCCGACCACCCACGCATCAAGCAGATCATCGTCGCGCTGCACAAGGTCCTCTCCCGGGGTGACGTCCGGCTGCTCGCGAACGTCGACTTCGGCGTCGACGTCAAGCTCGAGGACCTGCGCCAGTTCTACGACGCCGTGATCTTCTCCACGGGCGCGATCAAGGACGCCGAGCTGCCGATCCCGGGCATCGACCTGGAGGGTTCGTTCGGCGCGGCCGACTTCGTCTCCTGGTACGACGGCCACCCCGACGTGCCGCGCACCTGGCCGCTCGAGGCCAAGCAGGTCGCCGTCCTGGGCGCGGGCAACGTCGCGCTCGACGTGGCGCGCATCCTGGCCAAGCACGCGGACGACCTGCTGCCGACCGAGATCCCGGCGAACGTCTACGACATCCTGAAGTCGTCGCCCGTCACGGACGTGCACGTCTTTGCGCGGCGCGGCCCCGCCCAGGTCAAGTTCTCGCCTCTCGAGCTGCGCGAGCTGGGGCACGTGCCCGACGTCGACATCGTGGTCTACCCGGAGGACTTCGACTTCGACGAAGGCTCGATGGCGGCGATCGAGTCGTCCAACCAGACCAAGCAGGTCGTCAAGACACTGACCGACTGGACGCTCGTCGACCCGTCGACGCAGAAGGCGTCGCGGCGCATCCACCTGCACTTCCTGCACAAGCCCGACGCGATCCTGGGCGACGGCAAGGTCGAGGTGCTGCGGACCGAGCGCACCGCGCTGCAGGGCGACGGCACCGTCAAGGGCACGGGCGAGATCCACGAGTGGCCCGTGCAGGCGGTCTACCGCGCGGTCGGGTACTTCGGCTCGCCGCTGCCGGAGATCCCGTTCGACGAGCTCAAGGGCGTCATCTCCAACCGTGAGGGCCGCGTCGTCGACATCGACGGCGAGCAGCTGCCCGGCGTCTACGCCACCGGCTGGATCAAGCGCGGCCCGGTCGGCCTCATCGGGCACACCAAGTCGGACGCGTCGGAGACCATCCGGCACCTGGTCGAGGACGTCACGGGCGTGGGCGACGGCGGCGACGTCTCGACGGGCGACCTCGACGGCGGCCGCACGGCACCGCAGGGCGACCCTCAGGCCGTGGTGGACTTCCTCGCCGACCGGGGCGTCGAGGTCGTCGAGTGGTCGCACTTCGAGGTGCTCGACGCGCACGAGCAGTCGCTCGGCGCTCCGCACGGCCGCCTGCGCATCAAGGTCGTGCCGCGCGAGGAGATGATCGACATCGCGATGGGGCGCCACACCGGTCAGTGACCGACGCCTCGTGCGTCAGGGCCCGACGGCGGGAACCGCCGTCGGGCCCTGTGCGTTCCACTAGCCGACCGGCCAGATTGCGAGACGACGGCCGAGCGGAAGGAGACACATGGGCCACCGGCACTTCAACGGGCTCAAGACGGCGGCGCTGTTCGGCGTCATGTGGGCAGTCATCTTCGGGCTGTGGTTCGTGTTCGGCGCCCGTTCGAACCTGTTGTGGCTCTTCGTCGTCATCGGCTTGGTGACCACGTTCGTGGGCTACTGGAACTCGGACAAGATCGCGATCCGCGCGATGCACGCCTATCCCGTGACCGAGCTCGAGGCCCCCGAGATGTACCGCATCGTGCGGGAGCTCTCGAACCGTGCGCGCCAGCCCATGCCGCGCCTCTACATCTCGCCGACGCAGGCGCCCAACGCGTTCGCGACGGGTCGTAACCCGCGCAACGCCGCGGTGTGCTGTACCGAGGGCATCCTGCGGCTGCTCGACGAGCGCGAGCTGCGCGGCGTCCTGGGCCACGAGCTCATGCACGTCTACAACCGGGACATCCTCACGTCGTCGGTCGCCTCGGCGCTCGCCGGCGTGATCACCTCGCTCGCCCAGTTCCTCATGTTCTTCGGCGGCGGGGACCGTCGCGAGGGCGGCAACCCGCTCGCTGCCCTGGCCATGGTCATCCTCGCGCCGATCGCCGCCATGCTGATCCAGCTCGCGATCTCGCGCACCCGCGAGTACGACGCCGACGAGGACGGCGCCAAGCTCACGGGCGACCCGCTGGCCCTAGCGTCCGCGCTGCGCAAGCTCGAGGCCGGGACGGCAGCGGCGCCGCTGCCGCAGACGCGTGAGCTGGAGAACGTCTCCCACCTCATGCTGGCCAACCCGTTCCGGGGCGCCGGCATGGCGAAGCTGTTCGCGACGCACCCCCCGATGGGGGAGCGGGTCCGCCGTCTCGAGCGCATGGCGGGCGGGGGCGGCGGCGGGCCCGAGTTCGGGCCCGGCGGCATCACGCGCTTCTGAGGCCCGAGAGCAGCTCCTCGAGGCAGCCTGCGACGCCGTCGTCGTCGTTCCCTGCGACGACGGCGTCGGCCTGCGTGAGCACGTCCGGGTGCGCGTTGGCCACGGCGATGCCGCGGCCGGCCCAGGTCAGCATGGGCAGGTCGTTCGGCATGTCGCCGAAGGCCCACACCTGGTGCGACTCGATACCCAGCCGCTCGCACCAGCGGCCGAGCGCCGCGTCCTTGCTGACCCCGGGAGGCAGCAGCTCGGCGAGCCCGATCGCGCCCGAGTACGCGAGGTGGGCGCGGTGCCCCGCGACCGCACGGATGCGCCCGAAGAAGTCGTCGTGCCGCGTGTGGTCCGCCTCGCCGAGGCGTCCATGAGGCGACCCGGTCGCAGCGGGGTCGAGGGCGAGCACCTTGGCGACCAGCTCCCGAGGGTCGTCGGCACCGGCGGCCTCGAGCGAGTCCTCGACGGGGAACGCGCGCGCCCGCGTCGGGATGTCGGGCTCGTCCTTCGGGAACCACGGGTCGAACACGGGCCCGTCGACGCGCTCGAAGGCGAGTGCGACGTCGGGCTCGGCGTCGCGCAGGTCCGCGACGAGGGCGCGGGCGTCCTCCTCGGTGAACCCGCGCACGTCCAGCGCGCGCCCCGAGGCGAGGTCCCAGACCGCGGCGCCGCCGAGGCAGATCACGCGTCCGTGGCCGCCGACGAGGTTCTCGAGCAGCCCGAGCCAGCGGGGCGGCCGCGCGGTCACGAACACGACCTCGATGCCGGCGGACTCGACCTCGGCGAGCACGCGCCGGGTCCGGTCCGAGATCGTGCCGTCGGAACGCAGCAGGGTGCCGTCGAGGTCGGTCGCGACCAGCCGGGGAGCGCTCACAGGCTCGCCCTCAGGTGCACCCTGGCCGGGCCGGGACTGCGAGAGCACGGAGCGAGGTGTCACGGGCAGAGTCTCCGGGATGGGCTGGGCCCGCGTCCAGCGCGCGGTCCGCTCGCCGGATCTGGGCAGACCCTTGATGTGAGGTGTGAACTCGGCCCACGCTTGTCCCCAGGTGCGACGGTCCGAGGAAGCGGAGACGACATGTACCAGGACGACGTACGACACCGCGCTGCGACGGCCGACGGGTCATGGATGGCGTGGACCGCCGTCGGCCTGGGTGCGATCTGGCTGGCCGTGCTGCTGATCAGCCTGTTCGCTCCCGACATGGTGTCGGGCAGCGAGCAGGAGCACCTTCCGGTCGCCGCTTTCGCGACGTGGTTCTGGGGCCTGGTCGCGAGCGCGGCACTGCTCTGGGGGATGGGCCGCCTTCGTGGTTCGGCGGCACGCCGGCCCATCTGGGTGGGGCTTGGCGTCGCGGTCGTCGCCGTCTGGGCGGTCGCCGCCGTGCTGAGCATCACCCTGCCGGTGTTCGTGACCGGCTCGGACCCCACGCGCATCCCGATCGCCGCCATGGTCGCGCCGCCGGCCGCAGCCTTGCTCACCGCACTCGCAGGGATCGTCGCGGGCATCTTCTCGACCCCGCCGCGCCCCGACGCCGAGCACACGCCCTGACCCGACCCGGGGGCCTCAGGCCTCGTGGCCGGCCTGGAGGTCGGCCACAGCGGAGTACATCAGCGGCGGTGCGTCGGTGTCACCGGTGGCCCACACGGGCTCGAGCAGGAACCCGGTGTGGTTGCCCCAGGCGGCGCGGTCCAGGATCTTGCCGACGAACCGACGGGGGCAGCTGTCGAGGAGCGGGACGCCCGCCGTGCCCGGCTGCCACGCGCACCGGTCGAACTTGTCCAGGTCGTCGCCGGTCGTGGTGCCGAACAGCTCGGCGACCTCCTGCTGGTCCTGGGCGAGGCTGTGCACCGCGAGCAGCTCGGCGCGCAGGGCGACCTGGTGCGTGCGGTTGTTCTGCGAGAGCCAGACGACGAACCGGTCCGGCTCGATGCTGCACTGCGACGCGAACCCCACGAGGCAGCCCGCCTTCTCGCCCGAGTCCGGGTCGACCGTGGTGACGACGAACATCGGGGTGTCCAGCCCGTCGAGGAACGGGTCGAGGTCGCCAGGCTTCCTCACGAGTGCCTCCTCCTGCTCCTTGTCATGTCCCGCTACGAGTCATGTCCTGTGACGAGTCGTGGCGCCGGCGGGCCGGATCACCGGTAGTTGGTGAACTGCAGCGCGACGTCGAGGTCGGAGCCCTTGAGCAACGTGATGACGGACTGCAGGTCGTCCCGGGACTTGCTGGTGACGCGCACCTCGTCGCCCGTGATCTGGGTCTTGACGCCCTTGGGCCCCTCGTCCCGGATGATCTTGGTGATCTTCTTGGCGTTCTCGCCGCTCAGGCCCTCCTTGAGGGTGGCGCCCAGGCGGTATTCCTTGCCGGAGGGCTTGGGCTCGGTGTCGCCCGTGTCGATGGCCTTGAGCGAGATGCCGCGCTTGATGAGCTTGCTCTGGAACACGTCCAGGATCGCGAGGACCCGCTCGGCGGAGTTGGCGGCCATCATGATGCTCTCGCCGCTCCAGGAGATCGACGCGCCGACGTTCTTGAAGTCGTAGCGCTGCGAGATCTCCTTCGAGGCCTGGTTCAGTGCGTTGTCGACCTCTTGGCGGTCGACCTTGCTCACGATGTCGAACGACGAGTCGGCCACGGTGTGCTCCTTCGGTGCGGTGTTCGGATCCTGGGCACCACCGTAGTGGGCACACCCCTGAGCGTGTGCGGGACGACGGATCGAGCACCGGTCGCGACACCTGTCGAAACAGCGGTCGAACACCGGTCGAAACAGCAGTCGAGCACCGGTCGAACGAGGTGACGAAGCACGTGTCCTCGAGGCGGCTCGCCGTCCTGGTGGGCGCGACGGCGGCGCGGAGGCGCACGGATTTCTCGGCGAGCCGTCCAGGGCGTTATGGTTGCTCCCGCGAGACTCCCTGGGGTCCCGCACGGCAGGTTGCCCGAGCGGCCAAAGGGATCTGACTGTAAATCAGACGGCTCAGCCTTCGGGGGTTCGAATCCCTCACCTGCCACCGCATGACACGAGGCGGGCCCACCACGGTGGGCCCGCCTTCTGCGTTGTGCGAGGTGGGGCACCGGCGGCGGCCCGGACGGGCGCCGCGGAACGGGTCGCCCCAGGGCGACTCGTCGTCGGCCGAGGCCGATTTCGTAGCGCCCCGGAAGCCGTGTAAAGTCTTCCCCGCTGCCCCGATAGCTCAGTCGGCAGAGCGTCTCCATGGTAAGGAGAAGGTCAAGGGTTCGATTCCCTTTCGGGGCTCTGTGATGTGACGCGGTCCGTCCTCCGGTTTACTGGAGGGCGGTACCGTGTCTAGTCACGCGCGGCGGGGTAGCTCAGCTGGTCAGAGCGCACGACTCATAATCGTGAGGTCGCGGGTTCGAGCCCCGCCCTCGCTACCACAACCATCACGGTTCGGCGGCCGGCGTCGTTCCGATTCTTGACGCACGTGCGCCCGTCAACCGGGCGCGAGAGGTGATACACCATGGCTTCCAAGTCCCAGGACGTCCGCCCGAAGATCACGCTGGCCTGCGTGGACTGCAAGGAGCGGAACTACATCACCAAGAAGAACCGCCGCAACGACCCCGACCGTCTTGAGCTGGCGAAGTTCTGCCCCCGCTGCGGCAAGCACACCGCGCACCGCGAGACCCGCTGACGTAGCAGCGAGCACCACTCCGACGTGGCGAACGCCGACTTCGCAGGGCGCGAGTACCCCGCGACGGCCCCCTACAGCGTGGGCCGCGAGAAGATCCGCGAGTTCGCCGCCGCCGTCGGCTCCGAGAACCCCGCGCACCACGACCTCGTGGCGGCGCGGGGTCTCGGCTATCCGGACCTGGTCGCGCCGCCCACGTTCGCCGTCGTGATCGCCCAGCGCGCCGAGGCGCAGTACGTGCAGGATCCGGCGGCCGACATCGACTTCTCGCGCGTCGTCCACGCGGACGAGCGGTTCGTGCACCACCGTCCGATCGTCGCCGGCGACGAGCTCGTGACGGTGCTGCACGTGGACTCCGTGACCGAGCGCGCCGGCATCGCCATGGTCACGACCCGCTGCGAGATCTTCGCCCAGGGCGCGGACCACGAGCGCGAGCCCGTCTCGACCGTGACGTCGAGCCTCGTCGTGCGCGGGGAGCCGGCATGAGCGCGGCCAGGCCCCGGCCCCGGCTCGACGACCTGTCCGTCGGTGACGTCGTCGGCGCGCGGACCATCGAGCTCGACCGGGCCGCACTGGTGCGGTACGCGGGTGCGAGCGGGGACTTCAACCGGATCCACTGGGACGAGGCGTTCGCGCAGGGCGTGGGTCTGCCGACGGTCATCGCGCACGGCATGCTCACGATGGGCTCCGTCGTCGGCGTCGTCGAGGACTGGGCCGGTGACCCGGGCGCCGTCGTTCAGTACCAGGCCCGCTTCACCAAGCCCGTCCCGGTCCCCTCGGACGCCCCGGCCGCCGTCGAGGTCACGGCTGCGGTGGGCGCGATCGACCTCGAGGCGCGCACCGTGCGGGTCGACCTGACCGTCACTCACGACGGCGCCAAGGTCCTCGGACGCTCCCAGGCTCTGGTCCGCCTGCCCTGAGCCGCCTGCCGTGACCCGGCCGCCCGGCCCGGTCAGTGGCCCGCGATCCCCTCGGCGATCTGCCTGAGCTGCCGCACGTCACCCAGCCGCCGCTCGAACGCGGCGCGCCGCGCGTCGATCTCGGGTCCGGGTGCGAGCAGGTCCTCCTGGGCGTTGCCGAACGCCGCGGTACGTCGCGCTGCGGCGTGCCGTCCGCTGGAGTAGGCGTCGAGCGTGGCCGCAGGAGCCTCGCCCCGGACGGCCGCGGCGAGGCGGGGTGCGAGATCGGCCACGTCGAGGATCGCCGCGTTGATCGCGGGTGCACCGAACCCGGAGAAGACGTGAGCGGCGTCTCCGGCGAGCACGATGCGGTGCCGCCGGAACGTCTCGGCGAGGCGCGAGCTCCGGTTGGTCACGCGGCGCAGCTGGAACGGGCCCGGGCCGTGCGGTTCGTCCAGCTGCAGCGGGAACCCCAGCACCCGTGACGCGCTCGTACCGAGCTCACCGATCGACATGGGCGCCTGGTCCACCTCGGCGGGCGGGTCCCACTCCACGGTGCTCACCACGTGGGTCCCGCCGGCGAACGCCCCGAACGTGAGGACGCCGTGCTCGGTGCGGTGGGTCACGTAGGGCCGCAGCGACCGCGCGGACGCCGACAGGGGAGTCCCGGCGGGGACGCGCAGGCTCCCGGCGCGCGTGAGCGCCGCTCGCGGGATGGTGACGTGACCGTGCCGGGTGACGGCGTCGTGCCGGGACGTGCCGACGAACCCGACCCCGGCCATGGCGCGGACCCGGCTGTGGGCGCCGTCGCAGCCGACCAGGTACGCGGCCCGGATCCGGTGCGGTCCGTCGGGCCGGTCGTAGTGCACGGTGACGGCGTCGTCGTCCTGCTCGACGTGCACCGCGGTGCTCTCGCGGCGCACGTCGGCACCCTGGCGCGAGGCGTCGGCCTCCAGCACGGACTCGAGGCGCGGCTGCGGGACGGGCAGGGCGTAGACCGGGTTGTCGGCCAGCCGGCGCAGCGGGAGGCGGTAGCCGGCGTAGCCGAACCAGGGTGCGGGGCGTGGCCGGCGCCCGAGATTGCCGGTCATGGCGCGCCGTGCCCAGCCGCGGACCGACCGGTCGCCCCCGACGAGGTCGCGGTACAAGCCGCGGCGTTCCAGGACCAGCACCCCTGCGCCCACGACGCCGTTGGCCCGGGGCAGCGGGTCCGGTGCACCGCGGGACTCGAGGACCACGACCCCGAGGCCACGTTCGGCCACCATCGCGGCGAGCAGGAGTCCGGTCGGTCCGGCACCCACGACCACGATGTCGGTGGTCTCGACGACAGCATCCATGTCGTCAACCTAAGTTGACAGCCGAAGTCCGTCAACCCGAGTTGACGCAGCCGCAGCATGGAAGTTTTTACGGCATTGCATCTTCCGCTGGAACGGACTTTCACGGTTCGATGCTTCTGTCACGCATGTGAGGTCGAGAGGAGCACTCCCCGTGAGATCCGTACGACGACGCACGACCGGCCTGGCTGTCGCCGCGCTGTTGCTGCCCCTGGTTCCAGCGCTGGCCGTCCCGAGCTCGGCCGCCGGACCACCGCCGGGGCCCGTGAGCTGTGATGCGGTCCTGACCGCACCCGACCGCGAGTCCGCCTTCGCGGCGGCCGCCACGGCAAGCGGCGTCCCCGCCGACCTGCTCAAGGCCGTGGCCTACATGGAGTCCCGCTGGGACCAGCACGCGGGCGCGCCGAGCACCGACGGCGGCTACGGCGTCTTCAACCTCCTCGAGGACGCGTCACCGGCACCCGACGGTGCGGGCAAGGGCCCGGCGACGGCGCTGCGCAGCACCGCGAGCGAGCTCGACCGAGCCGGTGCGCTCACGGGCCTCACGGCCGAGCAGCTCACCTCCGACGCCAACGCCAACATCTGCGGTGGCGCCGCGCTCCTCGCGTCCTACCAGGGCAAGCGGCACGCCGACGTCGAGGCCTGGCACACCGCCGTCACGCGCATGAGCGAGATGCCCTCCTACACGGAGCGGGTCTACGACACGCTGCGCGAGGGCAAAGCGCGCACCACCGACGACGGGAGCACCGTCGTGCTGGCGCCGCACCCCGGCGTCGAGGCGCCGCAGGCGACCGTCCTGGACGTCAGCGACCCCGCCACCGACTGCCCGACCGACCTGGGCTGCGAGTGGCTGCCCGCCCCGTACGCCAAGGACAGCCCGACGCTCCCGGACAGCACCACGAGCTACGGCAACCACGACCAGGCCGACCGGACCGGCGCGGGCGGACCGTCGATCGAGTACATCCTGATCCACGACACCGAAGGCAGCTACGAGGGCACGGTGAGGAGCGTCCAGGACCCGACCTACCTCGCCTGGAACTACACGCTGCGCTCGTCGGACGGGCACGTCGCCAACCACCTCGAGCCCGCCGACGTCGGCTGGCACGCGGGCAACTGGTACATGAACATGCACTCGATCGGCCTCGAGCACGAGGGCAAGGCCGGCAACGGGAGCTGGTACACCGAGGCGCTCTACCAGTCGTCGGCCGAGCTGGTCGCCTACCTCGCGGAGAAGTACGAGATCCCCGTCGACCGCGCGCACATCATCGGCCACGACCAGATCCCGGGCATCCTGCCCGGATCCACGCGCAGCGTGCACTGGGACCCGGGCCCGTACTGGGACTGGGACCACTACTTCGAGCTGCTCGGCGCGCCCATCGGCGGTGACCTGGAGACGACCACGGACGTCGAGGTCGGTGACGTCGTCGAGGTGCGAACGGGCTTCGCCCGGAACGCCAACCCGATCACCGGGTGCGAGCAGGCCTCGCCGGGGTCGGGCGACTGCGTCGAGGGTGCCGGGACCAACTTCGTGCTGGCCTACCAGCAGCCCTCGCTCGACGCGCCGTACGCCAAGGACCCGGCGTGGCGCCCGGGGAGCACCGCGGGGAACACGTACGCGAGCGACATCAGCGCGCGCGTGAACTCGGGCCACAAGTTCGTGGTCGCGGCGGTCGAGGGCGAGTTCCTCGGCGTCTGGTGGGCCGGATCGCTGGTATGGGTCCACAACCCCGCCGAGCGGCCCGTCGTCGTGCCGAGCACGGGGCAGACCGTCACGGTCAGCGGTGACGCGGCGGCGTCCGTGTACGGGCGCGCCTACCCGGAGCCCGCGGCATACGCGCCCTACCCCGGCATCCCGGTGCAGGCGGTGACGCCGATCGAGTACACGATCCCGACCGACCAGACGTACGTGGTCTCGGACGACACGGTGGTGACCGACTACTACCGGGCCACGACGTTCGACGGCTCGGCCCCGGACGACCGGACCGACGTGCGCGGCCAGGACGTGTACTACCAGCTCTGGTACGCGCACAAGCAGGTGTTCGCGAGGGCCGCCGAGCTCACGCTGCACGACCCCGTCGTGGCCGACGTCGAAGGCCCGCAGATCGTGGGCCAGCCGAAGATCGGCCGGGTGCTGCGCGCCGACCCGGGTACCTACCTGCCCGACGACGTCGACGTCGAGTACCAGTGGCTGCGCGACGGCGAGCCGGTGCAGGGCGCGACCGACGCGTGGTACCGCCTGACCGGGCGTGACCGCGGCGCGGAGATCTCCGTGCAGGTCACGGTCTCGGCACCGGGCTACGTCACCGCGACGTTCACGTCCGAGCCGACGCGGGAGGTCCGCCCCGCACCCTGACGCGTGGCCGGCGCCGGCTGCAGGTCGTCACGGGACCGCCGTGAGGACCTGCAGCCGTCGCCGAGCGGACGCTCACGGGAGCGGGTATGCCACGACCTGCGGTGAGGCGAACGAACCGACCGCCGGCGCACCGACGTCGTTCACGACGTGCTCGATGCCGCCCGACCCGTTGAGGAACACGCTCGTCATCGACCGGAGGGTCACGCCGGGCGTCTCGGGCACCTGGATGCCCGACTCGGCGCGCACGTCCTGGCCCTGGTTGAAGAACGAGTAGACCCCCAGGCCGACCGCGTGGTGCGAGGTCACGTGGTCCGCGACCCGGTAGGACGCGAAGCCCAGGCGATCGCCGTCCATCCACGCCGACTGCGACGGCGGGTCGTACGGCAGCTCGCTCTGGTAGAAGACCGTCCGACCGCGCTCGCCGTTCCAGACCGTCTGGTTCTCCTGGTAGTGCTCGACGAACAGGCCGGTCGCCGTGACGTCGTCGCCGTTGACGACGACGCCGTGCGCGCCGGTGTTGACGTCCCACCCGATGCCCGCCCCGTGGTCGCCGCGCCAGGCCCAGATGTGGTCGAGCAGCACGTCGTCGCTGTTGACCTCGATCGACGTGACCGCCTTGCCCGCCCACGGGCCGCCGACCCGGACGAACACGTCGGAGAGCGTCACGGGGTCCGACGGGTCGGACTTGTGGGCGTTCGGCGGCCCGACCTGGACGAGGACGTCGGACTCCGGCACGTTCGCGTCGACGGTGATGCCGGCGACGACGACGCCGGTGGCGTCCGCGATCCTGAGCGCGGCCGTACCGGCGGTCGGGGTCAGCGAGGCGTAGCCGAGCCCCAGCACCACGGTGTCGTCGCGCTTGACCGCCAGCGGCCGGTCGAGCTCGTAGACGCCCGGCGTGAGGATCAGGTGCTTGCCCCGCGCGAGCTGGCTGTTGATGCTCTTCGCGTCGTCACGGTCGGGGTGCGCCACGTAGAACCGCGAGATCGGCAGCGAGATGCCGGCCTCGGGGCCCGTGGACCAGTCGACGCCGCGGGTCGCGCGCTGGGCGTGCGGCACGAAGACCTCGAGGCCGCCGGACCGTGCGCGGTAGAGGAACGGCGCCTCGCGGCTCAGCGGCGTGGCCTCGAGCGTCGTCTTGTTCCCCGCGCCGCCGTCCGGCAGCGGCCCGAAGTCGGTCGCGGGGGCGCCCTCGACGCCCGAGAACACCATGTTCCAGACCCCGCCGTCCCAGCGGCCCACCTCGCTGTTGCGGGTGTACCACTGCTGCTGGGAGCCGCTGGACAGCGTGCCCGTCACCCGGGAGTTGGCCAGGTAGCCGCCCGACGCGAACTCGCCGAACCGGCCGAAGACCGTGAGATCGCCGCGGAGGTCCACGCGCCGCATGGGCGCGGCCTGGGACACGGCCCAGCGCATCTGGCCGGGTTCGGTGACCTGGGACGGGAACGGGAGGGCGGCGTCGTCCGGCAGCGGGCGCTGGATGGGGTTGATCGCGAGGTTCGACATCGAGCGCCAGAACCGCGTGAGCGAGCCCGGGTCCTGGCAGCTCCACGGTGTCTGCGGGCAGCGCACGACGGGCTCGACGTGCAGCGCGCCGTTCACGAGCACGTCGCCCGGCTGCGCCCCGAGCCCGGCGATCGACTCGTAGTAGCCGATGTGCGCGTTGACGATGCCCTCGGCGGTCGCCGGGTCGTCCTGCCCGGCTGCGCTGCCGTACACGCCCGGCTCGAAGAACACCTGGTGGCGGTCGAGGCTGAACTCCGCCTCGTCGTTGATGGACTCGAGGAAGGAGTTGATCTCGTCGACCGACCACGTCTCGTCGATGAACGTGACGTCGGGGCCGAAGTCCGGGTCGGCCGGACGGTGTCTCGTCGTGGTGTCTGCTGTCGCGGCCCCTGGCACGGCGACCGCACCGCTCACGAGGAGCGACACGGCTACGGTGCGGCAGAGGGTGGTACGGAGTGTCCTCATCGACAGTCCCTCGGACTCAGGGCGGCACGGCCACGGAGCGGGCGGACCGCCGACGGTTGAGACGCGCTCACTGCGCTCGAACGCACGCCGAGCCTAGTCGCTGGTCACCGGGCTGCCAGTCGCCCGGCCGGCTGCCCGGCGCCCGCGCGCACGGCAGCGCACACGGCAGTGCACACAGCAGCGCGAGGGGTGGCCGCGTGGCCACCCCTCGCGCTGCGCGATGCGGTCGGAACCGCCGGGCCCGGTCGCTCGACCCGGCCCGCCTCACCAGTTGGGGGTCACACCCGGGAGGTTGCGCGGCAGCTTCACGTGGTGCGGGTGGATCACGTAGGTCAGCCCGTCGGTCGACGTCTGCCAGACCCGCTCGAAGTTCACGCGGGTGTAGACGTTGCGCACGGCGTCGTTGGTCGGCTTGTTGGGGTCGTTGATGATCGGGTCGCCGTCGGCCGTGAAGCCGATGATCGTCACGAGGTGGCCGTCGGTGTCATAGCCCGCCTCGGGCATCTCCTCGGTGGCGAAGTTGATCGACACCACGAGCGGGATGCCCGCCTCGATGAACTTCTCCGCCTCGGCGAGCGACCGGAGCCTGGTCACGAACGACTCGAGGCCGAACTCGTGCGCGTACGCGGTGTTGAACGGCCAGTTGCCCGAGCCCTCGTAGGCGTAGTCCCAGGCGTGGATCGCCGCGTAGTCGACCTGGGGGTCGCCCGACGGCGCGTCGATGCCCGCGAGCTCCTCGGGCGGCACCTGGTACTTCGGGCCGTACGAGTACTGGATCATCGTGGTCGACGTCGGGGAGCACCAGACCTGGCCGCCGCCGCCGAACTCGGGGTACTCGCCGCGGTGGATGTTCTGGGAGAACCGCGGGACGTCGAGCTCGACGTGCCGGCCCAGGGTGAACTCGCTGGTCCCCGGGTAGGCCGAGTCCGGGATGTCCTCGTTGGTCATGGTGCTGACGCCGGAGAGCGACGGCGTCGCCGTCGACCCGGCCGGCCGGTGCAGCGTGACGCGCGTCTGGAACGCGACCGGCTCGCGGCCCGTCCGTGCGACGAACGTGTCCGTGAGCAGCCGGGCGTCGGGGTCGCTCTGGCCGTTGAGCGAGGTGCGGTGGATGTCGCCCACCGAACCGTCGGCGGGGGAGAAGTCGTCACCCGACGCCCACCGGCCCATGACGAACCACTTGGTCCAGACGCCGTCGGCCTTGCGCCCGCGGAACTCGATCTCGACCCACGTCCCCGTCGGAGTCGTCGCGTTCCAGGACGTCACCGACTCGTCGATCGCGTACCCGGTCTCGACCACGGGCGAGGTCCACGTGCCCGTCTCGTACTCGACCGCGGCACCGTCGCCGAACGGGTCGGTGTACGACGTCGTCGGCCCGTCGGACGACCGCACCTGGAGGGTGCCGCCGCGTCCGGGCCGCAGGTTCTCCCACGTGCCGTCGCGCAGGTCGTCGATGCCCGACCAGTGCGTCACCGTGATCTGCGAGGCCGTCGCGTCGTCGGCGGCGTCCGGCGCTCCGGTGGCGCTCACCGCCGTCGTCGTCGCCGCTGCTCCTGCCGCCGCCATCGCCACCGCCATCCTCAGCCCGGCGCGCGTCCGGGATCTCCCGCTGCCTACCCCACTGCCTACGACCATGGTCTCCTCCTCCAGGTCGACCGCGGCGAGCCGACCTCGCCGTCGCCCGTGGTGAAGATTTTCGCAGAGCGCGGCTCGCATGTCACTGGTTTGCGGGAGGTCCGGTCGTGGTGCCTTGCACGAGGTGCACCTCGAGCGTGGTCGTCGTGGGCTTGTCGCCGGCGAGGAGCCGGATCACCGCACGCCCGAGGGCCGCACCCTTCTCGGTGAGCGGCTGGGTGACGCTCGTGAGGACGTCGGGCGAGAGCCAGGGCAGGTCCAGGCCGTCGAACCCGGCGATCGACACGTCCTCGGGCACCCGCAGGCCGAGCTCGCGCGCTGCGATCACCGCTCCCGCGGCGAGGAGGTCGGAGTGCGCGATGATCGCCGTGGGGCGCTCGTCCGCGGGCACCCAGGTGCCGAGGATCTCGATGGCCGCGTCGCGGCCGTGCTCGACGAGGGACGCGGGCGTCTCCCAGGACAGCACCGGCTCGACGACGTCACGCACTCCCGCGAGCCGGTTGCGCGTCGGGGTGCGGTCGGCCTGCGCGAGGCGCGCGGCGTCGACCGGGCCCGACCGCTCGCCGTGCCCGAACGGCAGCGCGATCTCGGCGATGCGGGTGTGGCCCAGCTCGACCAGGTGGCGGACGGCCTTGGCCGTGCCCGCCCGATCCTCGATCGCCACGACCGGCGCGCCCTCGACCGGCCGTCCCTCGCCGACGACGACGGGGACGGCGCGCCGCTGCAGCGCGGCGAGCGTGGGGTCGTCGGTGAGCACGCCCCACACGAGCACCGCCACGTCCATCGCGGCGCTCTCGACGAGCGGGTCGACGGCGTCGGGAGCGGCATCGCCCGGGCGGGGCGTGCCGGGGATGAGCAGCACCCCGAGGCCCGCGGCGCCCAGCACCTGGACCAGGCCGTCGAGCACCTGCACCGACACGGGGTCACGGAACGCGCGGCCCAGGCTGTCGCCGATCACGACGCCGACGATCCCGGACCGCCCGGACCGCAGCTGGCGGCCCAGGGGGTTGGGCCCGGTGTAGCCGAGCTGGGCGGCCGCCTGGTGGACGCGCTCCCGGGTCTCGGGAGTGATCGGGCCGGCACCGGAGAACGCGAGCGACGCCGTCGAGACGGACACTCCCGCGACCTCGGCAACCTTGGCCAGCGTCGGGCGGCTCCCGCGCTCGTGGCTCATGACGGCTCCTTCGCCAGTCGGTGCCCGCGATGGCACCGCTCCCAGTGGGTCGTTGGTTGCTGCGGTCGAATCGATCCGCGTACCGTCGGTCAGCGTACCGGGGACGCCCGGTTCCGCCGCCCTCCGCGGGCGGCAGTGCCCCTACATCGAGTGCCCCTACATCGAGTGCCCCTACATCGAGTGCCCCTACATCGAGCGAGGAACGACCGTGCCCGCACCCGGCGCCGCCACCGCCCCCGAGCTGTCCTCGTCCGCGAGCGTCCGCGCCGTCCTCATCACGTTCGCCGCGAGCGGGTTCGCGTTCGCGAGCTGGGCGTCTCGGCTGCCCGCCGTGCGTGACGGCCTCGGCTACTCCGAGGGCCAGATGGGGCTGCTCCTGCTGACCGCGGCGATCGGCTCGGTGCTTGCCATCCCGCTGTCGGGCCTGTTCGTCGAGCGGCTGGGGACGCGCCGCACGGTGGTGCTGTTCGCGTCGGTGCTCCTCGTCGGCGTGGTCGTGGCCGTGGGCGGTGTGACGCTGGACGAGTCCGTCGCCGTCCGGATCGGGCTCCTCCTCTTCGGCGTCGGGTCGGGCGTCTGGGACGCGGGCATGAACCTCGAGGGGGCTGCGGTCGAGCAACGGCTCGGCAGGGCCGTGATGCCGCACTTCCACGCCGCCTTCTCGTTCGGCACGGTCGTCGGGGCGGGCATCGGCGCGCTCGCCGCGCGGTTCGGGGTGCCGATCCAGTGGCACGTGTCCGTCGCCGCGACCCTGTCCCTCGTGGCCGTGCTGTACGCGGTCCGGTCCTTCCTGCCCGCCGCGGTCCGCGCGGGGATGGTGCCGGCGCCCCACCCGCCGTCGGGCCACGAGGTCGAGGACCCGCAGGCCGACCCCGCCTCGACGCTGGGAACCACGGCGCCCGCCCCGGCTCCCGCGCCGGCCGCCGACGCCGCGCCGACGGGGACGCGCGGGCTGCTCGCCGCCTGGCGGGAGCCCCGCACGCTCGCGGTCGGGCTCGTGGTGCTGGGTGCGGCCCTGACCGAGGGCGTGGCCAACGACTGGGTGAGCCTCGCGGTCGTCGACGGGTTCGACGTCGCCGACGAGGTCGGCGCGCTCGGCCTCGCCGTCTTCCTCACGGCCATGACCACGGGCCGGCTGCTCGGCACCCGGACCATCGACCGGTTCGGGCGGGTGCCCGTGCTGCGGGTGTCCGCGCTGCTGGCGATCGTCGGCGTGGCGATGTTCGCGCTGGTCCCGTCGCTGTGGGCGGCACTCGTGGGCGTCGCGCTGTGGGGCGTCGGTGCCGCGCTCGGGTTCCCGGTGGGCATGAGCGCGGCGTCGGACGAGCCGGCGCGCGCGCCCATGCGCGTGGCCGTGGTCTCGACCATCGGGTACTCGGCGTTCTTCGTCGGGCCGCCGCTCATCGGCTTCCTCGCCGAGCACACGGGCTACCGCCTCGCGGTCCTGGTGCTGGCCCTGCCGGTCGTGCTCGGCCTGGTCGTGGCCGGGTCGGCGCGCCCGCTGCCGACGGCCGCGGGTGGTGCGCCGACTACCCTGGAGCGGTGAGTCTGCCCTCCCAGCCCGGCCCGACGGCCGCCCGCCCGCTGACCGCGTCCGAACCGGCGCCCACCCTGTCCGAGCTCACGACGCTGCGCGTCGGCGGCCCGGCGGACGCGTACGTCGAGGCCACGACCGAGGCCGAGCTCATCGACGCCGTGCGTGCCGTCGACGACGCCGGCGAGCCGCTGCTCGTCATCGGCGGCGGGTCGAACCTGCTGGTCTCGGACGAGGGCTTCGGCGGCGTCGTGGTGCGCGACATGCGCACCGGCGTCCGCCTCGACTCCGAGGACGCGTGCGGCGGCGGTGCCGTGACCGTGCCCGCGGGGCACGACTGGGACGAGTTCGTCGCCCAGGCCGTCGACGCGGGCTGGATCGGCGTCGAGGCGCTGTCCGGCATCCCGGGCACCATGGGAGCCGCTCCCGTGCAGAACATCGGCGCCTACGGCCAGGAGCTCGCCGGCGTCGTCGCCTCGGTGCGTACCTGGGACCGTGCCGAGGGGCGCGTGCGCACCCTCGCGGTCGGCGAGCTCGGCTTCGGGTACCGCACCTCGGTGCTCAAGCGCAGCATGCGGTCCGACGGCGGCGACCCGGTCGGCCCGTGGTACCCGACGCCGCGTTACGTGGTCCTCGAGGTCAACCTGCAGATGCGGCTCGGCTCGCTGTCCGCCCCGGTGGGCTACGGCGAGCTTGCGCGGCGCCTCGGGGTCCAGGTCGGCGAGCGGGCGCCGTCGGCGGACGTGCGGGCGGCCGTGCTCGAGCTGCGCGGCGGCAAGGGCATGCTGCTCGACGGCGTCGGCGGTGCCCCCGTGCCCGACCACGACCGCTGGTCGGCCGGCTCGTTCTTCACCAACCCCGTCGTCCCGGCCGAGCTGGCCGACGACCTGCCCGAGGGCGCACCCCGCTACCCCGTGCGCTCGGCCATGCCCGCGACGAGCACCGGGCCCAGCCTGGGCGCGGTCGACGCGGCCCTGGTCAAGACGAGCGCGGCGTGGCTCATCGAGAACGCCGGGTTCGCCAAGGGCTTCGGGCTGGCGGGCGAGCACAGCCCTGCCCGCCTGTCCACCAAGCACACGCTCGGCCTGACGAACCGGGGCGGCGCGACGGCGCAGGACCTCGTGGCGCTGGCACGGGCCGTGCGCGACGGCGTCCGCGACACGTTCGGCATCGAGCTCGAACCCGAGCCCGTGCTGGTGGGCGTCTCGCTCTGAGCGGTGCGGCGGAGCGTCAGTGCACTGATGACCTCGGTGCACTGATGACCTCGGTGCGCGACGACCTCAGTGCACGATGACCGTGGTGCCGATCGGCAGCCCCCACGAGTCCCAGAGCCAGTTGATCGCCGAGTTCGACACCCGCACGCAGCCGTGCGACGCCGGGTAGGGCGGGATCGACGGCGAGCCGTGCACGGCGATGCCGCGGTTGAAGTACTTGGGGCGGTACATCGTCCCCAGCTCGAGCGTCGACTCGTGCGCGTAGTTGCGCTCCATGTAGACCGAGAACGTGCCCCGCGTCGTGCGCGCCGGGTAGGTCACGCCCCTGACGTCGTACGGGACCTCGTTGCCCGACGACGCGTTGATGACGCGACGCACGACGCCGTCCTCGACCGCGAGGACGAGCTGACGGTCGATGTCGATCTCGAGGACCTTGCCCGACGACGACACGGCCTGCGGCCGCACTCCCCGGTCGATGGCGCGCTGCGTGTCGGGTCCGACGACGCCGTCGCGGTAGAGGCCGGCGGACTTCTGCAGCGCCCAGACGGCCTGCTGCGTGGCGGGGCCGTAGGACCCGTCGGCCTCGAGCAGGAAGTACCCGAGCTCCTGGAGCCGTGTCTGGAGCGCGACCACCCGCTCGCCGGTCGCGCCGTACGCGAGCATCTCGGGCTCGGCCTTCTCGGGCTTCTCCGTCTTGCGGTCCTTGCCCTGGCTCTCGCCGTCCTGGCCCTCGACGCCGTTCTTGCCGTCGCCCGACGTGTCGTCCGTCTCCTGCGCGCTCGGTGACGGGGACGGCGACGGCTTGGGTGACGGCTCGGGTGACGGCGAGGTGGGCGTGGGTGAACCGGTGTCCGACGCCGACGGCTCGGGCTCGGTCGTGGGGGTCGCCTGCGACGCCGTCACCCGGGGCGCGGCCTCGGGGTCGGGCTCGACCCCCGTCGGCGCGCACCCGAGCAGCGCGAGCACGGCGACACCGCACACGGCCGCGGTTCGAACCAACCTCATGCCCATACTCTCCTCCACGGTCACCACGATCTGCCGGATCTGTCGCCGACCTGATCTCCCGGCAGCTCGTCGTCCTACGGTGCCGGGCCAGACGCGGGTGTGCGAGCCCGCGACACGGACCACGACCACATCGTCACCCGTCCGTTACCAGGCCGACAAACCGGTTTCGGGGCCGGCACGGTGCATGACGCTCGGGCGCCGTCGATCGTTGGGTCGACGGCGCCCGAGCGTCCGGAGCGGGGTCGGTGCCGGGTTCTGCACCAGCTCGGCGGGGGAGTCTCAGCCCTTGTCGTCGGCCCGCAGCACGGCCAGGCGCTGCCGGTACTCGGCCTCGTCGATCTCGCCGCGCGCATACCGCTCGCCGAGCACGCTCACCCCCGAGGCATGCGGGCGTCCGAACCCGCGACGTGCGCGGCGCGCGATCAGGAACACGACCGTGGCGAACAGCAGGAACCAGAGGATGGGGAAGACGATCCACCAGCCCGGGCCGCCGCCGGGCCCCCAGCCCGGGTGGGCGGCGAGGGTCGTGAGGGCCGTGGACGTTGCCGTGGTGACCACGGAGGTCTCCTTTCGTGGGGCGGCCCCGCCGGGTGCGCGGCCGCTGCGTCCACGCTCGCCCGCGACCCCTGCGGTCCGCGTCCCCCTGCCGTACCGACCTGCGTCGTCCCGCGGTACCGGTACGCGGTCGCCGTCCGGCAGCGGTGGTGATCACGCAGCGGTGGTCAGGCGCTCCACCCCGGCCGGACGACACCACCCTCGTAGGCCGCGACCACGAGCTGGGCCCGGTCGCGCGCGCCGAGCTTGGCCATGACGCGCGACACGTGCGTCTTGACCGTCGACTCCGACAGGTAGAGGGTCCGCGCGATCTCCTCGTTCGACAGCCCGCCCGCCACCTCGACGAGGACCTCGCGCTCGCGGCCCGTGAGGTCCTCGAGCCCGCGCGGCGGCGACACGTCCCGGGTCGCGTCCGCGACGCGGGCGAGCAGGCGGCGGGTCACCCCGGGGGACAGGAGCGCGTCCCCCGCGGCCGCGACCCGCACCGCGCGCACGAGCTCGGCCGGCTCGGTGTCCTTGACCAGGAAGCCCGAGGCGCCGCCCCGGATCGCCTCGGCCACGTACTCGTCGAGCTCGAACGTCGTCACGACGACCACGTGCACCGCGCCCGCGCGGGGGTCGGCGACGATGCGACGTGTGGCCGCGAGCCCGTCGAGGCCGGGCATGCGCACGTCCATGAGCACGACGTCGGGCAGCAGCTCGAGCACGAGCCGGACGGCGTCGTCGCCCGTCGCGGCCTCGCCCACGACCTGCATGTCGGGCTCGGAGTCGACGAGCGCGCGGAACCCGCCGCGCACGAGCGCCTGGTCGTCGGCCAGCACCACCCGGATCACCCTGACGCCTCCTCGTGGCCCGCCTCCGACGGCACGGCCGGGCCGTCCGCCCCAGCCGGCAGCGGGATCGTCGCGTCGACGACGAACCCGGAACCGTTCGAGCCGACGACGAGCGTGCCGCCGGTGCCCTCGACCCGCTCCCGCATCCCGCGCAGCCCGTACCCCGGCTCCGCCGACGGCGCGGCCGGGTCGCCGTCGTCGGACACCCGCACGTGCACGCCGCCGGCCGAGCGCCGGACCCGCACGCCGACGGACCGCACACCGGCCGCGTGCCGCGCGACGTTGGTCAGCGCCTCCTGCACCACGCGGTAGGCGACGCCTGCCACGTGGGGCGGCACGTCGTCGGCGGTGACGTCGAGCGAGACCTCGATCCCGCGGTCGCGCAGCGGTACGGCGAGCCGGTCGAGCGTGGTCAGGTCCCACGTGGGTACGCGCGCACCCGAGGGGTCGCCGCCGCCGTCCGTCGCGCCCGCGCCCGGCTCGGCCCGCAGGACGCCCAGCACCGCGCGCACCTCATCGAGCGCGTCCCGGCTGGTGGCCCGGATCGACGTCAGCGCCGACCGCGCCTGCGCCGGGTCCCGGTCGAGCAGGTGCAGGCCGACGCCGGCCTGCACGTTGATGGCCGAGAGCGAGTGCGCGAGGACGTCGTGCAGCTCGCGCGCGATCCGCAGCCGCTCGGTCGCCACGGCGGTGCGCTCCCGCTCCTCGCGCGCGGCACGCAGCGCCGCTGCGCGCGCGAACCGCTCCCGGATCGCGCCCGCCACGAGGAGCGCGACGGCCGTCCACGCGGCGCCGCCGACGAGCACGGCCGGCATCGGCGGGTCCGGCCGCAGCGCCGCCGCGACGACGACCGTCGCCCACAGCAGCGCCGCTCCCGACCACGCGAGCACCCGGGCGCGTGCCACCGGGCCGGTGAGCAGCACCATCACCAGGACGCCGACCGCCCCGGCGAGCACCGGACCCCAGGCGTAGCCGAGCGCCAGGTAGGTTCCGACGGCCCCGACACCCAGCAGCACGGCGGGCACGGGCCGGCGGGGGAGCAACGCGACCACGGCCGGCGAGACGAGCGCCAGCGCGATCCCCAGCGCGTCCAGCGGCCGTGCCCCCGCCTGCCAGTGCGCGGCACCGAACGTGCCGACGGCCACGACCGCCGCCAGCGCCACCGCGAGGATCAGGCGCGGGCGGCGCCGGTCGAGGGGGCCGCGCTCCATGCGCCGCACGCTACGCCCGCCCTGGTGCGAGCGCGTCCGACCGGGGTGCCGTCCGGCCTCGTACCGCAGGACTACGCGGGTGTGGCCAGCCACGCGTCCACGCCCGCGAGCAGCCGCGCCTTCGTGCCCGAGGACGCGCGGCTGGCGCGGATCGACGAGCGGGCGAGCTCGGCGAGCTCGGGGTCGGTGAACCCGTGCACGTGCCGTGCCGCCTCGTACTGGTCGAGCAGGCGCGAGCCGAAGAGCAGCGGGTCGTCGGCCCCGAGCGCGACCTGCGCGCCCGCGTCGACGAGCGTCCGCAACGGGACGTCGGCCAGCTCGGGGTACACGCCCAGGCCCACGTTCGACGCCGGGCAGACCTCGAACGCGATCCCGCGTGCGACGACCTCGGCCAGCAGCGCCGGGTCCTCGGTCGCCCGCACGCCGTGCCCGAGACGGTCCGGTGCGAGCGCGGCGAGCACCTCGCGCACGTGCGGGGGTCCCAGCAGCTCGCCTCCGTGGGGCACGGACGCGAGCCCTGCTCGCTCCGCGATCTGGAACGCCCGCGCGAACTCCGCCGTGTCGCCCCGCCGCTCGTCGTTGCTGAGGCCGAACCCCACGACCTCGCCCGCGCCGTCCCCCGCGTACCGGGCGGCGAGCCGCGCCAGGGTCCGGGCGTCGAGCGGGTGCCGCAGCCGCGACGCCGCGACGACCACCGCGACCTCGAGCCCGTGCTCGGCGCTCGCGGACTTCGCCGCGTCGAGCACGATCTCGACCGCGGGCGTGATCCCGCCCACGAAGGGCGCGTACGACGTCGGGTCGACCTGGATCTCGAGCCGTCCCGAGCCCTCGGCGGCGTCCGCGGCCGCGGCGTCGTCGACGATCCTGCGCATGTCCGCCTCGCTCCGCACGCACGCGCGCGCCGCGTCGTAGAGGCGCTGGAACCGGAACCAGCCGCGCTCGTCGGCCGGGACGCGCAACGGGTCGTCGTCGACCAGGGCGACCGGGAGGCGCACCGCGTACTCCGCCGCGAGCTCGCGCAACGTCGGCACGCTCATCGACCCGGTGAAGTGCAGGTGGAGGTGGGCCTTCGGGAGCCCTGCGAGGTCACGCACCCGTGCAGTCTCGCAGCCCCGACGGCCCGCGCGCAGGCCGTCGGGGCTGCGCCGTCAGGACAGCCAGCCCCGTTCGCGCGCGACGGTCACGGCCGCCGTCCGGTCGTCCACGCCCAGCTTGGCGAACGCCCGCAGGAGGTGCGTCTTGACCGTCGCCTCGGTGATGTACAGCTCGCGCCCCACCGCCGCGTTCGACAGCCCGCGCGACACGAGCGCGAGCACCTCGGCCTCCCGCGCGGTGAGCCGGTCGCCCGACATCCGCACGGTCGCGACGAGCCGCGTGGCGACGCCCGGTGCCAGCACCGTCTCGCCGCGTGCCGCGGCACGGACACCGGCCACGAGCTCGTCGCGGGGCGTGTCCTTGAGCAGGTAGCCCGTGGCTCCGGCCTCGACCGCGCGCAGGATGTCGGCGTCGGTGTCGTACGTCGTCAGGATGACGACGCTGGGCCCGGTGCCGGCGATCGCGGCCGTGGCGCCCACGCCGTCGAGCCGCGGCATGCGCAGGTCCATGAGCACGACGTCGGGCCGCAGCTCGCGGGCCATCACGACGGCGCGCTCGCCGTCGGGTGCCTCGCCCACGATCTCTAGGTCGGCCTCGCCCGCGAGCATGCCGACGATGCCCGAACGGACGACCGGGTGGTCGTCGGCCACGAGCACGCGCACCGGGCCCGCCGGCGCGCTCACGTCGTCCCCGCCGCGGGCAGCCGCAGCCGGACGGCCGTCCCGCCACCGGGCGCCGCCCCGACGTCGAGCGAGCCGCCCGCCGCCGCCGCCCGCTCGCGCATGCCCGCGAGCCCGAAACCGTCCTCGTGACCGGCCGGCAGCCCGCGGCCGTCGTCGGCGACCTCGAGCTCGATGGCCTCGCGGTCCCGGACCAGCCGCAGGGTCACGGCGGCGGCGCCGGCGTGCCGCCGGACGTTGGCGAGCGCCTCCTGCGCGGCCCGGAGCAGGACGACGTCCGCGGCCGGCCCGGGCGACCCGACGCCGTCGCCGTCCGCGGGCACGTCGACCCGGACGGCGATGCCGGTCTCGTCCGTGAACCGCTCGCCCAGCCGGTGCAGCGCCTCGGTGAGGGTCGCGCCCTGCAGCGGCACCGGCGCGAACGCCGCCACGAGCGCGCGTGCCTCGGCCAGGTTGTCCCGCGCGGTCGCCTCGACGAGCCGCAGCCGGTGCCGCGTGGCGTCCGCCTCCCCGCGGTCGAGCGCCGCCGTCCCCGCCTGCGCCTGCATCACGATGCTGGTGAAGCCCTGCGCGAGCGTGTCGTGGATCTCGCGGGCGATGCGCTCGCGCTCCGCCGCGACCCCCGCCGCATGGTTCGAGTGCGCCAGCTCGGCCTGCGCCTCGCGCAGCTCGTGGATGAGCTCCGCGCGCTCGTCCGACCGGCGCATCACGACCGCGAACCACAGGCCGAGCATGATGGCGAACGCCAGGGCGACGCCCATCTGGGGCGCGACCGAGATGAGCGTCGGGACGTCGAAGCCCTCCTGGAAGGCGATCCCGAACGTGACCGCGACGGTCAGGACGACGCACGCGGCGACCGAGCGCCGGATCGGCTCGAGCAGCATCCAGAGCTGGGTGTAGGCGCCGAACAGCAGGAAGGTCGTCATCCCGCCCTGCGCCACCGCGACCGCCGTGCCGACGACGAGGACGGCGACGTAGGCGACGGCGAGCCGCTGGTCGCGCGACCGGGCCGCACGAGCCCCCCACAGCGCGTAGGCGGCCAGGACCACGGCCATCGCCGCGAGCGCCGTCCAGAGCGCCGTGCCGGTCACGCCGCTCAGCGGCAGGCCGATCGCGGTGAGCACGAAGATCGCGACGAAGGACACGTCCCACCAGACGACCTGGCGGTCCCAGTGGTCGAGCGTGACCTCGTCGGCGCCCACGGGCCCGTGCTCAGCCGTCGTCACGGCGCCGCCACCGGAACGTCCGGACGCCCACGACGAGTCCCACGACCAACCATGCGACCAGTACAGCAGCGGTCGCCGCGTGCTGCCAGGAGCCGCTCGGCTCCATCATCACGGCGTCCTCGGGCAGGAAGACCGATCGCATGCCCTGCGCCATCCACTTGAGCGGGAACACCGAGGCGACGTCCTGCATCCACGACGGCAGGGCGTAGAAGGCGAAGAACACGCCCGAGATGAACTGGAGCACGATGACGACGGGCGTCACGACCGCCGTCGCCGACCGGCCGGAGCGCGGCAGCGACGAGAACCCGACCCCGCACACGGTGCCGGTCGCGGTGCCGAGCAGGAAGACCCAGGCGAACGTCAGCCACCGGCCGGGCTCGTCGGGCAGGGGGACGTCGAAGGCTAGGGCGGCCATGGCGAGCAGGGCCGCGGTCTGGACGGTCGAGACCAGGAGGACCTGCCCGATCTTTCCGAGGAAGTACGCCGCCGCCGGCAGCGGGGTGGCGCGCAGCCGCTTGAGCGAGCCGTCGTCGCGCTCGACCGCGATCGCGATGGCCAGCGTCTGGAAGCTGGACAGCATCACGCCCGTCGCCACCATGCCGGGCAGGAAGTACTGCGCGAAGTCGATCTCGACCCCGCCGTCGGACTGCACCTCCTGGCCGAAGACGCTGGCGAAGATCGCCATGAGCACCACGGGGTAGGCGAGGATGAAGAACACCGCGTCCCGCTCGCGGAGGAACGCGACCATCTCCAGGCGGGTCCGGACCAGGGCGAGCCGGGCGAGCCCGGGCAGGCGGACGTCCGGCGGGCGCGGTTCCTGGCGGGCGGGCAGGTGCGTGGTCGTGGTCGGGGTCGTCATGAGCCGACCTCCTGTCGGACGAGCCCGAGGTACACGTCCTCCAGGCTGGGGCGGGTGATGGTCAGGTCGGCGATCTCGCCGTTCTCGGCCGCCGCCGTGGCGGCGAGCCGGGCGACCAGGGCGGTGGGGGTGGCCGTGCGCTCGGAGCGCGGGACGCCGTCGGCGGTCCACTCGACCAGCGGCACGCGCGCCTCGGGGCCGCCGAGCGCCTCGGGCGTGCCGGTCGCGACCGCGCGCCCGCCCCGCACGACGACGACCCGGTCGGCCAGGTGGGCCGCCTCGTCGAGGTCGTGCGTGGTGAGCAGGATGGTCGTCCCGCCGGCGCGCAGGCCGTGCACGAGGTCCCAGAACGACCGACGGGCCTGCGGGTCGAAGCCCGTGGTGGGTTCGTCCAGGAAGAGCAGCTCGGGCCGGCCGACGATGCCGAGCGCGACGTCGAGGCGGCGCCGCTGGCCTCCCGAGAGCGCGCGGATGCGGGTGCGCGCCTTCTCCTCGAGGCCGACCGCGTCGATGACCTCGTCGGGGTCGCGCGGGTCCGGGTAGTAGCGGGCCATGTGGCGCACCGTCTCGGCGACGGTGAGCTCGGCCTGGTCGCGCGAGTCCTGGGCGACGACGCCGATGCGGGCGCGCCAGGCGCGGCCGGCGGTCGCGGGGTCCTCGCCGAGCACCGCGACCTCGCCGGCGTCGCGTCCGCGGAACCCCTCGAGGATCTCGACCGTCGTCGTCTTCCCGGCACCGTTGGGGCCCAGGACGGCGACGATCTCGCCGCGTGCGATGTCGAGGTCCAGGCCGTCGACGGCCTGCTTGGAGCCGTAGCGCTTGCGCAGCCCGCGGACGCGGACCGCGGGGTGTGCCGAGGCGAGGTCCGGTGGGTCGTGGGGTGCGGTCCCTGGGTTCGTCCGCCGCACGGACGTCGTGTGAGCCATGGCACCAGCGTGGCCGGACCTGCCCGCCCGCCGTGAGGTCCGGACGACGGGACCCGGGGTCCACCGATCGACGGACGCCGGGTCCCGGACCGGTGTGCCTACGTCGTGGAGGGCGGTTCGACCCATGCCCTCACGTCGCGTACAGTTGTCCCTCGGTGGTTGACGCCCGCCATGCTGGTCCGCGCCCTGGAGGCACGTGAGAACGGGTGTCGAGCACGAAGGGTAGTGGCGCAATTGGTAGCGCAGCGGTCTCCAAAACCGCAGGTTGCAGGTTCGAGTCCTGTCTACCCTGCCAGCGTGATCCCCCGCGGGGCCGCGCGCAGCGGGGCCACGCACCGCGTGACCTCGGGAACGCCAGGAGTCTGTGCCGCTCGCGCGTCTGCCAGCAGGCGGCGTGCGTCCGGTCTGATCGCGAATCGGGGTAGTGCAAGTGAGCGAGTCGCCGGCTGAGGCCGCGGGATCCCACGTCGAAGGCCGCCCGTCCGGTACGGACAAGGGTCGCCGCAACGTGTTCGCCCGCATCGCGCTCTTCGTCCGTCAGGTCGTCGCCGAGCTGCGCAAGGTCGTCACCCCGACGCGCTCGGAGCTGATGACCTACACCGCGGTCGTGATCGTGTTCGTGGCCGTCGTGATGGTGTTCGTGACCGTCCTCGACTACTTCATCGGACTGGGCACCCTCGCCCTGTTCGGCTGACCCGGCCGAGCGTCGGGGTGGCCCACGAGGGCGTCCCGACCAGACAATCAAGCTGAAGCCCAGAAAGCAGGTTCGTTCGTGTCCCAGGATCCGCTGGAGCAGACCGAGAACGTCGACCCCACGCAGCCCGACGCCCCCGGCGCCGAGGTCGAGCTCGACGTGCCCCGGGACGCCGACGCGGACGTCCCGGAGTCCGGCGATGCCGATGCCGAGCAGGCGCCCGCGGTCGACGAGGACGGCGAGGACGGCGAGCAGGCTCCCGAGGCCGACGACGTCGACGAGGACGGCGACGGCGACGGCGACGTCGACGAGGACGGCGACGTCGTCGTCGACCCGGTCGAGGAGTTCAAGCGCACCCTGCGCTCGCAGCTCGGCGACTGGTACGTCATCCACTCGTACGCCGGCTACGAGAACCGTGTGAAGGCCAACCTGGAGACCCGCATCCAGAGCCTGAACATGGAGGACTACATCTTCCAGATCGAGGTCCCCATGGAGGAGGTGACCGAGATCAAGAACGCGCAGAAGAAGGTGGTGCGGCGCGTGCGGATCCCCGGTTACGTCCTCGTGCGGATGGACCTGACCGACGAGTCGTGGGGCGCGGTGCGGCACACCCCGGGCGTCACGGGCTTCGTCGGCCACACGCACCAGCCCGTCCCGCTCACGCTGGACGAGGTGTTCTCGATGCTCGCGCCCACGCTCGCGCCCGCTCCCGAGGCGGGCAAGCCGGCCGCCGCGGGGTCCGCGACCTCCAAGGCGCCGCTCGAGGTCGACTTCGAGATCGGCGAGTCGGTCACCGTCACGGACGGCCCGTTCGACACGCTGCCGGCCACGATCTCCGAGATCAACGCCGAGGCCCAGAAGCTCAAGGTCCTCGTCTCCATCTTCGGCCGGGAGACCCCGGTCGAGCTGTCGTTCAACCAGGTCGCCAAGATCTGACCGAACCCCGGCACCGGCCGGTGCCGCGGCGCCTCTGCGGCGACAGTGATGCAACCGGGTCATCGCCCATGGCGTCGGCCCACGAACAGAAAGCACGGAACGCACCATGCCTCCCAAGAAGAAGGTCTCCGGCCTCATCAAGCTCCAGATCAACGCCGGTGCGGCAACGCCCGCCCCGCCGATCGGCCCCGCGCTCGGTCAGCACGGCGTCAACATCATGGAGTTCTGCAAGGCCTACAACGCGGCCACCGAGTCGCAGCGCGGCAACGTGATCCCGGTGGAGATCACGGTCTACGAAGACCGCTCCTTCACCTTCATCACGAAGACGCCGCCGGCCGCCGAGCTCATCAAGAAGGCCGCGGGCGTGGCCAAGGGCTCGCCGACGCCGCACACCACGAAGGTCGCCAACCTGACCTCCGACCAGGTCCGCGAGATCGCCCAGACCAAGCTCCAGGACCTCAACGCGAACGACGTCGAGGCTGCGATGAAGATCGTCGCCGGCACGGCTCGCTCGATGGGCATCACCGTCTCGGAGTGACCCTTCGGGGCACCCCTCGCCCGGCGACCGTCGCCGGGCACGTGGCAGGGTCCGCGCGGACCCGCTGACCACGACTGCAGAAGGAGAAGCAGATGGCAACGCGCAGCAAGGCCTACCGGGCCGCAGCCGCCAAGATCGACCGCGAGCAGTTCTACGCGCCGCTCGAGGCGGTCCGCCTGGCCAAGGAGACGTCGACCACCAAGTACGACGCGACCGTCGAGGTCGTGTTCCGCCTGGGCGTCGACCCCCGCAAGGCCGACCAGATGGTTCGCGGCACCGTGAACCTTCCCCACGGCACGGGCAAGACGGCCCGCGTCCTGGTGTTCGCCAACGCGGCCAAGGCCGAGGAGGCCCGCGCCGCGGGCGCCGACGAGGTCGGCGGCGACGAGCTCATCGAGAAGGTGGCCGGCGGCTACACGGACTTCGACGCCGCGGTCGCGACGCCGGACCTCATGGGCAAGGTCGGTCGACTGGGCAAGGTGCTCGGCCCTCGTGGCCTCATGCCGAACCCGAAGACCGGCACGGTGACCATGGACGTCGCCAAGGCCGTGACCGACATCAAGGGCGGCAAGATCGAGTTCCGCGTGGACAAGCACGCGAACCTCCACTTCATCATCGGCAAGGTCTCGTTCGACGAGAAGGCGCTGGTGGAGAACTACGCGGCGGCGCTCGACGAGGTCCTGCGCCTCAAGCCGTCGTCGTCCAAGGGCCGGTACATCACCAAGGCCACCCTGACGACGACGATGGGCCCGGGCATCCCGCTCGACCCGTCCCGCACGACCAAGCTCCTGGAGGACGCGGCCTGACAGCCGCGCACCTGTGAGCCCGACGGCCCGGCACCCCTCGCGGGGGTGCCGGGCCGTCGTCACTTCTCCCGAGATCGTCATGTCTTCAAAGATCTTGTCCCGGGATGTATCACCGCGGGCCGGCGCCCGTCCCTAGGTGCTGACGACAGCCGACAACCGGACGGGGTGATCTTGCGGATGAGCACGTCGCATTCCCGTTCCGGCAGACCAGGTACGGCTCTAGGCTCAGGGAGTCCGCAGCACAGCACGGACCACCCCCCGAGCCGTGACGAGGTGCAATCGCTGATGTCCCGCCCCACTGAACACCACGCTGACGATGTCGAGAACGCGGACGAGACGCTCGGGGACCGCGCGGCTGCCGCTCTCCTGGAGTATCGCGAGGGCCGCACCGACGCGCTGGCCGAGCTCGTGCGGGAGGCGACGCCGTTGCTGTGGCACACGGTGCGGGCGCAGGGTGTCGACCGGGAGCTGGCCGACGACGTCGTGCAGAGCACCTGGGCCGCCCTGGTCAAGCACGCGGCCACCATCGCCGAGCCCAAGGCGGTGCTCAAGTGGTTGCTCGTGACGGCACGGCGCGGGGCATGGGAGACGGTGCGCAAGAGCCGCGACGACCTGCGGCGGCGCACCGAGCTTCCGGACGACGCACCCGAGGGCTCGGTCGCGCTCCCGGACCCGGGCCCCGGGCCCGAGGCCGAGGTCCTGCGCAACGAGCGCGACCGCGGACTGTGGCGCGCGCTCCGTGAGCTGCCCGAACGGTGCCAGGAACTTCTGCGACTCGTGTCGCTCGCGGACCGCCCCGACTACAAGGCGATCTCCGCGGCGATCGGCATGCCGGTGGGAAGCATCGGCGCGACTCGGGGACGGTGTCTCGCCAAGCTGCGAGCCGTCCTCACCGAACAGGGAGAGGCCTCGTGGACGTGAACGGTGCACCTGGAAGAGTCCCGGGCGCCGATGCGCCCCTGGACGACATCGACGCCGCGATCCTGGCGCGTATCCGGCGGACGGTCGAGCTGCTGGACCCCCTGCCGACCGGTCTGGTCGAGCGGTCGCTGTTCGCGATGACCCTGGCAGGGCTCGAAGCCGAGGTGATGGAGCTGCAGCGTATCGACGCCCCCGTCGGGTCGGTGCGCGGCGACGCGCCACCCCTCGAGGCACGCACCATCACATTCACGCACGAGTCGCTGACGGTCATGATCGCGCTGTCGCCCACCGAGGACGGCGCACACGTGCGGGTCGACGGCTGGGTGGCACCCGCGGCCACGCTCGTCATCGAGCTCCGCCAGCCCGACGGCAACCGTGAGACCACCACCGACGAGGACGGCCGCTTCGTGTTCGACGACGTCGACCGGGGCCCGGCGAGCCTGCTCGTCCGGTCGGACGAGGACGGGGCACCGGTGACCACGCCGGTCATCGAGCTCTGACCACCAGCACCACCCCCTGCCTGGCGCGCACACGCGCGCGCGCGCACACCTGATGTCAAGGAGGACTTCGTGAGCGAGACCCCTGCCCGGTCTGGCGCGGTACCTGGAGGCGACCCGAACCGGGACTTCCGCCCGGTACGTTTCCTGGACCCGTCCCTCGTCCGGCGGCGGCCGGGATCCCCGCCCGTCAAGCCGACCTGGTATGTCGCCGACCGGGTCATCGTCGAAGGAGCCCCGCCTCGCCGGTTCGTCGAGGGCCCCGACGGTCCTGTCGACGTCCAGAGCGTCGCGGCCCTTCCGGGGGACGCTGCACGGCCCGCTGAGGAGCTCACCCGGATCGAGCAGGTCGCCCGCGAGCTGAGGTGCACGCTCGCGCTCGAGGCGACCGGACGCCGTCGGGCCCGGCGCGCCGACGCCGGCCCGGCACCGGACGACTGCGACGACGACTTCGGCTTCGCGCTCCGGCTGGTCCCCGACGCGGACGGCGAGGAGCCGAACGCGTGGGACGTGGTCGAGCGGCTCTCGGGGGAGCTGGACCTGGGTGAAGAGGGCGGCTGCCGGCGGGTCAGCCTCGACCACGTGATGCTCGCGCGTCCGTTCACCTCGTCGCCCTTCACGTCGTCGCCGTTCACCAGCTCGCCGTTCACGAGCTCGCCCTTTACGTCGTCGCCGTTCACCTCGTCGCCGTTCACCAGCTCGCCGTTCACGAGCTCGCCGTTCACGAGCTCGCCGTTCACCTCGTCGCCCTTCACGAGCTCGCCGTTCACCAGCTCTCCGGTACGAGGACTCGCCGAGTACGCCGTCCCGGGATGGGGCGGACGCGCACCCGTCGCGTGGCTGGGCGGTCGCCCCGTCCGCAAGTACGCCGACGGCACCACGCCGTACGTGACGAAGGACGGCCTCCGCCGTCCCGTGGTCGCGGTCGTCGACACCGGGATCGGTACTCACCCGTGGTTCGGTACCTACGACATCCCCGAGGGTGACGAGCCGGGCCGGCCCCTCGACGGCAACGGCGTCGTCATCCGGGACGCCGCGCTCCCGGACGGGCTGCCGATCGGCACCCAGCCGGTCCCGAACTTCCGGAGCGAGGACGCCGAGATCGGGGGAGCGAGCGCCTCGCCGCTCACCGGCCCGCTCGACCCGGTCGCCGGCCACGGCACGTTCGTGGCGGGCATCGTCCACCAGCTCTGCCCCGACGCGCTGCTCCTGCCCGTGCGGGTGGTGGGGGGCGACGGCGTCGGCGCGGAGTCCGACCTGATCCGCACGATGTCCCGACTTCTGGAGTTCCACCGTCTCGGCCTCGAGTCCTCCGACGACCGCTACACGCCGGTCGACGTCGCCGTCCTGTCGCTGGGCTACTACCACGAGGACGCCGAGACGCTCTGCGCGACGGACGCGCTGCGGCGCGTGCTCGACGAGCTGCGCGACCTGGGCGTCGTCGTGGTCGCGGCCGCCGGCAACGACGGGACGACGCGGCCCATGTTCCCGGCCGCGCTCGCCCCGCACGTCGAGCGTTCGGCGTCCGCGGGCGACGGGACCGTCACGGCGACGCCGCTCCGGCCGCTCGCCGGCGGGCCGACGTCGGGGCCGCCGGTGCTCGCGGTCGGCGCCCAGAACCCCGACGGCACCACGGCGCTGTTCAGCAACGACGGACCGTGGGTCACGGTGACCCGGCCCGGCGCGGCGCTCGTGAGCACCCTGCCGACCACGCTCGACGGTCCGATCACCTCGTCCCTGCGTCTCGACAACAGGTACGGCACCGGGCACCGCGCGACGATCGACATCGAAGGGTTCCAGGGCGGGTTCGCGACCTGGAGCGGGACGTCGTTCGCGGCCCCTGTCCTCGCGGGAGAGATCGCCGCGGAGCTGCTCGACCTGTGGGCCGGTGAGGCCGACGGTGAGGCCGGAGGACCCCGGGGCAAGCCCGAACCCCAGGGCAACCCCCAGGGCAACAGCAAGGGCAAGCCCCAGGGGAAGGCCGGAGGGCCCCAGGGCAAGGGGTCGTCGCGCCCTGGTGGTCGTGCCGGTAACCTGCAAGACAACGCATCGGCGGCCCGAGTGGACGACGCCTGGACCGCCGTGACCGCGCGAACCGGGCTCGCTCTGCAGGGAGGTGCCGCGGGCGCCTGACACTGGGGGTGGCCTTGGCAGGGGACCTTGCCGACGATCGCATCGTCGCCCTGCGCGCGGGCCTGGACAGGTCGCTCGACAACGACCGCGTCCACCGCCGGTTCGGCCTGGCCGCGCGCCAGTACCGCTCGGTCCGCCGTCAGCTCGGCACGCTCCACGACCGGCCCGACCACGAGCTCGCCGAGCTCCACGTCCGGGCGTTGATCGGCGAGTCCCGGTGCCTCTCCGAGCTCGGTGCCGACGTCGCGACCTGCCTCGAGCTGCTCGAGCAGGCGTGGCGCTGGGCCGAGGTCTCGGGCGACAGGGCGCTCGTCGCGCTGGTCCAGGGGCGCCGGGGCCTGCTGCGGCTGCGCCGCGGGAACCTGAGCTCCGCGCTGGAGGACTTCGACGCGGCCGAGACCGGGCTGCCCGACGGCTCCGACCTCGGGGCGGTCTACCTCAACCGGGGGTCGCTGCACCTCGAGCGGGGAGCGCTCGACGCGGCGGTGAAGGACTTCGAGCGGTGCGTGGAGATCACGGAGGGCCGTGAGCCGGCCCTCCACACCATGGCCGCGCACAACCTCGGGTACGCCCTGTTCCTGCGCGGTGACCTCCCTGCTGCGCTCCGGTCGATGCACGCCGCGGCCGAGGTCGCGCCCGCGGAGCACGCGGGCGTCGGGCTCGTCGACAAGGCGGCGGTCCTGTACGAGGCCGGGCTCCGGACCGAGGCCGAGCACGCGCTGCGGCGCGCCACCGAGCTCCTCGCGGACGGCCGGGCCTCGCGCGACCTGCTCGACGCGCGGGTCGCGCACGCGCGGTGTCTCGTCGGCCTCGCCCAGTACGACGAGGCTCGTGCGCTGGCCAAGGGCGTCACCAGGTCGGCGCGCCGTACCGGGCACGAGATCCTCGCGCGGCAGGCCCGGCTGATCGAGCTCGAGGCGCGGCTCGGCAGCCTGCGAGAGTCCGACGGGTCACGTGCGGCGCTGCGGCGCCTCGCCCACCAGGCCGGTGAGCTCGGGGCGGCCGCTCGTGCGGAGCCGTCCGGTGAGCGGGTGGCCGTGCCGGCGCTGCTGATCGAGGCCGAGGCCGCGGTCATGGACGGGGCCCTCGACCGGGCCGCCGAGCTCCTGCGGTCGACCCGGCCGATGTTGCGCCAGATGCCCGTGAGCAGCCGGCTCCAGGCCGAGACCATCCGGGCCATGGTGGCGTTCCGGACGGGCGACCGCCGACGGGGGATAGCGGCGGTCCGCCGCGGTGAGCGCCTGCTCGTGAGCCAGCGCGAACGTCTTGGCGCGGTCGAGGCCGTCACCGCGGCCGCGGCCCACGGAGTCCGGCTGACCTGGGTCGACGTGCGCGCCGCGATGGAGACGAGACGTCCGGACGCCATCTTCGACGCCGTCGAACGCGGCCGGACGACGTTCGCCGGCCCCGGGCGTGTGCGCCCGCCGGACGACCCGGAGGCGGCCCGGCTGCTGGTCGAGGCGCGGCGGGTGCTCGAGCGTGCCCGCCAGCTGGGTCACGGCGTCGACAGCGAGGTGGAGCGTGCGCGGCTGCGGCGCGAGGCGCGGCGTCTCCAGGACCAGGCGCGGGAGCGGGCGTGGCACGACGACGGCATCTCGCACGTGGCGGAGTCGGTCACGGCACGGAGCCTGCGCGACGATCTGCGGGCCGCCGGCTCGGACCGGACCGTGCTGGACCTCGTCCAGGCCGACGGACGGGTCCTCGCCGTGCGGATCGACGGGTCCGGCGCGGCCTTCTTCGACCTGGCTGAGCTCGACGTCGTGCGCGAGCGGGCCCGCCGGGTGCGCGCCGACCTGCACGTCCTGTCCAACGGGCTCATCCCCGCGCCGCTGCGGGCTGCGGCGCTCGGGTCGATCGAGCGCAACCTGCGCTGGCTCGACGACGCCCTGCTCGGCCCGATCGGCGCCCCGGGCCCGATGTTCGTCGCGGCCCGGGACTTCCTGGTCTCGCTGCCGTGGGCGGCGCTCCCGTCCCGGCGCGGGCTCTCGACGGTCGTGAACTCGCTGGTCGCGCGCGGGTCCGCGGACTGGGCGCCGGGCCGGACCCTCGTCGTCTCCGGGCCGGACCTGCGGCACGCGCAGGCCGAGACGGCCGCGGTCGCGGGAACGTGGGGCGGTGAGGTGCTGCTCCTCGACGGCGAGGCCGCCACGTGCGCCCAGGTGCGCGCCGCCATCGCCGGCACCCCCGTGGTGCACATCGCGGCGCACGGCACCCACGAGCCCGACAACGCGCTGTTCTCCTCCCTGCGGCTCGACGACGGCCCTCTGTTCGCCCACGAGCTGGACGGCGTGGACCTGACGCACTCGGTCATGGTCCTGTCGGCGTGCGACGTCGGCTCGGCGAGCATGCACTACGGCGGCGAGCCGCTCGGGCTGACGAGCGTGCTGCTGCGGATGGGGGCCCGCGCGGTGATCGCGTCCGTCGCGCCGTTGCGCGACGACGTCGCGGCGCGCGTGATGCCCGCGCTGCACGCCGAGCTGCGCGACGGCGCCCGACCGGGGGAGGCGCTGGCGCGGGCGGTCGCCGACGAGCCCGAGCCCGTGCCGCTCGTGTGCTTCGGCCCGCTCGTGCTCTAGCACGCGGTTCGGAGCATCGCCGGCCGTCATGTACGCTTGTCTCGTAACCCAAGACCGCCGGTCGTTCTCTGCTGCGCAGAGGACCGAAGTTCCGCGAAGTGCGGAGGCCTGCGCAGGTGACACTGACGACGACCGCACAGTCTCTGTGCGTGCTCCGAGCCCCGTGCGCCTGCGCCGGGGCTCTTCTCTTTTCCGGAGCACCGGTGGCACCACCACCGGAAGGATTGCCATGGCGAGGCCGGACAAGGCAGCCGCCGTCGCGGAGGTCGCGGACAAGCTCCGCGAGTCGAACGCGGCCGTGCTGACCGAGTACCGCGGGCTCACCGTCGCGCAGCTCAAGCAGCTGCGTCGGTCGCTCAGCGGCAACGCAACCTACGCCGTGGTGAAGAACACGCTGACCGCGATCGCGGCCAAGGAGGCCGGGCTCGAGAACCTCGAGGCCGACCTCAAGGGTCCGTCCGCGATCGCCTTCGTGACCGGCGACCCGGTCGAGGCTGCGAAGGGTCTGCGTGACTTTGCCAAGGCGAACCCTGCACTGGTCATCAAGGGTGGTGTCCTCGACGGACGCGCCCTGACCGCTGCAGAGGTCACCAAGCTCGCGGACCTCGAGTCCCGCGAGGTCCTGCTGGCCAAGGCGGCCGGTGCGATGAAGGCCAAGCTCTACCAGGCTGCCTACATCTTCACCGCCAAGCCTGCCGAGGCCGCACGCGCCATCGATGCCCTGCGTCAGAAGCAGGAATCGGAGGGTGTCGCCGCCTGACGGCGGTACACCGAGCACAACCCCAGCTTCTGGCGGGCACTGCCCGCGGACGCACCTGAACCGAAAGGAACGCCATCATGGCGAAGCTCACCACCGACGAGCTCATCGACGCCTTCAAGGAGCTCACCCTCATCGAGCTCTCCGAGTTCGTGAAGGCCTTCGAGGACACCTTCGACGTCACCGCTGCGGCCCCCGTCGCCGCTGCGGCCGCCGCTCCGGCTGCCGGCGGTGCCGGCGACGCCCCGGCCGAGGAGGAGAAGGACGAGTTCGACGTCATCCTCGAGGCCGCCGGCGACAAGAAGATCCAGGTCATCAAGGAGGTGCGCGCGCTCACGTCCCTCGGCCTGAAGGAGGCCAAGGACCTCGTGGACGGCGCCCCGAAGCCTGTCCTGGAGGCCGCGAACAAGGAGGCGGCGGAGAAGGCCAAGGCTGCCCTCGAGGGCGCCGGCGCCACCGTCACCCTCAAGTGATCTCCGCGGCCTAGCCGCACCGATCGCACCGAGGCCCGCATCCCTACGGGGTGCGGGCCTCGTCGTGTGCCGGGGTGGTGTGACCAACGCCCCTCCGGAGGGCCTGGCATGACACCTCGTGCGCGAGGTAGCGTGGTCGGACAACCGTTTCTTGGGCGGCATATGGCGGCCACCGAGACAACGTCCTCCACATACCCAGGCGGAGAGGGCGTCCGCTGGCGCGCCTGCACGAGTGGACAACCTCGATCGTTCTGGGTACGCTAGCGCTTTGCGCTCGCCTGTGCCCCGACGCTCCCACCCCAACCCATCCCGCTCCGCTCGCCACTGTGGTGGCGCCCCTGAGCGGACCTGTTGTGGTGGACAGCGCCTGCAGCCTCGCTGAGCGTACAGCGTGCCATCGAACTGCAGGGAAGGACCCCTCTTGGCTGCCTCGCGCACCCCTTCTGCTCCGTCCGCCGACGCTATCGCGAACCGCACCGCTTCCCGCCGCGTCTCCTTCGCCAAGATCCACGAGCCGCTCGAGGTCCCTGACCTTCTCGGGCTGCAGACCGAGAGCTTCGACTGGCTGCTCGGCAACCCCGCCTGGCAGGCCCGGGTCGAGGCCGCGGCCGAGAACGGCCGTACGGACGTCCCCGCCACCTCGGGCCTGGAGGAGATCTTCGAGGAGATCTCGCCGATCGAGGACTTCGGACAGTCGATGTCCCTCTCCTTCTCCAACCACCGCTTCGAGCCGCCGAAGTACACGGCCGAGGAGTGCAAGGAGAAGGACTTCACCTACGCCGCGCCGCTGTTCGTCACGGCCGAGTTCGTCAACTACACGACCGGTGAGATCAAGAGCCAGACGGTCTTCATGGGCGACTTCCCGCTCATGACCGAGCGCGGCACCTTCATCATCAACGGCACCGAGCGCGTCGTCGTCTCGCAGCTCGTCCGCTCCCCGGGCGTGTACTTCGAGCGCGTGCCGGACAAGACGTCGGACAAGGACGTCTTCTCCGCCAAGATCATCCCGTCGCGCGGCGCCTGGCTCGAGTTCGAGATCGACAAGCGCGACGCCGTCGGCGTGCGCGTCGACCGCAAGCGCAAGCAGTCGGTCACCGTGCTGCTCAAGGCGCTCGGCATGACCGAGTCGGAGATCCGCGACGAGTTCGCCGACTACCCGTCGGTGCTCGACACGCTCGAGAAGGACCACGTCCACACGCAGGACGAGGCTCTCGTCGACCTCTACCGCAAGATCCGCCCGGGCGAGCCGCCCACGGTCGAGGCCGGTCGCGCGCTCCTGGAGAACTTCTACTTCAACTCCAAGCGCTACGACCTCGCGAAGGTCGGCCGCTACAAGGTGAACAAGAAGCTCGGCGTCCAGGCCCCGCTGGCCGACTCGACCCTGTCGGTGCGCGACGTCGTCGCGACGATCAAGTATCTCGCCGCGCTGCACGCCGACCACCAGACGGTGCCTGGCACGCGCGGTGGCGAGCAGGTCGAGGTGCGCGTCGAGACCGACGACATCGACCACTTCGGCAACCGCCGCATCCGCGCCGTGGGCGAGCTCATCCAGAACCAGGTGCGCACTGGCCTGTCCCGCATGGAGCGCGTGGTGCGTGAGCGCATGACGACGCAGGACGTCGAGGCCATCACGCCGCAGACGCTGATCAACATCCGCCCGGTCGTGGCGTCGATCCGCGAGTTCTTCGGCACCTCGCAGCTGTCGCAGTTCATGGACCAGAACAACCCGCTCGCGGGCCTGACGCACAAGCGTCGTCTGAACGCCCTGGGCCCGGGTGGTCTGTCCCGTGACCGCGCCGGCATGGAGGTCCGCGACGTCCACCCGTCGCACTACGGCCGCATGTGCCCGATCGAGACGCCGGAAGGCCCGAACATCGGCCTGATCGGCTCGCTCGCGTCGTTCGGCCGCATCAACCCGTTCGGCTTCATCGAGACGCCGTACCGCAAGGTCGTCAACGGCAAGGTCACCGACGACGTCGAGTACCTCACGGCCGACGACGAGGACCGCCACGTCATCGCGCAGGCCAACACCGAGCTCACCGCGGACGGCACGTTCGCGCACGACCGCGTCCTGGTCCGCACCAAGGGCGGGGAGACGGACGACGTCCTGGCCGCCGAGGTCGACTACATGGACGTCTCGCCGCGCCAGATGGTGTCGGTCGCGACCGCGCTCATCCCGTTCCTCGAGCACGACGACGCCAACCGCGCGCTCATGGGTGCCAACATGCAGCGCCAGGCGGTGCCGCTCGTGCGCTCCGAGGCGCCGCTCGTCGGCACCGGCATGGAGCGTCGTGCCGCGGTCGACGCCGGTGACGTCATCGTCGCGACCAAGCCCGGCGTCGTCACCGAGGTCTCGGCCGACCTGATCGTCGTCGCCAACGACGACGCCACCACGACGTCGTACCGCGTGGCGAAGTTCCGCCGCTCGAACCAGGGCACGAGCTACAACCAGCGCGTGCTGGTCGGCGAGGGCCAGCGGGTCGAGGTGGGCTCCGTCCTGGCCGACGGCCCGGCGACCGACGAGGGCGACCTCGCGCTCGGCCGCAACCTGCTCGTGGCGTTCATGTCGTGGGAGGGCCACAACTACGAGGACGCGATCATCCTGTCGCAGCGCCTCGTGGAGGACGACGTGCTGTCCTCGATCCACATCGAGGAGCACGAGGTCGACGCCCGCGACACGAAGCTGGGCCCCGAGGAGATCACGCGGGACATCCCGAACGTCTCCGAGGACGTCCTGGCCGACCTGGACGAGCGCGGCATCATCCGCATCGGTGCCGAGGTCGGCGCGGGCGACGTGCTGGTCGGCAAGGTCACGCCGAAGGGCGAGACCGAGCTGACCCCGGAGGAGCGCCTGCTGCGCGCCATCTTCGGCGAGAAGGCCCGTGAGGTCCGCGACACGTCGCTCAAGGTGCCCCACGGCGAGTCCGGCACGGTCATCGGCGTCCGCGAGTTCAACCGCGAGGACGGCGACGAGCTGCCCGCCGGCGTCAACCAGCTCGTGCGGGTGTACATCGCCCAGCGCCGCAAGATCACGGTGGGCGACAAGCTCGCCGGCCGTCACGGCAACAAGGGCGTCATCTCCAAGATCCTCCCGCAGGAGGACATGCCGTTCCTCGAGGACGGCACGCCGGTCGACGTCATCCTCAACCCGCTGGGTGTCCCCGGCCGCATGAACGTCGGCCAGGTGCTCGAGACGCACCTCGGCTGGGCCGCGAGCCGTGGCTGGGACGTCGAGCTGGCCGAGGACGGAGACGTCGCCTGGAAGGAGAACGTCCCCGCCATCGCGCACCGCTCGGAGCCCGGCACGCCCGTGGCCACCCCGGTGTTCGACGGTCTCGAGGAGGACGCGCTGCGCGGGCTGCTGTCGACGACCCTGCCGAACCGCGACGGTGACCGCATGGTCGGCGTCGACGGCAAGGCGCGCATGTTCGACGGCCGCTCCGGCGAGCCGTTCCCCGACCCGGTGTCGGTGGGCTACATGTACATCCTGAAGCTCCACCACCTGGTCGACGACAAGATCCACGCGCGCTCGACCGGCCCGTACTCGATGATCACGCAGCAGCCGCTGGGTGGTAAGGCGCAGTTCGGTGGCCAGCGCTTCGGTGAGATGGAGGTGTGGGCGCTCGAGGCGTACGGCGCCGCGTACACCCTCCAGGAGCTGCTGACCATCAAGTCCGACGACGTCCCGGGCCGCGTGAAGGTCTACGAGGCCATCGTCAAGGGGGAGAACATCCCTGACTCGGGCATCCCGGAGTCCTTCAAGGTGCTCCTCAAGGAGATGCAGTCGCTCTGCCTGAACGTCGAGGTGCTCTCGAGCGACGGTGTCTCCATCGAGATGAAGGAGTCCGACGACGAGGTGTACCGCGCCGCTGAGGAGCTCGGGATCGACCTGTCCCGGCGCCCCAACGCCGCGTCCAGCATCGACGAGATCTGACCGGCTGCGTAACAGCGGACTATCGAAAAGCTTTGAGGAAGTAGGACATCTTGCTCGACGTCAACGTCTTCGACGAGCTTCGCATCGGCCTGGCCACGGCCGACGACATCCGTGCCTGGTCGCACGGTGAGGTCAAGAAGCCCGAGACCATCAACTACCGCACCCTGAAGCCGGAGAAGGACGGGCTCTTCTGCGAGAAGATCTTCGGCCCCACCCGGGACTGGGAGTGCTACTGCGGCAAGTACAAGCGCGTGCGCTTCAAGGGCATCATCTGCGAGCGCTGCGGCGTCGAGGTGACGCGCTCGAAGGTGC
>Ga0233363_1000021_pt1 | contig 81409 bp, 66 predicted proteins | sample ElkDunMinimDraft_18_FD_191534 | JGI IMG/M metagenome (GOLD analysis project Ga0233363, IMG submission 191534) | Fecal eukaryotic communites from dung pellets of Tule Elk in California, USA - Elk Dung C16 | ecosystem: Host-associated > Mammals > Digestive system > Large intestine > Fecal | place... | reverse complement strand
CCGGTCGCGCCCCGCGCGTCGGTGCGGATGCCGCCCATCGTGTAGTGCGCCGTCGGCCGGACCGGCACGGGCTCCGACGCAGGGTCCACGCCGGCGAACTGCTTGGCGAGACCGGTGACGAGGGGGAGCCGCTCGGACAGCCGCGCGCGGCCCAGGTGACGCAGGTCGAGCAGGACGACACCGCCGTCGGGCGTGGGGATCGTGCGCCCGTCGCGCTCGGCGTGCCAGAACGCCTGCGAGAGCTTGTCGCGCGGCCCGAGCTCCATGGTCCTCGGCACGGGCGAGCCCACCGGGCTCTCGGGGCCGAGTCCGTAGTCCGCGAGGTAGCGCCGCCCGTCGGCGTCGAGCAGGACGCCGCCCTCGCCGCGCGCGGCCTCCGTGAGCAGGATGCCGCTGCCGGGCAGCCCGGTCGGGTGGAACTGGAGGAACTCCATGTCGCGCAGCGGCACGCCCGCGCGCAGGGCCATCGCCGTCCCGTCGCCCGTGCAGATGCCGGCGTTCGTGCTCGTCCCCCACGCACGCGCCGAGCCGCCCGTCGCGAGCACCACCGCGGGCGCCTCGAGCAGCAGCGGCTCGCCGCGGTGCTGGTCGTGCACGACGACGCCGCGCACCCGCGCGTCCGGCGAGCCCTCGTCGTCGACCACCAGGTCGAGCACGTGGTGCTCGTCGTACCGGCGGACCGGGCCGTCGGAGCCGGAGTACCGCAGCGACGTCTGGAACAGCGTGTGCAGCAGGTGGAAACCCGTCTTGTCCGCCGCGAACCACGTGCGCGCACGGCTCATGCCGCCGAACCGGCGCACGGCCACGTGCCCGTCGTCGGTGCGCGACCACGGCAGCCCCCAGCGCTCGAGCCGGTACAGCTCGCCCGCCGCACGCTCCACGACGAACCGGACCGCGTCGTCCTCGCACAGGCCCGCGCCGCCCGCGAGGGTGTCGGCGACGTGCTGCTCGAGCGAGTCGTCGTCACCCACCACGCCCGCCGCCCCGCCCTCGGCCGCCACGGTGTGCGAGCGCATCGGGTACACCTTCGACACGAGCGCGACGACGGGCGCAGGGCCGTCGGCACCGGCCGCCGCCTCCGCGACGGCCAGCGCCGCGCTGAGCCCCGCCGCGCCGCCCCCGACGACGACGACGTCGGCCCGCTCGACGCGCAGCGCGCTCACCCCCTCCTCCGGACCGACGTCGAGGGACGCCGCCGGCCGGTCGTCGGCCCTGCCGGTGCGAGGGCGTGCACGGGGAGAGGTGTGCCAGGCATAGGGGAAGGTTCCTCGTGCCCGCGCGGGCGCGCAACAGGCGAAGGTCCCGCGTGGTCGCACCGCCCCGATGGTGACCGCTCCCCATCGATCCGCGCCCCGGTCGCCGGTAGGGTCCGGACCGGCACCCCTCCCCACGAACCACCGGAGCTTGCATGCGTCCCGCCCGTACCACCGTCCGCCTCACCGTCGCCGCCGCGCTCGCCCTCGGCCTGAGCGCGTGCACCATCAACGTCGGTGGCGGTGAGCCCGAGGAGTCGCCCACCGTCGAGGAGACGACCGCCCCCGCGGACGAGGAGACCGACGTCGAGGACGCCGAGGAGGTCGACTCCCCCGCCGCAGAGGGCGCGGGCGGCGAGCAGCCCGACTGGGCCAACCCCGTCACGACGCCGGGCGAGCAGATCTCCACCTTCTCGGTCGGGGACGTGCGGGTCGACGTCTACCAGGTGAGCGTCGTGCAGGCCACGAAGACCGGGAACTTCGTCGACCCGGAGAAGAACGAGCCGATCATCGCCGTCGGCGACGACATCGTCTACGTCAACTACGTCGTCACCAACGAGGGCGCCCCGATCGACCTCGGGTCGAGCCTCGTCAACATCGACGAGCGCTACGACGACTGGCCGTACATGCAGGGCATGGACTCGATCACGGACTTCGACCTCACCGAGGCGCAGGGCGTGAACCGCGACGCCATGGCGCCGGGCGCGTACCGCGAGCCGACCGTGTACCCGTTCGGCACGGGCCAGTCGTACTCGTACGGCACGAACTTCCGCCACCAGCCCGGGTCGCCGATCACGTTCGACGCCACCATCACGCCGGTCGACGCCGAGGGCGACCTCCTGCACGACGAGCGCATCGAGGGCGAGGGGACGGGCACCATCTCCTGACCCGCCCGCCTCACCCCCGCACCCCCACCACGAGCTCCCGGAGCCCGCATGCGTCCCGCCCGTACCGCCGCCGGCCTCGCCGTCGCCACCGCTCTCGCCCTCGGTCCGACCGCCTGCACGATCACGTCCGCCGGGCCGGACCGCCAGGCCCGCACCGAGCCGGCGGCGACGGCCGCGGAGGAGGGCGCCGACGCCGCCGAGGTCGGGGACGCCGAGGAGGTCGACGCCCCGGCCGCCGAGGACACGGAGGGCGCGCTGCCCGACTGGGCGAACCCCGTCACCACGCCGGGGGAGCAGATCTCGACGTACGCCGTCGGGGACCTGCGCGTCGACGTCTACCAGGTGGGCGTCGTCCAGGCCACGCGGGAAGGTCTGCTCGCGGACCCCGACACGCACGAGCCGCTCATCGCCGTCGGCGACGACCTCGTCTTCGTCAACTACGTGGTCACCAACACCGGCGCGCCCCTCGACCTCGGCTTCAGCCTCGTGAGCATCGACGAGCGCTACGTCGACTGGCCGTACCTCGGCGGCATGGACACGATCCTCGACGACGACCTGTACGCGGCGCAGGGCGTGAACGCCGACGCCATGCACGACCAGGCGTACCGCGACCCGGGCGTGTTCACGCTCGGGACCGGGCAGTCGTTCTCCTTCGGCACCAACTTCCTCTACCGGCCCGGGACGGACATCACGTTCCGTACGGACGTCACGCCGGTCGACGCGCGGGGCGACCTGCTGCACGACGAGCGGCTGGAGGCCGAGGGGACGGGCACCGTCTCCTGACCTCGGCCGTCAGCGCTGCGTGAGGTCCTGGTACTCCGGGTGGCGCTGGATGTAGGTCCGGACGAACGGGCACAGGGCCACGACGCGCTCCCCCGAGGCACGGACCTGGTCGAGCGCGCCCGCAGCGAGCGCCGAACCGATGCCCTGGCCCTCGAACGCGGGGTCGACCTCGGTGTGCGTGAAGATCACCTTGCCGGGCTCGCGCACGTAGGCCGCGAACCCGGCCACCGTCCCGTCCTCGGTGCGGGCGTCGAAGCGCTCGCCCTCGTCGGTGACGGTCACGGTCGAGCGGCGGGGTGCTGGGCTGTCGGTCATGGCGTCCATCGTCGCCGTCGCGGGGCTCGCGGACAACCGCGCGGCGCCCGCGAGATCGGCGACGTGCTGCGCCTCAGTGCGGCAATTCACTACCGGGCGGGCGGCTTCAGGGTGCGACACTGTGAGCGTGGTCCACGACTCCCCGTCGCGCGCTGACGACCCCGAGAACCCCGAGCACCGGCGGGACGACCTGACGACCGAGGAGACGGCGTCGGGCCCTGTCCCCGGAGTCGTGGCACCGGCCTCGCGCAACCCCTACCGCGACGTCCTCACGCTGCCCGGCGCGTGGCGGTTCTCCGCCGCGGCGCTCGTCGCACGCCTGCCGATGTCGATGGTCGGCATCGGCACGATCCTCATGGTCCAGGGCATCTACGGCGAGTACGCGCTCGCCGGCCGGGTCGCCGCGGCGCTCGTCGTCGCGCAGGCGATCGTGTCGCCCCAGATCGCGCGGCTCGTCGACCGCACGGGGCAGCGGGTCGTCATGCTGCCCCTGCTCGCGGCGGCCACGCTCGGTCTCGGCGGGCTCATCCTGTGCGCCGTGCTGCGGGCGCCCGAGTGGACCCTCTACGTGTTCGCCGCGCTCTCCGGAGCGACGCAGGGGTCGTACGGGTCGATGGTCCGCGCGCGCTGGACCCACGTCGTCCCCGACGCACGGCGCCTGCACACCGCCTACTCCCTGGAGTCCGCGCTCGACGAGCTGGTGTTCGTCGTCGGCCCGGTGCTCGCGACCGTGCTCGCCACGAGCGTGTCCCCCTCTGCCGGGCTGCTCGTCCCGCTCGTCGCCGCGGTCGTCGGCGGCCTGTGGTTCCTGTCGCAGCGCGAGACCGAGCCGCCGGTCGTGGTGCCGGAGCCGGGCGTGAAGCAGCGATCCGCCATGCGGTCCACCGGCATGGTCGTGCTCGCGGTCATCTTCGTCGCGATGGGCATCGTGTTCGGCGCGACCGACGTGTCGACCATCGCGTTCGCCGAGGAGCAGGGGCAGAAGGGCGCCTCCGGCGTCATCCTCGCGGTCTTCGCCCTCGGCTCGCTCATCTCCGGCCTCGTGTATGGCGCACGCCACTGGGTCTCGCCGCTGTGGCGACGGTTCGTCCTCGGGATCGTCGCCCTCGCCGCGGGCGTCTCGCTGTTCTTCTTCGTCACGTCGATCCCGGTGCTCGCGGCGGTCATGTTCGTGACCGGGTTCGCCATCGCACCGACCCTCATCAACGGCAACAACCTCGTGCAGAACCTCGTGGCACCCACGCAGCTCACCGAGGGCCTCGCGTGGGTCGGCACGTCGCTCGGCGTCGGGGTGTCGATCGGGTCCTCCGTCGCCGGGTCGCGCATCGACGCGGGCGGCGCGCACGCCGGTTTCGAGGTCGTCGTCGCGGCGGCCGTGCTCGCCGTCGTGCTCGTGCTCGCGGCACTGCGGTCGCTGCGCCGCAGCGCGGACCGCGAAGAGGTCGCCCCCGCGCCCTGACGCCTGGGACGGTTCGCCGGGTGCGGCCGTCGTGCCGAACCCGGGGTTTCGGGTCACCTCGACCGCCGAACCCGGGGTTTCGGGTCACAGGACGCCGCGGGTCACGCGCATGCCCGGGTTCGGCAGCGCGCGGTCAGGTCGGATCGGCGTCCGAGAGGTGGGCGCGCTCACCCTCCTGGTCGAAGATGGTGAGGATCTCGACCGGGCCGTCGTGCGCCCCGAACGAGTGCGGGACCATCGTCGAGAACTCCGCCGCCTGGCCCTCGTGCACGAGGATCCGACGGTCCGCGAGGTAGACGACGGCCGTCCCGGACAGCACCGTGAACCACTCGTGCCCGGGGTGGACGCGCTGGTGCTCGGGGCCGACGGCGCGCTCCGGCGTCACGCGCATCTTCGCCACCATCGTCCCGGGGCGCTCGCGCGAGAGCAGCCACGTGGTCTCCCCCGGGCGACGCTGCGGCTCGGGCCGGATGACGACGTCCTCGTCGTCGACCGGCTCGACGAGCTGGTCGAGCGTCGTGCCGAGCGCGCGGGCGAGGGGCACGAGCTGGTCGAGCGCTATGCGCCGGTGGCCGGTCTCGATGCGGCTGAGCGTCGACGGGCTGAGGTAGCACCGCGCCGCGAGCGCGTCGAGGGTCCAGCCGCGCGCGAGGCGCAGCCCTCGGATGCGCTGGCGGACGACGGCGTCGAGATCCGGTTCTTGCGTCATGAGCAAGATCCTATGTCTGGGACGCATGTTCCTCCTACGGTGGACGCATGGACCCCGCACTCCCCCACGCCCGCACCCACAGACCGGATCACCAGCACGCTCACGACGGCGCGGACGGTCTGGCCGACGTGCTCGAGCTCGACGCCCTCGTGTTCGGCGGGCTGCTGGACGAGGCCGTCGCGGTCGCCGTCGAGCACGCGCCGACCCCGACGCGCAGCGTCGTCGACCTCGGTGCCGGGACCGGCACGGGCACCCGCGCGCTCGCGGGCGCGTTCCCGGACGCCGGAGTCGTCGCAGTCGACGCGGACCCGGCGATGCTCGAGCGCCTGCGGGACGGGCTCGCCGGGACCGGTGCCGAGCACCGCGTCCGGACGGTCGAGGCCGACCTCGACGCGGGGTGGCCCGACGTCGGCCGGGCGGACGTCGTGTGGGCGTCCGCGTCGCTGCACCACGTCGCAGACCCGGCGCGCGTCCTGCGCGACGCCCACGACGCGCTCGCGCCGGGCGGGCTGCTCGTCGTCGTCGAGATGACCGCGACGTCACCCGTCCCGCCCCACGACGCGCACCCCGACCTCGCCGCCCACCTCGAGTCCGCGATGGCCCACGCGGGCTGGAACCGCTACCCGGACTGGACTCCCTACCTGAGCGACGCCGGGCTCGAGGTGGTCGACCGGCGCGAGCCGACCGCCGTCGTGCCGCCGGGTCCGGACGCGTCCCGCTGGGCCCGCTCGACGGCCGAGCGCCAGCGCGAGCACCTCGCGGACAGCCTCGACCCCGCCGACCTCGCAGCGCTCGACGCCGTGCTCGCCGCGACCGACACCCCGCACGAGCACACCGTCGGCGCGCGCGGCGGCCGCATCGTCTGGGCCGCCCGCCGCCCCCTTCGCTGAGTGCGTGAAATAGTCGCCGGCCAGGCCGTTTCGCGCGACTATTTCACGCACTCAGCGGAGATCCCCCGAGCCCCTCTGAGGAGAACCATGACCACGTCCCCCACCCCCTACGACGTCGCGATCGTCGGCGGCGGCCCGGCCGGCCTGAGCGCCGCGGTGACCCTCGCGCGGTCGCTGCGCTCCGTCGTCGTGCTCGACGCCGGCGAGCCGCGCAACGCGCCCGCCGCGGGCGCGCACAACCTGCTCGGTCGCGAGGGTGTGCCGCCGCGCGAGCTGCTGGCCACCGGCCGCGCCGAGGCCGAGGGCTACGGCGCCGAGGTCCGCGACGCGCGCGTCGAGCGCGTGTCCGGCGACGCCGAGGCCGGCTTCACGCTCACGCTCGGCGACGGCACGACCCTCCGCGCGCGCCGCGTGCTGCTCGCGACCGGCCTCGTCGACGAGCTCCCCGACGTGCCCGGCGTCCGGGAGGGCTGGGGCTCGACCGTGCTGCACTGCCCGTTCTGCCACGGCTGGGAGGTGCGCGGGCAGCGGATCGCCGTCCTCGCCACCGGGCCCGCGGCGGCCCACCAGGTGCTGCTGTTCCGCCAGCTCACCGGGCACGTCACGCTCTTCCAGCACACCGCCCCCGAGCTCGACGACGCCACGTGGGAACAGCTCTCGGCGCTCGGCGTGCGCGTGGTCGAGGGCGAGGTCGAGCGGCTCGACGTCGACGGCCGGTCCGTGCGGTCGGTGGTCCTCGCGGACGGGACGTCGTTCCCGGTGGACGCGGTCGTCGTCGGGCCGCGGTTCGTCGCGCGCGGCGAGCTGTTCGAGCAGCTCGGCGGGACGCTCGAGGACCACCCGGCCGGCCGGTTCGTGCCCGCCGACCCGCGCGGCGCGACGGCCGTCCCGGGCGTCTGGGCGGCCGGGAACTCGAGCGACCTCATGGCGCAGGTCGGCGCGTCCGCCGCGGCCGGGGTCGTGGCGGGCGCGGGCATCCACGGCGAGCTCGCCGTGACCGACGCCGCCGCCGCCGTCGCGCGGCGCCGCGCCCCGTTCGCCGCGCACGGCTCGTCGGCGGTCTAGCGACGTCACGCGCCGCCGCACCCGGGGTACCCGGGCACCCGCCGCCGCCGAACCCGGGGTTAGGGGTCACTTCGGGCTCCTCGTGACGCGCAACCCCGGGTTCGGCACCTCTGGGTGACCACCGTGACGGACCAGACGCCGCCTCGCGCTGCGCCCCCGAGCGACCCGACGCACGATGGAGGACGACCCCAGCCCACCGTGGAGGTACGTCATGCCGTTCGGAATCGGTCGGTCCCCGCAGGACAAGCGCAACCGCACGGTCGCCGACCTGCTCGTCGCACAGCTCATCGAGGCGGGGGTGCGACGGATCTACGGCATCGTCGGCGACTCCCTCAACCCCGTGGTCGACGCGGTCCACCGCTCCAACACGGGCGAGAACGCGGGCAAGGGCATCGAGTGGATCCACGTGCGCCACGAGGAGGCCGCGGCGTTCGCGGCCGCCGGGGAGGCCGAGGTGACGGGGTCGCTCGCGGTGTGCGCGGGGTCGTGCGGGCCCGGCAACCTCCACCTCATCAACGGCCTGTACGACGCCAACCGGTCGCGCGTGCCCGTCCTCGCCATCGCGAGCCACATCCCGAGCAAGCAGATCGGCACGGGGTTCTTCCAGGAGACGCACCCCGACCGCCTGTTCGTCGAGTGCTCGGTGTACTCCGAGATGATCTCGAGCGCGGACCAGGCACCGCGCGTCATCAACTCCGCGATCCACCACGCGTACGGCGCGCGCGGGGTCAGCGTCCTCACGCTCCCGGGCGACGTCGCCGACCTCGACGCGCCCGCCGCCGTGCCCGACGCCGTGTGCCGGCCCGCTGCGCCGCGCGTCGTCCCGGACGCGGGCGCGGTCCAGGAGCTCGCCGCCGCGATCGACGCCGCGAAGAAGGTCACGATCTTCGCCGGCGCGGGCGTGCGCGGCGCCCACGACGACGTGATCGCCCTCGCCGACAAGATCGCGGCGCCCGTCGGCCACTCGCTGCGCGGCAAGGAGTTCATCCAGTACGACAACCCGTTCGACGTCGGCATGTCCGGGCTGCTCGGGTACGGCGCCGCGTTCGACGCGATGCACGACTGCGACCTCCTGGTGCTGCTCGGCACCGACTTCCCGTACGACCAGTTCCTCCCCGAGTCGGTCCGCACCGCCCAGGTCGACGTCGACCCCACGCACCTCGGCCGGCGCACCCGACTGGACCTCGCGGTCGTGGGCGACGCCGGCGAGACGGTCCGCGCGCTGCTGCCGCTCGTGAAGAAGGCACGGTCCCGCAAGTTCCTCGACTCGATGGTCGCCAAGCACGAGAAGGCGATGACGGGCGTCGTCGGGGCCTACACGAAGAAGGTCGAGCGCACCACGCCGATCCACCCGGAGTTCGTCGCCGACACGCTCGACCAGGTCGCGTCGGACGACGCGGTGTTCACCGTCGACACGGGCATGTGCAACGTGTGGGCCGCGCGGTACATCACGCCCAACGGCAGGCGGCGCGTCATCGGCTCGTTCATCCACGGGTCGATGGCCAACGCCCTGCCCCACGCGATCGGCGTCGCCGCGGCGGCCCGCGACGGCGGCCGCGGACGGGGCGTCGGCGGCCGTGAGCGGCAGGTCGTCGCCATGGCCGGAGACGGCGGCCTGTCCATGCTCCTGGGCGAGCTCGTCACGCTCAAGCACTACGACCTGCCCGTCAAGGTCGTCCTGTTCGACAACGCGAGCCTCGGCATGGTGCGCCTGGAGATGCTCGTCGACGGGCTGCCGATGTTCGGCACCGAGTCGCCGCACGTGGACTACGCCGCGGTCGCGAACGCGATCGGCATCCCGGCGGTCCGCGTCGAGAAGCCGAAGGACCTGCGTCGCGCGCTCACCGAGGCGCTCCACCGGCCGGGGCCGGCGCTCGTGGACGTCGTGACCGACCCCCGCGCGCTCTCCATCCCGCCGAACATCACCGCGGGCCAGGTCCGGGGCTTCGCGGTCGCGATGAGCAAGGAGATCCTCGGCGGGGGCATGGGCGAGGTCGTGTCCATGGCGCGGGCGAACCTGCGCAACGTCCCGCGCCCGTGACGGACGAGCCCAGTCTCGGCGACGTCCGCGACCTCGCCCGCGAGGTCTTCGGGTACCGCGACCTGCGCCCCGGGCAGCGTGAGGCGATCGCCGCGCTGCTCGAGGGCCGCGACGTGCTCCTGGTGCTGCCGACCGGGGCCGGCAAGTCGGCGGTGTACCAGCTCCCCGGCCTGGAGCTTCCCGGGCCCACCGTCGTCGTCTCGCCGCTCATCGCACTCCAGCAGGACCAGGTGCGCTCGCTCCTCGAGCTGGGCGACGACGACGCGCGGGCCGCGGCCGTGAGCTCTGCCGTCCCTGCCGCGCAGCGGCGGGCGGCGCTGGAGGCCGCCGCGGCCGGAGAGCTCGAGTTCCTCTTCCTCGCGCCCGAGCAGCTCGCCAACGACGAGGTCATGGACGCGGTCCGTGCGGCCCGGCCGAGCCTCGTCGCGGTCGACGAGGCGCACTGCGTGTCGACGTGGGGCCACGACTTCCGTCCCGAGTACCTGCGGATCGGCGAGCACGTCGACACGCTCGACCCGCGCCCGCGCGTCCTCGCGCTCACCGCGACGGCGTCCCCGCCCGTGCGCGAGGACGTCGCCGAGCGCCTGCACCTGCGCGACCCCGCGGTGATCGTCCGCGGGTTCGCCCGCCCGGGGATCGCGCTCGAGGTCGTGCGCGCGGTCGAGGCCGAGGACAAGGACCGCGCCGCCGTCGAGCGGGCGCGCACGGAGGCCGAGCAGGGCATCGGCATCGTGTACGTCGCGACGCGGCGCCGCGCGCACGAGCTCGCCGACGCGCTCACGGAGGCCGGCCTGCGCACCGCGGCGTACCACGGCGGCCTGGGGCGGGCCGAGCGCGACGACGCCCAGCGGCGGTTCACGCAGGACGAGCTCGACGTCGTCGTCGCGACGTCGGCGTTCGGCATGGGCATCGACAAGCCGGACGTCCGGTTCGTCGTGCACGCGGACGTCCCCGGCTCCCCGGACAGCTACTACCAGGAGGTGGGCCGTGCGGGACGGGACGGCGAGCCCGCCGTCGCGGTGCTGTTCTACCGCCCGGAGGACCTGGGCCTCCAGCGCTACTTCGCCGTCGGGGTGCCCGACCGTGACGACCTGCGCGAGGTCGCACGCGCCCTGGGGCCCGGCCCGTCGGGCAGCTCGGGTGCGTCGGGCACGGCCCGCGCTTCGGGTGCGTCGGGCCCGGCCCGCGTGTCCGCCGGGCCGGGCGAGGGCACCGCGCGGCTGCCCCGCCGCCTCGCCCGGCTGCGCGCCCTCGTCGAGGACGCGCGGGCGGTCGCCGGCGGCGACGCGCGCCCGGTCACGGTGGCCGACGCCGCGCACCAGCTCGCGGAGGCGCGCCGCCGGGTCGACGACTCGCGCCTGCAGATGATGCGCGCCTACGCCGAGACGCCCCAGTGCCGCCGCCAGTTCCTGCTCGCCTACCTCGGTGAGGAGCTGCCCGAGCCGTGCGGCCGGTGCGACACCTGCTGGGCGGGCACCGCCGCGCAGCGGTCCGCCGACGAGCGCTCCGAGCCCTGGTCGCCGGGTACCGTGGTGCGCCACCCCGAGTTCGGCGAGGGGACGGTCATGGGGTACGAGGGCGACGACCGCGTCACGGTCCTCTTCGAGTCCTACGGGTACCGCACGCTCAGCCTCGACGCCGTGGCCGACCACGACCTTCTCAGCCGTCCCTGACGGGCGTCCCGACGAGCGCGAACCCCTGGCCGGACGGGTGGGGAGTCCTCCCCATGAGCACGGTCCGGATCTGGTCGGAGGCATGACCGGGTCACGATAGGGTGCAAGGACATTCACGACAACTCCACAGCTCCTTCCACGACACGGCTGCGCGCCGCGACAAGGGGACCTCGCATGATCGCGTTCATCGTCATCGGCATCGCCGGTCTGGCCCTCCTGCTCCTCTCGCTGCTCGTCGGCGAGATGATCGACCTCGGAGACGGCGCCGTGTCCGGCACGTCGCTCGGCGTCGGCGGGGTCGTCTTCGGGGCCGTGGGCGTGATCGTCGTCTCCAACGACCTGCCCACGTGGCTCGCGTACGTCGGGTCGCTCGCCGTGGCCGTCGTCGTGATGGTGCTCGTCCAGGCGCTCGTCAAGCACCTCCGCGCGACGGAGGACGGCGTCCCCGCGTCGCTCGTCGGCGTCCAGGGCACCGCGACGACCGCGATCGACACGGGGCGCGGCGAGGTCTCGCTCGACGCCGTCCACGAGCTCGAGCGCCGGCTCGCGTGGTCGGACGAGCCCATCCCGGAGGGCGCGCGCGTCGTCGTGCTCGAGCAGTCCGGCAGCCGCGTCCGCGTCCAGCGCCACTACCCGAACGACTGATCGGCGGCGCCCTCGCGGCGCCGTGACCGGCCGTGCGCGGCCGGTCCCAGAACTGCCGCACGCCCGCACCCACGAAAGGAGCCGCGCCTCGGCGCGCACCATGTTCGACGACACGAACCTCATCACGACCCTGGCGATCGTCGCCCTGGTCATCGCGTTCTTCGCGGTGATCATCTTCATCAGCAAGCGCATCCGGCGCGTCCCGCCGAACGAGGCCCTGGTCATCGTCGGGCGCGGCGCGGGCCGCAAGGAGGCGACGGGCAGCGGGCAGAAGGTCATCGTCGGCGGCCGCACGTTCGTGTGGCCGATCCTCCAGCAGGGCTTCCCGATCTCGCTCGAGCAGCGTCAGATCGGCATCACCGTCGAGGGCGTCGACAAGAACCGCATCAAGATCGCCATCAAGGCATCGATCAACTTCAAGGTCCGCGGCGACGAGGAGGGCGTGCGTCGTGCCGCGCAGCGCTTCCTCTCCCAGCAGAGCACGCTGACCGAGATCATCAAGGAGTCCCTCGAGGGCTCGCTGCGCTCCATCGTCGGTGACATGACGATCGAGCAGATCATCTCCGACCGCAAGGGCCTCTCGGACCGCGTCGTCGAGTCCACGAAGGCCGACCTGTCCGAGCAGGGCCTGCAGGTCGACCTGCTCAACATCTCCGACATCTCGACGCCGGGCTCGGACTACCTGTCCAACCTGGGCCGCGCCGAGTCGGCGCGCGCCCGTCAGGTCGCCGAGGTGTCCGAGGCCGAGGCGCAGCGTGCGTCGGAGTTCGCGGTCATCGAGGCGGCCGAGCAGATCGCCGAGCGCCAGAAGGCTCTCGACCTCAAGCGCGCCGTGATCAAGGCCGACACCGACCGCGCGAACGCCGAGGCAGAGGCCGCCGGTCAGCTCGCGCGCGCCGAGCAGGACCGTCTCGTCGCGCAGCAGGAGCGCGAGGCGCTCGCCGAGCAGGCGCGCGTGACGCAGGAGCGTCTGGACATCGAGATCCGCAAGCCCGCCGAGGCCAAGGCGTACGCCGAGGTCCAGGAGGCCAACGCGCGTCGTGACGCCGCGAACGCCGCGACCGAGGCCGACGCGTACAAGCGCACCGTCATCGCCGAGGCGAACAAGACGGCCGCCATCCAGGACGCCGAGGCGTCCGCGGCGGCCGTGCGCCGTGCCGGTGAGGCCGAGCGTGACCGCCAGGTCGCGCTCGCAGCCGGTATCCGTGCCGAGGGCGAGGCCCGCGCGGCCGCCATCGAGGCGGAGGGTCGCGCCGAGGCCGTGACCACGGACGCGAAGGCCGAGGCGCTCAAGAAGTACGGCGAGGCGGCGCTCGTCCAGGAGCTCATCGAGCGCCTGCCCGAGATCGTCCGCGCAGCCGCCGAGCCGATCGGCAAGATCCAGGGCATGACCGTCGTCTCGACCGACGGCGCGTCCGCCATCACCAAGAACGTCGCCTCGGTCCTCGGGGAGGGCCAGGGCGTCATCAAGCAGCTCACCGGCGTCGACATCAACCAGCTCATCGCCAACCTCGCGGGCACCCAGCTCACGGGCGCGAGCGACAGCTCGTCGTCGACGAACGGCGCCGCGCACTGACGCAGCCGCCACCGCACGACGACGGCCCGCCCGGGCATCCGGGCGGGCCGTCGTCGTCCCGGCCGGGGACCTAGCCGGTCCAGCCCAGCCGCCCGAACGCGTCCAGCGCGAGCAGCACGCCGAGAATGCCCAGGACCCACCCCGTCATCTCCGCGGCGTTCTTCGTGAGCCATGCGTCGAGACGGCGCAGGAGCGGGTCGACCGCCCGCGCCGCCACGACCCGCGCGACCAGCAGCACGAGCGCGGGCGCGACCATCACGACGCAGTACGCGGCGAGCACTCCCCCGGACGCGGGCCACGCGACGTCGGACGTCGTGATGATCCCGATCGCCGCGAGGTAGGGGAGCATGCTCCCGATCTCGACCGCGACGGCACCGAGCGCCAACCCGACGAGGGGCAGGAGCGACGTGCTCGACCGCACCGCCGCAGCGTCGCCGCGCAGCCCGGCGCCACCGTGCGGCCCCGCGCCACCGTGCGGGCCGACGCCACCGTGCGGCCCGGCACCGGCGGTCTCGATGCCGAGGGCCCGCTCCCGCCAGCGCGCGAGCCGACCGGGTCGCGGCGCCTCCCCCGACGCGGCGGCCCGCTCCGCCCGGTCGGCGGCGCGGCGCGCGACGCGCTTGCCGTCGAACCGGAAGCTCAGCGCGAACAGCCCGATCCCCAGCAGCAGCTGCACGATCGCCGCGCCCCGCGAGCTCAGGACGTCGCCGAACCGGTCGAGGAACGCCCCCGCCCCGAGCATGACGACGACCCCGACCACGAGGTAGGCGCCGGCGACGGTCGCGAGGTAGGCGAGCACGCGGCCCGTCCGGATCCGTCCGGGGGCGAGCAGGAGCCACACGGGGACGAGCAGCGTGCCGAAGCTCGTCGAGTCGACGAGCGCCAGCACGAGGAGCACGCCGGCCATGGCGGCGAGGCCGAGGCCCGGACCGCCTGCGGCGTCGAGGTCGAGGGGGATGTCCATGCCGCCAGCATCGGGCGACCCGCGTGGCCGCGTCGTCGGGCGAAGGGCCGATCCTCGCCGTCCTGCGCGGGCGGGCGGGCGCCGCGCGTACACCGTTCGACCGATACGGTCCGAGCGAGCGTGTGCTGGGATGGTCGGGTGAGCGCGACGCCCGACCTCGACCCCGCCGGCGGCGTGCCGTCGCGCGGTGCGTGGCGGTCCGCCGCCGGGACGCTCGGCCAGGTGTGGCACATCGAGGACCGGCGCAACGACGTCTTCTCCGCGGTCGTGACGTTCGCCCTGGGCTGGCTGCTCATCGAGGTCGGCCTGGTCGACGTCGTCCGGGCGACGTTCGTCGTCGAGCCCGGCGCCCCGTGGTGGCGCGTCGCGCTGCTCGCCGTCGGCTGCCTGCTCATCCTCGTCAAGCGCGCGCACCCGATGCTCGCCCTCGCGGGCGGCGTGCTCGTCACGGCGGTCGACCTGTGGTGGGGCGGCAGCCTCGCGGTCACGCTCGTGCTCTGGGACCTGCTCTACGCGGCTGCCCTCTGGTCGCGACCGACGGCGCGCGCGTGGCTGTGGGGCGCGGCCGCCACCGTGGTGGTCCTCGTCTCCGTCGCCGCCGGCGAGTCCGCGCGCGACGTCCGGCAGTTCGTGTACACGGGGCTGCAGCTCGGGGCGGTGCTGCTCGTGCCGTTGTGGTGGGCGACGAACGTGCGCACCAAGAGCGAGCTCGCGGCGCTCGAGGGCGAGCGCGCCGACCTGGCCGCGCGCGAGGCCGAGGCGGCCGCCCGGACCGCGGGCCTCGAGCGCCAGCGCGCGAGCGATCTCGAGCGCATCGCCGAGCTGGACCGCAACGAGGCCGTGCGCGCCGAGCGGTCGGCGATGGCGCGCGACCTCCACGACGTCATCGCCTCCCACCTCTCCACGATCGCCATCCACTCCGGTGCCGTGCTCGCGCTCCCGCCCGACACCGCGCAGGACCGTGCCGCGCTCGAGCAGGTGCGGGCGAGCGCCGTCGCCTCGCTGGACGAGATGCGGTCGATGATCCTGCTGCTGCGCACGGAGGGCCGCCGCGACGACACCACGGTGCTCGGGGGCGCGGCCGACGACGGAGGAGCACCTCGCGCCCGGGACGACCGCGTCGCCGCGCCGGGCAGGCTCGCGGGCCTCGGCACGCTGCTCGGCGCCGCTCGGTCCGCGGGCACCCCGGTCGTCGTGGCGGACCCCGACGGCGTGGCCGGGTCGCCCCTGCCGGCCGCCGCCGACCAGGCGCTCTTCCGCATCGTGCAGGAGGCGCTCACGAACGCGCTCAAGCACGCGCCCGGCGTCCCGGTCGAGGTCCGCCTGGCCCGGTCGGAGAGCGACGTCGAGCTGGTGGTGCGCAACGGCGCCGGGACCGCCCGCCCGGTCGAAGGGCCCCTGAGCGCCGGGACCGGGCTGCTCACCATGCGCGAGCGCGCGGACGGGCTGGGCGGCACGTTCCGGGCGGGCCCGACGCCGGCGGGCGGTTGGGTCGTGCGCGCGAGGGTCCCGGTGGCGGTCGTCGGACGAGAGACGTCGTGACCCGCGCGCGCGCCGTGCGGGTCCTCCTGGCGGACGACCACGCGGCGATCCGGGCAGGGCTGCGGCTCCTGCTCGACGCCGCCGCGGACGTGGAGGTCGTCGGCGAGGCCGCCGACGGTGCCGCGGCCGTCACCAACGCGCGGGCCCTGCGGCCCGACGTCGTGCTCATGGACCTGCGCATGCCCGGGGTGGACGGCATCGAGGCGACGCGCGTCATCACCGCCGAGGGGCTCGCGGAGGTGCTCGTCCTCACGACCTTCGACCTCGACGACCACGTGGACGGAGCGCTGCGCGCCGGCGCCGCGGGCTTCCTCCTCAAGTCCGCCGAGCCGGCGGCGCTCCTCGACGCGGTGCGGCGCGTCGCGGACGGCGACGGCGTGCTCGCCCCGGAGGTCACGCGCCGGCTCCTCGCGGCATTCGCGCGCGGCCCCGTACCCGGTCCCCCGGCGCACGACGAACCGCCCCCGGCAGAGCCGCCGCACGACCCGCGGCTCGGGGACCTCACGCCGCGCGAGGTGGACGTCCTCGCGGCGCTCGGACGAGGCCTGTCCAACCAGGGCATCGCGTCGGACCTGTTCATCACCGAGGCGACGGCGAAGACCCACGTCTCGCGCGTCCTCGCCAAGCTCGGCGTCACCTCCCGCATGCAGGCCGCGATCGTCGCCCGGGACGCGGGACTCGCCTGACGGGCCGGCACCCGACCTGACGCTCCCGGGGGCGGCGCCCCGGCGTCGGGCCGCACGACGCCGGGGCTACCTGGGCAGGTGCTGCGCGGTGCGGTCGAGGTACGCGTCGGCGTCGAAGTCGTGCATCAGCGCGCGCTGGACGATGAAGCCCTGGCAGGCCGCGACGAAGAGCGGCGCCTGCTCGGCGCCGAGCCGCGCCGCCTCGTCCGGGTCGGTCCCGTGGGTGCGCTCGTGCCAGGTCGCGACGTACACGGCGAACGTGGTGCGCAGCCGGGCGAGCACGTCCGCGGCGAGCTCGAGGATGCGAGCGTCGGTGACGGCCTCGGCCCAGACCTGGAGCAGGATCGCGGTGTCGCCGAGCTCGCGCGTCACGGCGCGCATCAGGACGCCGACGAGCTCGGGCGGCGGGGGCAGCGGGTCGCGCTCGGCGAGCCGTTCGACGTCGGCGACGCGGCGGCCGACGACGCGCGCGGCGACGTCGTGCACGATCGCGAGCTTCGAGTCGTAGTAGCCGTAGATCGCGCCTGCGGAGAGCCTCGACTCCGCGATGATCTCGGCCATGGAGGTCGCGGCGAAGCCCTTGCGGCGGAACACGCGCAGCGCGGCGTCCGCGATCTCGTCGCGGCGCTGCACGCGGTACTCGTCGCTCACCCGGGGCATGCCCCCACCCTAAACCGAACGTTCGTTCTTGACAGGCGGCGCGAGCGGGTCGACGCTATAGAGAACGATCATTCGTTTTTGGAGGCGACGTCCATGAGCACCCCGCACCCCGCCCCGCACACGCGCTGGCCCCGCGTCGTCACGGTCGCGGTCGGCGTCGTCGCCGTCGTCTCGGTCATCGTCCTCGCGTTCCTCTGGCCGTCCGTCACGGCGGAGCCGCGCGGCCTCCCCGTGGCCGTCGTCGGCGAACCCGGCGTGCTCGCGCAGGTGGGGGCCGGCCTCGACCAGCAGGCGCCCGGGGCGCTCGAGCTCGTCCCCGCGACGGACCGCGACGACGCCGTCGGGCTCGTCGAGACCCGCGACGCGTACGGGGCGCTCGTCCTGGGCCCGGAGCCCGAGGTGCTCACGGCAGCAGCGGCGAGCCCCGCCGTCGCGCAGCTCCTCACGAGCCTGCGGCCGACGCTGCAGACGCAGGTCGACGTCGCCGCCACGGCGCAGGGGGTGCCCCCCGAAGCCGTGCCGACCGTCGCCGTGACCGACGTCGTCCCTCTCTCCTCCGAGGACCCCCGCGGCAGCACCCTCGCGGCCGCGTCCTTCCCGCTCGTGCTCGGCGGCGCGGCCGGCGGCATCGCGATCGCGCTCGCCGTGGTGGGGGTGTGGCGGCGCGTCGTCGCGGTCGGCACCTACGCGGCGGTGGGCGGGCTCGTGATCGCCGGGATCCTGCACGGGCTCGGCGGCCTGCACGGCGCCTACCTCACGGACGCGCTCGCCGTCGGCCTGACGCTGCTCGGCATCGCCGGGACGGTCGTGGGTGCGGCGGCCGTCCTGGGTCGCCCGGGCGTCGTGGTGGGAGCGGCGTTCTTCCTGCTCGTGGCGAACCCGATCTCGGCGTCCGCGCTGCCCGCCGAGCTCCTCCTCGCGCCCTGGGGCGCGGTCGGGCAGTGGCTCCCGCCCGGCGCCTCGGCGACGCTGCTGCGCGCCCTGTCCTACTTCCCGGCTGCGGACACCACGTTCGCGTGGCTGGTGCTCACGGGCTGGGCCGCCCTCGGGCTGCTGCTCACGGCGGTCGGGCGCCTCCGGGAGCGCGGCGCGGCCACGGCGTCCGCGCTGCGCGAGGCAGCCGGCGACGACGTCCCCACCCGCGGTCCCGTCGCCCTCAGTCCTCGACCGTGATCCCGAGGCTCTGCGCGAGCGTCGCGGCGAGCCGGGTGAGCTGCGCGGAGTCGATCGTCGCGCCCCGCAGGGACTCGGTCCCGCTCAGCTCGTCGAGCACCGCTCCGCGCAGGTCGACGTGCTGGAGCCGCGACGACCGGACGTCGAGGCGCCGGACCCGCGTGCCCGCGAACGCCACGCGCAGGGCCTGCGCCGAGACGAGGTCGAGCTCGTCGACCGTGCAGTCGACGAACAGCACGTCCCGGAGCGTCGCGCCCCGCAGGTTCACGAACCCGAGCTTGCAGCCCACGAACCGGACCCCGCTCCACGAGGACTCGTAGAGCTCCGCGGAGCCGACGCGAGCGCCGCGCACCTCGACGTCGCGCCACCGGCCGCGCGTGCCGCGCAGCACGGGCACGTCGAGCCGCTCGACCTGCACCTCGGTCAGGGTCGCGGCCCCCAGGTCGGCCTCGTCCGCACGCACCTCCTCCAACCGGGACGAGAAGAGGGTCGCGCCGTGCAGGTCGAGCCGGCCGAGGCGGAGGTCGGCGAGCTCGAACCCCTCGAGGTCGGCCTCGGGCCGCAGGTCGTCGGCGTCACCCCGCTGCAGGTCGTCGAGGACGACGGGGTCGATGACGGGAGGCTCGGTCGTCGGCTTCTTCGGAGGCACGACCCGAGCCTAGGACGCGGCACCCCCGGTGGTCGGCGCCCTCATCACCTCGAAGATCGCGGACCAGCTGTCCTGACCGTGCCCCGCCGCGAGGGCGCGCTCGTAGTGCGACAGGACCGCGCGCGGGAGGACGGCGTCGACGCCCAGCTCCTCGCTGGCGCCGAGGACGTGCGCCGCGGTCGCGCCCATCATCGTCGCGGTGCTGAGGTGGCCCGGGTGGACGCCGGTCTCGAACGCGGTCCCGGCCGCACCGTCGCCCTCGATCATCGCGGGTGTCTCGACGAGCGTCCGCAGCGCCTCGGGGACGAACGTCGTCGGCGGGACGCCGGCGGCCTGAGCGAGCGCCGCCGCGTGCGCGACACCCGACAACGCCGTGAGGAACACGTCGAGCTGCGCCTGGTACATGAGCTGCGCGAGCCCTGGGTCCGCGCCGAGGTAGCGCGGCGCGCCGAGCCGCGCGAGCGTGCTCTCGTGGGCGCGGAACGCCGCCTCGGGCCCGGAGAAGTAGACGTACGCCTCCGCGGTCCCGACCATCGGCGCCGGCGCCATGACGCCCCCGGTCAGGAGGGTCGCGCCGTGGTCGGCGACCCACCGGGCGGCGACGCGCGTCGTGCCCGGCGTGTCCGAGCTGAGGTTGACGACGGTCCGGCCCCGCAGCGCGGCGGTCACCGGCCCGAGCACGTCGTACATCGCCGCGTAGTCGGTCAGGCTCAGCACGACGACGTCGCTCGCCGCCACGGCCTCGGCGGCCGTCGCGCCGAGGACCGCGCCCTCGGCGACGAGCCCGTCCGCGCGCGAGGGCGTGCGGTTCCACACGGTCACGGGGTGGCCCGCGGCGAGAAGCGTGCGCACCATGGCCTGGCCCATCGGGCCCAGGCCGATCACGGTGATGGGGGTAGGTGCGCTCATCGGGTTCCTCCCACGGTGGCTGCCGAGGCGTCGACGACGGAGGGGCGGACGGCTGCGGCGGTGTCAGGGCCGGCGCCGGGCCGGTCGGTCCCGCCCGTGCCGGGGTTCCGGATGCTCTCGACGACGCGCGCGAACCCGTCGGCGCCGCGCCCGCCGTCGACCTGGCGGCGGATCAACGCCTGCACGGCCGAGACGACGTCGGTCGCGAGGCCTGCCTCTGCGCTCGCCCGGACCAGGTCGGACAGGTCCGAGAACTCCAGGCTCTGCTGTCCGGGGCCCGAGTAGTCGCGCCGGTCGATCACGTCGCCGTACGCCGCGAGCCCGGTCGACATCGCGCTGATCCACGGAGCGGCCCGTCGCGCGAAGTCGCTCGCGCTCACGCCGGCCGTCCCGACCATCGCGACGCCGTGGAAGAAGCCCGCGAACATCGCGTACATGGCTGCGAGCAGCGCGAGGTCGTAGAGCGGCGCGAGCCCGGGGTCCTCGCCGAACCACGTGCTCTCCCCCCACGCGTCGAGCACGGGTCGCGCGGCGTCGAACGCGGTGCGCGACCCGCTGTAGAGCACCTCGGAGCCCGGGCCCCCGATCATCTCGGGGACGGCCATGATCCCGCCGTCGAGGTAGTCGACGCCGTGGGACGCCGCCCAGGCGGCGAGCTCGCGCGACTCCTCGGGCGTCGTCGTCACGAGGTTGACGACCGTCCGGCCGGCGAGCACGTCCAGGACGGGGTCGAGCGTCTCGTGCACCGACGCGCGGTCGAGCACGACGGCCACGACGAGCGGCGACGCGGAGACCGCGTCGCGCACCGACGCCGCCTCGCGCGCGCCGCCGGCGACGAGCGCACCCGCACGCCCGGGCGTGCGGTTCCAGACGACGGTCGGGTGGCCCGCGGCGACGGTCGCGGCGGCGAGGGCGCTGCCCATCGCGCCGAGGCCGAGCACGGTCACGGGGAGCGTGGCGGGGGACGAGGTTCCTGCGGGTACCGGCCGGTCTGGCATCGTTCCTCCGGGTCGCGTGGTGTGTCGGTCGGAGCGCGACGGCGCGGCGCCCCTCGCGCACCACCCTCGCCGAGCCGCCGGCTCCCGGGAAGAACGCACTTCGAGGTGGGGTTCTCACCGTGAGGTGAGCGTGCAGGTCACGAGGGCGACCCTGCCGGGCCCTGCAGGGCGCCCGTCGAGGGCACGCGCCCTCCGACCGCCAGACGAAGGAGCGAGCGATGACGACGACACCCTCCGTGACCGTGCGGCACGACGGGGCCGCGCCCCCGCCCCCGCGGCGCGGGCCCTACGTGTGCGGCCTCGACGCCGCGATGGACGTCGTGAGCGGCAAGTGGAAGTCGCTGGTCCTCTGGGAGCTCGAGGCCCACGGCGTGCGCCGGTATGCCGAGCTCAAGCGCGGTCTGCCCGGGGTGAGCGACAAGGTCCTCGCGCAGCAGCTGCGCGACATGGAGGCCGACGGGCTGCTCCGGCGCGAGGTGTTCCCCGAGGTGCCACCGCGGGTCGAGTACTCGCTCACGGAGCACGGCAGCACCCTGAGCACGGCGCTGGAGTCGCTCGGGGACTGGGGGCGCGACCGCATCGAGCGGCTCGGCGCGACGGCGTCGGCTGAGACCGGCTGAGACCGGCCGAGGCCGCCTGAGCCCGCGCCGCCCGCCCGGAGGCGCCCCGCTCAGGGTTCGGGGTGGTGGGCGTCGTAGTGCCAGAACCGGCGCTGCGCGCGGACGACCAGCCACAGCACGACGACGCACGCCACGCCTCCGGCCACGGCGGCCCACGCCTCGCCGACCCACGTCGCCTGGGCCCCGAGCACGAGCTCGCCGAGGCGGGGCCCGCCCGCGACGACGACGATGAACACGCCCTGGAGGCGACCGCGCATGTCGTCGGGCGTCGCGGTCTGCAGGATGGTCTGGCGGAAGACGGCGCTCACCGCGTCGGACGCGCCCGCGAGCGCCAGCGCGACGCTCGCCGCGACGACGCCGCCGACGAGCACGGTGGTCGGGCTGGTCGACCCGACGCCGACGAGGACGAGCCCGAACAGCACGATCGAGATGCCGTACCCCGTGACGGCCCACACGATGACGCGGCCCTGCCACCGCACGCGCGAGAGCCCGCCGGAGAACAGGCCCGCGAGCACGGCCCCGATCGCGAACGCCGCGGTGAGCACGCCGGTCGTCGCCTCGCCGCCGCCGAGGAACACGACGCCCGCGGCGGGCAGGAGCACGCGCGGCGACGCGAGCACCATCGCCGCGAGGTCGACGAGGAACGTGGTGCGCACGTTGGGCCGGGTCGCGAGGTAGCGCAGGCCGTCGACGACGGACCGCCAGCCCACGACCGGACGCCGCCGCCCGGGCGGTCCGGCCGCGCGGCCGGGGCGCCGCCGTCGGGCACCCGGTCCCGACGCGCCGGGGGGCGTCGTCCCGGGGATCGGCGGGATGTCCGGGAGCCGCCACACCGCCCAGAGCGCAGCGGTGAACAGCACCGCGTCGATCGTGTACGCGACCTGGTAGCCCCACAGCGCGACGAGGAACGCGCCGCCGAGCGGCCCGACGGTGAGCGCCACGTTCCAGGCGATCGTCTGCAGCGCGTTCGCCGCGGGCAGCAGCCGCGGCTCGACGAGGCGCGGGATGATCGCGGAGCGGGCGGGGTTGTTGATCGCGAACGCCGCGGACTGGGCGGCGACCAGGCCGTAGAGCACCCCGACCGAGTCGAGGTGCCACCACGCCTGGAGCGCGATGAGCGCCGTGACGACCCAGAGCGCCGTCGAGGCGGCGAGCGCGACCTTGCGGCGGTCGTAGGCGTCGACGAGGGCGCCCCCGTAGAGGCCGAGCACGACGAGCGGCACGAGGGCGCAGATCCCGAGCACGCCGACCGCGAGCGACGAGCCCGTGAGCGCGTAGACCTGCAGCCCGACGGCCACCACGGTGAGCTGCGAGCCGAGGTTGGAGATCCCGAGGCCCCACCACAGGCGGCGGAACGGCGGCGAGATGCGCAGGGGCGTCGTGTCGGCGAGGAGACCGTTGACGCGTGGCACGACCGCCGAGCCTACGTCAGTGTCGCCGTCAGGCCGTCCCGGCCTCGCCCCCGCCCGGCTCCGCCGCGTCCGCCCCGCCGTCGCGCGCGGCGGCCTCGCCCCACGCGTCGACGTGCCGGTGCGGGGGCCCGGGCGGCGGGCGGTAGCCGGGGTGCTGGCCGGGCGTGAGGTACGTCCGCGCGAAGAACAGCGACGCGGCGAGGTCCTCGCGGCGCTCGGCCGCGGTCCGGGCCCGGCGCGTCGAGATCTCGACGACGACGTCGCCCGACCACCCGCGGCGCACGAGCTCGGCGAGGACCTCGTCGCACGGCTGGTCACCGCGGCCCGGCACCAGGTGCTCGTCCGTGACCGACGACGACCCGTCGGCGAGGTGCACGTGCGCGAGGCGGCCGTCGAACGCGTCGAGCAGCGCGAGCCCGTCCTGCTGCGCGACGGCGGCGTGCGACAGGTCGAGCGTCACGTGCTCGTACCCGTGCTCGGACGGGTCCCAGCCCGGGAGGTAGGCCTGCATCTCGCGCTTGCGGCTGCGCCACGGGTACATGTTCTCGACCGCGATCGTCACGCCCTCGGTCTCGTCGAGCTCCCCGACGAGGTCCTCGAACTCGCGCGCGTAGCGGTACTGCCAGCGGAACGGCGGGTGCACGACGACGGTGCTCGCCCCGACCTCCTGGGCGAGCTCCACGGTGCGCCGCAGCTTGGGCCCGGGCGAGCGGCCCCACACGCGCTGGCTCACGAGGAGCGTCGGCGCGTGGATGCTGCGGATGGGCATGCCGTGGTCGGCGGAGAGCTTCAGGAGCGCCTCCGCGTCCTGCGTCGTCTCGTCGGACCACACCATGACCTCGACCCCGTCGTACCCGAGGTCGGCCGCCGCCTCGAACGCGTACGGGGCCTTGCGCGGGTAGACGCTCGCCGTGGAGAGCGTGACGTGGATGCGCCGCGGCTCTCCGGGGGATGACGCACCGGGCGTCGTCGCGTCGGACATGCCGGTCACCCTAGACCCGTCCGCTGTGCCCCACACCCAGCGAGCGCTCCGCTGGGGAGAACCGGCGCGGCGTCCTAGCCTGGTCGCATGACCGCGACGACGCGCGTCACCGACATCCACGTGGTCGCGGACTCGACGGGAGACACCGGGACCCGCGTCGCGCGTGCCACGCAGGCGCAGTTCCCCGGGCACGACGTCCGCGTGGTGCGCCACCCCCGGCTGCACACCACGCAGGGCCTGGACGACGTCGTCGCACAGCTCCGCCGGGACCCGGCGTCGGCCGTGGTGTTCTGCACGGTGGTCGACGACGCGCTGCGCTCGCGCGTGCTCGACGCGTGCGCGGCGCTCGGGGTGCCGTGCGCCGACCTCCTCGCCCCGGCGCTCGACGCGTTCAGCGCGCGCACGGGAGCGCAGCCGGCGCGCGTCGTGCAGCCCGTGGGCCTCGCCGCGGACTACTTCGACCGCATCCACGCGATGGAGTTCGCCGTCGCGAACGACGACGGCCACCTCACCGACGGGCTGGACGAGGCGCAGGTCGTGCTCGTCGGCGCCTCCCGGACGGGCAAGACGCCGCTGTCGATGTACCTCGGGTACCTCGGCTACCCCACCGCGAACATCCCGCTCGTCCCGGGCGTCGCGCCGCCGCCCGAGCTGTTCGCGGCCGAGCGGTGGAAGGTCGTGGGCCTGACGATCGACCCCGAGCGCCTGCTGGAGATCCGCCAGCGCCGCGTGCACGCGATGGGCGCGGCGGGCCACGGGGGCGGGGGCCTCGGCGGGTACGCCGACCTGGCGCGCATCCACGACGAGCTCGACGAGGTCTCCCGGCTCCAGCGGCGCCTCGGCTGTCCCGTCCTCGACACCACGGCGCTCGCGCTCGAGGAGGCCGCGGGGCGTGTCGTCGAGCTCGTCACCGCGCGGCGTCGCGCCCTGGCGCCCGACGACGCGCCGCAGCCGGCGGGCGACGACGCCCCGGCGACCCCGCAGCCCGGACCGGCGGACCGCCGTCGAGCAGGACCCAGCGCGGCCACCGCCGCCGACCACGAGGAGCAGCCATGAGCGACCGGTACGTGTACGACCTCGCGGAGGGCCGCGGCGACATGCGCTCGCTGCTCGGCGGCAAGGGCGCGGGTGTCGCCGAGATGCGCCGGATCGGCGTACCGGTCCCGGACGGGTTCACCGTGACGACGGCGGCGTGCGTCGCGACCATGGAGCGCGGGGGCACGTGGCCGGACGGCCTGCTGGACGAGGTGGTCGCCCACCTCGGCACGCTCGAGGAGCGCACCGGGCGCCGCCTGGGCGCGCGCGAGCGACCGCTGCTCGTGTCGGTCCGCTCGGGCGCCGTGTTCTCCATGCCCGGGATGATGGACACGATCCTCAACCTGGGGATCTCGGACGACTCGGTCGAGGGGCTCGTGGCGGAGTCCGGCAACGCACGCTTCGCCTGGGACTCGTACCGCCGGTTCGTGCAGATGTACGGCGAGGTCGTCGAGGGCGTCCCCGCGCACGCGTTCGCGGACGAGCTCGACGCGCTCAAGGCGCGCCGCGGCGTCGCGCAGGACACCGAGCTCGACGCCGACGACCTGCGCGGGCTCGTCGCGACGTTCCGCGCCGTCGCCCGGCAGCACACGGGCGAGGACCTGCCGTCGGACCCGCGCGAACAGCTCCGGCGCTCCGTCGACGCCGTGTTCGCGTCGTGGGGCAACCCGCGTGCGGCGGTGTACCGCAGGGCCCACGGCATCCCCGACGACCTGGGGACTGCCGTCAACGTCATGCAGATGGTGTTCGGCAACATGGGCGACTCGTCCGCGACGGGCGTGTGCTTCACGCGCAACCCGGCGACGGGCGCCAAGGAGCTCTACGGCGAGTTCCTCGTCGACGCGCAGGGCGAGGACGTCGTCGCCGGCATCCGCACGCCCCGGCCGCTGGCCGAGATGGAGAGCGTCCTTCCGGACGCGTTCCGCGAGCTGCGCGCGACGATGGACCGCCTCGAGCAGCACTACGGCGACATGCAGGACATCGAGTTCACCGTCGAGGAGGGCACGCTCTACCTCCTGCAGACGCGCACCGGCAAGCGCACCGCGCAGGCGGCGCTGCGGGTCGCGCGCGAGCTCGTCGACGAAGGCGTGATCGACCGTGAGACCGCGCTGAGGCGGCTGGACCCCGCCCAGCTCGACCAGCTCCTGCACCCCGCGCTCGACCCGGGCCACGGTGCGAACCCGCTCACGCAGGGCCTCAACGCGTCGCCGGGTGCCGCCGTCGGCCACGTGGTGCTCGACGCCGAGACCGCCACCGAGCGGGGGAGGGCGGGCGACGCGGTCGTGCTCGTGCGCTGGGAGACGACGCCGGACGACATCGCGGGCGTCATCGCCGCGCAGGGCGTGCTCACCGCGCACGGCGGCATGACGTCGCACGCGGCCGTCGTGGCGCGCGGCATGGGCAAGCCGTGCGTCGCGGGCGCCGGCGCGCTGCGGATCGACGCCGCGGGGCGCCGCGTGCTCGTCGGCGACCACGTCCTCACCGAGGACGACGTCATCACGCTCGACGGCACGACCGGGGAGGTCTACGCGGGCGCGCTCCCCCTCGTGCCGCCGCAGGTCACCGACGACTTCCGCGCCGTGCTCGGCTGGGCCGACGACGTGCGACGACTCGGCGTCCGGGCCAACGCCGACACGGGCGAGGACGCCGCGAAGGCGCGCGAGCTCGGGGCCGAGGGCATCGGCCTGTGCCGCACCGAGCACATGTTCATGGCACCGGACCGCCTGCCCGTCGTGCGCGACATGATCCTCGCCGAGACCGACGCCGAGCGCGCCGCCGCGCTCGACCGGCTGCTCCCGATGCAGCAGGAGGACTTCGAGGAGATCCTCACGGCCATGTCGGGCCTGCCCGTGACGATCCGCCTTCTCGACCCGCCGCTGCACGAGTTCCTGCCCGACCTGGTGGAGCAGTCGCTGCTCGTCCAGCGCCTCGAGGACGAGGTCGGGGACACGGACGCGCCGCTGCGCGGGACGGACGCGGTGCTGGAGGGGTTCGCCGCGGCGTCGGGCGGCGGGGAGACGACGGCGCGGCTCACGCAGGCGCGCCGCCTCCTCGCACAGGTGCGCCGCCTCAGCGAGGCGAACCCCATGCTCGGCACGCGCGGCGTGCGGCTCGCGCTGCTGCACCCCGAGATCGCCGCGATGCAGGTGCGCGCGATCGCGCGCGCGGCGCTCGCCGTGCGGGCGGGCGGGCACGACCCGCACGTCGAGATCATGGTGCCGCTCGTCGGGTACGCGGAGGAGCTGCGGCGCATGCGGGAGGTCGTGGACACGACCATGGCGCAGGAGCTCGCCGCCGCACCGCTGCCGTACGACGTCGGGACGATGATCGAGCTGCCGCGCGCGGCGCTCGTCGCCGACCGGATCGCCGAGCACGCGGAGTTCTTCTCGTTCGGCACGAACGACCTCACCCAGACGACGCTCGGCATCTCGCGCGACGACGCGGAGGGGTCGTTCCTCACCGCGTACCTGGAGTCGGGAATCGTCGGTGCGAACCCGTTCGCGACGGTCGACCCGGACGGCGTCGGGGAGCTCGTGCGCATCGGGCTCGAGCGAGGACGCCGCGCACGGCCGGGGCTCACCGCCGGGGTGTGCGGCGAGCACGGCGGCGACCCGGCGTCCGTCGCGCTGTTCGACGAGATCGGCCTCGACTACGTCTCGTGCTCGCCGTACCGCGTGCCGATCGCGCGGCTCGCGGCCGCCCGCTCGGCGCTCGACCGCCGTGACGAGGACCGGGGCCCGCGGGACGGGTAGGGCGCCGTCCGGTCCACGACCGGTGCCGCGCCGCTCCCGGTCGCCGCACGGGCGCGCAGGTGCTTTGCTCGGCACAGTCCCGCGCGGCGCACCGCCCGCGGTCGTCGGACCCCGGGAGGGTACGCATGGCCCAGCACGTCGACGTCGACACGTTCGCCCGCGCTGAGACGGACCGCATGTTCGCCGACCTGCAGCGCGACGCCGGCGGGATCAACCGGTTCCGGCACAACCGCGAGCCCGCGCCCGTCGACCAGCAGACGGTCATCCGCATGAACCGCGACACGCTCTACAGCTTCGCGGTCGTCGACCTCGCGGGCGGGGCGACGCTCACGCTCCCGGACGCGGGTGGGCGCTACCTGTCCGCGATGGTCCTGGACAACGACCACTTCGTCGCGCACGTGCTGCACGAGCCGGGCGAGCACCCGCTCACCGTGGAGGACGTCGGCACCCGCTACGCGGTCGTCGCCGTGCGCACGCTCGTGGATCCTGCCGACCCGGCCGACCTCGACGCCGTCGCCGCGGTCCAGGACGCCATCGGCCTCGCGGCCGCGTCCGCCGAGCCGTTCGTCGCACCCGACCACGACACCGCGAGCCTCGATGCCACGCGGCGCGCGCTGCTCGACCTCGCCGCAGGGCTGCGCAGCTTCGAGCGCACGTTCGGCGCGCGCGAGCAGGTCGATCCCGTCCGGCACCTCATCGGCACCGCGGCAGGCTGGGGCGGCCTGCCGACGACCGAGGCGTCGTACGTCGGCGTCGAGCCGCAGGTGCCGCGCGGACGCTACGCCCTGACCCTGCGCGACGTGCCCGTCGACGCCTTCTGGTCGGTGTCCGTCTACGACGCCGACGGGTTCTTCCGCCCGAACCCGCAGGGTGTCTACAGCGTCAACAGCGTCACGGCCACCCCGGACCCGGACGGCGCGTTCACGGTCCGGTTCGCGCCGCTGGACGACCTCGGCGACGAGCCGAACACGATCCCCGTGCCGGACGGGTGGAACTTTCTCGTCCGGCTGTACCGCCCGCGCGCCGAGGTCCTCGACGGCACGTGGTCCGTCCCGGAGCTCCGCCCGGCCTGACCGCCGGTGCGATCCCGAGGTATCGCCCGGCCTGGCCGGCCGGTGCGCCCGAGGTCCCGTGCGGCCCGGGACCTCGGCCACTCCCCTTCCGGCGCGGGACCCCCTATGATGCACTGGTCCAGACCACTTGTCTGCTGGAGGAAACCATGGACCGTGCCGTCGTCGTCGCGATCTCCGAAGGGCTTCACGCCCGCCCTGCCGCCCTCTTCGTCAAGGCCGCCTCGTCGCAGCCCGCCCCCGTCCGCATCGCGAAGCCGGGAGGCGACCCCGTCGAGGCGGCGAGCATCCTGGGCGTCATGACGCTCGGCGTGGCGGCCGGCGACGAGGTCGTGCTGTCCACCGACGCCGACGGTGACGACGCGAGCACCTCGATCGACGCGCTCGCGACCTTCCTGGAGCAGACCGAGGTCGCCTGACCTCAGGCCGACCACCCTGCCGCGGTCACAGGCCCAGGTCGTCGAGGACCGGGAGCCGGGCCCGCACGGCCGCGCGCGCGGCGTCGGACGTGGGCTGCTGGAGCGCGAGGAACGCGAGCTCCTCGCACTGCTGCGACGTCGTCGCGGCGAGCACCGCGGCCACGTCGGCGAGCGCGCGCGGCGTCATCGACAGCGACGTCACGCCGAGCCCGACGAGCACCGGGGCGAGCGCCGGGTCCGCCGCCGCCTCGCCGCACACGCCGAGCGGGCGCCCGTTGAGCGCCGCGCCCGACCCGGCCGCCCCGACGAGCGCGAGCACGGTCGGCTGCCACGCGGTGGACAGCCGTGCGAGGTCCGAGACCTCGCGGTCGGCGGCCATCGTGTACTGCGTGAGGTCGTTCGTGCCGATGCTCGCGAACGTGGCCTTCGCGAGCACCCACCGCGCCCCGAGGGCCGCCGCCGGCACCTCGATCATCACCCCGGCCCTCTCGAGCCCGTGCTCCGCGCACAGCGCGACGAACGACTCCGCCTCGTCCGGCGTCGCGATCATCGGCGCCATGACCCGCACGTCGGCCGACTCGGCCGCGGCGGCACGCGCGATGGCGGTGAGCTGCCGGTCGAGCACCTCGGGGTGCCGGCGTGCCGTGCGCAACCCCCGCACGCCGAGCGCCGGGTTCGGCTCGGCGTCGGGCGTGACGAACGGGAGCGGCTTGTCCGCGCCCGCGTCGAGCGTGCGGACCACGACCTTGCGTCCCGCGAACGCCGCGAGCACCTCCCGGTAGGCCGTCACCTGCTCGTCGACCGTCGGCTCGACGGTCCGGCCGAGGAAGCACAACTCGGTCCGGAACAGCCCGACGCCCTCCGCCCCCGCCTCGGCCGCGGCCCGCGCGTCCGACCCGTTCGCCACGTTGGCGAGCAGCTCGACGTGCCGGCCGTCCGCCGTGCGGCCCCGGCCGTCGAAGCGCCGCGCCGCGGCGCGCGCGCCGCGTGCCGCGGCCACGGCGGCCACCTCCTGCACCGACGGGTCGCGCTCGACCGTGCCGCGCCCGCCGTCCACGAGGACCGTCTCGCCCTCGCGCAGGCTCAGCGCGTCGTCGACCGCCACGACCGCGGGGATGCCGAGCGCGCGCGCGAGGATCGCGGTGTGCGACGTCGGCCCACCGCCGCGCGTGACGACGGCGAGCACGCGCCCGGGGTCGAGCTGCGCGGTGTCCGCGGGGGCGAGGTCGTCGGCGACGAGCACGAACGCGCGCCCGGGGTCGGGCACGCCCGGGGCGGGCAGGCCGAGCAGCGTCGCGACGATCCGGTCGCGCACGTCCCGCACGTCGCGCGCCCGCTCCGCCATGAGGCCGCCCAGCGCCTCGAGCCGGCCCACGACCACGCCGGCCGCGTCCCACACTGCCCGCGCCGGCGTCGAGCGCCCGTCGCGCACGCGCCCGACGGCGTCCCGAGCCAGGGCGGGGTCGGCCGCCATCGCGGCGGTCACGGCCAGCACCTCGGCGGCGGCGCCCTCGGCTCGCGCGGCGCGGGCCGTGAGGTCCTCCTGCACGGTCGTGACCGCCGCGAGGACCTGCGTCACCGCGAGGTCGAGGTCGGCGTCGGTGACACCCTCGGGCAGCGGTGCGACGTCGGGCTCCGGCACCGGTTCGGGCATCCGCACGACGGGCCCCGCACCCCGCCCGGGGCTGACCGGGACGCCGGTCAGCCCCGGGACGACGGCGCGGCGCATCGCCCCGTCGGCGACCGTCACGCGCCGCTCCGGTCCGCCGCCTCGACGGTGGGTCCGGAGGACTTGTCCGCTCCGGTGCCGCGTCCGGGCTCCGAACCCGCGGCCCCGCCGTCTCCGGCCGGCTCGGCGGACGCGGTCACGCCCTCGGGTGCCGCGTCGGTCGGCGCGACGGCGTCCTCCGCGCCCGGCTCGTCGTCCTCGCGTCCGGGGGTCCGCAGGTTCCAGCGCGTGATGACGAAGCGGAACAGGAAGTAGTAGACCACCGCGTACCCGAGCCCGATGACGATGAGCAGCAGCGGCATCTCGGCGATGCGGAAGTTCAGCAGGTAGTCGATCGCGCCCGCGGAGAAGCCGAAGCCGTCCCGGATCCCGAGCGCGTTGACGAGGGCGAGGGACGTGCCCGTGAGGACGGCGTGGATCGCGTAGAGCGGGTAGGCCACGTACACGAAGGCGAACTCGAGCGGCTCCGTGACGCCCGTGACGAACGCGACGAGCGCTGCCGAGCCCATGATGCCGGCGACGACCTTGCGGTTCTTGGGCTTGGCCGTGTGGACGATCGCCAGCGCGGCGGCGGGCAGGGCGAACATGAAGATCGGGAAGAAGCCGGTCATGAACGTCCCGGCGGTCGGGTCGCCGTGCAGGAAGCGCGCGATGTCGCCGTTCCACACCTCGCCGTTCGCGTCGGTGTACGCGCCGAACTGGAACCACGGCAGCGAGTTGAGCAGGTGGTGGAGGCCGATCGGCAGGAGCAGGCGGTTGACCGTGCCGTAGACGAACGCCCCGAGGATCGTCGAGCCGGTGACCCAGTCGCCCATCGCGGTGAAGCCGGCGTCGAACGCCGGGTAGATGAGCGCGCCGACGACGGCGATGAGCACCGCGACGCCCGCGGTGACGATGGGCACGAACCGCCGGCCGCCGAAGAACGCGAGGTACTGCGGCAGCTTGATCCGGTAGTACCGCTGGAAGAGCAGCGCCGCGGTGAGCCCCATGACGATGCCGCCGAGCACGCCGTAGTTGATGAGCTCCTGCGTCTCGCCCTCGGGGGCGGCGCCGAGCACCGCGGGCGACAGCGCGTCGCTCACGCCCTTGAAGACGAGGTAGCCGATCACGGCCGCGAGACCCGTCGAGCCGTCGGCCTTCTTCGCGTAGCCGACGGCGACGCCGACGGCGAACAGCAGCGGCAGGTTGGCGAACAGCGCGTTGCCCGCGGACGCGAAGACGTCCGCGACGTACTGCATCCAGGGCCACGTCCCGGCGACGCCGTCCGCCCCGAGGAAGTCCGCCTGCCCGAGGCGCAGCAGGAGCGCCGCGGCGGGCAGGGACGCGATGGGCAGCATGAGCGAGCGCCCGACGCGCTGGAGCTGGGCGAATCCGGGGATCCCCTTCTTCGCTCTCGTCGTTTCGGCGACGGTGGTCATGTTCGGTTCTCCTCCTGGGTGGGCCCGGGGCGCGGGCCGGCTGCGTCGAGCGGCTGCTGTGGCGCGACGGCGTACGGGCGTCGTTGCCGGTTCCCGGGCGCGACGTGGAGTCCTGGGGTCGTCGGCCCGGGGAGGTGGCCAGGGTTGTCTGGACCACTTGCAGGAAGAGTGGTCTAGACCTCATGATGTGTCAACCCCCGGGGTGACCCGGGACACACGGGACCAGGTCCGTGCGACGCGTCGCCGCAGGTCGGCGGCGCGCGACGACGGACAATGCCTCCGTGCACACCGATCAGGACCCGACGGCACGACCGACGACAGGAAAGGGACGCGGCACGACGATGAGCAGGTCACGGTCCCAGGCGAGCGAGCACAAGTACCTCACCGTGCGCGCCTACCTCGCCGACCTCGTGGCGAGCGAGCTCTCCGTCGGTGACGCCGTCCCGTCCGAGCGCAGCCTCACGGAGAAGTTCGGCGTCTCCCGCATGACCGTGCGCCAGGCGATCGAGGCCCTCGTGACCGAGGGCGTGCTCGAGCGGGCGCAGGGCCGCGGCACGTTCGTCGCGCCGCCGCGCGCGGACTTCGAGATGCGGCTCACGACGTTCGGCGAGGAGGCCCGCCGGCGCGGCATGGAGCCCGGCGCGGACGTGCTCGAGGTCGGCACGGCCCCGGCCCCGGCGTCCGTCGCCGAGGCGCTCGGCCGCGCGACCGGGGACCCGATGCACCACGTCGTGCGCCTGCGCACGGCCGACGGGTCGCCCATGAGCGTGGAGGAGGCGTGGATCCCCGTCGACCTCGCCCCGGACCTGCTCGACGACGGCGTGCCCGACAGCCTCTACGGCGCCCTGCGCGCCCGCGGCCTCGCCCCCTCCTGGGGGGAGGACACGATCACCGCGTCCGACGCCACGGTCCAGGAGCAGCGCCTGCTCGGCCTGCGCGCGTCACGCGCCGTCATGCGCACGGTGCGGCGCACGTTCGCGGGCGACGCACCGCTCATGTACTCGCGCTCGAGCTACCGCGGCGACCGCTACAGCGTGTTCGTCCCGCTGCGCGAGGCACGGCCCACGCTCGTGCCGCGGGGCCGACCTGCGCCGTCGGACCACGACGACGCGTCCCAGCTCGACCCCGTGCCGGTACCGGCGCGGACGGACGGAGGGAACGACCGATGACACTGTCCGACGCCGAGCGCGCCGCGACGATCCTCGCCGGGCTCGGCGGGGTGGAGAACGTCGACGAGATCGACCCGTGCACCACGCGGCTGAGATCTCTCGTGAAGGACCCCGCGCTCGTCGACGCCGCGCTGCTGCGCCGGGCCGGGGCGTTCGGCGTCATGGTCAACGGCCGCGTCGTGCAGGTCGTCGTCGGCCCCCAGGTCGACACCATCGCGTCCGACCTCGCCGACCTCATGTGAGGACCCGCCGACCCGCCGTCTCCCCACGACGGCGGCCCGCACCCGCACCACCCGCCCGGCGCCGCTGCCGGGCGGGACACTGACCGGCCCCGGCCGGACCGGACCACGAGGAGCACCCGTGAGCAAGGCAGAGCAGATCCTCCGAGGCCTCGGCGGCGACGACAACGTCGTCGACCTGGAGGCGTGCATCACGCGCCTGCGCGTCGAGGTGGAGGACCCGGCGCTCGTCGACGACGCGGCGCTGACCGCGGCCGGGGCGATCGCCGTCGTCCGCTCGGGTGCGGCGATCCAGGTGATCGTCGGACCGGACGCGGACAACATCGCCTCCGACATCGAGGACCTGCGCTGATGGGCGCGCCCCTCACCGTCCTCGTGCCCGTCACCGGCACCGTCGTCGACGTGAGCGAGGTCGACGACCCGGTGTTCTCCGCGGGCCTGGTCGGGCCGGGACTCGCCGTCGAGCCCGACGACGCGCAGGGCGGCGAGGCCGTCGCGCCCATCACGGGCACGGTCGTCAAGCTGCACCCGCACGCGTTCGTCGTGCAGCACGACGACGGTCGCGCCGTCCTCGTGCACCTGGGGATCAACACGGTCCAGCTCGGCGGCGAGGGTTTCACGACCCACGTCGCGCAGGGCGCCCACGTCGAGCGCGGCACCGTGCTGGTCTCGTGGGACCCGAGGGCCGTGCGCGCCGGTGGCAGGTCGGCCGTGTGCCCGGTCGTCGCGCTCGAGGCCGCGCCCGACGCCGTCACCCCCCTCGCCGAGCTCGGCGCCTGGGCGGCGCGCGGCGAGGAGCTCCTCACCTGGGCATGACGCCCGCGGCACCCGCCGAACCGGGTCACGGTCGGACCGGCACCCGCCGAACCAGGGGTTGCGGGTTACTGCGGGGCCGTGGTGACACGAAAGCCAGGGCTCGGCGCGAGCGCGTGCCGCACAACCCCGGGTTCGGCGGGCACCCGCGGCTCTCAGCCGCGCAGCGGGAGCGTGAGCTCGGGGACGTCGCCCGGTTCCCCGCGGTCGACGACCCGCACCGGCACGCCCCAGTCCTGCTGCGCGAGGTGGCACGCGGGAAACACGTCCGGGTCCGGCTCGCCGTCAGGGCCCACGGGGACGACGTCGCACGACGCCGCACGTGCGGTCACGTGCAGCACGCCCTCGCGGATCTCGGGGTTGATCACCAGGTCACGGCCCAGGTCGACGCCGGTCCCGTCGCCTGACAGCAGCAGCTCGGGCGGCGTCGCGCTCACGCGCAGCTCCGTCGACGGCCCGAACCGGTCGTCGAGCTTCTGCCCCGGCGCGGGGACGAACGGCACGTCGAGCCACAGCGGCCCGGCCCCGATCTCGGTGACGGGCCGCTGCGTGCGGTGCGCGCCGCCGTCGAGCACCTCGCCCGCGAGCGACGCGGGGAGCGCGACGCGCGTGAGGCGGTGCGCCGCGGACTCCACGACGAGCAGGTGCACCTGCGGGTCGCCGTCCGGACCCTCGCCCACCTGCACGACGACGCCGCTCGGCTCCGCGAGGCCCGTCGCCAGGGTCGTGACCTCGCCGGCGATCCGCGTGTCCGCGCCGAGTCCCGCAGCGTCGTCGCCGACGGTCCCGGCGTCGCCGGCCGCCGGTGCGAACCGGCGCAGCGCGCCGTCGTAGGTGTCCGCGACGACGACGCTCCCGTCCGGGAGCGTCGCGACCCCGAGCGGGTGCTGCATCAGCGCCTGCTCGGCAGGCCCGTCGCGATGCCCGAAGTCGAACAGCCCCTGCCCGACGGCGGTCCGCACCGCGACGTCCGCCCCGCTCACCGGCGTCGCGCGGCGCAGCGCCGACGTCTCGGAGTCCGCGACCCAGACCGCGCCGTCCTGCGCGACGGCCAGCCCGGAGGGCTGCGCGAACCACGCCACCTCCCCCGGCCCGTCCTCGAGGCCCTCGTTCATCGTCCCGGCGAGCCACCGGAGCGACCCCTGCTCGCCGTCGAACGCCCACAGCGTGTGGTTTCCCGCCATCGCGACGACGAACGCCGCGAGGTCCTTCGACCACGCGACGTCCCACGGTGACGAGAGCCGCACGTCGAGCGGCGCGTACTGCCCGCCCGGCTCGGCGGAGGTGTACCCGTCGACGTCGGCCCCTACGCCACGACCCACGACGTTCTCGATACCGCCGACCATGAACTGCTCACCGGTGCCGGCGACCGTCGTCACGTCGCCGTCCGCGAGACGCACCCCGCGCAGGACGTGGTTCGCGGTGTCCGCCACGAGGACGTCGTAGCCGAGCGACGGCCGCAGCTCGACCGGGACGAGGCACAGCCCGTTGGGCTCGGCGAACCGCGCGTCGTCCGGGCCGCCGTCGACGAGCCCGCGCTCGCCGGACCCGATGCGCCGGACGAGCGTCTCACCGTCGGGCAGGAGCTCGGTCAGCGCGTGGTGACCCGCGTCCGCGACGAGCAGGTTCCCGCCGGGCAGCTCGATCGCCTTCGCGGGGAAGCGCAGCGTGCCCGACGACGGCGCGGGCGGCACGTACGGGCCGTCGCCACGGTGCAGCGTGCCCTTGGCCTCGTGCTCCGCGACGAGCTCGTCGACGATCGCGGCGATCGCCGACGCGTGACCCTCGCCCGCCATCTGCGCGACGACGTAGCCCTCGGGGTCGACGACGACGAGCGTCGGCCACGCGCGCGCGGCGTACGCGGACCAGGTGACGAGGTCGGGGTCGTCGAGCACGGGGTGGTGCACCTCGTACCGCTCGACCGCGGCCGCGAGCGCCACCGGGTCTGCCTCGTGCTCGAACTTCGGCGAGTGCACGCCCACGATGACGAGCGTGTCGCGGTGCGCCTCCTCGAGCTCGCGCAGCTCGTCGAGCACGTGGAGGCAGTTGATGCAGCAGAAGGTCCAGAAGTCGAGGATCACGACCTTGCCGCGCAGGTCGGCGAGGGTGACGTCCGCGCCACCGGTGTTGAGCCAGCCGCGCCCGACCAGCTCGGACGCACGGACACGGGGAAGGCGGGGTGCGCTCACCCGTCCATTCTCACCCGGCTCGGCGGCGCACCACGCGGGAGTCGTCGCGAGGGCGCCGGGGCTTCAGGCGCCGAGCGCCGACACGTCCCCGACGACCCGGACCTCCACGTCGACACCATCGACGTGCTCGGGGATCTCGACGTCGTCGGACGTGACGTTGACGCGGAGCAGCCAGTCGTCGGCGACGTCCTGGCGCCGACCGCCCCGGGCGTGGGCCCGGGTCATCTCTGCGCGCGTGAGCCCGACGCCGGTCACCCCGTCGAGGCCCGCGAGCTCGTCGCGGAGCACGGCCTTGGCCTCGCGTGCTCGTTCGAGGGTCGCCACGGCGAACCACCTCCCGCACCCATTGTGCGCCTGTCCGGGGTCCGACGGCAGGGCCGGAGGTCCTCGCCCCGGTCGCGGTCACCCCAGGAGCGTCGCGCCGAGCCGCTCCAGCACCGTCCCGATCGGGTTGCAGTACGTGAGGCCGGTCCCGTTCGCGCCGCCCGTCTCCGAGCCGGCGAACAGCAGCCCGAGCGCGACGCCGTCCTCGCGGTACACGAGCGAGCCCGAGTCGCCGCCGCGCGAGAACGGACCGTCGCCGGTGGACTCGACCTCGATCTGGTCGTCGAAGCGCAGCGCGCCGAGCCCGTCGCCGTACCCGACGACGACGTCGTCGAGCTCGATGGCCGTGACGCGACCCGCCGTCACGCCGGTGGTCCGGCCGGACTTGCCGACCGCCTCACCACCCTCGGCGACCGTCGTCCGCGTGACGCGCCCGACGGGGTACTCCGGGTCCACCTCCGGGTCGTCGAGCAGCGCGACGGCCGCGTCGACGGTCTGCGTGACGCCCGCCGCGAGCGGGACGAGGGCCGCGAGGGTCCCCACGCGGTCGTCGGGCGCGTTCCCGCCGTCCGCCGGGCCCGGCTGCACGACGACGTCCCCGACCTGCGCGGACGAGGAGCCGGCGAGCACGTGCCAGTTCGAGAGCGCGAACACCGACGACTCGTCCGCGCCCTCCACGGGCGCCGGGGAGACCCGGACGAACGCGCCGAGCGTCCCCGCGCTGACGTCGACGTGCGCGATCGACACCCCGGGGCGCAGGGGTCGCACGCGGCCCGTCTCGCCGGTGGCGTAGGCCGTGACGACCGGGGGCCGCACCCACAGGCCGTCGTGGCCCTGTACGTCGGGCCCGCCGAACGCGTGGATCCGTCCGGTGCGCCGCACGTCGACCGTGTCCCCCGCCTCGGAGGCCACCTTGCGCGCGATGCTGCGCGCGGCGGGGACGCCGAGCCGGTACCGGACCGCGATGGCGTACCCGCCGCCGTCGCGGGGCGCGAGGCCGATCGCGAGCGTCGGCGCGCGGACGAGCTCCGCGGCGTCGGGCACGTCGTGCGCCTCGATCGCCGCACCGGACCGCTCCGCGAGCTCGCGCGCGTAGTCCGCGAGCTGCGCCTTGATCTCCCGCGCCTTCTGCTGGTCCATCGGTGCACCGTCCCCTCGCCCGACGGGCGGCTCCCGCCGCCCGCGTCCTGCCGAGCGAGTCTGACGGCAGCCGCCCACACCCGCACCGCGCCACGCCGAGGACGGGCCGCTCAGGCGCGCAGGAGCTGCTCCACGCGCACGGTCCGTCGTCGGGCGACGACGAGCGTCGTCACCGCCACGGAGGCGAGCCCCCAGAGGACCAGCACGACGGCGTCGCCCGCTCCCCCGGCCGCGCCCGGGTCGACGATCGCGGTGAGCAGCCGGAGCACCGATCCGACGGGCAGCGCGTCGCGCAGGCCGGTGAGCGCCGCCGGGACGGTCGCGACGATCCCGGTCGCGACGAGCAGGACCGCCACCAGCAGGCTGAGCGCCCGCCCCACGTTCCCGAGGAGGACCGCGAGCGCCTGGTTGAGCGCCGCGAACACCACGGACCCGAGCGCCCCGACGGCGAGCAGGCCGATCCAGCCGCCGACGCTCGCCTGCTCGATCCCGGCGAGGATCCCCCCGACGACCAGCCCGGTCCCTGCCGCGATCGCGGCGGGCAGGGCGAGCGCGGCGAGCGCGAGGCGGCCTGTACCGCGCGTGGTCCCCAGCAGCCTCCCGGGCACCGGCGGGAACGCGACGAAGAGCGCGAGCGCCCCGAGCCACAGCGCGAGGACGGCGAACAGCGGACCGGTCGAGCCGGTCCCCAGGCCCTCCACGCCGGGCGCCGCGACCGGGTCCGACACGACGCCTGCGAGGTTCTCGCGCTCCGCGTCGGTGTACGACGGCACCTGCTCGGTCGCCTCGCCGAGACCCTGCGCGAGCTCGGTCGTCCCGCCCGCGAGCTGCCCGACGCCGCCCGCGAGGTCGCCCGCACCGGTCGCGAGCTCCTGGGTCCCGGTCGCGAGCTGGTCGGCCCCGGTCCCGAGCTCGCCGACACCCTGGGCGAGCCCTGCCGCGCCGCTGTCGAGCCGGCCGAGCCCGGCCGCGAGGGCGCCCGCGCCGTCGGCGAGGCCGGCGGCGCCGGTCGCGGCCTGCGCGGCCCCGTCGGAGAGCTGCTGCGCGCCGGTCGCGAGCCCCTGGACGCCCGTCGCGAGCTGGTAGAGGCCCGTGGGTCCGGCGGGGTCGCCGGCCAGCGCGGCGTTCCCGGCGGCGACCTGCGCCGCACCGCCCGCGAGCTCCTGGAGCTGCGCGATCTGGCCGTCGAGGCGCTGGCAGACCGCGGAGCCGGGGTCGGCCGCGCACCCTGCGGCGGCCTTGGCCGCGTCGAGGGCGGCGACGTTGTCGCGGACGAGGCCCGCCACGCCGTCCGACACCTGCTGGGACGCCGCGGCGAGGTCCGTCGCCTGCTGGGGCACCGGCGCGACGCCCGCCGCGAGCGCGCCCGCGCCGGTCGCGAGCTGTGCGGCGCCGTCGGCCACGCCCTGCACACCGGTGGCGAGACCGCCGGCGCCCTGGGCGAGCGCGTCGGCGCCGTCGGCGCTCTGCGACACGCCGTCCGCGAGCTGGTCGGCGCCCGTCCCGAGCTCCCCGACGCCGGACGCGAGCGCCCCCGCGCCGGACGCGAGCTCGCCCGCGCCGGACGCGAGCTGCGTGGCGCCGTCGCTCGCCTGGGCAGCGCCGTCGGCGAGCTGGTCCGCGCCGTCGGCGGCCTCGCCGAGCTGCTCGTGGAGCGTCGTGAACCCGACGAGCACGCCGTCGACGTAGTTCTCGGTGAGGGTCGTGCCGAGGACGGTGGTCGCGGTCGTCGTGACGATCCGTGCGAGGGCCTCGTCGACGACCCGGCCTCCCGGCGCCGTCTCGACCGAGAGCGTCGCCTGCGTCGCGGCCGACGGGTCGCCGCCGAACGACGTCGCGGCGGCCGAGAAGTTCTCCGGGATGGTCACGACGGCGGCGTACGTGCCGTCGGCCAGCCCGGAGGCCGCGTCGTCCGCGTCCGTGATGACCCAGTCGTAGTTCGTGGCGCCGGGGGCGGGCTGGACGGCGACGGGCCCGGTGTCGGTCGACGCGGCACCGCCGCTCACGAGGCCCGCGGTGAGCTGGCGGCCGAGCGGGACGGTCTGGCCGTCGACCTGGACCGGCTCGTCGTGGTTGACGATCGCGGCCTGCACCGTGTCGAGGCGCTCCTGCGGGTCCCACAGCGCCCACAGCAGCAGTCCGAGCACGGCGAGCGGCAGCACGACCGCGGCGACGATGGTCCACACGCGCCGCGCGCCGACCCGTCGCCGCGGGCGACGGCCCCTGGGCTGCTCGGCGACCTGGCCGGCCGTGTCCGGCGTGGTCGCGTCGGGCGGGAAGACGGCGCTCATGCGGGCACCTCCTCGGTGTGCTGTCCGACGGTCGTCACGGGGGCTTCGGGCGCCGTGTGGTGCGGGTCGGGGTCGTGCAGGTCGAGCACCTGCGTCCCGGGTGGTGCGAGGTCCGTGGGAGCGGGTCCGACAGCGCCCAGCACCACGGCGGTCCCCGCGGCGTGGCCCCGGGCCAGCTCCTGGGCGAGCGCCGCGCGCGCCGCCGGCTCGGCCACCGCGTCGGTCCCGACGACGACGAGCACGCGCGGGCGCTCGGCGAGCGCGGCCGCGACGGTCTCCGCCGCGTGCGTGCGGTGCGCCGCGGGCGCCGGTGCGTCGCCCGGCAGGGCCGCGACGTCGGCGGCGAGGTCGACGACCCCCACCCGGCGGCGCACGGAGCCTGCCCGCTCCGGCACGACGAGCCCCGTCACCTTGAGCGCGCCCGCCGCCGGCTCGAGCCGGCCCGCGAACGCGAGCGCGACCCCGGACACCGCCGCGGGCGACGTGCCGTTCACGACGAGCGCGCCGCCGTCGGGCACCCGGACCGTGACCGGGTCGGCGAGCGGTCCGCGCGCGCCCGCCACGACGAGCCCGTGCGCGACGACCGCGTCCGTGCTCCCCGGCTCCGGCCAGTCCGCGAGCGCGATCTCCTTGGACAGCCCTTCGCCCTCGACGTCGAACGACGGCAGCACGCGGTCCAGCCAGCGCGGCATCCACCACGCCTTGTCCCCCAGCAGCGCGAGCACCGCGGGGACGAGCGTCATCCGGACGACGAACGCGTCGACGAGCACGCCGACCGCGAGCCCCAGCGCGATGGGCTTGAGACTCATGTCGCCCTCGGGCACGAACGCCACGAACACCGCGAACATGATGACCGCCGCGGCCGTGACGACCTTCGCCGACGCCTGGAACCCCGTCGAGATCGACCGCCGCGCCTTCCCCGAGTGGACGTAGTCCTCCCGGATGCGCGCGACGAGGAACACCTCGTAGTCCATCGCGAGCCCGAACAGGACGCCCATGAGCACGATGGGCATGAACGAGATGACCGGCCCGAGCCGTGTCACGTTGAGCGCGTCGGCGAGGACGCCGTGCTCGAACACCAGGGTCACCACGCCGAACGCGGCCCCGACGGAGAACAGGTAGCCGAGCGTGGCCTTGACCGGCACGGCGATCGACCGGAACACCATGGTCAGGAGCACCAGCGACAGCCCCACGACGACGAACGCGAACGGCAGCAGCGCCGCCCCGAGCTTCGCCGACACGTCGATCCCGACCGCCGTGAAGCCCGTGACCGCGAGGTCCACGCCGTACTCGTCGAGGAAGTGGTCGTGCTGCGCCCGCAGCTCGGTGACCAGGTCCTTCGTCGTGTCCGAGTCCGGCGCGCCCGTCGGCACCACCTGCACGATGCCCGTGTCCGCCGTCTGGTTCGGCGTCGCGAGCGGCACGTCCGCGACGCCCTCCATCCCCGCGATCTCGTCGCCCAGGTCGTCCATGAGCCCGACGGGGTCCGTGGACGTGACGATCGTGCCCGTGACGATGAGCGGCCCGTTGAACCCCGGCCCGAAGTGCTCCGAGACGAGGTCGTAGGTGACGCGCGCCTGGTTGTCCTCCGGCAGCGTGCCCGCGTCGGGCAGCGCGAGGCTCAGGTCCCGCGCCGGCAGCGTCAGCAGCACGATCGCCGCGACGACCAGCCCGATCGTGAGCAGCGGGACGCGTGTCACGGTCCGCACCCACCCCGCGAAGAACCGGTTGTGGTGCTCGACGCTCGTGGTCGGGTCCCCGGCGCTCGGGGTCGGGTCCGCGGTGGGGGCGCCGTCGGTGCTCGGGCCGGCCGCGCCGTCACCGTGGTCGCTCGGCCGTGGGTTCACGGGCGCGGCCTCTGCGCCCTTCGCACCCGGCCGAGGACCTGCACGCCGCCGACCACGACGGCGACGCCGCGGAGCCTTGGGGCGCAACCGCTCGCCCGCGAAGCCCAGCATCGCGGGCAGGAGCGTGATCGAGACCAGGACGGCGAGGCCGACGCCGACGGCCGCGGCCACGCCCATGACGGTGAGGAAGGGGATGCCGGCGACGCCGAGGCCGACGAGCGCGATCATGACGGTGAGGCCGGCGAAGATCACGGCGGACCCGGCGGTCGCGACCGACCGGGCGGCCGCCTCCTCGACAGACAGGCCGCTCGCGAGCTCGTCGCGGTGCCGCGAGACGATGAAGAGCGCGTAGTCGATGCCCACGGCGAGCCCGAGCATGACGGCGAGCATCGGCGTCGTGGAGTTGATCTGCGCGACGGCGGTCGCGGCGAAGAGCAGACCCATCGTGACGCCGACGCCGACGACCGCGTTGAGGAGCGGGAGCCCTGCCGCGACGAACGAGCCGAACGTCAGGACGAGGACCACGAGCGCGACGACGAGACCGAGGGCCTCCGTGACGGTGAGCGTCGGGAACTCGGTGCTGAAGAGCTGACCGCCGAGGGCTGTCTGGGCGCCCGTGGGCAGGGCGGCGGCGAGGTCGTCGACGACGTCGGCGAGGTCGTCCTTCGTCGCGTCGGTGACGGCGCTCTGAGCCTCGTCGAGCTGGATGGTCAGGAGCGTCGCGACGTCGTCGTCGCTCACCGACGCGGCCATCGTGTCGTCGTAGGGCGAGGTCACCGCGGAGACGCCGGCGACGGCGCCGAGCGCGTCGACGGCGTCCTGGACCGGCCCGCGAACGGCGTCGTCCTCGATCGTGGATCCGTCGGGTGCGACGACGACGACCTGCGCGGTCGCTCCGCTGACCTGCGGGAACGTGGCCGCGAGGTGGTCGAGCGCGGCCTGCGACTCGGTGCCCGGGATCGAGACCTCGTCGTCGAGGCCCTGTCCGACGACGCCCGCGAGCGCCCCTGCGAGGACGAGGATCCCGATCCAGGCCGCGAGGACGAGCCGGCGCGCTCCGACCGCCCACCGACCGAGCGAGTACAGCGCTGAGGACACGAGCGGCCTCCTGGGAGAGTGCGGGAAGGTTTCAGGATACGCCGCCGTATCCGATGCGCGAACGTATCCGATACACTGATGCATCGCAAGGCCGCGGTTGGAGCGGCACCGTCCGACAGTGGGAGCATGTCCGGCGTGACGACGGACCTCGACCCGACCCGCGTCGACCGCGACCCCCCGAGGAGCGCCGACGCCCCCCTCTCGCCGCGACGCGAGCGCACGCGCGAGCGTCTCCTCGACGCGGCCTACGGCCTGTTCGCCGAGCACGGGATCAACGGCACGTCGATCGAGGTCGTGTGCGAGGCGGCCGGGTTCACGCGCGGCGCGTTCTACTCGAACTTCGACTCGAAGGAAGAGCTCTTCCTCGCCCTCACCGAGCGCGAGATCCGCATGCGCATGCGGAGCCTCGAGCACGCCGTCGACCACCTGCCGGACCAGCCGCTGCGCGACGGGGTCATCGCCCCCGACACGATCGCCACGATCGTCGCCGCCGTCATGGCGGACCCCCGCGACGAGCGTCGCTGGTGCCTCCTGAACGCCGAGCTGGAGCTGCTGGCGCTGCGCGACCCGCAGGTCGCCGCGCGGTTCACCGCGCAGGAGGAGTCGTTCCGCGCCGAGCTGACGGACCTCCTCGCGCGCGTCCTCGCCGGGGTGGGCCTGCGCTTCGCGATCGAGCCCGCCGCCGCGACACGGGTGCTCATCAGCGCGTACACCGGCGCCGCGCGCGACACGTTCCTCGGCACGGCCGACGACGAGGCCGTGCGCCGGGCGCCGTCCGCCGACTGGCTCCCCGCCCTCGTCGGGCGCCTCGTCGAGCCCGCGCCCGCCGCCTGACGACGCCCCGCCGCGGATGTGGGTGACCCGGGCCACACTGGCGGCATGACACTGACGTTCAGCGGTCCCGTGCTCGACTGTTCGGATCCCGCCGCCGTGGCGGACTTCTGGCAGGAGGCGCTCGGCTGGAGCGGACGGGAGACCGGCCCGCACGGCGAGGCGGTCCTCTTCCCCCGCGACGGCGAGACGACGCTCGGGCCACCGAGCCTCGTCTTCCAGCGGGTGCCCGAGGCCAAGGCGGTGAAGAACCGCGTGCACCTCGACTTCTCCTCGTCCGACCAGGACGCCGACGTCGCGCGGCTCGAGGCGCTCGGCGCACGGCGCGTCGACGTCGGCCAGGGCGAGGAGGAGACGTTCGTCGTCCTGGCCGACGTCGAGGGCAACGAGTTCTGCGTCCTGCGCGGCGACTGAGGCGCACTCTCGCAGCGCGACGGGGCGCGCCGCCGTCGCCGGGTGTCACGTCCGTGCCCGCTCTCCGGTCGAGAGGGCATGGGACGCCCGGCGGCGGACGCACGCCACGGGCCGTCCCCCGGTCCAGACGGAGGAGACAGCCATGCCCGAGAAGCCGCTCGTCGTGCTGCTGCACGGCGCGTTCGCCGAGTCCGCGAGCTGGTCGCACGTGATCGCCCGGCTCCGCGACCACGAGGTCGACGTCCTCGCCCTCGCCAACCCCCTGCGCAGCGTCGTCACGGACGCGCAGTACGTGCGCGACGCGATCGGCGACGCGGGGCGCCCGCTCGTCCTCGTCGCGCACTCCTACGGCGGCATGGTCGTCACGGAGGCGGCCGCCGAGGGGCTCGGCGACGTGCTGGGGATCGTGTACGTCGCGGCGTTCGCCCCCGACACGGGCGAGAGCGCGGTGGATCTCGCGGCGAGGTTCCCCGGGAGCACCCTGCAGGACGCCCTCGAGAGCACGTCGCTCGTCGACGACCTCGACGACCTGTGGATCCGTCCGGACGCGTACCACGCGCAGTTCGCGGCCGACGTCCCCGAGGAAGAGGCCTACGTCGCCGCCCGCACCCAGCGCCCGATCACCGACGTCGCGCTCAACCAGGTGCTCCTCGCCGGCACGCCCGCGTGGAAGACCGTCCCCTCGTGGTTCGTCTTCGGGAGCGAGGACCGCACCATCCCCGTGGCCGCGCACCGCTGGATGGCCGAGCGCGCCGGAGCGCGCGGCGTGCACGAGGTCGAGGGCGCGTCGCACGCCGTCGCCGTGTCCGAGCCCAACCACGTCGCGCGCGCCGTGCTCGACGCCGTCGCGGCGACCGCGACGGTCCGCGCCTGAGCTCGGCGGCGAGATGTCCGCCACCGCGCAGCCCGCCCCCGCGCTCGGCCCCGTGTCGACGATCGACGCCGGACCCCTGACCGTCGGCTACGTCGAGGCCGGGGACCCCGACGGCCCGCCCGTGGTCCTCCTGCACGGCTTCCCCTACGACGTGCACAGCTATGCCCGCGTGGTCCCCCTGCTCGCCGCGGAGGGCCTGCGCGTCGTCGTGCCGTACCTGCGCGGCCACGGCCCGACCGCGTTCCGCGACCGGAGCGCGCCGCGCTCCGGCCAGCAGGCGGCCCTCGGCGCCGACCTGGTCGCGCTCCTCGACGCGCTCCGCATCGACGCCGCGGTGCTCGCGGGCTACGACTGGGGCGGGCGCGCCGCGTGCGTGGTCGCCGCGCTCTGGCCGGAGCGGGTCCGGGGGCTCGTCTCCGTGAACAGCTACCTCGTGCAGGACGTCGCGGCCTCCCGGACGCCGATCCGCCCCGACCTCGAGGCCGGGTTCTGGTACTTCTGGTACTTCTCGACCGAGCGCGGCCGCCGCGGGCTGACGCAGAACCGTCAGGAGATCGCACGCGTGATCTGGGCGCGGAACTCGCCCGAGCGGTCGTTCACCGACGCCGAGCTCGCGCGCGCCGCCGTCGCGTTCGACAACCCCGACTACGTCGACGTCGTCATCCACTCCTACCGCCACCGGCTCGGGCTCGCGCCGGGCGACCCGGCGTACGAGGACGTCGAGCGACGGTTGGCCGAGCTGCCCCGCATCGACGTCCCGACCATCACGCTCGACGGCCTCGCCGACGGCAACTTCCCGGCCACCGACGGCGGCCCGACGGCCCGGTTCTTCGGCGGGCCGCGCGAGCACCGCCAGGTGCCGCACGCCGGTCACGACCTCCCCGCCGAGGCCCCCGAGGCGTTCGCCCAGGCCGTCCTCGACCTGGTGCGGCGCCCTGCCGACGGCTGACGCGCGTCACCCCGCGTCGGGACCGTAGACCGCCGTCGCACCGGCCCCGGCACTGAGATCGGTGACAGGCCGCTGTCACCGATGTGCTGCGAAGGTAGGGAGATGAGCAGCCACACCCCGTCAGCACCGCCCGTCCACGTCGTCCTCGTCCCCGGGTTCTGGCTGGGCGCCTGGGCGTGGGACGACGTCGTCCCGCACCTCGAGGCCGCCGGCCTCGTCCCGCACGCCGTGACCCTTCCGGGCCTGGACCCCGGCGCGAGTGCGAAGGACCGCGCCCACGTCACGCGCGACGACCACGTGGACGCGGTCGCGCGGCTCGTCGGCGGGCTCGACGGACGCGTCGTGCTCGTCGGTCACAGCGGCGGCGGGCCGGTCGTGCAGCAGGTCGCCGACCGCGACCCGGCCCGGATCGAGCGGATCGTCTACGTCGACACCGGCCCCCTCGTCGACGGGGCCGCCCTCTCGCCCGACCTCCCGGCGGACGCGGCGGAGGTCCCGCTGCCGGGTTGGGACGAGCTCCGCGAGGGCGGGTCGAGCCTCGTCGGCCTCGACGACGCCATGCTCGCGCGGTTCCGCGAGCGCGCGGTGCCGACGCCGGGCCCGGTCGCCCGCGGCCCGGTGCACGTGACGGACCCGGCGCGCCGGCAGGTCCCCGCGACCGCGATCTGCTGCTCCATCTCGTCGGCCGTGCTCGCCGAGCTCGCGCACCCCGGCCCTCCCCTGCACACCGAGCTGGGCGACCTCTCGGACCTCACGTACGTCGACCTCCCGACCGGCCACTGGCCGATGTTCTCGCGTCCGCGCGAGCTCGCCCGGGCGATCGCCGACTCCGTCGGGTAGGCGCTCGCGGTCTGCCGCCGCGCTCCCCGCGCGCCGCGTCGGGCGAACAGGGAAAAAAGTCCCCGAAGTCGCGTCACAGACGGCGACTTGTGCCGTCTTGTCGGGTGAAGCGGTCGACCGGCCGCTGCGAAGACCGACCGAACGACGAGACGGACCATGCACGCCACCTTGCCTTCAGCTCCCTCCCGCACGGAGGTTCGCTCCGCCCTCCTGTGGGCGCTCGAGCACGACCGCCACGCGCTCCTCGAGCACCGCGAGTCGACCCAGCACTGCGGCTGGGCCGCGGCCCGGAGCGCCGCGGACCGCCGCCTCGTGCGCCGGTGGCGCTCCTCGACCGTCCCGACGCCGTCGACCGTCGCCTGACGTCGGACCGCGACGGCCGGCCCCCGGTGCATCCATCCGGCGGGTGGCGGGCGAACCCCTGACGAGAGGGTCCGCCCGGCCCCTCGGGAGGAGGCCACCATGTTCGCGTCGCTCGCCGCCGGATCCGGCGGAAACATCGGCGTCTCGGGTCTCGGCAACGGTATGTCGCAGTGGTTCCTGATCTTCGGGGCGCTCGTCGTCACCGCGATCCTCGTCGGCTCGGTCTACGAGCTCGGCAGGGCCGTGCACGACCGGCACGTCCACCAGAGCCGCCCGGTGCGCCGCTGAGGCGCGAGGTCCCCGACCTGGCACGAAGCGCCGCCTCGACGGACACTGGGGTGAGGACGACGAGAAGGTGACGCATGGTCGGGGCCGTGGCACGCGCCCCCCGCGCCGCACGGGGTGCGAGCACTCCCGGCGCGAGGCGGGACGAGTGCGCTCCCGGACCGGTCCGGCTCGACGCCGCCTCCGCACAGGGGACGTTCCTCGGCGACGCGTACCCTCGCTGGTCCCCGCTCGTCCGGGCCGCCGCGGCACGGCGCCTCGGCGACCCGCACGACGCCGAGGACGCGACCCAGCTCGTCTTCCTCGCCGCGTGGCGCTCGCGCGACCGGTTCGACCCGGCCCGCGGCGAGCTGCCCGCCTGGCTGCTGGGCATCACGCAGCACGTCGTCGCGGACCTGCTGACCGCGCGCGAGCGCGAGGCCCGACGGCGCGAGGCGGCGACGCGGGCCGTGCGGCTCCTCGTCGTCCCCGACCCGGCCGACGACGTGGCCGCGCGGGTCGACGTCGAGCGCGCGCTGCGCCGTCTGGCACCCGAACGCCGGCACGTGGTGCGGCTCGCGTTCGGGTACGGGCGCACCCACGCGCAGATCGCCGCGCAGACCGGCCTCCCGCTCGGCACGGTGAAGAGCCACGCCCGCCGCGGTCTCGCCCAGCTCCGCCGCGCCGCCTGACCCACCGCAGCGCCTCACCCACCGCGCCGCCTGACCACCGCGCCGCCTGACCACCGCGCACGACGAGGGGGTGCGACCACCGGCCGCACCCCCTCTCCGCACCCCGCCGCGGCCCCCCGCCGCGGCCCCCCGCTGCGGCCCCCGCCGCGCCGGGACGGTCAGCCGCAGTCGAGCGCGTCGTACCCGACGGTCACGTCGGAGCGACGGTCGCCCGAGACGGCCGAGACCTCGACGCTGCCGGCACCGAACGACGTCTGCCGGGACGCGAGCGACTGGTAGGCGTTCATGCCCGGCGCGACCGCCGTCCACTCCTTCGTCCCGAACGGCGTGACGGCACGCACGTCGACCGCCACGGTGTCGTCGTTCGTGACCCGCACCGCGAGGTAGGCCCTGCCCGCGAGGCAGCGCGGCGAGACCTCGACCGTCACCGCGACGTCCCCCTCGCCCGGCTGGTCGCCGGACTCGGGCAGGTCCACGCCGAGCACCGCCGCGAGCAGCCGCACGGCCGTCCCCGGCTCGCCCGAGAGCAGGGCGTGCTCCGCGTCGCTCGTGCGGCTCGCGTGGCCGCCGACCGCGCTCCCGCTCACGACCGCCGCCTGGGCGAGGTCGCGCGCCACGGTGACCACGACGTCCGCCGCAGTCCACGCGTCGGTGCCCGGCTCGGCCGCGCGCAGCTGCGCACCCGCGGACTGGAGCAGCGCCAGCGCCTCGGCCTCCGCTCCCGCGGCCACCGAGCCGTCGCCGGCCCAGACGTCCGCGTCGAGCACCGCCTGCACCGCGGCTGCGGCCGCGCCGTGGAGCGACCCGACGACTCCCTCGAGCCGCTCGCGCGGCGCGTCGGTGCGCAGGCCCCAGCCGTAGGCGAACTGCGGGTCGTAGTCGGCGTCCCCGACGTTGTCCGGGACGCGGTCGTCGTCGACCGGCCACGTCACGGGCAGCCGCCCGGTGAACGCGGTGTCGCCGAACAGCACGTCCGCCACGCCCGCGCCCTCGGTGCCCGGCAGCCACGACGCGACGAGCGCGTCGATGTCGCCGAGCTGGTCGGCCACGAGCTGCGGCCGGCCGGAGACCACGAGGACCACGCAGTCCATCGCGCCGCAGACCGTGTCGATCGCGGCCCGGTCCTGCGCGCCCAGCGAGAGCGAGAACGCGCTGCCCGCGCCGTAGCGGACGTCCCCGACGCCCTCGGCGTAGGGCCGCTCCCCCACCACGACGACGCCCACGTCCGCGCCGTCGGTCGGCGCCGACGCGTCGGGCGAGATCGTCACGTCGCCGGACGACGCCGCGGCGACGGCGTCGCCGATCGTCGTGCCCTGCGTGATCTCGCCGGACGAGCCCTGCCACGAGATCGACCAGCCGCCGAGCTGGCGGCCGAGGTCGTCGGCCGTGGATCCCGCGACGTAGACGTTCGCGTCGTGCGCGAGCGGCAGCACGCCGTCGTCCTTGAGCAGCACCTGCGACGCGGCCGCGGCACGCCGCGCGACGTCGCGGTGCGCGTCAGACCCGACCGAGTCGATGCCCGAGCGGTCCGCGAACGGCTGCTCGAACAGCCCGACGGCGATCTTCTGCCGCAGGATGCGCGTCACGGCGTCGTCGACGCGCTCCTCGCTCACCGTGCCCGCGGCGACGGCTGCCTCGATCGCGGCGATGAAGTCGTCGTAGTTGTACGGGGCCATCGCCATGTCCACGCCCGCGTTGACCGCGCGCACGGCCTTCTCGGGGTACGTGCCGCCGGGGAGCTTGTCGATGCCCTCCCAGTCGCTCACGACGAACCCGTCGAACCCGAGCTCGCCCTTGAGGACGTCGTTGTTGAGGTGCGCGTTCTCGTGCATCCGGACGGGTTCGCCGCCCGCGACGGACACCGCCGAGTACGACGGCATGACCGATCCGGCGCCCGCCTCGATCGCGGGGACGTACGGGTCGACGTGCAGGCGCCGCAGCTCGTCCTCGCTCGCGACCTCCGTGACTCCCTGGTCGATGGGGTATCCGCTGCCGGTGACCGACTCGTCGTACGACGTGCCGCCGTCGCCCACCCAGTGCTTCGGGGTGGACAGCACGGTGGTCGGCGACCCCATGTCCGAGGGGTCCTCGCCCTGGAGCCCGACGACGGTCGCGCGCGCGAACGCCGAGACGAGCGCCGGGTCCTCCCCGAACGACTCGTACGACCGGCCCCACCGCTCGTCGCGCGTGACGCAGAGGCACGCGGCGAACGTCCACGGGACGCCCGTCGCGCGGACCTCGGTCGCGGTGACCTCGGCGGCCTCCTGCACCAGGCCCGGGTCGCGCGCGGCACCGAGGCCGATGTTGTGCGGGAAGAGCGTCGCGCCCACCACGTTGTTGTGGCCGTGCACGGCGTCGACGCCGTAGATCATCGGGATCTGCCAGCGCGTGGTGAGCGCCTCGCGCTGGTAGCCGTCGACCATGTCCGCCCAGCCGGACGGCGTGTTGTCCGTCGGGACGGACCCGCCGCCCGAGAGCAGCGACCCGAGGCCGAGCGCCGAGATGTCGCCCGGCGACGCGAGCCCGAGACGCTCGGCCTGGGCCATCTGCCCGACCTTCTCCTCGAGGCTCATCCGCCCGAGCAGGTCCGCGACGCGCTCGTCGGCGGGCAGGGACGCGTCGAGGTAGGGCAGCCCGGTCGCGTTGAGCACGACGCGCGCTTCCCCGGCCACGGCGGCCCCGGTCGCGTCGAGCGCGACGGGCACCGTGGCGGCCTCGGAGGGCTCGCCGTCGTCCAGGGTGACGACCTGCGCCGTCCGCACGACCCCGGACTCCGAGCCCGCCGGGAACGTCAGCGTCCCGCCGAAGTCCTCGTAGTCCTCCCCGACGACGGCGGTGCCGCCGTCCCCGGGCGCGTAGGCGACCGTGACGTCCTCGGTGAGCGGGCCGCCGTCGGACGTGGTGAGCGTGACGTCGACGCCCGCGGTCTCGCCGGGGTCGACGAGCACGACCGACGGCGTCGCCGCGACCGTCGCGACGACGGGCGGGGCGGGGCTGCCGTAGACCTGGAAGTCGTCCACCCGGTAGCCCGTGGGCGGGGTGTCGGTCGGCATGGTCAGCGCGTAGCCCCACGCGCGGTCGAGGCTCAGCACGCCGTCCTGGATCTCTGCCGGTCCCGGCTGGTAGTCGCCGCGCTTCGTGAACTGCGAGAAGGGCAGCTCGACGAGCTTCCAGCGGCTCCCGTCCTCGGACCAGTTGTCCTTGAACGTCGTCCAGAACAGCTCGGTGTGCTCGCCGTCGGGGCCGTCGTCCTTGAGCTCGACGCGGATGTCGGCGCCCGCCGTCGGAGACGCCGGGCGCGAGTCCTGCGACGCGTACCACCAGAACCGCAGGCCGCCGTAGCCGCTCCAGTCCTGCGGGGTCGCGAGGTTGTGGCTGAAGCCGCCCCACGCGCCGGACGGCACCTGGTACGTCCCCGAGAGGACGTGGTTGTCCGACGCCGCCTGGCCCAGCCGGTCGTCGAGCGTCACCTCGAGCGTCGGCTTGGTCGCCTCGCTCTGCCCCCACGCGAAGACCCCGACGGGGTTCGCGTCGGTGGACAGCGGGACGTCGCCCTCGAAGTCCATGATCGTCGCGGCGCGCTCGACGAGGGACACGTCGTCGAAGAGCCACGTGCCCGCGCCGAGGTCGCTCAGCGTCACGGCGTAGCCCCACGCGGCGGCGGGGTCGAAGCGGGTCGCGCTGGCGGGGTCGCCCTTGACGCGGAGGTCGGCGAACGCCACCTCGACCTCGCGCCACCCGACGGAGTCGTCGACGACCGAGGTCTCGAAGAGCGTGGACGCGCCCGCGCTCCCGCCGCCCGACTTGATCTCGTAGCGCAGGTCCGCGCCGCTGCCCGTGCCGAGGAACCAGAACGAGAACCCGCTCGCGGCGGACCAGTCCTGGACCGTCGCGAAGTCGTGCGAGAAGCCGCCCCACTCCCCGGCGTCGATCGCGGTGACCGCCGCGCTCAGCGCGTGGCTGCCGGGCGCGGCGTCGGGCCGGGTCGACCCGACGCGCGCGAGGGCGGGGGTCGCGTCCGCGTCGGCACCCCACGCGAACACGGGCAGCGCCTCCGCCTCGAAGTCGTCGAGCGGGATGCGCGCGCCGTCGTTCGGGAGGTCGCCGTGGGCCCGCACCGTCACGGCGTGCTCGGCGCGCGCACCGAGCCGCGTGCCGTCGGGTGCGGCGGCGATCTGCAGGGTGAACGTGCGGTCGCCCGCGAGCGGCCCCTGGTCGGTCGTGGTCGTCTCGACCGTCGTGGTCGTCTCGCCCGCGGGGATCACGACGTCGGCGTCGACGGCCGCGTAGTCCTCGCCCGCCGTCGCGGTCCCGTCGACGGACGTGACGTGGACGGTCGTGTCCACGTCGCGCGGCTGGCCGAGGCGGACCGGGACGCTCACGGTCTCTCCGCCGTCGACCGCGGTGCCGCTGCGCGCGAAGCCGACCGTCGGCGTGGGTGCCGTACCCCACACCTCGAGCGAGAAGAGCGAGTATCCGTACCAGTGCAGCGTCGGCGCCTCCCACGTCGCGGCGGCGCGGCCGGTGAGGTCGAGGCGCACGTAGCGGCCGTCGGTGCCGTCGGGGAGCTGGAGGACCTCGGTGCCGCCGGGGCCGTCCGTCTCCGTGTGGACCGTCTCCCACGTGCCTCCCGCGTCCGGGTCGGTGTCCGCGACCCGGACGGTGTAGTCCGTCGCGTACGCCGCCTCCCAGACGAGGCGCAGCGAGTCGAGGTCGGACACCTCGCCGAGGTCGAGCTGGTACCACTGCGGCCACTCGACGTCCTCGTCGGGGCCGTTCCCGCTGGCCCAGCGGGTGCCCGGGTCGCCGTCGGTCGCGAGGCCCGGCGGGAAGCTCCCGTCCCGGTCGTCCTGGGACGCGCTCGCCGTGACGACGGCGTCGCGTGCGAGGTCGCCGAGGCCGGGGTCCTCCGGTGCGGCCGTGGCCGACCCCGCGAGCGCCACCCCGGCGGGCAGCGCCGCCGTCAGGGTGAGCGCCCCCGCGGCGGCCGCGGCGGCCGCGCGCCGCCGCAGCGAGCCCCGTTGCAGCGAGCCCCGTTGCAGCGAGCGACGCCGGGCTCCCGGCGACGGGTGGAGACCCGAGGGAGCGCTCCCACGGTCGTGGTCGAAGGTGATCCGCAAGGGTCGCATGTGCACTCCGTCGTGGTTACTGACCCATCAGTGACAGCGGCGACGCTACTCCGCGCAGCCGTCGCGCACTACCCCGTGCGCCGAACACGGGATCGGCGACCGGTCCGCAGCGGATCCGGTCGCCGACCCCGTGCTCGGGTGTCGCCGTCGGCGTGCTCAGCCGAGCGTGGTCGGCAGCTGCGCGTCCCCCTCTCCCGGGGCCGCGTCGAGCACGTGCTCCGCGAGGAACGCGAGCACCACCTGGTACCAGACCTTCGCGTGCTGCGGCTGCAGGACCCAGTGGTTCTCGTCCGGGTAGAACAGGAACCGGTGCACGGTGTCGCCGTCGGGGCCGGCAGGCAGGCCGGACGAGGCGAGCAGCTCGTACCAGAGCCGCAGACCCTCGCCGATCGGCACGCGGTAGTCCTTGTCGCCGTGGATCACGAGCATCGGCGTGACGATGTCGCCCACGAACCGGTGCGGGCTGTTCTCGAGCGCCATCTCGGGCGTCATCTCGCGGGCCCAGTAGTAGGCGTGGTCCGTCGTCGGGCCGAACTGGTCGAGCGCCCACAGGCTCGCGTGCGTGACGATCGCCCGGAAGCGGTCCGTGTGACCCGCGACCCAGTTCGCCATGTACCCGCCGAACGAGCCGCCCATCGCGGCCGTGCGCGTCGCGTCGACCTCGGGGCGCGCCTCGACCGCGTCGGTGATCGCGAGCAGGTCCGTGTACGGGGCCCTGCCCCACGCGCCCCAGCCGCGCTGGATGAAGTCCTGCCCGTACCCGGTCGACAGCGCCGGGTCCGGGAGCAGCACCGCGTACCCGCGCGCGACCATCAGCCACGGGTTCCAGCGCCAGCTCCACGCGTTCCACGACCCGAGCGGTCCGCCGTGGATCCACAGCAGCAGCGGCGCAGGGTTCTCGGCCGACGCACCGTGCGGCAGCGCGAGCCACCCGCGCACGCGCACGTCGTCGGACGCGGCCGTCTCGACGTCGACGAGCGTGCCCGGCAGGTCCGGCGTCGAGACCGGGCCGCGCAGGGGTGTCGCGGGCACGGGCGCGCGCTCGCCCGGCTCGCCCCCGTCGACGAACGCGCCGAGGTCGATCCGCACCGGGTGCGACGGCTCGAGGTAGCTCGTGCGCAGCGCGTACGCCGTGCGGCCGTCGGGCGTGACCTGCACGTCGGTGAACACGGCGTCGTCGCTGGTCACCCGCTCGGCGGTGCCGTTCTCGCCCCGCCCGTCGGGCGCGAAGGCGACGAGGAAGACCGGGCCCCGACCGTCGTCGTCGGCCGTGACGAGCAGACCCGAGCCGTCGGGGAGCCAGCGCAGCGACGTGGGCCAGCGGTCCCAGTGCGGCACGAGGGTGCGGTGCGTCACGTGGTTCTCGGCGCGCGTCGTCGCGGAGTCGTCGTGCCCCGCGAGCGCGTCCGCCGGAGCGTCCGAGGCGTGCAGCGGCACGACGGCGAGGCTCTCCTCCGGCGCCTGGTGCGGCGTCGAGACCGTCTCCCGCACGAAGGCGACCCACGCACCGTCGGGCGAGATGCGCGGCGAGTGCGCCTCCGCGCTCGTCTCGTCGACGAGCGTGCGGCGCTCCCCCGTCGCGGTGTCGATCGCGACGAGCGTGCTGCGGACGGACGGCCCCGGCCCGGCGACCTGCCACGTCGTGACGAGCGTCGTGCCGTCGGCGGAGAGGTCGGCCGAGTGGTCGTGCAGGGCCCGCCCGGGCGCCACGGACCGGTTCCCGACGGCGCGGCTCACGTCGCGCAGGTCGAGGGACCGGGGGTCGTGGGCCGGTGCGGTGGCGTCCGCGCTCTCGTCCGCCGCGTGCGCCACGGCCGGGAGCGGGCTCGCAGGCTCGTCGACGAGGGTCGTGAGGTCGCCGACGAAGCGGTGCGCCTCGTCGGGGCCCCGGTCGTGGTCCCACTGCCGCACCGGGTAGGCGGTGTGGAGGATCGCCGCGACCTTGGCGTCCTTGCGCGCGGACCGGAGCTCGGCGTCGTGCGCGAGGTCGCGCGCGCTCGGCAGGACGGACGCGGCGACGGACACGACCGGCGCCTCCCTGGCGGCGAGCGGTCCGCTCACCCCGGCCGGTGCCGTCGCGATCACGCGCGCCTCGCCGCCCGTCGCCGGCAGGAGCCACAGCGCTGCCTTCGGGTCGTCGTCGGACCCGGCGTCGGGGTCGGGCCGCGCCGAGGTGAACAGGACGTCGCCCGCACCGGTGAACGTCGCGCTCGACTCGCCCTTCGCGCTGCGTGTGAGCCGGCGCGCGGGCGCCTCGCCCGTGGGGTCCACCTCCCACAGCGCCGTGCGGTACGCGGTGCGCTGCGGGTCGAGGGTCTGGACGGTCGTGACGAGCCGCGTCCCGTCGGGTGAGAGCGCGAGCCCGCCGACCCGAGGGATCGCGAGGTACCGGTCGAGGTCGTGGAACGGGCTCCCTCCGGAGTCGGGTCCGGGGCCGGGGGAACCGGAGGAGGAGCCGGAGCCGGAGGAGGATGCGGTGTCGGACGGGGCGGAGGTGCCGGACGTGGCGGCGTCGTTACTCACCCGTACGTCCTATCACGCTCCGCACCCGCCGAACACGGGGTTGGAGACCGGATCCGGCCCACTCCGGTCGGTCATCCCGTGGTCGGAAGTGCGCGACCGCGTGCTCGCCGGCTCACCAGCCCGTCCAGGTGCCCCCGGGACGACCGTGGAGCCCACGGCGTGCCAGGAAGGCCCGCACGGTGGAGCCGACACCACCCGGTACGTCACGACCCGTGAACCGGAGGAGCTCGATCCGGCCGGAGGCGACGAGCCTGTTCTGCCGGGTCCGGTCCGCGTACACGGCGACCGGGTCCGAGTGCACGTCCGCACCGTCCATCTCCGCCATCAGCCACCGTCCGCCGCCGAGGTGCCAGGCCAGGTCTCCGCGCGCCAGGACGCGACCGTCCGCGTCGTGCACCGGCAGCTGCAGCGTGTCCGGCGGCACGCCGACGTCAACGCAGTCGAGCCGTCCGAACGACTCGAGCGGCGACTCGGCGCGACCGTCGGCCATCGCCCACAGCGAGTGCGTGGCCGCGACACCACGACGCCCGCGCGCGAGGTCGTGGGCCCGGGCGAGCCCGGCGTGGTCGATCAGCCGCAGATGCAGCGCGGAGTCCATGACCGCCAGCGCGTGCGCGCGAGGCAGCTCGGGGACCGCCTGCGCGAGCGCACGGTCGATCGTCACGACAGATCGGCCCCTGACCCGGTCGACCGTCATCCCGTCGTCGAACTGCCTCAGACGGATGCCGTCCCGGGTGGAGCGGTCGCTCGCCCGCGGCAGCGCGACCTCCGGCACCACCCGCACGGGAAGACCCTGCACACCGTGGAGCACGAGCGCCGTCGTGCCGACGGCGATGGCGTCGGGGCCGAACGCGAGAAGCCCCGCCCACGCGGACCGCAGCCGTCGTTGGTCCCAGCCCCGACGTGCGTCGTCGTGCGGCGCGAGGTCGTAGACGCCCCGGGTGACGCGCGCCCAGGCACGCGTCTCGACGCGACGTCGAGCCGTGCGCGACGTGACGCCGGCGGCCAGGAGCTGGTCGATCGACACGAGTCCGGCCTGCGCCGCGACCGTCCGGTGCAGCTCGGGAGGAAGATCCATGCCGGGCAGACAACTCGACATGCCACCGCGAGCGGCGGCGCGCAAGCGTCAGCTGTGGACGACCGTGATCGACGGGCGCCCTGTGGACGGCCAGGTCCCGCGTGCGAGCACGCGACGGGCGTCCGGCGAACACGGGCAAGCGACCGAGATCGTCGGCCTTCGGTCGCTGATCCCGTGCTCGGCGGGAGGTCAGCGGTCGTCGCGCTCGGCCATCTTCGCGAGCATGGCGTTGTACTCGTGGAGCTCGGCATCGCCGTCGCGGTCGGCCTGGCGGTCCTGGCGCTTGGCCTCGCGCTCGTCGGAGCGCGTCCACATGATCGCCACCACGATCGCGAGGGCGAGCGTCGGGAGCTCGCCGATGCCCCACGCGACGCCGCCGCCGCGCTGCTGGTCGACGATCGCGCTCGGGCCCCACTCGCGGCCCAGCAGCCCGAACCACTCGGGCACGAGGAGCACCTCACCCGTGGTCAGCGCGACGCCGAAGAACGCGTGGAACGCCATGGTCGCGAACAGCAGGAGCAGGCGCTGCGGGTACGGGGGTCGGTGCGGGCCGGGGTCGATGCCGACGAGCGCGTTCGCGAACAGGTACCCGGCGAGCGTGAAGTGCGCCAGCATCAGGAGGTGCCCGATGTAGGTGGTCAGGGCGTACTCGAACGCGGGCGTGTAGTAGAAGACGATCATCGAGCCGGCGAAGTTCACGGCCGCGACGAGCGGGTTGGCGAAGAACTGCCCCACACGCGACGACACGACGGCGAGCACCCACTCGCGCGGTCCGCGCGACCCGTCCTTGCGCGGCGGCACGGCGCGCACGAGCAGCGTCACCGGCGCGGCGAGCACGAGGAAGATCGGCACGACCATCGCCAGGACCATGTGCTGCACCATGTGCGCGCTGAACAGCACGTGCCCGTACGTCGCGGGCCCGCCCGACGTCACCCAGAAGAGCACGAGGATGCCGAGGCACCACGAGACCGTGCGCCCCACGGGCCAGCGGTCCCCGCGCTTCGCGAGCCGACGCACCCAGCCCAGGTACACGACGAGCGCCGCGACGCACGCGAACGCGGGCAGCAGGTCCCAGCGCCACTCGGTGAACCAGCGCGCGAGCGTCGGCTCCGGGGGCAGCGCGTGCCCGGTGACCTGGAACGCCGCCGAGGCGTCGAGGACCTCCTCCTGGGGCACCGGGGGCGCCGTCGACCCGAGCGCGACCGCGACCCCGGACACCGCACCCATGATCGCGAGCTCCACCGCGACCATGCGCCAGAACAGCCATCGCGTCCCCTCGGCGGCCGGGCCCGCCCCGGGGCGACCGGGCCCGGGTCGGCCGGACGCGGATGCCGCCGAGCCGGACGCCGCCGGGCCGGACGCCGCCGGGCCGGACGCCGCCGGGCCGGACAGGCGGCGCACGACGAGCTCGCGGTGCGCGAACCCCACGACGCCGAGCACGAGGATCAGCCCGACCTTGGTGAGCAGGAGGATGCCGTAGTCCGTCGTCAGCCCGGCGAGCGTGTCGATGCGGATGGTCGCGTTCGCGACGCCGGAGACCGCGACGGCCGCGTAGCACCACAGGGCGATCGCGGAGTACCGCGCGACGGACGACGCGAACTCCTCGCGCCCGAGCCCGCCGCGCACCCGGACGACGGCGAGCGTCCCCAGCCCGCCGATCCACAGGGCGGCGCCGCCGAGGTGGAGGAACATCGACGACACGGCGAGCTCGTGCGACACGGCCCCGGCGGAGTGGCCGGTGTTCGCCTGGATCGCGACGGCGACGAGGGCCACCAGGGCCGTCCACAGGGCGCCCGTCGCGCCGCGCACGGCGAGCGCGAGGACGGACGTGAGCGCGGCGACGACGACGACGGCGAGGTACGTGCGCCCGAGGCTCACCTGGGAGACGAAGAGGCCGAGCTGGTCGCCGAACGTCGGGTCGGAGACCGCCGTCCCGGAGATCGACGAGTACCGCAGCACGACCTGCAGGACCGCGAGCACCGCCCACGTCGCCGACGCCGCGCCGGCGACGGCCAGCGCCCGGCGCACGGACGCGCCCGCGGGCAGCACGACGGCGGCCAGGACGAGCGAGCCCAGCGTGAGCGCGACCGAGAGCTCGGTGAGCACGGTGACCACGGGGGTCCCGTAGCGCACGACCGCACCCGGGTCGCTGAAGCCGGGCAGCGCGGCGAACGCGCCCGAGAAGCCGCCTGCGGCGAGCACCGCGACGATCGCCACGACGACTGCGAACGGCCCGGCGCCGACGAGCCACCACGGGTTCGCGGGGCGGGGGTCCGACGGCGCACGGCGCACGGCGGTCGTAGACGAGGTCACCCGTCCAGGGTATCGACCGCGGGGCACGCCCCCGGCCGCGCACGTGAGGCGGGGGTCACACCGCCGGGCTCCCCGCGGGTGGGTACCTCTCCCCACCCTGAGCTGTGGACGACGGCCGGTCCGGACGGGACCCCGCTGGCATACTGGGCCGGGTTCGCCGGGGGCTCGCGACGCACCGTCCACCTCCCCGGCCGCGCACGGGACCACACCCGCACGACCCGGAGGACGTTCGATGGCCGCAGGGCACGGCAGCATCTCGACGCAGGACCTCGACCGCGCGAGCCACCTGCTCAAGCGCGTCGGGCAGGTCTTCGACCAGCGCGTCGTGGGCCAGGAGGCGCTGCGCACCGCCCTGGTGAGCTCGCTCCTCGCGGGTGGGCACATCCTCCTCGAGTCGGTCCCGGGCCTCGCCAAGACGACCGCCGCGCAGACCCTCGCGGCCGCGATCGACGGCTCGTTCCACCGCATCCAGTGCACCCCGGACCTCATGCCGAACGACATCGTCGGCACGCAGATCTACAACTACGCGACGGGCGAGTTCGCGACGCAGCTCGGCCCGGTGCACGCGAACGTCGTGCTGCTGGACGAGATCAACCGTTCGTCGGCGAAGACGCAGTCCGCGATGCTCGAGGCGATGCAGGAGAAGCAGACGTCGATCGGCGGCGAGAACTTCCCGCTGCCGGACCCGTTCATGGTGCTCGCGACGCAGAACCCCATCGAGGAGGAGGGCACGTACGTGCTCCCCGAGGCCCAGATGGACCGCTTCCTCATGAAGGAGGTGCTGACGTACCCGACGCCGCCGCAGGAGCTCGAGATCCTGCAGCGCATCGCGACCGGGCAGATGGCGCAGCCCATCACCGCGCAGCCGATCTCGCTGGACGACGTCCGGTTCCTGCGCGGGCTGGTCGACGACGTGTACGTGGACGACTCGATCAAGCGCTACGTCGTGGACCTCATCAACACGACGCGACTCTCCGGCCCGCGCCCGATCCCCGGGTTCGACCGGCACGTGCGCGTCGGCGCGTCCCCGCGCGGCGGCATCGCGCTGATGCGCGTGGGCCAGGCGCTCGCCGTGCTCGCGGGCCGCGCGTTCGTCATCCCGGACGACATCAAGGCGGTGCGCTACTCCGTGCTGCGCCACCGGCTCGTGCGCACGTTCGACGCGCTCGCGAACAACGTCCCGCCGGAGCAGCTCGTCGACGCGGTGTTCGACGCCGTCCCCACGCCCTGAGCGTCCGCCGCACCGTCCCGCGTCCCGCGCCGACTCACCGACCCACCGACCCACCGACCGAGAGAGCACCACGTGCCCGACGTCTCCCGACTCGCCCAGGTCCGGGCCCGGCTCGACCTGCCGGTCGCGCGCCGCGCGTCGGGCCTGCTCGAAGGGCGGCACCGGTCGGTGTTCAAGGGGCACGGCCAGGACTTCGACGACCTGCACCTGTACGCGCCGGGCGAGGACGTCGGCGACATCGACTGGAAGTCGTCGGCGCGCGCGGGCATCCCGATCGTCCGCCGGTTCGTGCGCGAGTCGAACCTCAACCTCGTGCTCGTCGTCGACACCGGTCGCGCGATGGGCGCGACCGCGCCGAGCGGGGAGAGCAAGGCGGAGGTCGCGAGCTTCTGCTGCGCGCTCGTGGCCTACCTCGCCCGCGACCGCGGCGACCGCGTGGCGCTCGTCGCCGGTGACGCGGAGCGCCTGGTGCAGCTCCCGCCCCGCGCCAGCACCCAGGACCTCGAGGTGCTGCTGCGCACCGTCGAGGACCTGTGGCGCCCCGACGCGCCCGCGAGCGACCTCACGCGTCCGCTGGACCGCGCGCAGTCGGCGTTCCGGCGCCGCTCGCTCGTGGTGCTCGTGACGGACGAGGCGCGCCCCGCCGTCGAGCACGAGCAGCTCCTGCGCTCGCTCCGGGTGCGCCACGAGCTCATGGTCGTGCGGGTCGCAGACCTCTCCCCGGTCGGCGTCGGCGTCGGGGCGGGAGGCCGCACGGGCACCGCCCGCGAGATCGCGGACGTCGACGGGACGTTGCGGCTCCCGCCCTTCCTGCGCGGGCGCGCGGCGCTCGCACGGTCCGCCGCCGAGGTCGCCGCGGCGCGGCGCGAGCAGGTCGCGGAACGTCTGCACCGGCTGCAGGTGGAGGGCGTGGTCGTCGAGGGGTCGGACGACGTCGTGCAGCGGTTCGTCGAGCTCCTGGGGAGGCAGAAGCGTGCCCGTCGATGAGCTCGTCGACCCCGTCGGCTACTCGGGGTGGTGGACCGTTCTGGGGGTCGCGGCGATCCTCGCGGCGGTGGCCGTCGTGTTCCTCGTGATCTGGCTGACGCGCGCCCGGGCCGAGGAGAAGGCCGCGCCGCCCCCCGCGCCCCGCCTGCCGACCGGCCCGTACGACCCCTACGCCGAGCTGCGCGCCGAGTACGAGAGGCGGCTCGACGCGGTCGCCGAGCGGTTCCGCGCGGGCGAGCTCGACGAGCGCACGCTGCACCTCGCCCTGTCCGCGGAGATGCGCGGGTTCGCGACCGGCCGGCTCGGCCAGGACGCGTCGTCCATGACGCTCTCGGAGATCCAGCAGCTCGGCGAGGCCGGGCGCCTGACCCAGCTCATCGCCCGCTACTACCGGCCGTCGTTCGCCGACCACGACAACGACCCCGCGGCTCGCGCGACGGACGGCGAGGACTCGATCGACCGCGCCCGGTCGGTGGTGCGCGCATGGTGAGCCGGCTGACGGTCGCGGCCGGCCTCGTGCCGGGACCGCAGGGCGGGTCGATCCACTGGCCGTGGGTGTGGGTCGTGCTCGTGGCGGGCGTGCTCGCCACGGGGGCGGTCGCGTGGTGGCTCGCGCGACGGCGGCGGGAGCGTGCCGCGGGGCGCGACGTGCTGTGGGTCGCGAACACGGACTACCTCGAGCGCGTCCCCGCGTTCGCGGCCTGGGTGCGCCGCTACCGCGTGCTGCAGGGCCTGACGGCGGCCGGGCTCCTCGTCGCCGTCGTGGGCGCGGGGGCCGTCGCCGCCCGCCCGGTCGAGACGGACGTCGTCGTGGACCGGCTCGGGACGCGCGACATCGTGCTCTGCCTCGACGTCTCCGGCTCGATGATCGAGTACGACGGCGCGGTGCTCACGGTGTTCCAGGAGCTGGTGGACAGCTTCGAGGGCGAGCGCATCGCGCTGTCGATCTTCAACTCGTCGTCGCGCACGGTCTTCCCGCTCACCGACGACTACGCGCTCGTGCAGGAGGAGCTCCAGGCCGGGATCGACGCCCTCGACAAGGACCCGTCGACGTTCGACTACACGGGCGGCACCGACGACGCGGAGATCCTCGAGTACGCGCAGTTCTCCGCCGGCACGACGGCGAACCTCGCGGGTGCGAGCCTCATCGGCGACGGGCTCGCGAGCTGCGCGCTGCAGTTCGACGCCGAGGACACCGAGCGCTCGCGCTCGATCATCCTCGCGACCGACAACTACGTGTCGGGCGAGCCGATCTACACGTTGCAGCAGGCGGTGGACCTCGTCACGTCCCGCGACATCACGCTCCACGGCATCTTCGGCGGCTCGAAGCGCTACGAGGGCACGCCCGAGGAGACGGAGTACCGCGAGAGCGTCGAGGGAGCCGGGGGCCTGTACTTCCTCGCGGACGACCCGGGCGCCGTGCAGGGCATGGTGGACGACGTCGTCGCGCAGCAGGCGGTCGAGCTCGACGCCTCTCCCGAGGTGATCGTCACGGACCGGCCCGCAGGCTGGTTCCTCGTCACGGTGCTGGGTGTCGCGCTGCTGGTCGTCGTCGCGTGGCGGGTACGGGAGTGAGGCGACCATGAACCTGAGCGGACTGGTGCTGCAACCCCTCGTCCCCGTGTGGGTGCTCGTCCTCCTCGTCGTGCCGCTGCTCGGCCTGACGGTGTGGCAGGCGGTCGTGGCGGGACGGCCCGGGCCCGACGGCGCACCCCGTCCGGGTGCGCCTCGTGCGGCGTGGGTGCGGCGCGCGGGGGCCGTCGTCCTGCTCGGGATCATCGGGCTCGCGCCGTCGGTCGCCTCGACGGACCGCGACACGTCGGTCGCGAACGTCGACCTCTTCTTCGTCGTCGACCGCACGGGCTCCATGGCGGCGGAGGACTACGGCCCCGAGGGCGGGCAGGAGCGGCTCGACGGCGTCCGGCACGACATCACGAGCCTCACGGAGGCGATCCCGGGCGCGCGGTACTCGATCATCTCGTTCGACTCCCAGGCCTCGCGCCAGCTCCCGCTGACGACGGACGCGCGCGCCATCACGTCGTGGGCGGACACGTTCCACCGGGAGATCACGCGCTACTCGCAGGGCTCGCTCACCGACCGACCGCTCGACGAGCTGCGCGCCGCGCTCCAGGGCTCCGCCGAGCAGCACCCCGCGAACGTCCGCCTCGTCTTCTTCCTCAGCGACGGGGAGCAGACGGCGGAGGGCGAGCCGCGGTCGTTCGCCGAGCTCGCGCCGCTGATCGACGGCGGCGCGGTGCTCGGTTACGGCACCACCGAGGGCGGGCGCATGAAGGACTACGACCCGGACGTGGCCCCCGAGGACGCGGAGTACATCATCGACTGGTCCCAGCAGAGCGAGGACGGCGAGCCGGTCGAGGCGGTGTCCGTGCTCGACGAGGAGACGCTGAACACCCTCGCCGACGAGCTCGGCGTCCCGTACGTGCACCGCACCGAGCCGACGGAGACCGCCTCGCTGGTCGCGGGGGTCGACCCGCAGCAGGTCGCGGCCGACGGACGCCGCGACGTCACGGCGTACCGCCCCGTCGTGTGGCCCTTCGCGATCGTGCTCGTCGCGCTCCTGGGCCTCGAGGCGTGGTTCTGGGCGCGCTCGGCGAGCCGGTCGCTCGTCCGCCCCGGCGCACCCCGCGGCAGGGGCGGCCCGCCGGACCGCGGTGACGGTCCGGCGTCGCGCACCGAGGACCCGGCGGAGGTGCGCCGATGAGCTGGGCCCCGCCCCCGACCCCGTCGCCCGGTGCGCGCCCTCCCCGCCCGAGCGGTGCCGCCGCCCTGCGCGCCGCGCGGCTGCGCCGGCGCACCTGGTGGCTCGTCGGCATGATCCCGGTCGTCGTCCTGCTGCTGGTCCTCGGGTTCAAGCTGGCGTTCCTCGCCCCGATCGCCTCGCAGGGCATGGACCGGTACGACGCCGGTGACGCCCGGGGCGCGGCGGAGACCTACGGGATCCAGCGGACGCTCAACATCGTCGAGCCCTGGAAGGCGCACTACAACCACGGGACGGCCCTCGCGAGCTCCGAGGACGAGTGGGCGGCGTACGACGCGATCCGGTCGCTCGACACCGCGTACGACCTCGCGGAGAACGAGACGCCCGAGGAACGCTGCATGATCCAGACCAACCTCTCGCTGTCCTACGAGATCATGGGTGACCACGACATGGCGTACGCGGGCGAGAAGGCCGCCGAGCTCGCGCTCGTCGAGGAGGCGATCGCGGCGCGCGACGCCGGCCTCCCGTACGACGAGGAGATCCTCGACCCCTACGGCGACGGGAGCGAGGAACCCGATCCCGACGAGCTGCGCCAGGACGTGCAGGACTGGGCCGAGTACGCGGAGCAGGAGTACGCGACGGCCGAGCAGATCCGCGGCTGGCCGGACTGCGCGGAGTCGGAGCAGACCCCCGAGCAGGAGGAGCAGAACGAGGCCGCGCAGGAGCGCCTGCAGGACAAGCAGCAGCAGGCGCAGGACGCGCAGCCCGAGCAGGAGCAGGGCGAGGGTTCCGACGGCGACGAGCAGTCCGAGGCGTCGGGCGGCGAGGGTTCCGAGGGCGACGACCAGCAGAGCCAGGCGGAGCGCGAGGAGCAGCAACGCCAGCAGGAGCTCCAGGAGCAGGGCTCGGAGGCGCGGGACGAGCAGGAACGGCTCGAGCAGGAGTACCGCGACCTCTACGGCGACGAGCCCGGCAGCGGCACCGACCCGGGCGACGGCAGCGGGGGCGGCACCAAGAACTGGTGACCGCGTGCTCTTCCGCGCCGGGACCTCCGGCCGGCCCTCGGCACGGCTCAGTCCTCGATCCCACCGACGAGCAGCGTCCGCGGCCCTGGACCCTCGTCCGCGAGGGCGTCGTGCGGGTTGGCCAGGACGCACTTGCGCAGCGACAGGCACCCGCAGCCGATGCAGTCGGTGAGGTGGTCCCGCAGGCGCGTGAGCTGCTCGATGCGCGCGTCGAGGTCGGCGTGCCAGGCCTGGGAGAGCCGGTGCCAGTCCTTGGCCGTGGGCGTGCGGTCGCCGGGCAGCGTCGCGAGCGCGTCGCGGATGCGCGCGAGCGGGATGCCGACGCGCTGCGAGGCGCGGACGAACGCGACGCGGCGCAACGTCTCGCGTGCGAAGCGGCGCTGGTTCCCGGAGGTGCGGCGGCTGGAGATGAGCCCTTCGCGCTCGTAGAAGTGCAGCGCGGACACGGTGACCCCGCTGCGGGCGGCCAGCTGACCGACGGTGAGCTCGTCGCTCGGGGACAGGACGACGTCGGGCACGTGGCTCCTCACCGCGCCGGCCGGCGATCATGCCGGGAGCGCGGCGCTTGACCTCAACAATTGTTGAGGTTCGACACTAGCAGGGCGGGCCGCCCCGAGCCCGCACCACCCGCCGCCGTACCCGAGGAGCACCCGTGGACGCCATCCGCCTGCACGCGTTCGGACCACCCGAGAACCTCGTCCTCGACCAGGTCCCCGACCCCGTCCCCGGCCCCGGCCAGGTGCGGGTCGCCGTGCGCGCGCACGGCGTCCACCTGCTCGACACGACCCTGCGCCGTGGCGAGGCGTCGGGCGGGCCGCTCCCGCTGCCCGAGCTCCCGACGATCCCCGGCCGCGAGGTCGCGGGCGTCGTGGACGTCGTGGGGCCAGGGGTCGACGCCGCGTGGCGCGGTCGGCGCGTGGCCGCCCACCTCGGCGCGACGCCGGACGGCGGCGGGTACGCACGCCTCGCCGTCGTGCCGGTCGCCGCGCTGCACCGCATCCCCGACCACGTCACCGCGCCCGTGGCGATCGCGATGATCGGGACGGGGCGCACTGCCGTCGGGATCCTCGACCTCGCGGAGCTCGTCGAGACCGACACCGTGGTCGTCACCGCCGCGGCGGGCGGGCTCGGCACGCTCCTCGTCCAGAGCGCGCTCGCCGCCGGGGCGCGCGTCGTCGCGCTCGCGGGCGGGTCGGAGAAGGTCGCGCTGGTCCGGTCGCTCGCCGCGACCCCGGAGCGTGCCGCGCGACTCACCGCGATCGACTACGGAGCAGAGGGCTGGCTCGAGGAGGCACGGGCCGCCGTCGGGCGGCACGCCCCCGCCGGAGCGACCGTGCTGCTCGACGGCGTCGGTGGGGACGCCGGCACCGGCGCCGCCGCGCTCGTGGCGCGGGAAGGGCGGCTCGTGCTGTTCGGCTGGTCGTCCGGAGCGGTGAACCGGGCGGGTGACGTCGACCACGAGCCGCACCATTCCGGGGCGGTCATCCCGGCGCGCGACGTACGGTGGGCGGTGGGACCCCGGGCCCGACCCTGGGGAGACCTGTTCGACCTGCAGGAGCGCGCGCTCGCGCTCGCGGCGGACGGGACGTGGCACGTCGTCACGCACCAGGTACCCCTCGCGGAGGCTGCGCGCGCGCACCGCGAGCTCGAAGCGCGCGCCACCACCGGAAAGGTCGTCCTCGTATGACGCAGTCGTCGGACTCCACGCGGACCGTCGTCCCCGACGCGGACGCTCGACCGTCCGCGCCCGGTGCGGGCGGCAGCACCGGTGCGGGCGGTGGGACCGGTGCGGGCGCGCCGGTGCACCTGGCGCCGGCGACCCAGCGGACGGTGCTGTTCGGGATGGTGGCGTTCGTGTTCCTCGGTGCGTTCGAGGCGCTCGCCGTCGCGACCGCGATGCCGACGGTCGCCGTCGAGCTCGACGGGCTCACGCTGTACACGCTCGCGTTCGCGGCGTCGCTCGCGTCGAGCGTCGTCGGCATGGTGGCCTCGGGGCGGTGGAGCGACCGCGCCGGCCCGACGACGCCGCTGTGGACCGGCATCGGACTGTTCCTCGCCGGGCTGCTCGTCGCAGGTCTGGCGCAGGACATGCTCGTCCTCGTCGCGGGTCGCGTGCTCCAGGGCGTCGGGACCGGCCTGTACATCGTCGCGCTGTACGTGCTGGTCGCGCGGGTGTTCCCCACCGACCGCCGCCCGAAGGTCTTCGCCGCGTTCGCCGCCGCGTGGGTCGTCCCGTCCATCGTCGGCCCGGCCATCGCCGGGCTCGTCGTCGAGCACGTCGGCTGGCGCTGGGTGTTCCTCGCCGTCCCGGTGCTGGCGGTGCCCGCGCTCGTCCTCATGCGCCCGGGCATGCGCGCGGCCCGCGGCTCCGCCCCCGACGGCGCACCGTCCCCCGCGCCCGACGGCGGACCCTCACCCGACGGGGCCGCCTTCCCCGGCGACACGGTCGGCGGGACCGCCGTCGTCGCGTCGCGGCTCGACCAGAGCGCCGCCGAGCCGGCGCTCGACCGGACCGCGCGCCAGGCGTCGCTGACCTGGGCCGTCGTCGCCGCGCTCGGCATCGGGGCGCTCAACTACGCGGGACAGCTCCGGGGTCTCGGGCTCGTCGCGCTGCTCGTGGTCGCGCTCGCCGCCGTCGCGTCGGCCGTTCCGCGGCTGCTGCCGCCCGGCACGACGCGCGCCGCCCGCGGGCTCCCGAGCGTCATCGCGGTCCGCGGGCTCGTCGCCGCCGCGTTCACGGGCGCCGAGGTGCTCCTGCCGCTCCTGCTCTCGCACGAGCGAGGGCTCTCGCCGTCGCTCGCGGGAGCCGTGCTGACGTTCGGCGCGGTCGGCTGGTCGACCGGCTCGTGGCTGCGCGGCCGTGCGACCTGGGGTCTCCAGCACGCCGGGTACGTCCGGCTCGGCGGGACGCTCGTCGCGCTCGGGATCGGCGGCGCGACGCTGCTCGCGTGGACGGCGGTACCCCCCGTCGTCGGCATGGTCGCGTGGACCCTCGCAGGCCTGGGCATGGGCATGACTCACCCGACCCTGTCCGTGCTCACGCTCGAGCTGTCGCCCGTGGCCGAGCAGGGGGCGAACTCGTCGGCCCTCCAGGTGTCCGACGCCGTCGCCGCCGCCACCGCGCTCGCCGTCACCGGCTCGCTCCTGTGGGCCCTGCACCCGACGCTCGGGCTCGCGTCGTACGTCGTCTGCTTCGGCGTCACCGTCCTTCTGGCGGCCGGCGTCGCCCTGCTGGCCCCGCGCACCCGCCCGATCCTGACGCCCTCGACACCCTGACGCGGGCAGACCAGGGTTCTACTCCACGCGACCAGGGTCCTGCTTCGCGCGACCGGGGTTCTCCCCCTGCGGGGTCGGGAGGGCGGCAGCGGTGTCGGCGTAGCGGTCGAGCACGATCGCGGTGAGGCGGGCGTCCGGGGCGAGCGGCGCCGTGACGACGTCGGCCCCCGCCTCGAGCACGCGGTCGTAGAAGAACCCCGGCGCGAGCAGGTACGCGGCGACGACGACGCGCCCTCCGGGGGCGAGGTCGGCGCGGGCCGCGGCGACGGCGTCGGGCACGGACGGGCGAGCCATCGCCCCGTAGCCGACGGAGACCGACCCGGGACGACGCTCGCGGAGCCCCGCGGCGAGCTCCTCGACGTCGCGCGCGGCGCCCGGACGGCTCGACCCCGCGGCAGCGACCACGACGGCGTCGTCGGAGCGCACGCCCGCCTCGGCGAGCCGGTCGGCGAGCAGGTCGACGAGCCGCGGGTCCGGGCCCAGGGCGGGCGCCGCGGCGGCACGTCCGGCACCGGGACCGCGGTCCACGACCGACTCCGCGACGTCGACACCCACGTGAAAGCCGCCGGACAGCAGGAGCGGCACGACGACGGCGTCCCGCGGCGCGGGCGCGGCGTCCCGCGGCACCGGCTCCCCCGGCACCGCCGCATCGCCCGGCACCGGCTCCCCCGGCACCGCCGCACCGCCCGACGACGTCCGCTCCGGTGCGACGACCGACGTCACGACGTCGGCGACCTCGGGCAGCTGCACGTCGACGAACGCCTCGCGCACGTCGAGGTCCGGGCGGGCGGCGCGGACGTCGTCGAGCAGGGCGCGGATCACCTCGCGGCCGGTGAGGTCGCTCGTGCCGTGCGAGCAGCCGATGAGGACCGGGCTCCCGGCCGGACGGTGCGGCCGCTCGGGCGCAGGGCCGGACGGGAAGGCCAGGATCTCCGTGCTCATGCAAGCTCCAATCGGTATCCGCGCTTGACGACGGTCTTCACGAGGTCGCGACGGCCGGTGGCCTCGCGCAGCCGCGCGACCGCGACCTCGGCGGCGTGCGGGTCACGCGAGTCGCCGGGCAGGACGTCGAGCACGTCGTCGCGCGTCACGACCTCGCCCCGGCGGGCCGCGAGGAGGCGCAGCACCTCGAGGCTGCTCGGGGACAGCGGCAGCACCTCGCCGTCGAGCACGGCGACGCGCGACCGGATCTGCAGGACCCCGGCGACGGTCGTGAGCGCGACGGTCTCGGCCTGCTCGTAGTGCGCGACGAGCGTGCGCACGAGTGCGCCGAGGCGACCCCGCTCCGGCTGCAGGGGCGTGATGCCACGGTGCTCGAGCGGCTTCGCGGTGATCGGCCCGACGGCGGCCGCGACCATCGACCCGTCCCGGAACCGCGAGACGACCAGCCGCCCGACGCCGTGCTCCTCGGCCGCGCTCAGCCACGCCTCCGCCCCGGGGGCGGACGTGAACACGACCGCGTCGATCTCCCCGCCGGCCGCGGCCTCGACGGATGCCCGCAGTACCTCCGGGTCCGGCGGCGGGCCCCACCGGTAGACGACGAGGCTCGCGACGTCGGCGCCCGCCTCGGCGAACACGACGTCGAGGCCGTCGGCGCCGGCGCCGTGGTGCTGGATCGCGATGCGCAGCCCGGCGACGCCCTCGCCGAGCAGCACGTCGGCGATCTCGGCGGACGTCTCGGACTCCGCGACCCAGTCGGCGGTCAGACCGGCGGCCTGGATGGCGCCGCGCGCCTTGGGCCCGCGCGCGACGATCCGCGCGTCGGCCAGGACCTCGAGCAGTCGGTCGGCGAGACCGTGCACGTCGGCGGCCTCGACCCACGAGCGGAAGCCGATCCCCGTGGTGACGACCACCGCGTCCGGCGGCCGCTCGATGAGGCCGCGCGTCCCGGCGAGCAGCTGCTCGTCGTCGGCGTGCGGGATCATGCTCAGGGCGGGCGCGTGGCGGACCTCCGCGCCGCGACGCTGCAGCGCCGCAGCGAGCTCGCTCTTGCGCCGGTCGGCGGTGACGAGGACCGTGCAGCCGGCCATGACCTGCCCGAGCGCGGGTCGGTCGGTCTGCGCCTCGCTCACGCGACCGTCGCCGGGTCGAGCCGTCCCTCCGCGGCGACGTCCCCCACCACGATGATCGCCGGGGCCCGGACCCCGACCCGAGCGGCTCGGTCCACGATCTCGCCGAGCGACGCGCGCGTGACGCGCTCGCGCGGCGTGGAGCCGCTCTCGACGATCGCGACGGGCAGCGCGGGGTCGGCCCCGGCGTCGAGCGCCTGGGCCGTGATGCGGGAGAGCTGCGAGACACCCATGAGGACCACCAGCGTAGCCGTGCGGTCGCGCACTCCGGCGAGCGCGGCGTCGTCGAGTCCTTCGTGCCCGCTGATGACGTGGAACGCGGCGACGGTCCCGCGGTGCGTGAGCGGGATGCCCGCGAGCGCCGGGACGCTCAGCGCGCTGGACACCCCCGGCACGACGTCGACCGGCACGCCGGCCTCGCGGCAGGCGATCACCTCCTCGCCGCCTCGCCCGTAGACGAACGGGTCGCCGCCCTTGAGCCGCACGACGTCCCGTCCTCGTTGCGCCTGCTCGACGAGGATCGCGTTGATCTCGTGCTGCGGCACGGGGTGGTGCCCCGGCGTCTTGCCGACGTCGATCACCTCGACGCCGGGCGCGAGCTCGTCGAGCACGTCCACGGGACCGAGCCGGTCGGCGACGACGACGTCCGCCTCCGCGAGCGCGCGGCGCCCCCGGACGGTCAGCAGGTCGACCGCGCCGGGGCCGCCCCCCACGAGGGTCACGCGACCGAGCCCGCCGACCTCCGGGCGGCGACGGCGCTGGTCCGCGCCGCCCGAGCGCAGGTGCTCGGCGATCGCGTCGCGCACGGCGCGGGCGCGGCGCGGGTCGGCGCCACCGGCCGTCGTGGGTCCGTGCTGTCCGACGACGGTCCTCGCCGCGGCAGCCCGGCCCGCCTCTCCGTGGCTCGCGGGGACGTCGGTCACGACGCCGACGAGGACGTCGCCGCTGTGCGTGGTGGCGGGCGTGCGGGCGGTGCCCTCGTGCGCGGCCCCTGCATTGACGCACCACGTGCGACGCGCGGCGGCCCACGCGGCGACGTCGCGGTTGACGCCGGAGTCGTCCGTGGCGGCGAGCACGAGCCAGGCGTCCTCGACGTCGGACTCGCGGACCTCGCGCGGCGCCCAGGTGACGTACCCGCTCAGCGGTGCGCCGCCGTCGGGCAGCGGGGCCGAGAGCAGCGGCGCGTGCAGCGACGCGGCGACGAGGTCGCGCAGATCCTCGCACGCCTGGGGCGCGACGACGCGGACGTGCGCGCCGTCGTCGGCCATGGCCCGCGCGCGGCGCGCCGCGACCGGGCCGCCCCCGGCGACGAGGACCGTGCGCCCGGCGAGGTCGAGGCCCAGGAGCGTGGTCACGGCGCACCGACCGCGGGCCCGGTCGCGGACGGCGCGGTCAGGGAGGTGGGCCGCGTCCCCACGTGCACGACGCCGTCGCGCACCTCGGCCGGCCAGGTCGCCAGGTCGGGGGCCAGGCCCTGCACGGGCACGTACCCCGCGGCCTCGAGGCACCGGCCGGTGGCGAGGTCGAAGACCTGCTTGTACATGGGTCCGGCGACGGTCGGCACTCCCCCGCGGGTCCCGACGATCCCGCGCGACATGACGTTCGCGCCGGAGTACGGGTCGCGCTGCTGCACGACGCGCACCGTGTCGTCGGGGAGCCGGAACAGCGCCACCTGGGTCCCGCCGACGAGCGCGGCGGCGCCGCGCTCGACGAGCAGGTCGCGCAGGAGGCACACCCGTTCCCACCCGGCGGACGCCTGCTCGGCCGCGGGGACCTGCTCTGCTGACGCGACGCTCATCGACGGACCTCCAGGATCGTGCCGGCGATCACGACGGGGCCGGCGGGGACGGTGGCGAGACCCGCGGCGCGGGCCTCCTCCAGGGCGGCGCGCTCGTCCGCCGTCGCGGGCCGGATCTGGCCGCGCTCGGTGACGTACGCGAGGTCGGGGTCGGGCTCGGTGGGCGCGTTGACGAACGAGCCGAAGCGGCGCAGCTTCTCGGGGTCCTCCAGGACCGCGCGCCACTCGTCCTCGTAGTCGCCGACGTGGCGGGACATCGCGGCGTCGAGGTCGGCGCCGATCCCGAGCGAGTCCTCGATGATGACCTCACGGATCGCGTCGAGCCCGCCCTCGTAGTCCTCGACCCAGGCCGCCGTGCGCTGCAGACGATCAGCGGTGCGGATGTAGTACATGAGGAAGCGGTCGATCGTGCGGATCAGCGCCTCGTCGTCGAGGTCCTCCGCGAGGAGCTGCGCGTGGCGCGGCGTGAACCCGCCGTTGCCGCCGACGTACACGTTCCAGCCTTTGTCCGTCGCGATGACGCCGACGTCCTTGCCGCGCGCCTCCGCGCACTCGCGCGCGCAGCCGGAGACGCCGAGCTTGATCTTGTGCGGCGAGCGCAGGCCGCGGTAGCGCAGCTCGAGCTCGACGGCCATGCCCACCGAGTCCTGGACGCCGTAGCGGCACCACGTCGACCCGACGCACGACTTCACGGTCCGCAGCGACTTGCCGTACGCGTGCCCGGACTCGAACCCGTGCTCGACGAGCCGGCGCCAGATCTGCGGGAGCTGCTCGATGCGCGCCCCGAACATGTCGATGCGCTGGCCGCCCGTGATCTTCGTGTAGAGCCCGAAGTCCTTGGCGACCTGACCGATGACGAGCAGGCCGTCGGGCGTGATCTCGCCGCCGGGGATGCGTGGGACGACGGAGTACGTGCCGTCCTTCTGCATGTTCGCCATGACGTGGTCGTTGGTGTCCTGGAGCGTCGCCTGCTCGCCGGAGAGGATGTGGCCGTTGCCGAGCGACGCGAGGATCGACGCGACGGTGGGCTTGCAGATGTCGCAGCCGCGACCGGCGTCGCGGACGAGCACGGCCCCCTCGGTGGCTGCGCTCTCGTCCACCGGCGCAGCATCATCACGCCCGAACCGCCCGATGATCTCGCTGAACGTGTGCAGTTCCGCGACGCGCACGGCGTCGAAGAGCTGCGCACGCGAGAGGTCGAAGTGCTCGCACAGCGCGCTCGACACCTCGACGCCCGCCCGGGCGAGCTCGGCCGTCGTGATCTTCTTGACGAGCGGGAGGCAGGATCCGCACGACGTCCCGGCCCGGGTGCACGCCTTGACGCCCGCGAGGTCGGTGCACCCGTGCGCGGTGACCGCCCCGCGGACCGTGCCCGCGCTGACGTTGTTGCACGAGCAGACCGTGGCGTCGTCGGGCAGCTCGAGCGCGGGCGCCCCGCCCGCCCCCGTGCCCTCCGGCAGCAGGAACAGTCCCGGGTCGCCCGGGAGCCGGGCGCCGAGCATCGGGCGCAGCGACGCGTACGGCGACGCGTCGCCGACGAAGACGCCGCCGAGCAGCGTGCGCGCGTCGTCGGAGAGCACGAGCTTCTTGTAGACGCCCGCGACCGGGTCCGCCCAGACGACCTCCATCGCGCCCTCGGTGCGGCCGAACGCGTCGCCGAAGCTCGCGACGTCGACCCCCTGGAGCTTCAGCTTCGTCGCGGTGTCCGCGCCCGGGAACGTCGCCTCGCCCCCGAGGAGGCGGTCCGAGACGACCTCCGCCATCGCGTAGCCCGGCGCGACGAGCCCGAGGCAACGGCCCTCGATGCACGCGACCTCGCCGACCGCCCACACGTGCGGGTCCTCGGTGCGGCACGCGAGGTCGACGACCACGCCCCCGCGCTCGCCCACCGGCAGACCCGCGGCCCGTGCGAGCTCGTCGCGCGGCCGCACGCCCGTCGCCATGACGACGACGTCGACGTCGAGCCGACCGCCGTCGGCGAAGTCGAGCCGGCCCACGTGCCCGGTCTTGCGCGAGACCTTCATCTCCCGGGTCCCGGTGTCGCAGCGCACCGCGATGCCCATGCCGTGGATGAGGCGCTTGAGCGCCTCGCCGCCGCCCAGGTCGATCTGCGCGTCCATGAGGTGCGTGCCGAACTGGACGACCGTCGCCTGCGCACCGAGCGCCCTGAGCGCGCCCGCAGCCTCCAGACCCAGCAGGCCGCCGCCGATCACGGCGCCGCGCACGGGTCGTTCCCAGCCACCCTCGGTCGTCGCGTGGCGACGCTTCTCCTCGACCCAGCCGCGCAGCGCCGCGACGTCGTCGATCGTGCGGTAGACGAACACGCCCGGCAGCTCGTTCCCGGGGATCGGCGGTCGGGCGGCGTTCGAGCCGGTCGCGAGGACGAGCTCGTCGTACGCGTGGACGCGCCCGAGGCGGTCCGTCACCGTCCTCGCCTCGCGGTCGATCGACGTCACGGCGCAGTCGCGGTGCAGCGCGACCAGCGGGTCGTCCCACAGGGCCGGGTCGCCGAGCGTGAGCTCCTCGGCGTCGCGGGCCGAGAAGTAGCTCGTGAGGGCGACGCGGTCGTAGGGCTTGCGCGGCTCCTCGGCGAAGAGGGAGATGCGCCACGTGCCGTCGGCGTCCCGGGCGCGCAGCGCCTCGACGAGCCGCTGCGCGACCATGCCGCCACCGACGACGACGAGGTGCCGGGACGTGCCCGCGACGGTGTCCGCGGGGGCGGGATCGGTCTGAGGTCCGGTCACGTCGAGCTCCTGGGGCGTCGGGTCGGGTCGGTCGCCGTCCGGGTCCGTCGGGGGCGAGGAGACCTCGGGTGGGTGTCGACGACGCTACGGACGGGCGGTTTCGCGACCGTGCCCCGTCCGTTGCCCGCCCGTAACGGTCTCCTCACACCCGGGGCGCCCGGCCGTGTGAGAAGCCGCGACGTGTCAGGCGACCTCCACGCGCTGCTCCGGGTCCGCCTTCGCGAGCCAGTCGACGAGACCGCACACGACCACCCGGCAGCCACCGCACCCGGTCGTGGCGCGCGTCGCGCGCGCGACCTCGTCGACGTCGCGCGCGCCGTCGTGCCAGCACGAGACGATGTCCCCCTTGGTCACGCCGTTGCACGTGCACACGGTCGTGCGGTCGGGCATGTGCGTCGGGGACGCCGCGGGTGCGGGCGCCTGCGCGACGGGTCGCAGCAGCAGGTGGGCGGGGTCCGCCGGCACGGGAACGCGCCGCGTGTAGGTGGCGGTGAGATCGGCGCCGACCTCGGGCGCGCCGACGCACGTCGCGCCGACGAGGAGCCCGTCCGCGACGACCACCTCGACGTGGCGTCCGGACGCCGGGTCGCTCAGCGTGACGGACCGGTGCGTCGGGTCGGGGGAACGGCGCACGCCGCAGACCCCCATCGTCACGATCTCGAGCCCCGCGGCCTTGACCCGCACGACGTCGGTCCCTGCCGTCGCGCGGGCGCCGGACCCGGGGTCACCGGTCACCCGAGCGCGCTGGTGACCCGCGACCCCGGGCTCGGCGGGCGGAGCCGGACGCGGCTCCGCGAGCGGGCGGCCGACGACGTTCCTCGCGAGGCGCAGGGCCATGCTCGGCCGGTCGGGGTCCGTCAGGCGCACGTGCGGCCGGCCCGACGCCGCGGGGCCACCGGGCGCCGTCGAGCCACCGGGCGTCGCGGGGCGACCGGGAGCGGCTGGGCCGGCGGGAGCGGTCGGGCGGGCGGCCGTCGCCCGACGCTCCGCGAGCGCCTCGGCGAGGCGGCGGGACTGGTCCCACCCCTGGGCGATCAGCCCGGTGCCGCCCTCGGGCGGCTGGGCGCAGTCGCCGATCGCGAAGACGCGCGGGTCGTCGGGGCTGGCGAGGTCGTCGCCGACGACGATCCCCCGGTCCACGGCGAGGCCCGCCGCGCGCGCCAGCCCCGCCTCGGGGACGGTCCCGCACGCCAGCACGACGAGATCCACCTCGACGTCCACGAGCCGCGTGGCGCCGTCGTCCGTGTCGGCCGTGCCGGGCGCGTCGGGCACGCGGAGCGTCACGCCCCGCACGTGGCCGCCGTCCACGAGGACGCGCTCGGTGCGGGCGCGGGTCCAGGTCCGTACGCCGAGGCCGGCGAGGCTGCGCGCGACGACCCCGCCGGCCGTGCGGTCGAGCTGGCGGTCCATGACGCTCGCGCCGCCGTGCACGAGGCTCACGGCGACGCCGCGGCGCGCGAGCCCGCACGCCGCCTCGAGCCCGAGGACGCCGGCCCCGACGACGAGCGCGTGCCGGGCGTTGACGGAGGCCGCGACGATCTCGCGCGCGTCGTCGAGGGTGCGCAGCGCGTGGACGCCGCCGGGCAGGCCTCCGGGCACGTCCGTGAGACCCGGCACGTCCGGGACGCGCGCGGCGGCGCCCGTGGCGAGCACGACGACGTCGTACGGGTGCGCGCCCTCGCCCGTGACGACGCGGCGGGCCCGCCGGTCGATCGCGATGGCCTCCGTGCCGCGGTGGACGGCGACGCGGGAGTCGTCGGCGCCGGGGAGGGCGATGGCCGCGACGTCGACCTTGCCGGCCACGACCTCGCTGAGCAGGACGCGGTTGTACGGCTCGTACTCCTCGGCCCCCAGCACCGTGACGTCCACGCGCCCCGTACCCGGGCCGCAGCGCGCCACGAGGTCGCTCGCGAACCGCGAGCCCACCATGCCGTTGCCGATCACCACGACGCGCGTCACGCATCCGCTCCCTTCGACGTGTCGTGCGTGGCGCGCCGCACGTCCACGGCACACACCTTGAACTCGGGCATCCCGGAGACCGGGTCGGTCGCGTCGGTGGTGACGCGGTTGACGCTCCCGACCCCGCTCCAGTGGAACGGCACGAAGACGGTGTCGGGCCGGATGCGGTCGGTCCAGCGCGCGGCCGCCTCGATGACGCCGCGCGCCGTCGTGAGCCGCACCGGGTCGCCGTCGGTGATCCCGAGCCGGAAGCCGAGGATCGGGTGCAGCTCGACGAAGGGCCCGGGGACGAGCCGGTCGAGCTCCGGGACCCGGCGTGTCTGCGCTCCCGACTGGTAGTGCTGCAGGACGCGTCCGGTGACGAGGTAGACCGGGGCGTCCGCGCGCACGTCGTCGCTCGGGCCGACGTGGTCGACCGCGATCATGCGGGCGCGCCCGTCCGGCGTCGCGAACCGGTCGAGGAACATCCGCGGCGTGCCGGGGTGGTCGGGGCCCGGGACGGGCCAGTGCAGGCCCGGGCCGCCGTCCGCCTCGTCGGCGTCGAGGCGCGCGTGGCTGAGCCCGGAGTAGTCCGCGACGCCTCCCGCCGAGGCGCGCGCGAGCTCGTCGAACACGACGGCGGGATCGGTCGGGAACGGCACGGGCGAACCCAGCCGGCGCGCCAGCTCCGCGAGTATCCACAGCTCGGAGCGCACGTCGCCGGGCGCGTCGACCGCTCGGCGGCGCCGGATGACGCGGCCCTCGAGCGATGTCATGGTGCCTTCCTCCTCGGCCCACTGCGTCACGGGCAGCACGACGTCGGCGAGCAGCGCGGTCTCCGACGGCACGAGGTCGCACACCACGAGCAGGTCGAGCGCGCGCAGGTTGGCTGCGACGCGGCCCGCGTCCGGCGCGCTCACCACGACGTTCGACCCGTGCACGAGGAGCGCCCGCGGGCGTCCGTCCTCGGCGTACGTCGTGGCGGCGGACCGCGCGCCGAGCGAGCGCAGCAGCGCGACGGCGGGCATCCCCGGGCCCGGGATCGTCGCCGCGTCCACGCCCCACACCGCCGCGACGTGCGCGCGCGCCGCCTGGTCGTCGATCTTCCGGTAGCCGGGGAGCTGGTCGGCCTTCTGCCCGTGCTCGCGCCCGCCCTGCCCGTTGCCCTGGCCCGTGATCGCGCCGTACCCCGACCCGACGCGGCCCGGCAGGCCCAGCGCGAGGGCGAGGTCGACCGCCGCGGTGACGGTCGCGGTGCCCTGGGTCGACTGCTCGACGCCACGCCCGGTGAGCACGTACGCGCCCGCGCCGCCGTGGGCGGGCGACGCCGCGGCGAGCAGCCGGGCGACGTACCGGAGCCGGTCCGCCGGCACCCCGCAGACCGTCTCGGCCCGTTCGGGCCACCACGCCATGACGGACCGGCGCACGTCCTCGAAGCCCGCCGTGCGCGCCTGGACGTACGCCGCGTCCGCGAGCCCTTCCGTGACCACGACGTGGAGCAGCGCGAGCAGCACCACGAGGTCCGTGCCGGGCACAGGCTGCAGGTGGACGCCCTGGTCGCCGACCGGGCCCGCCCCGGGAGGCACCGCGGGACGCCCGGGCGGGCGCACGTCGGCGGGCGCGCCGGACGGCACGACGGCGTCCGCGGGCTCCCCCGTGAGCGCCGCCGTCGCGCTGCGGCGCGGGTCCACGACGACGAGGCCGCCGCGCGAGCGGACGCCCGCGAGGTGCTGCACGGACGGCGGCATCGTCTCGGCGAGGTTGGAGCCGAGCAGGAGCACGGCGTCGGCCCCGCCGAGGTCCGCGAGCGGGAAGGGAAGTCCCCGGTCGGCACCGAACGCGCGGTTGGCCCCGGCCGCCGCCGACGCCATGCAGAAGCGCCCGTTGTAGTCGATGTTGGCCGTGCGCAGGACCGTCCGCGCGAACTTGCCGAGCGCGTAGGCCTTCTCGTTCGTCAGACCGCCCCCACCGAACACCGCGACCGCGTCGCGACCGTGCTCGGCCTGGATGCGGGCGACCCCCGAGGCGACCACGTCGAGCGCCGCGTCCCACGAGGCGGGGTGCAGCGCGCCGTCGCGCCCGCGCAGCAGCGGCGTGGTGATCCGGTCGGTCGCGCGCAGCACCGTGGCGCTCGTCCAGCCCTTCTGGCACAGGCCGCCCTTGTTGGTGGGGAAGTCGCGCGGCGAGACCTCGACGGGAACCGGCGCCGCGGCGTCCAGCGGCGCGAGGGACATGCCGCACTGGAGCGCGCAGTAGGGGCAGTGGGTACGGGCGGGTGTCGCGCTGAGGGCCTCGGAGGTCCCCGGCGCGGCAGTCGTGGTGGCGGTCGCCATGCTGTGTCCTCGGCCGTCCGGTCAGATCCGGGCGGCGGCGAGCGCGGAGCCCTTGCGCAGGTACACGGCCCACGCGACGACCGCCATGACGAGGTACACGCCGATGAACGTCCACAGCGCGGGCACGAGCGACCCGGCGATGCTCGTGGAGGCGGCGAACCCGCGCGGGATGAGGAACCCACCGAAGGCCCCGATGGCACCCGCGATGCCGATGCAGCCGGCGGCTGCCTTGCGGGCCGCCGCGCGGGCCTCGTCGAGCGCGGTGGGGTCGACCGCCGTCGTGCCGTCGAGCGTGCCGCCCGGGGCGGTGCTCGCCTGGAAGACGGCCGGGATCATGCGGTAGGTGGATCCGTTGCCGATACCGGTCGCGACGAACAAGACGAGGAACGACCCGAAGAACAGGCCGAAGCTGTGCGACTGGAGCGCCTGGATCGCACCGGACGCGCCCAGTGCCATGACCCCGTACGAGGCGATCGTGACCCGCGTGCCGCCGACGCGGTCGGCGATCACGCCGCCGAGCGGACGCGTGACCGAGCCGACGAGGGCACCGAGGAACGCGATCGAGAGCGTCATCTCGGGGAACTGGCCCTTGAGCAGCATGGGGAACGCCCCGGCGTACCCGATGAAGGACCCGAACGTGCCGATGTAGAGGAACGAGATGATCCACGTGTGCTTGTTGCGCGTCGCCGCGGCGAACGAGCGCGGGTCGGCCTTCGCCGTCGAGAGGTTGTCCATGAAGCGCCACGCGAGGAACGCAGCGAGCACGATGAACGGGATCATCATGAGGCCCGCGCGCTCGAGCGCGATGCCCGCCCCCGCGACGATGACGAGCGGCACCGCGAGCTGGACCGCGGCCGTGCCGAGGTTGCCGCCCGCGGCGTTGAGGCCGAGCGCCTTGCCCTTCTCCTTCTCCGGGTAGAAGAACGAGATGTTCGCCATGGACGACGCGAAGTTGCCGCCGCCGAAGCCCGCCAGCGCCGCCGCGCCGAGCATGAGCCCGAACGGCGTCTCCGGGCTCTGCACGACGACGGCGAGCGCCGTCGTGGGAAGCAGGAGCAGCAGCGCGGAGACCACGGTCCAGTTGCGACCGCCGAAGATCGGCACCGCGAACGTGTACGGGATGCGCAGCGTCGCACCGACGAGGCTCGGCACCGCGATGAGCCAGAACTGCTGGTCCACCGTCAGCGCGAACCCGGCGGCCGGGAGCTGCGGCACGACGATCGACCACAGCGCCCACACGGCGAACCCGAGGAGCTCCGCGAACACCGAGATCCACAGGTTGCGGGACGCGACCCTGCGGCCGCCGTCGCGCCAGAACGTCGGGTCCTCCGGGTCCCAGCGGTCGATCCACCGCCCGGACCGGTGGTGCGGGCCGGCCGTCGTCGAGGTGGTCGTCGAGGCCGGCGCGGGCGCGGCGACGGTCGCGGCGCCGGTGGAAGGCTCTGCGGACTGCTCACCCTCGTGGGTGGTGGGGCGCGTGGGCGCGGACATGGCGGCTCCTTCAGCAGGTCCCGGTCAGTACCGAGGACGCTAGGAACGCCGTGTTTCCCCCGCCAGCGCCCGTCGTTAAGCGCGTGTGAGGTCTTCCGCACAG
>Ga0233363_1000020_pt1 | contig 82095 bp, 74 predicted proteins | sample ElkDunMinimDraft_18_FD_191534 | JGI IMG/M metagenome (GOLD analysis project Ga0233363, IMG submission 191534) | Fecal eukaryotic communites from dung pellets of Tule Elk in California, USA - Elk Dung C16 | ecosystem: Host-associated > Mammals > Digestive system > Large intestine > Fecal | place... | reverse complement strand
CAAGCGCCGGCGCGATGATTCGCCCCCCCATGAAGAACAGCAGGACAGCCAACAGCAGCAGTGACTCATGCTGCAGCACACGGACAATGCCCTGCCCGAGGCCGAGGAGCGTCACCGCGCTGAGCAGCGCGAGCCCGCCGACCACCGGCGCGACAGACTGGTTGCGCCACTTTTTCGCCGCGCCGACAAAGCGCGGCAGCACTTTCCAGGCGAACCCGGCGGCGAACAGCAGCGTAGCGCCCAATGTCAGCAGGGAATCAGGCCAGAACAACGCGCCGAGCCGTGCCGCCAGCCAGCAGACCAATAGTGCAAGCGTCAGGCGAAAGGGTTGCGGGCCAAGCAGGTAGCCGGCGATCACCGCCAGGGCAAATCCGAAGAGCATTTCATGCGCATGCCCGGCGGGGCTGCTCAGCCCCGGCAGGGCAGGAATCAGGCCGAGCAGGCCGAGGACCGAGACCGGCAACAGCAGTGCCGCATGCAGAGCGGCCGCTGGAAAGAACCAGGCGGCGGCGAAAGGTACTCGGGGTTTGCGCGGCTGCATCGCATCTCCGGAATCAGGCGCCCACGCCGGTCGGCCCCCCGATGGGTTTTCAACGACCGGCGCGTGCCTCGCGCCGCGCCGCAGCCAGTATGTGATTGGCTGCAATAACGGCGGGGTGTTTGTCAGTGCTGACCAAGCGTTCCCGCGGCGGCACGGCGATCTGGTGGCTCAGCTGGCGCGGCACATCATTCATAGACAGGCCCGGATGGGCGGCTGATCAACCTGCGGCGAAATCCTTCAGTGCGTCGCCGGCAAGGCGATAGCCGATCCACTCATTCTGGGGTTTGGCACCAATGGAATCGTAAAACTCGATAGCCGGCTGATTCCAGTCCAGCACTGACCACTCGAAGCGACCGCAGCCGCGCGCCACCGCCAGCTTGGCCAAGTGGCGCAGCAGCGCCTTGCCCGCGCCTATGCCACGCTGCTTCGGGGTCACGTACAGGTCTTCCAGATACAGGCCGTGCTTGCCCAGCCATGTCGAGTAGTTGAAGAAGTACACCGCATAGCCGATGGGCTCGCCGTCCAGTTCGCAGACCAATCCGTGGGCGGTACTGCCTTCGGCGAACAGGCTGTTCTCGATGCCGGCGACATCGGTTTTGACCTCGTGTTCGGCCTTTTCGTAGATGGCCAGGTCGGTGATGAAGCGCAGGATCAGGGGCGCATCTTCACGTACCGCCCGGCGAATGGTGAGTGACATTTCAGTCTCCTGGAAACGGGAATGGGTTTGGCGCCCCGTGGCGTCGGCCGGCAGGCTCGCCAGGAACCGCTCCACAGCCTGGCGTGAATCCAGTCGCAGGTATTGTCGATGGGCCGGAGCATTGCGCCTTTCTTCGCCATGGCGATGGCGGTATTTGGCGTGGCGCGTCCAGCTCCAGGCCGGAATGGAGCGCTCGGGCTTGAGGCTGAACAGGTTGGCATAGCGTTCACGGTTGCCGTTCCACAGCACATGACGCGTCACGGTCGGTCGCGCCTCATCCAGCCAGATCGCCATATCCCAGTGCTCCAGCACCAAAGGACGGGCCGCGGAATAGTTGCCTTCCACGACCCAGCCATTACCGCGTATTGCCTAGGCGACCTGAGCCTAAATGGCTCGGTGGGCAGCGTTGCCAGTCGGGCTGGTGATACAGCGCATCCAGCTCGACATGACGGTAACCGAGCTGCTGCGCCAACTGGCGCGACAGCGTGGTCTTGCCGGCACCCGAACAGCCGACTACCGAGAGGCGTCGGCCGGGTGTGATCACCGCGAGGCGAGCAGGCTCTTGCCGCGCGCCACGGCAGCGCGAACCTGATTCGGCGCGGTGCCGCCGATGTGGTCGCGGGCGTTGACGGAGCCTTCCAGGGTCAGCACGGCGAAGACGTCATCGTCGATCTGATCGCTGAACTTACGCAGCTCGGTCAGGCTCATTTCGGCCAGGTCCTTGCCGCTGTCCACGCCATATTTCACTGCATGGCCGACGATCTCGTGGCAATCGCGGAACGGCAGCCCCTTGCGCACCAGGTAGTCGGCCAGATCCGTGGCGGTGGAGAAGCCGCGCAGCGCCGCTTCGCGCATGATTTCGCGCTTGGGCTTGATCGCCGGAACCATGTCGGCGAAGGCGCGCAGGCTGTCGCGCAGGGTGTCGGCGGCGTCGAACAGCGGTTCCTTGTCTTCCTGGTTGTCCTTGTTGTAGGCCAGCGGCTGGCCTTTCATCAGTACCAACAGGCCGGCGAGGGCGCCGAACACGCGGCCGGTCTTGCCGCGGACCAGTTCGGGCACGTCCGGATTCTTCTTCTGCGGCATGATCGAGGAGCCGGTGCAGAAGCGGTCGGGCAGGTCGATGAACTGGAACTGCGCGCTGGTCCAGAGCACCAGCTCTTCGGAGAAACGCGACAGGTGCATCATCGCTACCGAGGCTGCGGCGCAGAATTCGATAGCGAAATCGCGATCAGATACGCCGTCCAGCGAGTTGCCGGAGATGGCCTCGAAGCCCAGCAGCTCGCAAGTGATCTCGCGCTGGATCGGGTAGGTGGTGCCGGCCAGTGCGGCCGAGCCCAGCGGCATGCGGTTGGTGCGCTTGCGGCAGTCCACGAGGCGCTCGTAGTCACGGCTGAGCATTTCGAACCAGGCCATCAGGTGGTGGCCGAAGGTCACCGGTTGTGCGGTTTGTAAATGAGTGAAGCCGGGCATGATGGTGTCGGCTTCGGCTTCGGCCAGACCCAGCAGGCCCTGCTGCAGACGGGTGATTTCGCCGAGTATCAAATCGATCTCATCGCGCAGCCACAGGCGGATGTCGGTTGCCACCTGGTCGTTGCGCGAACGGCCGGTGTGAAGTTTCTTGCCGGTCACGCCGATGCGGTCGGTCAGGCGTGCCTCGATATTCATGTGCACATCTTCCAGGTCGACGCGCCAGTCGAATGTGCCGGCCTCGATTTCGGCCTGGATTTCTTTCAGGTTGGCGATGATCTCGTCGCGCTCGGCATCGCTCAGCACGCCGGCCTTGGCCAGCATGGTGGCGTGGGCGATGGAGCCCATGATGTCGTGACGATAGAGGCGCTTGTCGAACTCGACGGAGGCGGTGAATCGGGCGACGAAGGCGTCGACGGGCTCGCTGAAGCGGCCGCCCCAGGACTGGTTGGTCTTGTCGGTGCTCATGAATGCGCTCGCTGAAATCGGGTGGGCGATTGAAAGACCGAATAATAACAGGGTTCCGCCTCGTCTCGCCGTTGGCGCGGCCATACGGCGACGAGGCAGCGGGTGGGCACGGCAGTGAGCTCAGGCCTTGAATTGACCCAGACTGGCTTCGAGCCGTTTTGCCAGGTGGCCCAGCTCGCGCCCGCTGACCACTGTGGCAGTCACAGCCTCGGTTGCGCGTTCGGCCTCGGTCAGGATCACCTGCACGCGCTCGCGTACCTGCGTTGCGCTGCTGGATTGCTGCTCCGCACCCTGCGTCGCCTGTTGAGCTGCGGTATGTACTTGCGATACGGCGAGCTGAAGCGCTCGCTGCAGTTCACTGCTGGCGGTGAGCGAAGCCAGCCCGCTGTCGGCCTGCTCGGCAGTGCGGCTGATCGCCGCCACGGCGTCGCGGGCGCCTCGCTGCAGGCCGTCGATGTGCGCCCGGATATCGCCAGTGGATTGTTGCGTCTTGCTGGCGAGCGCGCGCACCTCGTCGGCAACCACGGCGAAACCGCGGCCGCTTTCGCCAGCGCGCGCGGCCTCGATCGCCGCGTTCAGGGCCAGCAGATTGGTCTGCTCGGCAATGCTCTGGATGACTGTCAGCACCACTTCGATCTGCTCGCTCTGCTTGGCCAGCTTCTCGATCACTCCGGTACTGCTGCGCACACCTTCGCCGAGTGTTTCGATCGCTTTGCCGACCTGGTTGGAGATCGCCTCGTTGTCGAGCGCGGTCTTGCGAATTGCCTCGATCTGTTCCAGTGCGAGCTGCATCGCCAGGCTTTCGCTCTGGGCGCGGCGCGTCATTTCCGCTAGGGCCTGCAGGCTACCGGCGACTTCGTCGCGCTGACGTTCGGCCGCTGCCGCCGCCGAATTGCTGCGGATACCCAGTGCGTCAATCTCCTTGCCGGTCTGCGTGGCGATGGAGCGAGCCTCCTGGACGATGGGCTGGAGCCTGGCCAGAAACAGGTTGACCGCGTCGGCCATGTCGCCCACTTCGTCGGCGCTATGAATCTCTACACGCTGAGTAAGATCGCCATGCCCTGCGCAAAGGCCGCGCAGCGCCGTTACCAGAAGACCCAGGCGCCGCAGAACCTGACGGCCCAGTACCAGGGTGAGGGCAACCAGCAGCAGTACGCCGGCAATCGCCAGGCACAGGCTGATCTGCCATAACAGCGTCGTCGCCGAGCGCTTCACCGCAGCCTGGCTGTTGGCGTCGATGGCCTCTGCCACCTCGGCAGCAGCGCTCAGGCGTGCCGCTAGCACCTTGGCGCTATCGCTCGCGGTATTGGCCAGGCCTGTTTCGGCCAGCTTGGCAGTGCTGGCGATGAGCTTTTGGAAACGGCTGTCGAAAGCGGCGAGCTCAGTGTCGATGGCTGAGGTGGACAGGCCGAGGATGACCTGACCGATCTCTGCGCCCTTGGGATTGATCGGCGTTTTCGCGAGGTAAATAGCCGGGTCGTTTCCGGCTGCGGACAGGACTTTGTCAAAAGCCGTTCGCCCGCTCCCTTTTTCCAGCAAAGAGATAATTCTCGGGTCCTTGCGATTTAGATGGCGTGTGAGCTGATTGCCCGCGGCGTCGAAGTAGACGACGAATACCACCGCGGGATTTTGGTGGGCCATCCTGACGAACTCGGTCAGGGCTGGGATATCGCTGTCCCATATCGCCGCGGGTGCGACGCCGGCCAACAGCGTGGCGAGATCGTCACCCGATTGCCTGAGATGGCGCCCGAGTACCGTCTGCAGTTGCAGTTGCTCGTCTGTAAGCCGTTGAGTAAGCCCGTTCGCAAGGTCGCTCTGCATGCGCTCGGACAGATCGGACAGGCCTCTGCGCACCTCCACGTCAGCTGCCTGGAGCTCGCCCATCAGGCGCGAGGCATCGGCGCTCAGGCTGTGCTGGATTTCCTGTTCGAGGGCCCCAATGGTGCTCCGTGTCAGTGCGAGCGCAACCACCACCTGCACTACTACCGCGCCACATAAGGTAAAAAATACTGGGCGCAGCAAGCGGCTACGCAAGGAGGAAAGCAGCACGGCGCAACTTCTGCCACAACGGGCGGCCAATGTTTGCAAAAAGCAGTGCAATCCTTACGCCACTATCGGCCTGCGCGCATTTATCGTGCTGACGAACAGCTACTGGGCGTGTCGCAAGGCGAAGTTGCGAAGGCGCATCACAACGGCTGCGCGATGCGCCGATAGACTATGGCGTCCAGCGGCGTCCCGTTGCTTCTTTCCGATTCGCTCATTTGCTTTGCGCCCCCGCGCGGAACCCAAACCATGCAAATAGCCACAAAGCCCAAGACACGACCACGCTCCGCTGTTCTGGTCGACGAGTTTTTCGTGCCCGAGTTGTGCGAGCCGGAAGCCTTGCTGGGCCTGGTTCTGCTCGCTGAGCTGCTGGTGCTGGTGCTGGTGCTGGCCGAACCCATGCAGCCGGCATTCAACTGGGTGCGTCTGGCGTTGGTCTCGCTGTTCGTTCAATGGATAGTGCTGCTTTCGGCCGGCACCATGTGCCTGCTACGCCCGCTGCTGGCGAGGTTGCGAGCGGCATTGGCAGGGATGGTGTGTTGTGCGTTGGTGGTAGGGCTGACCCTGGCCTGCACTGCTGTGGCAGATATCTATCAGCTCGGCGGGCCGCTGGTGCGCGACGGTGAGGTCAATCTCTATCTGCGCCACGCGCTTATCAGCCTGATCATGTCCGGTTTGTTGCTGCGCTATTTCTATCTGCAAAGTCAGTGGCGGCGTCAGGAGCAGGCGGAGCTGCGGGCGCGAATCGAGTCGCTGCAGGCGCGTATCCGCCCACATTTCCTGTTCAATAGCCTCAACAGCATCGCCAGTCTGGTGATCAGCGATCCGGCCAAGGGCGAGCAGGCGGTGCTGGATTTGTCTGACCTGTTCCGCGCCAGCCTGGCGCGCCCCGGCAACTTGGTGACCTGGGGCGAGGAACTGGAGCTATCGCGGCGATATCTTTCTATCGAGCAATACCGCTTGGGCGATCGGCTGCAGGTGGATTGGCAAATAGAAGGCGTTCCGGAGGATTTGCCGATTCCCCAGCTGACCCTGCAACCTATGCTGGAAAACGCGCTGATCCATGGCATTCAGCTGAGAATCGACGGTGGTGTGGTCGTTGTTGCGGCGCGTTATGCCGATGGCGTGTTTCATCTGGAGGTCGGCAATCCCTTCGACGAAACGGCTCCGGCGCCGGCCTCAAGAGGGACGCAGCAAGGTTTGCGCAATATAGACGCACGACTAACGGCACTTTTCGGGTCTGCAGCGAGTCTCAGCGTGGAGCGCCGTGAAGGCCGCCACTACACCTGTCTACGCTATCCGTGCGAGAGACAAAAGCAGGAAGCCAGATCCATATGAATGTGCTGATTGTCGATGACGAACCTCTAGCCCGCGAGCGCCTCGGCCGACTGGTAGGTGAGCTTGACGGCTATCGTGTCTTGGAACCTTCCGCCAGCAATGGTGAAGAGGCCCTCTCCCTGATAGATGAGCTGCGGCCCGATATCGTGCTCCTGGATATCCGCATGCCGGGCCTGGATGGTCTTCAAGTAGCTGCAAAGCTCTGCGAGCGAGATGCCCCGCCGGCGGTGATTTTCTGCACCGCCTATGACGAATTTGCGATCGAGGCCTTCCAGGTCAGTGCGGTCGGCTATCTGGTCAAGCCGGTCCGCCTGGAGCACCTCAGCGAGGCGCTGAAGAAGGCCGAGCGCCCCAACCGCGTGCAGCTGGCCGCCCTGACCCGGCCAGCCGCGATCAGCGGTGCCGGACCGCGAAGCCATATCAGTGCACGCACCCGCAAGGGCATCGAGCTGATTCCGCTGGATCAAGTGATCTATTTCATTGCCGATCACAAATACGTGACGCTACGGCATGAGTCCGGCGAGGTGCTGCTGGACGAGCCGCTGAAGGCGCTGGAAGACGAATTTGGCGACCGCTTCGTGCGTGTGCACCGTAATGCGCTGGTCTACCGCGACCGTATCGAGCGGCTGCAGCGCACTCCGTTGGGGCATTTCCAGCTGTATCTGAAGGGGCTTGAAGGCGAGCCCTTGACGGTCAGTCGGCGGCACGTGGCTGGGGTACGCAAGTTGATGCAGAACCTCTAAGCCAGCACCAAAGAGCGCTCCTGCAGGCAAGTCCGCGCATCGCGGCTTGTCGGCGTTCGTTCGCGACCGGAAAACGCGATGCGCGCTTGTATCAGCGCAGAGCGCACCCTGCTGGGCATCCGTATCGCGTGTAGGACCACCCACCATACAGCCATCTTCCTTGACGCTGGCCAACCCAGGCTGCCGGTCTGGCCTGTTATCATCGGCGGCAGTTCATTGTTTCTGGAATCACCATGTCTCGCGAAATTCGCATTGCTACCCGCAAGAGTGCCCTGGCCCTGTGGCAGGCCGAGTACGTCAAGGCGCGGCTGGAAGCCTCGCACCCTGGGTTGGTTGTCAGTCTGGTACCTATGGTCAGCCGGGGTGACAAGCTGCTGGATGCACCTCTGGCCAAAATTGGTGGCAAAGGCCTGTTCGTCAAGGAGCTGGAGACGGCATTGATGGAAAACGAGGCGGACATCGCGGTGCATTCGATGAAGGATGTGCCGATGGAGTTTCCCGCCGGGCTCGGGCTGTATTGCATTTGCGAGCGCGAAGATCCGCGCGATGCGTTCGTCTCCAATCGATACGACAGCCTCGATGCGCTGCCATCCGGCAGTGTGGTCGGTACTTCCAGTCTGCGTCGTCAGGCGCAGCTGTTGGCGCGACGCCCCGACCTGAAGATCCAGTTCCTGCGTGGCAACGTAAACACTCGCCTAGCCAAGCTTGATGCGGGTGAATACGACGCCATCATTCTGGCTGCCGCAGGTCTGATCCGCCTTGGTTTTGGCGAACGCATCCGCTCCAGTATCAGCGTGGATGAGAGTTTGCCGGCCGGTGGCCAGGGCGCGGTGGGCATCGAATGCCGCACCGACGATGTCGAACTGCACCAATTGCTGGTCTGCCTGAACCATCCGCAAACCGCCATCCGCGTCACCGCCGAACGCGCCCTTAACCGCCATCTCAACGGTGGCTGCCAGGTACCGATCGCCTGTTATGCGGTGCTCGAAGGCGACCAGCTTTGGCTGCGTGGCCTGGTTGGCCAGCCCGACGGTACGCTATTGCTGCGTGCCGAGGGACGTGCGCTGGCCGAGCAGGCCGAAGCCCTCGGTGTGCAGGTTGCCGAAGAGCTGCTAGCTCAGGGCGCCGAGCAAATTCTCAAAGCGGTGTACGGCGAGGCCGGCGCGCGTGACTGAATGGCGTCTGCTGCTGACTCGGCCGGCGGAAGAGTGCGCCGCGCTGGCGACGACTCTGGCAGAAATGGGTGTCCATAGCGCCAGCTTGCCGTTGCTGAGCATAGAGCCGCTGCCCGAAACGCCCGAGCAGCGCGCAACGGTTCTCGGCCTGGACCAATACTGCGCCGTGGTAGTGGTCAGCAAGCCGGCCGCGCGCCTCGGGATCGGACTGCTGGGTCGTTACTGGCCGCGGCCGCCGCTCGGCCAGGCTTGGTTCAGTGTGGGTGCTGGCACCGGAGCGATCCTTGCGGAATACGGCTTGGACGTCAGTTGGCCGGATACCGGCGATGACAGCGAGGCTTTGCTAGCTTTGCCGCGCCTGGACGAGGCACTGGCCGCGCCAGAACCGAAGGTGCTGATCATGCGTGGCGAGGGTGGTCGCGAGTTCTTCGCCGAAACCCTGCGCGCACGCGGCGTGCAGGTGGACTTTCTCGAACTGTACCGGCGCAACCTGCCAAGCTATCCGTTGGGAATTTTGCCTGCGATCGTCCAAGCGGAACGGCTTAATGGCGTGGTGGTCAGCAGTGGACAGAGTTTGCTTTCGCTGCATGAGCTGGCGGCCGATGCCTGGCCGGAAATGGTTAAGCTAACCTTGTTCGTACCCAGCCCGCGCGTGGCCGAAATGGCTAGGCAGCTGGGTGCCAAACGAATCGTGGATTGTCGCGGCGCCGGAGCCGCGGCCTTGCTGATGGCCTTGCGCGAAACATCCCAGGCCACCCCTTGATGCAAAGGATGGAAACGTGAGCGAAGCAGACGCCAAGAAAGACCCGCTGCAAATTCCTGCCACTGAGCCGGCGACCTCTGCCGAACCTGCCAAGCCTATACCCTCGCGTCCGGCCTCGAACGGGGGCGCTAAGACTATTGCGTCCCTGGCGCTGCTGATTGGTCTTGGCGGCGTGGCGCTGGGCGGTTATAGCTTCTGGCTGCTGCAGCAATTCGGTGCGCAGGAAGCCGACTGGCAAGCATCGTTGCAAAGGACCGATGAGCAGATGCAACATCTCGCCGCTGGCAGTCAACAATTGGCGGTGCGCCTCGGGCGTTTGGAGCAGCTGCCGTCAGCGGCCGAGCTGGACGAGCAGCGGCGCCTGCTGGCCAGCCTGCAGAGCGATCAGCAGCGACTGACCGGGCGAGTTGAGCAGGTGCTCGGCGCGAGCCGCGAAGAGTGGCGCCTGGCCGAAGCCGAGCATCTGTTGCGTATGGCCATGCTGCAGCTGTCAGCGATGCAAGACGTGAAGAGCGCCGAAATGCTGGTCAACGAGGCCGATCTGATCCTGCAGAAACAGGATGACCCAAGTGCCTACGCCGCCCGTCAAAAATTGCTGGAAGGCCTGGAAGCGCTGCGCAGCCTGCCGCAGCTAGACCGTACCGGCTTGTTCCTGCAGTTGGGCGCGCTGCGTGGGCAGAGCAGCCAGCTCAGCGCTTTGGCACCTGAATTCGTCAATGGCGAGGCGCGACCAGAAAGCCTTGACCAGAGCCGTTGGCAGCGCTGGCTGGACGAGTTGAATCGCTACGTGCGAATTGATTTTGGTGCCAGCGCGGATGTCCAGCCGCTGCTGGCTGGGCAGACGTTGGGGCAGTTGCGCCTGGCGCTATCGTTAGCCATCGAGCAGGCGCAGTGGGCGGTGCTCAACGGTAATGCCGAGGTTTACCAGCAGGCGCTGCAGCAGGCTAGTACGCTGATTGCCGATCATTTCAGTAGCAGCAACGGCCAGGCGAGCGGCCTGCGCGAGCGCATCGAGGCGCTGTCGAAACGTCAGGTAGAGGTGCAACTGCCGGATCTGACGCCGGCACTGAAGGCGCTGCAGGCCTATGTCGAAAAGCGTGAGGCGCCCAACGGTACTGTGCCGTCCGAGCCTGGGGCTCCTGAGCAGGAGGCGCAGCGCCCATGAAACGCCTGGCCTTGATATTCATTTTCCTTCTTGTTATCGCCGGCTTTCTCGGTTGGGCCATCAGCCAGAGCGCCGGTTACGTTCTGATCACCTATGATCAGTTCCGCTACGAGTCGAGCCTCTGGGTATTCCTGGCTTTGCTGGCTTGTGTCTGGTTGTTGGCGATGGCGATACATTGGCTGTTGGGGTTGCTGCAGGTCTCGGGCGCGCTAGTCAATCCCTGGTCGCGACGCCATCGTGATCGCCGCCTGGCCAACGCCTCGCGCAATGGCCAGCGCGAATTGGCCGAAGGGCAGTGGAGTCCTGCACTGGCGCATCTGAAGACGGCCGCAGAGCATGATCCTCAGCCGCTAATGCACTATCTGGGCGCTGCGCGCGCCGCCAACGAGCTGGGCGAGTACGAGCAGAGTGATGAGCTGCTGCGCCAGGCACGCGAGCATGCACCGCAAGCGGAGCTGGCGGTGGGCTTGACCCGGGCGCAACTGCAGATCGCTCGCGGCCAGTATGTCGAGGCGCGCGAAACCCTGAGCGCGTTGCATGATGCATATCCGCGGCATTCCTACGTTCTGACCATGCTGCAGCAGCTCTATGTGCAACTGGAGGACTGGCCGGCGCTGTGCCGGCTTTTGCCCGAGCTGCGCAAGCAGCGGGTCCTGCCGCCCGCGCGCTTGAGCGAGCTCGAGTTACTTGCCTGGACCGCTGCGCTCGAGCAGGCCGGTGCTGTCCGGGATCCAGCGGATGGCGACCCGATCTCGGCGCTAGATCAGCGCTGGCAGACAGTGCCGGGCGCACTGCGTAGCGAGCCGTTAATCGTGCGCGCTTATGCCGACGGGCTGAGCCGGTTGGGGGCTGAGGCGAAAGCTGAGGAAGTGCTGTTGGCTGCGCTCAAGCGTCAATTCGATGAGCGTCTGATCGAACGTTACGGGCGAGTGCTCGGGCAGGAACCGGCCAGGCAGCTGGCGTATGCCGAGAGCTGGCTCAAGGCGCACCCGGAAAGTGCCGAGCTCTTGCTGGCGCTGGGGCGTTTAAGTCTGCGTAACCAGTTGTGGGGCAAAGCCCGTGACTACCTGGAAGCGAGCCTGCGCCTAGAGCATCGAGCGGAAACATGCGCCGAGCTGGCACGGTTGCTGGCGCAGCTGGGTGAATCAGAGCGCAGCAACCGGTTGTTCCAGGAGGGATTAGGCCTTTTCAATCCTAGCCCCGCCCGTGACAGGTTGCCGCTGGCAAATCCGAAACTCGAAGCTTGAAGCATCCTGCGGAGCGCTCTACCGTAGCGGGCTTTCTGACTCGCGGAACCATCATGAATCTGGCCAGCCCTCGTTCGTTGTTCTTTCTCGCCTTTGCAGGCTGTGTGTTGCTGATTGGCGTGGCGCTCTACATGGAGCACGTGATGGGGCTGCTGCCATGCCCGCTGTGTATCGTGCAGCGGATCTGCATCATCGGCTTCGGACTGGTCTGCCTGGTGGCTGCCATTCACTCACCGCTGCGGGGTGGGCGAGTGGTCTACTCGTTACTGGCGCTGCTGTTCGCGGCTTTGGGCGCCGCGACCGCTAGCCGGCAGATCTGGCTGCAGAGTGTGCCGGCCGACCAGCTCCCCAGCTGTTTACCAAGCCTGGAGTACATGATGGACGCGCTGCCTTTCCAGGAGATTGCGCGCCTGGTGCTGCACGGCACGGCCGAGTGCGCCGAGGTCAGCTGGACGCTGCTGGGCATGAGTATCCCGGAATGGACCTTGCTGGCCTTCATCGGCATGACGGTGTTCTGCCTCTGGCAAATGCTGCGACGTGATTGAGTCGTTGGAATGTTCGCTGCATCCGGTGGTCCATGATGTAGGTGCGTTGGGTTTGTTAGGCATCACCGGGCCGTCTGGCGAAATTTGCCCGGCATTGCTTGAACCTTCCATCGTGCCGGCATAGTCTGCTCGGGCGGGTGTAGGGTTATAGCTCTCGCCGCCACTCACCCAAAGCCGATACCGGTAGACCAACAAAAGTCGTCTCGGAAGGCGCCATAAGCATTATCGATTAGGGAAGTGAGGTCATCATGCTCGAAAGCTGTCGGAACGCCCAGGAACGCTGGGGAGGTGTGCATCTACTGATCGATCGCTGGCTGCAGGAACGTCATGCGCTGATCACCGCTTTCCATGAACTGCATGCTGGTGTCGAACCCGTTACCCGTCCTGCGCTGCAGAAGTTCTGCCAGTTGTTGCTCGATTACGTCTCGGCAGGTCATTTTGAAATCTATGAACAACTGATTCGCGAAGGCGAAGCGTTCGGCGATCAGCGTGGTCTTGAGCTGGCCCGCCAGATCTATCCTCGCATCGAGGCCATTACTGAGGTGGCCTTGGCCTTCAATGATCGCTGCGATAAAGGCGACTGCCTGGAAAACAGGGATCTGCCCGATGAGTTGAAGCGTTTCGGCCAATTGCTGCATGAACGTTTCGAGCTGGAAGACTGCCTGATCGAAGTGCTGCATACCGCACATCAGCAGACAGCTGCGACCGCCTGAGCACCTGCTCCGCTGACTGCCACCAGGGGCGAGGCGCCTGTTGTTGGCGGATGCCGGCTGGCAGTCTAGTATGACGGCATCTCACTTGCCGGGAGGCGCCGCAATGCCAGCTAAGAAGAACGTCAGTAGCCCATTGCATTTGCTGCAGCAGTTGTCGAGTAGTCTCGTCGAGCATCTGGAAAAAGCCTGTGCCGATGCGCAGAAAGAGACGCAAGGAATACTCGCAAAGCTGGAGAAGCAACGCGGCAAGACTCGTGACAAACTCATCCGGACTCGCGCCAAGCTGGATGAAGCGGGCGCCGCTGGTAAAGCCAAGACGCAAATCAAGATACGCGCCCGTATCGACGAGCTGGAGGATACAGTGGCGCTGCTGGATGCTCGTCAGCGCGAAACCCTGGCCTATCTCGCCGACCTCCAACGTGACACCGATCGGAGCTTGAAACTGGCGGAAGGCATCCGCCGTGTCGAGGCTGCCGCCGCCAAGGCTGTTGCCGTCCCAGTCACCAAAACCGCCTCCAAAGTCGCGCCTGCCAGGGCTCGTTCACCGCGTCAGACACCTCATGCCGCAGTCACGACCGCTTCTATCGAAGCCGCTCCGGTCCCGGCGGCTGCGGCAGCCAAGCCACGCGTTCGCTCAAGGGGAGCCGCGACGCCGGCGCCAGTCAAGAGTCTGAACGGCGAGGTGACACCCGCGTCGGTTAAGAAGCCCGTACCTCGCAAGCCCGCTGCGCGCAAGCCTGCCGGCACCAATCAGGCTTCTGTCAGTTCCAGTTGAACCTGTGCGGCGATGCGGTGCAGCAATTGCCGTGCAACATCGCCATTCTTCACGCCTGAAGTAAGCTCGTGCAGCCAGGTCGTGGGGCTGCCTGTTGACGGCCAGTCGTGTGTCATCCGGTCCAACCTGCCAAGCAGTATTTTCTCGGACGCCAGTTCCACTACCTTTACCTGCTCCCGGATATCACCGAGCTCTGCATCCGTCTGGGCGGCGGCTCGCCAGCCCTGACGCAGCGTCCGCAACGGCCTGACGACTTCGCTTTGCCATCTGCCCGCGATTCGCTGCAGTTGTTGCAGGCGCTGGGCCGTGCACTCGACTGTTCGCGCGTCGAGCCAGCTGCCGCAAAGCAGCAGGCAGATATCGACGCCTTGTTCCTGCAACTCAAGACAAAGAGGCTCCACACCGGGTCGGGCGTAGCAGGCGAGAGCGAAGGTCCAGAGATCGGTAGGGTGCATGAGCTGATTTTTTTTGTTGGCAGTGAGTTGGCGTTCGGGGCGAGCTGATAAACTCCGCCGCCATTATGATCCGACTTCAGAACCTTACTCTACAGCGTGGGCCCCAGCGTTTGCTGGAAGGCGCCGAGCTGACCCTGTATCCCGGCCAGAAAGCCGGGCTGGTAGGCGCCAATGGCGCCGGTAAATCCAGCCTGTTCGCGCTGTTGCGCGGTCAGCTGACGGCCGATGGCGGCGACAGCCAGATGCCTCCGGATTGGCGCATCGCGCACATGCGCCAGGAGGTGGACACCCTCGAGCGGCTGGCAGTCGATTACGTGCTCGACGGCGACGAGGCATTGCGTCACGTTCAGGCGCAGCTCGCGGCGGCCGAGCAGGGGCATGATGGTGTTGCCCTGGCGCGGTTGCATAGCGAATTCGACAGTGTCGATGGCTACACTGCTGACGCCCGCGCCCGCAAGCTGCTGGCCGGGCTTGGCTTTTCCAGCGAGCAGATGGACATGCCGGTCGGCAGTTTTTCGGGCGGTTGGCGGATGCGTCTGAATCTGGCGCAGGCGCTGATGTGTCCTTCCGACCTGCTGCTGCTCGACGAGCCGACAAACCACCTCGATCTCGACGCCATCCTCTGGCTGGAAGATTGGCTGAAAAGCTATCCGGGCACGCTGATCCTGATTTCCCACGACCGCGACTTTCTCGATGCGGTGGTCGATCACGTGATACATCTCGAGCAGCGCAAGCTGACCCTTTATCGCGGTGGTTATTCGGCCTTCGAGCGCGCCCGCGCTGAGCGATTGGCGCAGCAGCAGCAGGCGTTCGAAAAGCAGCAGGCCCAGCGCGCGCATATGGAAAGCTTCATTCGCCGCTTCAAGGCCCAGGCCACCAAGGCGCGCCAGGCCCAGAGCCGGATCAAGGCGCTGGAGAAGCTTGAGGAGTTGGCGCCGGCGCATATCGACTCGCCCTTCGACTTCGCCTTCCGCGAGGCGGACAAGGTCTCCAGCCCGCTGCTGGATCTGTCGGAAGGCTGCCTCGGTTATCCCGACAAGACTGTGCTGGAGAAGGTCAAGCTGCAGCTTGTGCCAGGTGCGCGCATTGGCCTGCTCGGCCCGAATGGCGCTGGCAAGTCCACGCTGATCAAGACACTGGCCGCCGAGCTGCAGCCGCTTGGCGGTCATCTGCAGCGTGGCGAAAACCTGGTGATCGGCTATTTCGCACAGCATCAACTCGATGCGCTGGACCCCAAGGCCAGCCCGTTGCTGCATTTGCAGCGAATCGCTCCCGGCGAACGAGAGCAGACGCTACGTGACTTCCTGGGTGGCTTCGATTTTCGCGGCGAGCGCTGCGATGAGCCTGTACTGAATTTTTCCGGGGGCGAGAAGGCGCGCCTGGCCTTGGCGCTGATCGCCTGGGGCAAGCCGAATCTGTTGCTGCTCGACGAGCCCACCAACCATCTCGATCTGGAAATGCGCCTGGCCTTGACCCTGGCGCTGCAGGATTTCGCAGGCGCGGTGCTGGTGGTGTCTCACGATCGGCACCTGCTCAAGAGCACCACGGACGAATTCCGGCTGGTCGCCGATGGCCGGGTCGCCGATTTCGACGGTGACCTGGACGACTATGCGCGCTGGCTGGTGGACTATCGAAGCCGCCAGCAGCCGGCTGCCGCCTCCGAAGCCGGGTCTGACAAAACCGACAAGCGCGCGCAGCGGCAGGCTGCTGCTGCGCTGCGCCAGCAGCTGGCACCGCACAAGCGGGAAGCGGATAAGCTGGAAAAGTCTCTTTCCGAGATACATGAGCAGCTGGCGAAGCTGGATGCCCGTCTTGGTGATTCAGCTATCTATGAGTCTGCCCGTAAGGACGAGCTGCGTGATCTGCTGGCCAGTCAGGCGGCGCTGAAGGTCCGTGAGGGCGAGCTGGAAGAGGCGTGGCTACTGGCGCTGGAGACACTGGAAGCCTTGCAGCGCCAGTTGGAGGCCAGTTCATGAGCGAGCAACTGCTACAGATGTCCCAACAGTGGCGCGACCAACTATTGTTAGGGTTGCAGTTATTCTTGATCCTGCTGGTTGCCTATGTGCTGCAGCGGCTGGTGGTGCGTGCGCTGACCCGCATCGCCACACGATATCCGCTGCCGCCCGAGCTGCTGTTGCCGGTACGTGGGGGGGTGCGCTGGCTGATCTTGGGCGGCGCGCTGATCATGGTGCTGGAGCGGCTCGGTGTATCCGCCACCGTGCTGTGGACGGCGTTGTCCGGATTTGTCGCGGTGGCGGCGATCGCCTTCTTTGCGATCTGGAGCGTACTGTCCAACCTGCTGTGCGCCGTACTGATACTCACCGTCGGTCCGTTCCGCCTGGGCGATGTGGTGGAGCTCGTGGAGAGCTTCGAAAAGCCCATCGTCAAGGGGCGTGTGGTCGATATCAATCTGCTCTACACGACGCTTGAAGAGGATGCCGAAAGTGGGACCCCGGCTACTGTTCAGGTACCTAACAGCCTGTTCTTCCAGAAAGTCGTACGCCGTTGGCGTGGCAACGAAGTCCGGCTCTACAATCACAGCACCAGCGAGAAGTAACCCCTTATGGAATGGTTGAGTAACCCAGAGATCTGGGTCGCGTTTCTGACCCTGACTGCCTTGGAAATCGTCCTTGGCATCGACAACATCATCTTCATCTCGATTCTGGTGTCGCGCCTGCCCAAGGAACAGCAGCCCAAGGCGCGCTTCTTCGGCCTGGCGCTGGCGATGGGTACGCGGATTCTGCTGTTGCTCTCGATCGCCTGGGTCATGCGGCTCACCAATGATCTGTTCACCGTCATGGGGCACGGAGTCTCAGGGCGGGACCTGATCCTGTTCTTCGGTGGTCTGTTCCTGTTGTTCAAGAGCACCATGGAAATCTGGCACAGCGTTGAGGGCGAGGAAGAAGAGAACATCACTGCGGGTGGTGCGGCCAAGGCTGGTTTTGTCGGGATCATTCTGCAGATCGCGGTAATCGACATCGTCTTCTCCCTGGATTCGGTGATCACCGCCGTAGGTCTGGTGGATAACGTTCAAGTGATGGTGGCTGCTATCGTTATTGCGGTCATTGTGATGATGCTGTCGGCGGGCACTATCAGCGCTTTCATCGAGAAGCACCCGACCCTGAAGATCCTTGCGCTGTCGTTCCTGATCGTGGTTGGCACGCTGCTGGTGGCTGAGGCGTTTGGCGCGCACGTGCCTAAAGGCTACGTCTACTTCGCGATGGCCTTCTCGCTGGGCGTCGAGGTCTTGAACATCCGCATGCGCAAGGCCATGGGGCGCAAACTCAAGGAGCCGGTGAAACTCGGCAAGGACATGCCCGACTGAACCAGTTCCCCCGGTCTGCCGGCAGGCCGGGATCTTCGGTGGAGGATTCGCGATGTCACTGGAAGCCTGGCTTGCCTTTTTGGTCGCCAGTTGGGTCATCAGCCTCTCGCCCGGCGCAGGCGCCATCGCCTCGATGTCCTGCGGGCTGCAGTACGGCTTCTGGCGTGGCTATTGGAATGCCATCGGTTTGCAGTTGGCGCTGGTGTTGCAGATTGCGCTCGTGGCGGCGGGACTTGGTGCGATTCTGGCCACCTCGTCGCTGGCTTTCAGTCTGATCAAGTGGTTCGGCGTCGGCTACCTGTTGTGGCTGGCCTGGAAGCAGTGGCAGGCCCTGCCGCAGACATTGGATGACTCTGCCGCGCCACGCCCCATCGGCCGTCCACTGAGCCTGGTGCTGCGCGGGTTTGTGGTCAATGCCAGTAATCCCAAGGCCATCGTGTTCATCCTCGCGGTGTTGCCGCAGTTTCTCGATCCCGCCAAGCCACTGCTGCTGCAGTACGTGGAAATGGCCGCGACCATGGTGGTGGTTGATCTGGTTGTCATGGCCGGCTACACCGGTTTGGCAGCCAAGGCGTTGCGTCTGCTGCGCACGCCGCGCCAGCAGCGGTTGGTCAATCGCAGTTTCGCGGCCATGTTCGCCGCAGCCGCGGCATTGCTGGCAACCGTGAAGCGAGCGGCGGTATAGGAGCTGAGTTCGATGCGTGTCTGGATCGATGCGGATGCCTGTCCGCGCGCGGCCAAGGATCAGGTAATCAAATTCGCGCTCAAGCGCAAATTCGAGGTGCTACTGGTAGCCGGGCAGGCCCAGATCAAACCGGCATTCGCCTGCGTGCGCTTGATCGTGGTGCCGAGCGGCCCTGATGCAGCCGACGATTACCTCGTTGAGCATGCCGAGCCTGGCGATCTGGTGATCTGCAGCGACGTACCGCTGGCTGATCGATTGGTGAAAAAAGGCGTCGTGGCGCTCGATCCACGTGGGCGCGAATTCGATGAGCGCAACATGGGGGAGCGCCTGGCTGTACGCAACCTGTTCACCGATCTGCGCGAGCAGGGGCAGGTAGGCGGTGGTCAGGCAGCCTATGGAGAGCGCGACCGGCAAGCATTCGCCAATTCGCTGGATCGGCTACTGACGCAATTGAGAAAAGCCTAGGCTTGCTCGTCGTTCAACCGCACAGGTAGGCGCCGATGCCTACTGCCACCAGGATGCCTTTGTCGTTGTGCAGCTCCGAACGAACCACTGCCACCTTGTTTCCTGATCGCAGCGGCGTCGCTGTTGCGGTAAATCGCTGGCCGCGCCCCGGGCTCAGGTAGTCGATGCGCAGGTCGATGGTGCCCAGGCGTGCAAGTTGTGCGGCACGTTCAGCTTCAGGCAAATGACGATGCCTGTGCATCGCGCTGGCCATGGCCATGGCGCCGCCGGCTACGTCGAGCAGCGATGCGATCACCCCACCGTGCAGAATGCCATGGACGAAGTTGCCGACCAGCTCGTCCTTCATCGACAGATGCATGACCACTTTCTCGACGGATAACTCGTCCAGCTCGATACCCAGCGCATTATTGAAGGGAATACGCTCGAACAGGTCCCGTACGGCTTGTTGCTGCTCGGGGAGCAGCGAAGGAGACTGGTTGCTCATCGGTTCACCCGCCGTGAATTCGGCTAACGCTGCCCGAGTGGATCCGGGCTGACCAGTCGCGCGGCGGGAGCGGCGGCAGGATTGGCATCAATGGCCTTGTCAGGAACACAACATCCCGAGTTCGAGCTCGGGATGTTCGGACTTGGCGGGATCAGCTCGCTGCGGTCATCTCCAGCACTCGGTCAACCAGCTTGTTTATCCCCGATGCTGCCTCGCTGATCGACTGCGCCAACATGTAGGCAGGGGTAGTGACCAGTCGGTGAGTCGCATCTTCGACGATCTCGCTGACTTCGCAGGCTTGGTGTTCGGCGCCCATTTCCCGTACTGCCGCAGCTGCGGCATCGTCGTCGTGGCCGAGGGTGCAGATCACGCCGGCGCCGAATATCTGCGTGGCCATGGTCGGCGCGATGCACATCATGCCCACTGGCTTGCCGGCCTTGGCAAAGGCTTGCGCTAGCTGCAAGACTTCTGGCCGTACCTTGCAGTCGGCACCCTGGCTGGCGAAGTCGGACAGGTTCTTCGCCGCGCCGAAGCCGCCAGGCACGATCAGGGCGTCGAAATCCTCGGCGCGCGCCTCTGCCAGATCCTTGATCGCGCCGCGCGCGAGGCGCGCGGATTCCACCAGCACGTTGCGCGTTTCGGGCATTTCTTCGCCGCTGAGGTGGTTGATGACATGTAGCTGCTCGATATTGGGCGCGAAGCACTGGACCTGCGCGCCGCGCTGGTCAAGCCGCAGCAGAGTGATCACGCTTTCGTAGATTTCCGAGCCGTCATAAACACCACAGCCGGAAAGAATCACGGCGATTCGCTTGCTCATAGCCATACCCCCTGGTCGATTTTTCAACGGCCCGGCAAACGGGCTCTCCTGTTCGCCAATGCTAATGCCTGGCTTGTCTCCTGATAACCCTTGCCGCTATTGCTTGGATGCGCCGTTTGTGCCGTCGTTCGCCGCTCGGACGTGCCTTTGCTTGATCAAAAAGCACTGGTCCTGAGAGGTATGCATGGCGACAATGGGCCATCCGATGGCCGGTGGCGAGAGATGTTGTCATCTTTCGGTCATGAGGCGCGCCTATTAAGTGTCATATTCGCCCGCACTGCGGGTCAGGAGTTCGATGTGAGTATTGTTCCTGCCAATCGACTGTTTCCCGCCACGCGCCTGCGCCGTAACCGTCGCGACGACTTTTCCCGCCGGCTGGTGCGCGAGAATGTGCTGACTGTCGATGATCTGATTCTGCCTGTATTCGTCCTCGATGGTGAGAACCGTCGCGAGCAGGTGCCGTCGATGCCCGGCGTGGAGCGGTTGTCCATCGACCTGTTGCTCAAGGAAGCCGAAGAGCTGGTGGCGCTGGGGATTCCCGCGCTGGCGCTGTTCCCGGTGACACCGCTGGAAAAAAAATCCCTTGATGCGGCCGAGGCGTGGAATCCGGACGGTATCGCCCAGCGCGCTACGCGCGCCCTGCGTGAGCGCTTCCCTGAGCTGGGGATCATTACCGACGTGGCGCTTGATCCCTTCACCACCCATGGCCAGGACGGGATTCTCGACGAGAACGGCTATGTGCAGAACGACGTAACCGTCGACGCGCTGGTCAGGCAGGCACTTTCCCACGCCGAAGCCGGCGCCCAGGTGGTCGCGCCGTCGGACATGATGGACGGCCGCATCCAGGCGATTCGCGAGGCGCTGGAAGTGGCAGAGCACCATAACGTGCGCATCATGGCCTACTCGGCCAAGTACGCCAGCGCCTATTACGGCCCGTTTCGCGATGCGGTGGGCTCGGCGGCCAACCTCGGCAAGAGCAACAAGAACACCTATCAGATGGACCCGGCCAACGGCGACGAGGCGTTGCACGAGGTGGGCGCGGATCTGGCCGAAGGTGCCGACATGATCATGGTAAAACCGGGAATGCCCTACCTCGACATCGTCTGGCGGGTGAAAGATGCCTTCCGGGCGCCGACGTTCGTCTATCAGGTCAGCGGCGAATACGCGATGCACATGGCAGCGATCCAGAACGGTTGGCTGAGCGAGGCGGTGATTCTCGAATCATTGGTAGGCTTCAAGCGCGCCGGAGCCGATGGCATTCTTACCTACTTCGCCAAGCAGGCGGCACAACAATTAAAGCGGGTGTAATGAGCCCTCTCAAGGCGGTTTGATGAACGATCAGGAACTCAGCGATACGCAATTGCAGCATGTCGACAGCGAGCAGTTATTGCCTGTGGAATCGGAGGTGACTGTGCCAGCCGAAGTGGTGGAGGAAATCCCGACCACGGTGGCAGCCGTGGTGTCGAATCTGGATGACAGCAGTCTGTATATCCACCGCGAGCTGTCGCAGCTGCAGTTCAATATCCGCGTCCTGGAGCAGGCACTGGACGAGTCTAACCCGCCGCTGGAACGGCTGAAATTCCTGCTGATCTTCTCAAGCAACCTTGATGAGTTCTTCGAGATCCGCGTTGCCGGCCTGAAGAAGCAGGTCACCTTTGCCCGCGAGCAGGCGGGTGCCGACGGGCTGCAACCGCATCAGGCACTGGCGCGTATTTCCGAGCTCGTGCATGAGCAGGTGGGTCGGCAGTACGCGATCCTTAACGAGGTGCTGCTGCCGGAGCTGGCCAAGCACAAGATTCGCTTCATACGCCGGCGCAACTGGACGACCAAGCTGAAAACCTGGGTACGTCGCTACTTCCGCGACGAGATCGCGCCGATCGTCACGCCGATTGGGCTCGATCCGACCCACCCGTTCCCGCTGCTGGTCAACAAGAGCCTCAACTTCATCGTCGAGCTCGAGGGTATCGATGCATTCGGACGCGATTCCGGTTTGGCCATCATTCCGGCGCCGCGTCTGTTGCCCCGGGTGATCCGGGTGCCGGAAGCGGTAGGCGGCGAGGGGGATAACTTCGTCTTCCTGTCGTCAATGATTCATGCCCACGCGGATGATCTGTTCCATGGCATGCGGGTCAAGGGTTGCTATCAGTTCCGCCTGACACGCAACGCCGATCTCTCGGTGGACACCGAGGATGTCGAAGACCTGGCACGGGCGCTGCGAGGTGAGCTGATTTCCCGGCGCTATGGCGATGCCGTGCGTCTGGAAGTGGTGGATACATGCCCGCAGCACCTAGCCGACTTCCTGCTCAAGCAGTTCAGCCTGAGCGAGAGCGAGCTGTATCGTGTCAACGGCCCGGTCAACCTCACCCGGTTGTTCAGCGTCACCAGCCTGGACAGCCACCCAGAGCTGCAATACACGCCGTTTACCCCAGCGATCCCCAAGCTGCTGCAGAACAGCCAGAACATCTTCAGCGTCGTCGCCAAGCAGGACGTTCTGCTATTACATCCCTACGAGTCCTTCACTCCGGTGGTCGACCTGCTGCGTGAGGCGGCTAAGGACCCCAGCGTCCTGGCGGTCAAGCAGACGCTGTATCGCTCGGGCGCCAACTCGGAGATCGTCGACGCGCTGGTGGAGGCAGCTCGCAATGGCAAGGAAGTCACCGCGGTGATTGAGCTGCGTGCCCGCTTCGACGAGGAGTCCAACCTGCAGCTCGCCAGTCGTCTGCAGCAGGCCGGTGCTGTGGTGATTTATGGCGTGGTGGGCTACAAGACCCACGCCAAAATGATGCTCATCCTGCGCCGCGAGAATGGCGAGCTGCGGCGTTATGCGCACTTGGGCACGGGTAACTATCACGCCGGCAACGCCCGTCTCTACACGGATTACAGTCTGCTAACTTCCGACGATGCCCTGTGTGAAGACGTGTCGAAGCTGTTCAGCCAACTGATCGGCATGGGCAAGACCATGCGCATGAAAAAGCTCTTGCACGCACCGTTCACGCTGAAGAAGGCTTTGCTCGACCTGATTGCCCAAGAAACCCAGTACGCCAGTGAAGGAAAGGCGGCGCATATCATCCTCAAACTCAACTCGTTGACTGATCCGAAGATGATTCGCGCGCTGTACAAGGCCAGCCAGTCCGGGGTGCGTATCGATCTGATCGTGCGCGGGATGTGCTGCCTGCGTCCGGGCATCCTTGGGGTATCACACAATATCCAGGTGCGTTCCATCATTGGCCGCTTCCTCGAGCACAGCCGGGTGTTCTATTTCCTCAATGACGGTGATGAAAAGCTCTATCTGTCCAGCGCCGACTGGATGGAGCGGAACCTCGACCGGCGTGTGGAGACCTGTTTCCCCATCGAGGGCAAGAAGCTGCTGGCCCGGGTAAAAAAGGAGCTGGAAGGCTATCTCACCGACAACACCCAGAGCTGGCAGTTGCAGCCGGACGGTAGCTACCTGCGCAACAGCCCGAGCGGCAACCAGAACCCGCGCAGCGTGCAGCACACCTTGCTGGAGCGTCTCAGTAATCCGATTGCACGGTGATGCCGGGCGGACTCGCCAGAGCTGGCGAGTCCGTGTCAGCTAACCCTGAGATCGAACTCAATCCGTTTCAGCCATTCGGCTTCCACGGCGAAATCGGCCTTGGTCAGCGGGTTGCAGTCAAGCCATTCGGCGGGAAACGCCACATCCAGACCGTTGTCGGACGCTTTCAGGGTGCAGGCCGGTGCCTGCTGCGGGCCGCGGATATGATGGAATAGAATCGCGAAACGCAGCAGCACGCAGAGCCGGGTCAACTTGACGCCGTCCTCGCACAGCTCTTCGAACTTCTGCTTGGGAATATTGCGCCGGTGGCCGCGTACCAGCAGTGCCAGCATCTGCTGATCCTGGCGGGAGAAGCCTGGCAGATCGGAATGTTCGATCAGGTAGGCGCCATGCTTGTGGTAGTGATAGTGGGCAATGTCCAGGCCGACTTCGTGAATGCGCGCCGCCCAGCCCAACAACTCGCGATGCCAGTCTTCGTTTAGCTCCCAGTCGGCTGCGACCTGGTCGAAGGCTTCGAGCGCCTTGGCTTCGACGCGGGCCGCCTGGTCGACATCCACGTGGTAACGCTCCATGAGGAAGCTCAGCGTGCGGTCACGGATATCTTCCTGGTGATGGCGGCCGAGCAGGTCGTAGAGCACGCCTTCACGCAGCGCGCCCTCGGAGTGTGCCATGCTGTTCAGCTCCAGTGCATCGAAGATGGCCTCCAGGATGGCGAGCCCGGCGGGGAAGATGTTCTTGCGGTCCGGCTTGATGCCTTCGAGATCGAGTTTCTCTACATCGCCGAGCTTGAATAGCTTGCGCCTCAGCCAGCCGATACCCTCGGCATTGACCTCGCCGTTCCCCAGTCCAGCACCTTTGATGGCCAGACCGACGGCACGAATGGTTCCGGAGGCGCCGATCGCCTCCTGCCAGCCGAGGCGGCGCAGGCCCGGCTCGATGCCCATCAGCTCAAGCCGTGCGGCCGTATAGGCCCGCCCATATTGTTCGGAGGTAATCTTGCCGTCCGCGAAGAAACGCCGGGTGAAGCTTACGCAGCCCATCTGCAAACTTTCTCGCAGTTGGGAATCGAAGCCCTTGCCGATGATGAATTCGGTGCTGCCGCCGCCAATGTCCACTACCAGGCGCTGGTTGGGGGCTCCGGGAAAGGTGTGCGAGACGCCCAGGTAGATCAGACGGGCTTCTTCACGGCCCGATATAACCTCGACCTGGTGATTGATGATTTCTTCGGCGCGGCGGATGAAGGTGGCGCGGTTGCGGGCCTCGCGCAATGCGTTGGTGCCAACGATACGGACTGCGCCCTGGGGCAGATGGTTGACCAGCTGGGCAAAGCGCCGCAGACAGTCCAGGCCGCGTTGCATGGCGGCTTCGTCAAGTTCTCTTCGCTCGTCTATGCCAGCCGCGAGCTGAACCTTCTCGCCGATCCGCTCGAGGATACGGACCTCGCCGTTGGCGGTGCGTGCCAGCACCATGTGAAAACTGTTCGAGCCCAGATCGAGCGCTGCGATCATTTGGAAGCTCTCGGCTGAGGTTTGGGACATGGTAGCGGCATCTCATTCGTTAACGGCGCCATCCTGCCACGAGTGAGCGGATGAGCCAACGCATATGGATGCAGTATCACCCTGTCTAGGGCTCTCGCTCCTCCCGAGGCAGGCCAGCGAAAGGTGCCATTGCAGCTGTGGCAGCGAGCCACCACGACGAAGCGACAAGCGCGATATAGGCGCTAACAGTGGTGCCAAGTGCTACTTACGTAGCTGACATCCTGATCCGGGCCGCTGATGGTTGCCTGGCGGGGCGACGCGACCGGCACGCGCGCCGTCCATCGAAAAGAAGGCCCGGCTGCCAGCGGGCGGAGTTCCGGCATGGCGGGCAACGGTGTGCGGGTGGCCATTTGATTGTCGAAGGTTGAAGTGTCGCGCCTCGAGGCCAGAGGTGCGGCGGGGGCGGCGGTGATAGCGTCTACCGGTCCACCGAGCCAATGAAATGGCGCAGCTCGGCAGTCTGCGGCTCGGCGAATAGCGTCTTGGGTGGGCCGATCTCGTGCACCTTGCCTTGGTGCATAAACACCAGCTTGTCACCCACCTCGCGGGCGAAGCGCATCTCATGTGTAACCATGATCAGGGTCATGCCCTCGCTGGCCAGTTGCTTGACCACCGCCAGCACCTCGTTGACGAGCTCCGGATCAAGCGCTGAGGTGATCTCGTCACACAGCAGCACTTTCGGCGACATGGCCAGGGCACGCGCGATGGCCACTCGCTGCTGCTGGCCGCCGGACAGGCGCTCGGGGTAGGCATCAAACTTCTCGCCCAGGCCGACCCGTTCGAGCATCTTGCGCGCGATCTGCTCTGCTTCGCGGCGCGAAATCTTCTTCACCACCTGCGGCGCCAACATGATGTTCTCGCCCACGGTCAAGTGTGGAAACAAATTGAACTGCTGGAACACCATGCCGACCTTCTGGCGCAGGCTGCGCAGATCGGCGCGGGCCGCGTCGAGGTACTCGCCGTCCACCTGGATCACGCCGTCGTTGATCGATTCCAGGCCGTTGAGGGTGCGCAGCAGGGTACTCTTGCCCGAGCCGCTGCGGCCGATGATGGCGACCACCTCGCCTTCCTCGACCTTCAGGTCGATGCCCTTGAGCACATGGTTGTCGCCGTAGTGTTTGTGCAGGGCGGTGACGTTAAGCAGTGACATTCAGCCTCCTTTCCAGGCGGTGCGCAGCGAGCGATAGGGGATAGCAGAGCAGGAAGTAACCGAGGGCGACGAAGCCATAGACCATGAAGGGCTCGAAGGTGGCGTTAGCCAGCATGCTGCCGGTCTTGGTCAGTTCGGTGAAGCCGATGATGGAGGTCACCGCGGTGCCTTTGACCACCTGCACCGAGAAGCCTACGGTGGGCGCCACTGCAACGCGCAGCGCCTGTGGCAGGATGACGTGGCGCAGGACCTCGAAGCGGCTCATGGCCAGGCTTTCGGCGGCTTCCCACTGGCCGTGGGTAATGGACTCGACGCAGCCGCGCCAGATCTCGGCGAGAAAGGCACTGGTGAACAGGGTCAGGGCAACGGCGGCCGCCAGCCAGGGTGAAACGTCGACACCGAGCAGGGCGATGCCGAAGAACACCAGGAACAGCTGCATGAGCAGTGGCGTGCCCTGGAACAGTTCGATGTAGCCGCGCGCCAGCAGGCGCGGCGCAGGCAGCGGAGCGATCCGTGCAAGCAGCACCAGCAGGCCGGCGATGCCGCCGCAGATGAAAGCCACCAGCGACAGCAGCAGCGTCCATTGCAAGCCCACCAGCAGGTTGCGCAGGATATCCCAGAGGGTGAAGTCCATCAGCGCTCTCCCATGACGAAGCGGCGGCCGATCCAGGCCAGCAGCTGGCGGATCAGGATGGCCATGACCAGATAGAGCAGGGTGGTGACCAGGTAGGCCTCGAAGGCGCGGAAGTTGCGCGACTGAATGAAGTTGGCAGCGAACGACAGCTCCTCAGTGGATATCTGCGAGCACACCGCCGAGCCGAGCATGACGATGATGATCTGGCTCGACAGCGCGGGCCAAACCTTGCCCAGCGCTGGGCGCAGCACCACGTGGCGGAATATTTCGACGCGGTTCATCGCCAGCGTTGCAGCGGCCTCCAGCTGGCCCCGCGGAATGGCCTGAATGCCGGCGCGTATGATCTCCGTGGAGTAGGCGCCGAGGTTGATCACCATTGCCAGTAGCGCGGCCTCCCACTCGCTCAGGCGAAAGCCCAGCGCCGGCAGACCGAAGAAGATGAAGAACAGCTGGACGATGAACGGCGTATTGCGGATCAGCTCCACATAGATGCCGAACAGCCGGTCGAAAGGGCGGATGCGCCAGGCGCGCAGAATGGCGCCGACGATGCCGATGCCGACACCCAGGAGGGTGCCGGCCGCCGTCAGGCCGAGGGTGAAGGCCGCACCCTGCAGCAGCAGGTCGCTGTGCTGCAGAATGGCGGCGAAGTCGAACTGGTAAGCCATGGGCTCGAATCTCCGCGCGACTCAGAGGTCAGCCGGTAGCGGTTGCTTGAGCCACTTCTGACTGATCGCGTCGAGGCTGCCGTCGGTCTTGGCGGTGGCGAGTATCTCGTTGACCTTGGCCAGCAGTTGCGCGTTGCCCTTGTTGATGCCGACGTAGACCGGCGAGTCCTTGAGGTTGAGTTTCATCACCGGCACGCGCTTAGGATTCTTTTCGGCGATGGCTACCATGACCACGTTGCCGCTGGCGATCAGCTCGACCTGGCCGGCAAGGTAGGCGGCGATGGTCGAGTTATTGTCCTCGAAGCGTTTGATGGTGAGGCCTTTCGGCGCTACCTGGCTCAGCTCGATGTCCTCAATGGCGCCTCGGGTGACGCTGATGGTTTTTCCTACGAGGTCATCGAGGCTGGCAATGGCAACATCGTCGGGGCCGAACACACCGAGGTAGAAAGGCGCGTAGGCCGCTGAGAAGTCGATTACCGCTTCGCGCTCGGGGTTTTTACCGAGGCTGGAAATCACCAGATCGACCTTGCCGGTGGTGAGGAAGGGAATGCGGTTGGTGCTGTTGACCGGGGTCAGCTCAAGCTTCACCGCCAGCTTGTCGGCCAACAGCTGCGCAGTGTCGATGTCCAGTCCGCGTGGCTTGAGGTCGGGGCCGACTGAGCCGAAGGGGGGGAAGTCCTGGGGCACGGCGATCTTGAGGACGCCGCGCGCGTTGATATCGTCGAGGCCGTCGGCATGGGCCGGGGTAAGGCCGATAGCAAGAGCGGCAAAAAGAGTGCCTAGCAGACTGAGATGGGGCTTGCGCATGGTGACCTCCGAGTATTGTGTACTGGTGGTCGATTGCATCGTTCATGCCAAGCACTAGCAAATGCAGGGTCTTGCCGTTCCGCTTAGCGAGCATGAGGTCTTACTGGTCTGACCAGTCGGGTTGTAGCGCATCACTCATCGTATCTTCGCCCTATTCTGGGGCGCTCGCGAAATGAATGGTTCATAACGGGGCGTTGCTTGCCTGCAACGGCATTTCGGCCTTACAAAGGCGGCTTCATAGCGCTGAACGGCCCGAACAGCCATGCATGTTTTCGCTTCCCGCGCGGTACCCGAATACGCCTTGCAGGAGATCCGTCGCCTGATCGACGAGCAAGGCTATCGGCCAGGCGATGCCCTGCCCTCGCAGCGCCATCTGGCCGAGCGTTTGGGCGTTAGTCGCGCCTCGTTGCGCGAGGCGTTGTCCTCGCTCAGCGCCTTGGGAGTGGTGAGCGTGCAGGCGGGCAAGGGCGTGTTCGTGCAGGCGCCACCACAAGCAGATACCGTCGGGGCATTCGCCTGGCCCTTTGCCGCTCAAGTATCGGCGGCTGATACGTTTCAGCTGCGCTTTGCCTTGGAAGGATTTGCCTGCGGGCTGGCCGCGGGAGTGTTGACCGCCGAGGAGCTGGATGTGCTGGAGGATAATGTCGAAAGGATGCGCAGCGAGCTGCGTGCTGGCGATTTCGAGCAGGCGGCGAGACTGGATTTCGAATTCCACCAGCGCATCCTCGCTGCCAGTGGCAACCAGGCCATGTTCGGTCTGGTGGCATCCAGTGCAGCGATCTTCCTGGAAAGCCAGAGGCTGCCATTCATTCGTTCGGAGCGGGCGCTGGAAACCTGGCAGGAACATCGCAAGATTCTCAAGGCTCTGGCTCGCCACGCCGCTGGCTCTGCGCAGAAAGCGATGCAGCAGCATATCCGAGCGGCGGCCCTGCGCACCGGAATCGCTTTTGCCACGCTCGGCGATTGAAATTCAGGTCTCGCCAAGCGGGAACGGAGTTGCGGAGTATCCAGTCCATTGAGCGACCCAAACGATGCGCGCCTTTCGGTGCGACTGAAGCCGGGCTATGATGTCGCCACTTTTTGCTTCCGAGATCACGGAGACTTCCCATGAGTGAATTTATCACTAAAGTCAGCGATGCCAGCTTCGAGCAGGACGTGCTCCAGGCCGAGGGTCCCGTACTGGTCGATTACTGGGCCGAGTGGTGTGGCCCTTGCAAAATGATCGCGCCGGTACTCGATGAAATTGCCAAGGACTACGAAGGCAAGCTCAAGGTCTGCAAGCTGAACATCGATGAGAATCAGGAAACGCCGCCGAAGTATGGTGTTCGTGGTATCCCGACGCTGATGCTGTTCAAGAACGGCAACGTCGAGGCGACCAAGGTTGGCGCGCTGTCCAAGTCGCAGCTGATGGCATTCCTCGACAGCAATATCTGATTTAGTTGCCGCATGGCATAAAAGCCTCCTATTCATGGGGGCTTTTTTGCGTTTGCAGGGTGGACGCTTCGTCTGGGCGGTGCTAAATTCGGTCTCGCGACGTTTCTTTCGTCGCCCTCTGCATTCGTCGCCGACGCACTTCAGCCCCATAACGCACAACGCCTCGTTCGTTTTCTGCTGCGCGGCTTCTCAAGCTCAACGCTTTCTCCATCCTTCCTGATCTCTCTTCTATGAATCTGACTGAACTCAAGCAAAAGCCCATCACCGAACTGCTGGAAATGGCCGAACAGATGGGCATCGACAACATGGCCCGTTCGCGCAAGCAGGATGTCATCTTCTCCCTGCTCAAGAAGCACGCGAAGAGTGGCGAGGAAATATCCGGTGATGGCGTGCTGGAGATCCTCCAGGACGGTTTCGGCTTCCTGCGCTCCGCGGACTCTTCCTACCTGGCCGGTCCGGACGACATTTACGTGTCGCCCAGCCAGATCCGCCGTTTCAATTTGCGTACCGGCGACAGCATCGTCGGCAAAATCCGTCCGCCGAAGGAAGGCGAGCGGTACTTCGCCCTGCTCAAGGTCGATTCGATCAACTACGATCGGCCGGAGAACGCGAAGAACAAGATTCTCTTCGAGAACCTTACTCCGCTGTTCGCCAACGAGCGCCTGAAGATGGAGGCCGGCAACGGTTCCACGGAAGACCTCATCGGTCGCGTGATTGACCTTTGTGCACCGATTGGCAAAGGCCAGCGAGGCCTGATCGTCGCCCCGCCAAAAGCGGGCAAGACCATCATGTTGCAGAACATCGCCAGCAACATCACGCGCAATAACCCTGAATGTCATCTGATTGTGCTGTTGATCGATGAGCGTCCCGAAGAAGTGACCGAAATGCAGCGCACCGTGCGTGGCGAAGTGGTCGCTTCCACCTTCGACGAGCCGCCGACCCGTCACGTGCAGGTCGCCGAAATGGTGATCGAGAAGGCCAAGCGCCTGGTCGAGCACAAGAAGGACGTGGTGATCCTGCTTGACTCGATTACCCGCTTGGCGCGTGCCTACAACACCGTGATCCCGAGCTCGGGCAAGGTACTCACCGGTGGTGTGGACGCCCATGCTCTGGAAAAGCCGAAGCGTTTCTTCGGTGCCGCGCGCAACATCGAGGAAGGTGGCAGCCTTACCATCATCGCTACCGCGCTGGTGGAAACCGGCTCGAAGATGGACGAGGTGATCTACGAGGAATTCAAGGGCACTGGCAACCTTGAGCTGCAACTGGATCGCCGCATCGCCGAGAAGCGTATATTCCCGGCTATCAACATCAACCGTTCCGGTACCCGCCGCGAAGAGTTGCTGACCAGCGAGGAAGAGCTGCAGCGCATCTGGATTCTGCGCAAGCTGCTGCACCCGATGGATGAAAGCGCGGCCATCGAGTTCCTGCTCGACAAGCTCAAGGACACCAAGACCAACGAAGAATTCTTCATGTCCATGAAGCGCAAGTAAGCGACGCTTCGTCGCTAGCAAGGCCGGGGAAACCCGGCCTTTGTCTGTCTGCTGGTTTTGGAAAATACGGCGCCGGGGCTAAACTCTGCGCCCCGACCCTGCCGGCACATGCGAGGCTCAAGCATGCAGTATCGCGATCTGCGCGACTTTATCAGCGGCCTGGAAAAGCGCGGTGAGCTCAAACGCATCACGCTTGCCGTGTCTCCCGTCCTGGAAATGACCGAGATCTGCGACCGCACCTTGCGCAAGCAGGGGCCGGCGCTGCTTTTCGAAAACCCGACCGGCTTCGATATGCCCGTGCTGGGCAATCTGTTCGGCACGCCGGAACGCGTTGCGCTGGGCATGGGCGCTGAGTCGGTGAGCGAGTTGCGCGAGATCGGCAAGCTGCTGGCCTTTCTCAAGGAGCCGGAGCCGCCTAAGGGCCTGAGGGATGCCTGGAGCAAGCTGCCGATCTACAAGAAAGTCATCAGCATGGCGCCCAAGGTGCTCAAGGATGCACCCTGCCAGGAAGTGGTCGTTGAAGGCGACGACGTCGACCTGTCGCAGCTGCCGGTGCAGACCTGCTGGCCGGGCGATGCCGCGCCGCTGATCACCTGGGGCCTGACCGTCACCAAGGGTCCGAACAAGGAGCGGCAGAACCTCGGCATCTATCGACAGCAGGTGATCGGCCGCAACAAGGTGATCATGCGCTGGCTCAGCCATCGCGGCGGTGCGCTGGATTATCGCGAATGGTGCGAGAGGTATCCGGACCGGCCCTATCCGGTGGCGGTGGCGCTCGGCGCAGATCCTGCGACCATCCTCGGCGCGGTTACGCCAGTGCCCGATTCGCTGTCAGAGTATGCCTTCGCTGGCCTGCTGCGCGGCAGTCGTACTGAGCTGGTGAAGTGTCGCGGCAGTGATCTGCAGGTGCCGGCCGGTGCCGAAATCGTGCTTGAAGGGCACATCTACCCAGGCGAGATGGCGGATGAGGGCCCCTATGGCGATCACACCGGTTACTACAACGAAGTGGACAGCTTCCCGGTATTTACCGTCGAGCGCATCACCAAGCGTCGCGATGCCATTTACCACAGCACCTATACCGGGCGACCACCGGATGAACCGGCGATTCTCGGTGTGGCGCTCAATGAGGTCTTCGTGCCGATCCTGCAGAAGCAGTTTCCGGAGATTGTCGATTTCTACCTGCCGCCAGAGGGTTGTTCCTACCGCATGGCGGTGGTAACCATCAAGAAACAGTACCCTGGGCATGCCAAGCGGGTGATGCTGGGCGTCTGGAGCTTCCTGCGGCAATTCATGTACACCAAATTCGTCATCGTCACCGACGACGACATCAACGCCCGCGACTGGAACGACGTGATCTGGGCCATCACCACGCGCATGGATCCCAAGCGCGATACGGTGCTGATCGACAACACGCCCATCGACTATCTCGACTTCGCCTCGCCGGTTTCAGGCCTGGGCTCGAAAATGGGCCTGGACGCGACCCACAAGTGGCCGGGAGAAACCAGCCGCGAGTGGGGGCGCGCCATCGTTCAGGACCCGGCGGTGAAGCAGCGGGTCGATGAACTCTGGTCGCAGCTGGGTATCGACTGACATAACTAACAGAGACGGGTTACAGGCAGTTTTTCGACGGTCTGTTCGAGCCTGTCCGGAGCCTTGACGGGCTTGCCCCGTTCAATTGATGACGTGCATATGAAAGTAACCTTGCAGCCCGCCGGCACCGTGCTCGATGTTCGGCCGGGCGAACGCATCCTTGATGCAGCGCAGCGCCTGGGCTATGAATGTCCGAAGAGCTGTCAAAACGGCAACTGCCACATCTGTACCGCTCTGCTAGTGGAGGGCCTCGTCAGGCAGGGCGGGGAGGTCCGCGACCATGGCGAGCTGCTGGCCTGCGTGGCCGAACCCTTGAGCGATTGCGTGGTGCTGTGGGATGGCGTGTTGCTGCCGGGCGAGTTGCCGGTGCGGGAACTGAATTGCCAGGTAGTCGACTGCCAGGAGCTCGGCGGCGATGTGGTGCGTCTGGTCCTGCGGTTACCTGCGGGGCGACCGCCTCGCTACTACGCTGGCCAGTACCTGCTGTTGCAGAGGGCTGACGGTGAATGGTCCGCCTTTTCCCTGGCCTCCGCACCGGGGAGCGGCCGTGAGCTTGAATTGCATGTGCTGACCCGCGAGGAATCGGTCATCGAGTTACTGGCCTTCATCCGTCAGCAAGGTTTTGCACGTATCCGGCTGCCCTTTGGCGATACCCATCTGGCGGAACTGCCTGATGGCCCGCTGGTGCTGATCGCCGCGGGAACCGGCATGGCGCAGATGCACAGCCTGATCGAGTATTGCCGGTCGGCTGGTTTCGCTAATCCCGTGCACCTGTACTGGGGCGTGCGCCGCCCCGAAGATTTCTACCGGCTCCCCCACTGGGACGAGTGGCAGGGCATGGCCAACCTGCATTTGCATCAGGTTGTCAGTGATGTCTGTGGTTGGGAAGGGCGTTGCGGCATGCTGCACGAGGCGGTTTGCGAGGATTTTGCGGATCTCAAAGCGCTGCACGTATACGCCAGCGGATCGCCTGCCATGGTCTACGGTACGCTGGATGCGTTGGTAGAGGCCGGGATGGACCCGCACCAGATGCGCGCTGATGTATTCGCCTACGCGCCGCGCGAAGGTTGACTACGTAACGAAAAAACGCCGGGCTAACCCGGCGTTTTCATTTCAGCGCACCTGCCTTTGTTGCAGCAGCAAATTCTGGTAGCCGCTTGCGGCCAGGGTCTTCTGCGCCGCATTCAGTTGCTCACGACTGCTGTATGGGCCGACCAGTACACGGTACCAAGGCTCGTCACGCACCCTTACACTCTCCACGCGTACATCCTGGCCGAGCAGGATAATCTGCGCTCGCACCCGGTCGGCTTCGGCCTGCTGGCGGAATGAGCCGGCCTGTAGGAAGAACTGGATTACCGGTGCCTTGGCTACGGTTGGCGGTGGTGGTGGCACTTCGCCGTTGAGTGCGGCCTGCGCCCGCGCTTCGTCGATCTTCGCCGCTTCTTCCGGTGTTACCGGCTTGCTCGGTGGCGGTTCCGGCTGTTTGGTCTCGGGAGGCAGGATCACTTCCGACTCAGGAAGCAGCGTGTAGAAATCGTACTTGGGCTTCATCGACTGCCCGTCAGAGGTGACGCGCTTGGGTTGTTCCTTTGGCGGCTTGGGCGCCTCCTTGTTGCGCTTGACCGCGTCGCTGCCCGGTTCCAGATTCGCCAGGAAAACGATGAATCCGCCGATCACCAGGCCGCAAGCAAGCCAGACCCATCCGGGAACTGGCTGCTTCGCAGGGGCTTGGTAGCGACTGGCGCCGCGCTTGGGCGCGGCTTTCTTCCGTGCAGCCACTACATCCGCTCCAATGGTTCCAGGCCGAGCAATTGCAGGCCTTGCTTGAGGGTTTTTCCGGTAAGCGCGGCGAGGCGCAGTCGGCTTAGCTTCTGTTGCTCGGTTTCGGCCGTGAGGATCGGGCAATGCTCGTAGAAGCTGGAGAACAGCCCGGCCAAATCGTACAGGTAGCTGCACAGCAGGTGTGGCTCACCCTTCTCGCCGACGTTGTTCAGCGTTTCGCCGAACTGTGCGAGCCTGGCTGCGAGCGCCAGTTCCTGCTCCGCTTCCAGCTGGATATGGCCGTCGATCTCGTCGATGCCCTTGCCCAGTTTGCGGAATACGCTGACCACGCGGGTGTAGGCATACAGCAGATAGGGCGCGGTGTTGCCTTCGAAGCTAAGCATCAGTTCGAAGTTGAACCGATAGTCGCTGGTGCGATGCTTGGACAGGTCTGCATATTTCACTGCGCTGATGCCTACGGCGCGGGCGATCTGCCGAAGCTCCGCGTCGTCCAGGTCAGGGTTCTTTTCCTTCACCAGGCTGTAGGCCCGCTGCTCGGCTTCATCGAGCAGATCGATCAGCTTGACGGTGCCGCCGTCGCGTGTCTTGAAGGGGCGGCCGTCGGCGCCATTCATGGTGCCGAAGCCCATGTGCTCAAGCTGCATGCCGTCATGTACGAAGCCGGCGCGGCGCGCCACTTCAAAGGCCATCTGGAAATGCAGGGCCTGGCGCTGGTCGACGAAGTACAGCACGCGGTCGGCATGCAATACCTGGCTGCGATAGCGCATGGCGGCCAGATCAGTGGTGGCATAGAGGTAACCGCCGCCGGCCTTCTGCACGATCACCGGCATCGGATTGCCTTCGGCGTTCTTGAATTCATCCAGAAAAACGCACTGCGCGCCGTTGTCCTCGGTGAGCAGGCCTTTGCTGCGCAGGGCGTCGAGAATGTTGGGCAGGTCGGCGTTATAGGCGCTTTCGCCCATCACGTCGGCCGGGGTGAGCTTGACGTTGAGACGGTCGTAGATTTTCTGGCAATGGGATAACGATATCTCGTTGAAGCGATTCCACAGGCGCAGGCAGTCGGCGTCACCTGCTTGCAGTTTTACCACCAGCTCGCGGGCGCGGTCGGCGAACTCGGCGGACTCATCGAAGCGCTGTTTGGCTGCACGGTAAAACTTTTCCAGGTCAGAAAGCTCGGCCTCCGCCGCAGCTGGCTTTTCTTCGAGGTAGGCCAGCAGCATGCCGAACTGGGTGCCCCAATCGCCAACGTGATTCTGGCGGATCACGGTATCACCGAGGAACTCCAGTACACAGCCGACCGCGTCGCCGATGATGGTCGAGCGCAGGTGTCCGACATGCATCTCCTTGGCAAGGTTCGGTGATGACAAGTCGATCACTACGCGCTGTGGTGCGCCGATCTTGCGTACCGACAGCTGCGGATCGGCCAGGGCCGTCTCCAGTCGAGCGGCCAGTGCATCGGTATTCTGGAAAAAGTTCAGAAAGCCCGGACCGGCAATCTCGACCTTGCTGATCTGCGCATCCTGCGGGAGGGCGTCGATGAGTTTCTGCGCAAGGTCGCGCGGCTTCATGCCGGCCGGCTTGGCCAGCATCATGGCGATATTGCTGGCGAAGTCACCGTGGGTCTTGTCCCGGGTGTTCTCAACCTGGATTGCAGGCGTCAGCCCTGCGGGCAGCACGCCTTCAGCGGTGAGGCGGTCGAGGGCTTTCTGGATCAGGTGGCGAATGCTGTCTTTCATCTTCTGCTCGTCGGCCCGGAGGCTCTGCTCGAAACCGAACATTATAGTGGTACGGCCAAGTTGCAAGCCACAGGGGGAGGGCTGGGGGGCTCGTTGGCGGTGCTGATCGGTCGAAATCCCGATTCAAGGATGACTAGAACAGATCAATCGGGTCGATATCCAGCGACCAGCGTACCGTCCGGCTTCCGGGCAGCTGCTCTACCATGGGCAACCAGGCATGCAGCAGTCTATGCAGCGGGGCACGCGCGCTGCCTTGCAACAGCAACTGCGCCCGATAACGTCCGGCGCGGCGCTCCATGGGCGCCGGTACCGGCCCGAGTAGTTCGATACCGGTGAGGTCAAGTTCCTGTAGAAGCGCCTCGGCCCCATCGCAAGCCTGGCCGAGAAAGTCCTCCGCCTGCCCTGCTTTGTGCGCTTCGGCACGTAACAGAGCAAGGTAACTGAAGGGTGGAAGGCCTGCTGCGCGACGTTCCATGAGCGCTTGTTCGGCGAAGGCGAAATACCCCTGCTCGGTGAGCTGTACCAATAAAGGATGGTCTGCCAGGTGGGTCTGGATGATTACCTTGCCGGCTTCCTCCGCACGTCCCGCACGGCCGGCGACTTGCACGATCAGTTGCGCCATGCGCTCGCTGGCGCGGAAGTCGGCGGAAAACAAACCCCCGTCGGCATCGAGAATCGCCACAAGCGTCACACGCGGAAAGTGGTGTCCTTTGGCGAGCATTTGCGTGCCCACCAGCAGGCAGGGTTCGCCACGGTTGATGGTGTTGAACAGCTGCTCCATGGCACCCTTGCGCGAGGTGCTGTCCCGGTCGATGCGTAATACCGGGAAGTCGGGAAACAGAATGCCCAGCCGCTCTTCGGCGCGCTCGGTACCAGCCCCGACTGGGCGCAGGTCTACCTTGTTGCATTCCGGGCAATTGAGCGGCGGTCGTTCGACATGGCCGCAGTGGTGGCAGCGAAGCTCGTTGTGGCGTTGATGCAGGGTCATGCGTGCGTCGCAACGCGGGCATTGGCTGAGCCAGCCGCAATCGTGACAGAGCAGCGAGGGAGCGAATCCGCGGCGGTTGAGAAACACCAGCACTTGTTGCCCGGCTGCGAGTGTTTGTGCCATGGCCTGCTGTAACGGCCCCGAGATGCCTGAATCCAGTGGCCGGCTTTTGATGTCCAAGCGCAAGAATCGCGGCGGTTGCGCGCCACCTGCTCGTTGGGTCAGCTTGAGCAGTGCGTAGCGCCCGGCGTTGGCGTTATGCAGGCTTTCCAGCGAGGGCGTGGCGGAGCCCAGCAGGATCGGTAGATTTTCCTGACGAGCACGCATTACCGCCAGGTCGCGGGCGTGATAGCGCAGGCCTTCCTGCTGTTTGTAGGAGGCGTCGTGCTCTTCATCGAGGATGATCAGGCCCGGATTCTTCATTGGTGTGAACAGCGCCGAGCGTGTCCCGATGATGATGTCCGCCTCGCCGTCACGAGCGGCTAACCAGGCGTCCAGTCGTTCGCGATCATTGATGTTGGAGTGCAGCAGGGCGATGCGGGCGTTAAAGCGCTGCTCGAAGCGCGCCAGGGTCTGTGGTCCCAGGTTGATTTCCGGAATCAGGACCAGTGCCTGCTTGCCTGCCTTGAGTACCTGATGAATCAGCTGCAGATAGACCTCGGTCTTCCCGCTGCCGGTCACGCCAGCCAGCAGGTACGGACGAAATTGGCCTAGCCCAGCCTGTATCGCTTCGAATGCGGCGCGCTGCTCGCTATTGAGCGTCAGCTCCGGCTGCAACAGCCAGGAACCCTGGTGCGCGCGGGGGTTGTGGCTGCGCCGGGTTTCGACACGCACTAGGCCCTTGGCGAGGAGCAGGTCGAGGCTGTCCTTGTTGAGCTGCAACTTGCTGAGCAGTGCGTGGGGAAGACCGTGTGCGTGTTGCGCGATGGCCTTTAGGGCATCGCGCTGACGCGGCGCCCGGGTTAGACGGGGATCGTCGGGGTGCGCACCTTCGACCAGATGCCAGAAGCGCTCCTGGCGTGCTTCAGCAGGCTCGCCCTGACGCAGCAGTGCCGGCAGTGCCCAGCTTAGTGTGTCGCCAAGGCTGTGCTGGTAATACTGTGCGGTCCACAGGCATAGCTTGAAGAGGGCAGCTGGCAGCGGTGGCTCGGCGTCCAGCAGTTCCAGTGCGGGGCGGAGCTTGTCTTCTGGCACCGGACTGCTGTCGGCTAGCTCTACGAGAATCCCTATCACCTCACGCCGCCCGAACGGCACCCTTACTCGGACTCCAGGTTGCAGTGCTGTATGCGGCACTCCGGCCGGCGCTTGATAATCGAACAGGCGGCGCAGCGGCGAGGGCAGGGCAAGGCGGAGAATGGGTTGCGGCACGCGGATGTCCCTTGGCGGTATGCGCTGATGGTAAACGATTGCGGCGCTGGCCGGCCGTCCCGCAATGTTTTGGCAGCTCGCCGATTCACTTGTCACCTACGCTTGCATCACTTGGGTGCTCTGGTATCATTCGCGCCCTAATTAGTGCGGTACTCGACATAGGGTCGGGTGGCGGCACAGGTCCTAGAGGATTTTCCCATGAAAGCCGATATCCATCCTGAGTACGTAGAAATCGAGGCGACTTGCAGCTGTGGCAACGTCATCAAGACTCGCTCCACGCTGGCCAAGAACCTGAGCATCGACGTTTGCTCCGAGTGCCACCCGTTCTACACCGGTAAGCAGAAAGTACTGGATACCGGTGGCCGCATCGATCGCTTCAAGCAGCGTTTCGGCGTCTTCGGCGCCAAGTAAGCTGTTACTGCGACGGAAGCCTGTGAGGCTTTCAGCGCATATGAAAAAGGCGTCCCTGGTGGGCGCCTTTTTCGTTTCCGCGCTTTTTACCCTGGCTGCGCCAGCGGCCTGTTCACCCCCGGGCGCACTGCTGACTGAGAAGGTCGCAAAGGTAATCGATGGCGATACATTGCGTCTGGTCGATGGTCGTAGCGTTCGTCTGATCGGTCTGAACACGCCAGAGCTCGGGCGCAAGGGAAGTCGTGCCGAGCCCTTCGCCGAAATGGCCAGGCGCCGATTACAAGCATTAGTTGATGCTGGTGGCGATCAGGTTAGGCTGCATTATGGTGAGCAGTCCCGGGATCAATATGGGCGCTGGTTGGCGCACGCGTTCGATTCGACCGGGAACAACCTAGAGGCAGCCCTGCTCACCGAGGGGCTGGGTTACTTTGTTGCGGTGCGACCAAATGTCGCGCTTGCTGCTTGTCATCTTGCCGCGGAACGGCGTGCGCGAGACGCCGGCTTTGGGGTCTGGCGCAAATCGCCGATAACGCCGGCTCAAAGCGTTCGCACGGGCGGCTTCGCATTAGTTGAGGGGCGAGTCGAGCGCGTCGAGCGCAATCGTGGCGGCGTTTGGTTGGATCTCGAAGGCGGGGTGGTGATCCAGATTCCGGTGGCGGCGCTGGGCGCATTCAGGCAAGCCCGTCTGGAGGCATTGGCAGGCCGAAGCGTCGAGGTCCGCGGCTGGGTAATCGATCGGGCCAGGCGGCAGGGCCGCCTGCATCAGGCGCGATGGCTGATACAGGTCAGCCATCCTGCGATGCTCGCGGGGGCGCGAAACTGAGTCTGCTCGAGGGCGCGCAATATGTCTAGAACGCGGCTAACAGGCTCGCGGCGAGCGATGCGGCGCGGGTTGTGAGCGCGCTCCATGTTGGCGTATGCTCGGTCGTCTGTCTGTCCCAAGAAAAAATAACGCGGAAATGCCATGACTGACCTTAAAACTGCCGCTCTCGACTATCACGCCAATCCTCGTCCCGGGAAGTTGAGCGTTGAGCTAACCAAGCCCACTGCAACTGCGCGCGATCTTGCGCTGGCCTACAGTCCGGGCGTAGCCGCGCCAGTACGCGAGATTGCGCGTGACCCGGCGCTTGCCTATCAGTACACGGGCAAGGGCAATCTGGTAGCGGTGATATCTGATGGTACTGCCATTCTCGGTCTGGGCAATCTGGGCCCATTGGCATCGAAGCCGGTTATGGAAGGCAAGGGTGTACTGTTCAAGCGTTTCGCCGGCGTCGATGTGTTCGATATCGAAGTTGATGCGGAAAGCCCTCAGGCCTTCATCGATACCGTCAAGCGAATCTCCATTACTTTCGGTGGTATCAACCTCGAAGATATCAAGGCACCGGAGTGCTTCGAGATCGAGCGTGCCTTGATCGAACAGTGCGACATCCCAGTTTTCCACGATGACCAGCACGGCACCGCCATCGTTACCGCGGCCGGTATGCTCAACGCGCTGGAGATTGCCGGCAAGACCATCGAAGATGCGAAGATCGTCTGCCTCGGTGCCGGTGCGGCAGCAACTTCCTGCATGAAGCTGCTGGTCAGTCTCGGTGCCAAGATCGAAAACATCTTTATGATCGACCGCAAGGGCGTGATTCATGCCGGTCGCGACGATCTCAACCAGTATAAGTCCATGTTTGCGCATGAAACGGACAAGCGCACGCTCGACGACGCGTTGAATGATGCGGATGTTTTCGTCGGCCTGTCCGGCGCCAATCTGCTCAGTCCGGAAGGATTGAAGCGCATGGCCGCCAATCCGATCGTCTTCGCCTGCTCCAACCCGGACCCTGAAATCAGCCCCGAACTGGCCCACGAGACGCGTTCCGATGTGATCATGGCGACCGGTCGCTCGGACTATCCGAACCAGGTCAACAACGTGCTTGGCTTCCCGTTCATCTTCCGTGGTGCGCTGGACGTTCGCGCAACGCGTATCAACGAAGAGATGAAGGTCGCCGCAGCCCATGCGCTGCGTGATTTGGCCAAGCTGCCGGTGCCTGCGGAAGTGTCTGCGGCCTATGGGTTGGATACTTTGGAATTCGGTCGCGACTACATTATTCCGAAACCGATGGATCCTCGTCTGATCACCCTGGTCTCCGACGCTGTGGCCAAGGCGGCGATCGAGAGCGGCGTGGCGACCCTGCCTTATCCGGCGAACTACCCGCTCAAGTCAGTGGACGACGTCTTCGGTCGCTGATTGACGGCGGCGCCGCATTCATTGATTTGAGAGCGGCTTAAGGCTAGAAAACAAAAAGTCCGAAACCCCTCTGGGTTTCGGACTTTTTTGTTTGGGCTGCACGCTGCCCTAGGTGGGGCCAGGCGCTTGGTGGTGGCCCTAGAACAGGTCTATCGGTGCTGACTCGGTTGCGGGGAGTGGGCTGCCGGGCAAGGAAGAGCCTGGCTCCAGTTCGCCCATCTCAGGTGGTGAGTCCTCGAGTCGGAACAGTTCGAAATAGGCGTCCGGAGTGCCGGGCGCTGCTGCTCGCCCGCTGTGGGGGTCGACTCTCAGCGTTACCAGGCCATCCGGCTCGGCGGGCGGATGCTCCGGACGGCCTTCGAGGACAGCACCCATGTACTTGATCCAGATCGGTAATGCCACGGTTCCGCCGTATTCGTGTCGCCCCAGGCTTTGCGGCTGGTCGAAGCCCGCCCATACCGTAGTGACGAACTCCGCGTTATAGCCCGAAAACCAGCTGTCTTTCGATTCGTTGGTAGTGCCGGTCTTGCCCGCAAGATCGCTTCGGTGCAATTCCAGCGCGCGGCGACCGGTGCCTCGCTTGATAACATCTTGCAGCATGTTGGTCATGATGTAAGCGTTACGTCCATCGATGATCTGCTTGGCATACACGGGTTGGCGGGGCGGCGTTTCGGCATCCAGGGTCTGGTCGCTCTGGGCGAAGGATACGGTAGAGTCGTCCTCAGCTGGTTTCGGCGTGGTTGCGGTGGAAGGCTGCGGAGCCCGTACGGGGTTTGCTTCGAACAGTAAATTGCCGTCTCGGTCTTCCACTCGTTCAATGAGATAAGGCTCTATCTTGTAGCCGCCATTGGCAAATGCAGCCCAGCCGACGTTTATCTCCATCGGCGTGAGGGTGGCGGTGCCCAGCGCGAGTGAAAGGTTATGAGGCAGGTCCTCAGGTCTGAAGCCAAATCGCGTGATGTAATCCACCGCATACGGAATGCCGATGGTCTGCAGTAGGCGGATCGACACCAGGTTGCGGGATTTGTATAGCGCTTCGCGCATGGTGATCGGGCCCAGGAAGGTGTTGTTGTCGTTCTTCGGGCGCCAGACGCGATCCATGCCCTCCTCGACGAAAACGATCGGCGAGTCGTTCACCAGGCTGGCGGCATTGAAGCCAGCTTCCAGCGCAGCGCTGTAAACGAAGGGCTTGAAGCTGGAGCCCGGCTGGCGCTTGGCCTGGATTGCCCGGTTGTAGTTGCTCTGCTCGAAAGAGAATCCACCCGTCAGGGCCTCGATGGACCCATCCGTTGGATCGAGCGATACCAGCGCAGCCTGTGCTTGTGGGACCTGGCTGAACAGAACGTTTTCTCCCTCCCAGCGAAGGCGGATGACGTCACCAGGCTTCACCACGTCGGCTGGCCGCTTGGGTGTGGGGCCGAGGCTGTTGGTGCTGAGAAATGGACGAGCCCACTTCATGCTTTGCCAGGACACGGCGTGCTCGGTTCCGTCGCGAGTCATTGCATATATTTGGTCATCGCCTATCCGGGTGACCACGGCTGGGTGCATGCCGCTCATGCTGCGGAAGGTGTTCAGTTGAGCTAGCCAGACTTCTGGTGGCGCCGCTTCCAGGTGCGCTTCCGGGCCGCGATAACCGTGTCGCTGGTCGTAGTCGATCAGGCCCTGATGCAGGGCCAGGTTGGCAGCCTCCTGTCGGTCGCTGGTGATGGTCGTATAGACCCGGAACCCATCCGTATAAGCCGCGCTTCCGAAACGGCCAACCATCTCGGCGCGTGCCATCTCGGCTATGTAAGGTGCGTTCAGCTCGGGGATTGCACCGTGGTAGGACGCGTCCACCGGCTCGGCCAGCGCTTGCTGCCAGCGAGCCTCGTCAATCGAGCCGAGCCTATACATGCGGCCGAGAATCCAGTCGCGCCTTTCCTTGCTGCGTTCGGGATTGGCTATCGGATTGAAGGCCGAGGGCGCCTTTGGTAGCCCCGCGATCATCGCCATCTGCGCCAGCGTCAACTCGTTGATTGATTTGCCGTAGTACACCTGCGCGGCCGCTTCGATTCCGTACGCACGATTACCTAGGTAGATTTTGTTGACGTAGAGCTCAAGGATCTCGTTCTTGCTTAGCTCCCGCTCTATCTGCAGTGCCAGCAAGATTTCGTTGATCTTGCGCGAAAAGCTCCGCTCACTGGTAAGGAAATAGTTCTTCGCCACCTGCATGGTGATGGTGCTGCCGCCGGTTTGGATCTGCCCGGTTTTCAATAATTGCGTGGCAGCGCGCATCAGGCTTTTAACGTCGACGCCATAATGATTGGCGAAGTTGTCGTCCTCAGCGGCCAGCAGCGCAGCGATGAACTCCTTGGGGATTTCATCGAAGGCGATCGGGGTACGGCGCATTTCTCCGAATTGTGCGATCAGCTTGGCATCACTGCTGTAGACACGCAGGGGAATCTGTAGCTGTATGCTGCGCAAGGATTCGACGGATGGAAGAGAGGGGCTCAGGTAAAGAAAGGCCCCACTAAGGCTGAGCAACAATCCGCAGAAAACAGCGAAACACGACCAAAGGAAAAACTTCAGGAAACGCATTGGGGTTTGGTAATCCAGATGGAGCGAAGTGATCGCAAATGATGCTGAAAGGGAAAAACCGATCACATTATAAGCGGTTTTTTTACTGGGGAGCCATTTGCGCTTCTGTCAAGGCTGTTATCTAATGTGGATAAACATAATTAATCCGTAAGTCACGGATAAAGATAGGAAATCGGCCGTGCTAGGGCTCTTCACTAAGAAAGCGAATACGCTGCTCGGGATCGATATCAGTTCGACGTCCGTCAAGCTCCTCGAATTAAGCCGTTCGGGCAACCGGTATCGGGTCGAAGCCTATGCTGTCGAGCCGCTGCCAGCCAATGCCGTTGTTGAAAAGAACATCGCAGAGCTTGAGGGGGTCGGTCAGGCCCTGTCGCGCTTGTTGAGCAAGGCCAAGAGCAGCGTCAAGTCTGCGGCTGTTGCGGTTTCAGGCTCCGCAGTGATTACCAAAAGCATCGAGATGGATGCCGGACTCTCCGATGAGGAGCTGGAAAATCAGCTCAAGATCGAGGCCGATCAGTACATTCCTTATCCTCTCGAAGAGGTTGCGATCGATTTCGAGGTGCAGGGCCCCGTTGCGCGCTCGCCGGGGCGAGTCGAAGTGCTGCTTGCTGCCTGCCGGAAGGAAAACGTTGAGATTCGCGAGGCTGCGCTGGCCTTGGCTGGACTTAATGCCAAAGTGGTGGATGTCGAAGCCTACGCGCTGGAGCGCTCCTACGGCTTGCTTGCCCCTCAGTTGGGCGCTGGTCACGACGAGCTGACGGTAGCCCTCGTTGACATAGGCGCGACGATGACAACCCTGAGTGTCCTGCATAACGGTCGTACCATTTACACCCGCGAGCAACTGTTCGGCGGGCGCCAGCTGACAGAAGAAATCCAGCGGCGTTATGGGCTTTCGGTTGAGGAAGCCGGTCTTGCCAAGAAACAGGGCGGTTTGCCGGACGATTACGAAAGCGAAGTGCTGCAGCCATTTAAGGAAGCGGTTGTGCAGCAGGTCTCGCGTTCGCTGCAGTTCTTCTTCGCTGCCGGGCAGTTTCATGATGTTGATTACATCCTGCTTGCCGGCGGAACCGCATCGATCCCCAATCTTGATCGGCTGATCCAGCAGAAAATCGGTACCCAGACGCTGGTAGCCAACCCATTCGCCGATATGGCTTTGAGCAGCAAGGTTAATGCTGGCGCGTTGGCCAGCGATGCGCCTTCCCTGATGATCGCCTGCGGGCTGGCGCTGAGGAGTTTCGACTGATGGCTCGGATCAACCTTCTTCCTTGGCGGGAGCAACTTCGCGAAGAGCGCAAGCAGCGCTTTCTCGTGTCGCTCGTCGGCGTTCTGATAGTAGGGGGCGGCCTCGTGTTCCTTGGCGATCAATATTTCCAGAATGCCATCGAGCGGCAGAGCGCGCGCAATGATTTTGTTCGGCAGGAAATAGCTGTGCTCGATAAGCGCATCGCCGAAATCAAAGAGTTGCGCGAGCGTCGCCAGCAGCTGCTGGAGCGGATGAAGATCATTCAGGACCTGCAGGGCAACCGGCCCATTATTGGTCGTGTATTCGATCAGCTGGTGCGCACTCTGCCGGATGGCGTGTATTTCACCGAGTTGAAGATGGCCGGCAAGAATATCGCCATCGTTGGTGCTGCCGAATCCAACAACCGTGTTTCGAATCTGATGCGCAATTTGGATGGCTCAGATTGGCTTGATGCGCCAAACCTGAACGAAGTCAAGGCTGTTACAGCCGGCGCCGTCGATCAGGAGAATGTCTTCCGCCTTACCGTGCAACAGACCCAGCCCGTCGTCGCGACTGAAGGAGGCAAGCCATGAGCCTCGCCGATTCGATGCAAAGTCTGCGCAGTGTCGATCTCTCCGATTTAGACCTGAACAATCTCGGCTCCTGGCCAGCTCCGATTAAGTTCATCAGTGGCGTACTGTTGCTGGTTGCAGTGCTGGGGCTCGGTTATTACTTCCACCTGAGCGACCTGCAGGTCCAGCTCGATAGCCAGAAGGCTCAGGAAGAAACGCTAAAGCAACAGTTTTCCACAAAGGCCTTCCAGGCTGCGAATCTCGAAGCCTACAAGGCGCAGATGGCTGAGATGGAGGCTTCGTTCGGTGCTCTGCTGCGTCAGCTGCCTAGCGACACCGAGGTGCCAGGGCTGTTGGAAGACATTACGCATACCGGCTTGGGAAGCGGGCTGGAATTTGAAGAAATCAAATTACAGCCGGAAGTGGTCCAGCAGTTTTATATTGAACTGCCGATACAGATCAAAGTTGTGGGTGCATATCACGACCTTGCAACTTTCGTCAGTGGCGTAGCCAGTCTGCCACGTATCGTCACGCTGCATGATTTCGAGATAAAACCTGAGAAGAATGAAACTTCATCGAAGTTGCACATGAATATTCTGGCTAAGACTTATCGATATAACGACAAGGGGCTGCAGAAATGATCAGAGCCCAGGTCATCGCTGTCGGATTGGCGACGCTGCTTCTTTCGGGTTGCGGCGCCGATCGAGACTTTACCGATCTGCAGGTCTACATGGATGAAGTGCGAGCGAAGCCAAAGGGCTCGATAGAACCGTTGCCGACGTTTCTGCCCTATGAGGCTTTTACTTATAGCGCGTCATCCCTGCGCCATCCGTTCCAGCCGCCGATGAAGCTGGACCTGGCAAAGCGGCAGAAGGGATCGCAGGACGTTCGGCCAGACGAAACTCGAATCAAGCAGTTCCTCGAAGAGTTCAATATCGAAAACTTCGTCATGGTCGGAACCCTGACCAATGATGCCGGTATGTATGCCTTGATTCGGGGTGGAGATGGGGTTCACCGCGTCAAGATCGGTGATTATCTGGGGCGCAACCATGGCCGTATCGTTGAAATCAGCGAGGCGGAGGTCGATGTGCTTGAAATCGTGCCTGATGGTGATGGTGGCTGGCTAGAGCGCCCGCGTAGCCTGACCTTGAAAGAGCGCACCTGAGTTTGGGGCAAAAAATGGAAAACCTATACCGGTCTGCACAACGGAAGCCTTTTATGAACAGCACCCTTTCTCGCCTCGGCCTTTCCCTGATGGCGGCCCTTGCTTCACCAGCTTTGCTTGCTGCCAACCTCAATGCGCTGGATGTCGCTTCGCTGCCGGGAGATCGGGTGGAGTTGAAGCTGGCTTTCGATGAGCCAGTGGTCGCGCCGCGCGGATACACTCTCGATCAGCCTGCGCGTATCGCATTGGATCTCCCCGGTGTGTCCAGCAAACTGGGTTCGAAGAATCGGGAGCTCGGTGTGGGCAACGCGCGCAGCGTAACGGTAGTGGAGGCTCAGGGGCGTACCCGTCTGATCGTCAACCTAACTTCGCTAGTGCCTTACTCGACCCGCGTCGATGGCAACAACTTGTTCGTGGTGCTCGGTGAAAACGGCGCAGCCGCTCCGGCAATCGCTACTCCTGTAGCCGCACCGGTCGCACAGCCGAAGCCGGCTGCCTTGCAGAGCAAGTCCATCAGCAATATCGATTTCCGGCGAGGGGATGACGGCGCAGGTAACGTCGTCATTTCCTTATCCGACCCATCGATAACTCCGAGTATTGAGGAGCAGGGTGGCAAGATCCGCGTGACCTTCGCCAAGACGCAGTTGCCTGAAGCGCTGCGTGTTCGGCTGGATGTGCAGGATTTCGCCACACCGGTCAAATTTGTCGATGCTACCAGTCAGGGGGGCGCGGCAAGTATCGCGATCGAGCCGAGCGGTCGTTACGACTACCTCGCTTATCAGACCGATGACAAGCTCACCATCAGCATCAAGCCGCTCACCGCGGAGGAAGCGGATAAGCGTAACGCCGAGCATTTCGCTTATTCCGGCGAGAAGCTCTCGCTCAATTTTCAGGATATCGATGTTCGCTCCGTGCTGCAGCTTATCGCGGACTTCACCGATCTGAATCTGGTGGCGAGTGATACGGTACAAGGCAACATTACCTTGCGTCTGCAGAACGTGCCTTGGGACCAGGCTTTGGCGCTGGTGCTAAAGACCAAGGGGCTGGACAAGCGTCAGGTTGGCAATGTGTTGCTGGTTGCGCCCGCCGACGAGATCGCCGCGCGCGAACGGCAGGAGCTTGAATCACAGCGCCAGATTGCCGAGCTTGCGCCGCTGCGTCGTGAAGTGGTTCAGGTGAATTATGCCAAGGCAGCTGACATAGCGCGTTTGTTCCAGTCTGTGACCAGCAATGCTGCCTCGACGGAAGATCGTGGTTCGATCGCGGTCGATGACCGCACCAACAACATAATCGCCTTCCAGACACAGGAGCGTCTCGACGAGCTTCGGCGCATTGTGGCTCAGCTGGACATACCGGTACGCCAGGTGATGATCGAAGCGCGGATCGTTGAGGCCAACGTGGATTACGACAAGAGCCTGGGTGTGCGGTGGGGAGGGTGGCTGGGAAGCGGGCGTACGAGCATCTACGGCAAGGACGGTGCAACGACCTTCGATGAAGATGGCCGCGCATACCTGCCCGGTACCGATACGATTGGCAACGTCAAGGCTGAAGAAGGTCTTGCGCCGGTTCCCTTTGTGGACATGGGGGTGATGAGCAGCACTTCGGGGATAGGGATTGGTTTCATTACTGACAACGTAATTCTTGATCTGCAACTGTCGGCGATGGAAAAAAGCGGTAATGGCGAAGTCGTTTCGCAGCCCAAGGTTATGACAGCCGATAAAGAGACGGCGAAGATTCTCAAGGGTTCAGAGATCCCGTATCAGGAAGCCAGCTCCAGCGGCGCTACTTCGACTTCGTTCAAGGAGGCTGCGCTCTCGCTTGAGGTCACGCCTCAGATCACGCCTGATAACCGGATCATCATGGAAGTGAAGGTGACCAAGGATGCGCCAGATTTTGGTCGCGAGGTGAACGGTGTGCCGCCGATCAACAAAAACGAAGTTAACGCCAAGATATTGGTCGCTGATGGAGAGACCGTGGTTATCGGTGGTGTCTTCTCCAATTCGCAAACCAAGGGTGTCGACAAGGTTCCCTTCCTCGGCGATCTTCCGTATCTTGGCCGACTGTTCCGTCGTGATTCGGTGCGAGACAACAAATCAGAGCTTCTGGTTTTCCTGACTCCGAAGATCCTCAACCATCAGGCTATAGCCGTGAGTCGCTAATCTAGGTGCCGAACTTCATCCTCATAGGCCCGATGGGCGCTGGAAAGAGCACCATCGGGCGTTTGCTTGCCAAGGAACTACGGCTGCCGTTTCGGGATTCCGACAAGGAGATCGAGCGGCGCACGGGTGCCACCATTCCGCTGATATTTGATGTTGAAGGCGAGCAGGGTTTTCGCGAGCGGGAATCCCAGGCTATCGCTGATCTGTGTCAGCTGGACGGAGTGGTTCTGGCTACCGGTGGGGGGGCGGTGCTGCGGGCAGAGAACCGAGGTGTGCTGCGGGCCGGTGGGCGCATCGTATATTTGTGCACCTCTGTCGATCAGCAGCTGGATCGCACGTCGCGCGACCGCAACCGGCCGCTGCTGCAGACGAGTGATCCCAGGAAGGTGCTGACCGATCTAATGGCCATCCGCGATCCGCTGTACCGCGAAATTGCCGACATCGTGGTAGAAACGGATGAACGCCCGCCACGTTTGGTGGTTAGTGAAATCCTGGAAAGGCTACGGTGTCTTCCGCCTCGTGAAAGCCTCGACGAATCTGCGCTATCCTAGCCCCCTTTATTCATGGGGGCACCAATGCAGACTCTTCAGGTCGATCTCGGCGAGCGTAGCTATCCCATTCTCATTGGTGAGCGGCTCATTGATGAAAACTTCCTGTCTCGTTATATCCGTGGCAAACAGGTAGCCATCGTCACCAATGAGACCGTTGCGCCGCTGTACCTCGAGCGCCTGATTCAACAGCTCCAGGCCTTCTCCGTCACACCTATCGTGCTTCCCGATGGCGAAGCACATAAAAATTGGCAGACCCTGCAACTGATATTCGATGGCCTGCTGGAAGCCCGACATGATCGGCGTACCACTATCGTTGCCCTGGGTGGCGGTGTGGTGGGAGACATGGCTGGTTACGCTGCCGCCAGTTATCAGCGTGGTGTGGATTTCATTCAGGTGCCAACGACGTTGCTTTCGCAAGTCGACTCATCCGTAGGTGGTAAGACAGGTATCAACCATCCCCTTGGCAAGAACATGATCGGTGCGTTCTACCAGCCGCAGGCGGTGCTGATCGATACCGCAACATTGACTACCTTGCCTGCGCGCGAGCTATCCGCGGGCCTTGCCGAAGTTATCAAGTATGGGCTGATCTGCGATGAGCCCTTTCTGAGCTGGCTCGAAGTGAATCTGGATAGGCTGCTTGCTCTCGACGCTCAGGCGCTCACCGAGGCCATCCATCGTTCCTGCGCCGCTAAGGCTGCGGTGGTCGCAGCCGACGAACGCGAGTCTGGCGTTCGCGCCACGCTCAATCTTGGCCACACTTTCGGCCATGCCATCGAAACTCATCAGGGCTATGGCGCCTGGCTGCATGGAGAGGCGGTATCGGCGGGAACCGTGATGGCGCTGGAGATGTCGCAGCAACTGGGCTGGATCTGTGCGGCTGATAGGGATCGCGCTGTGCGCTTGTTGCAACGTGCAGGACTTCCCGTGGTACCGCCGCCAGGGATGAGCGCTGCCGATTTCATGCAGCACATGGCAGTAGACAAGAAAGTAATCAACGGCCAGTTGCGCCTGGTATTGCTCAAAGCCTTGGGCGAGGCGGTCGTCACTAGCGACTTTTCCCGTGATGTACTGGAATCAACATTGAACGCCGATTACAACGCGCTTACGCAATCGCTCAGCGCATAAGGGATTTTCATGACCACTTTGTCTGCCGATGATTCCTATCTGGACCACTACGGTTTCAGCCACGATCCCTTTGCGTCGCGAGTGCCGGGCTTCAAGTTTTTCCCCGCGCAGCGCAAGCCGGTGCTGGGGCAGTTGCATCACTTGGCGCGCTACAGCCAGCTGCTGCTGGTGGTAACCGGTCCGGAGGGGAGCGGCAAGACCCTGCTGCGGCAGGCATTGGTTGCCAGCAGCAATAAGCAGTCTGTTTTGAGCGCGGTCATCACACCCCAAGGGACTGCCGATTCCAGCGCAATCCTGCAGCAGATCGCTCAAGCGTTGAATATCCAGCGCACCGACTTCGACGCTGTGATGGCGCAGATCGTCCAGTTGGCACTGACCGGCCAGGAAGTCTATCTGCTGGTGGACGACGCCGAGCAGCTTACTGGCGCCGCAGTTGAAACCCTGCTGCGGCTGGCTGAAGGAAATCCCGAAGCGAGACCTCATGTGTTTCTCTTTGGTGAGGATTCGCTGGTCGCGAGGCTTGAGGCGCTGGTCGAAGGCGAAGAGCGTTTTCATGTCATTGCGCTGCAGCCATACGAAGAAGACGAAACCCGCGAATACTTGGCCTTGCGTCTGGAAGGGGCGGGAGCCGGACTCGATTGTTTCACTGAGGAGCAGATCCTACGTATTCACGAGCAATCCGGCGGTTGGCCTGGGGCGATCAATGTGGTGGCGCGCGAAGAGTTGATTGACGCGATAGCACACTCAAAGACACGCAAGATCGCAAGGGCATGGCCTTTCTCGTTGCCCACCAAACACCTGCTTGCAGCGATCGCAGTGCTATGCGTAATCGCGGTCGCTTTTCTGTTGCGCGGTGGTGAGCAAGAGCCTGAGGGGCAACTCAGCGCACCGCTAGCGTTGGGTAATCCACCGCCGGAGGCGGAGTCTGATTCGACGGCCAATCAGGTCGCGGAGCCCGAGCGGCAATCGAAAATCGAATTTCAAGCGCCTGTGCCCGTTGCTCCCACCGCACCTGAAAGTGTCCCGGCGGGTGCGGTTGAGCCTTCAAATGAAGCTGTAGAAAAAAAATCTTCGGCCGTAGCGCTCCAGAATGGTGCGCGAGAGGGTGCTGCCGTGACCCAGGAAGAAGCGCAAACGCCAGTAACGCCGCCTCCTCCTGCACCGGTGGTACGCGAGCCGGCTGCATCGCCTGCGCCAGAGCCGGTTCGGCCTGCTCCCACGCCAGCTCCGTCAGCAGCGGCAGCGTCAAGCCACTCCGCTTGGTACGTCGGGCAACAGGGCAGCCGTTATCTGGTGCAGATTCTGGGCACGCGGACGGAGAAGAATGCGCAGGCTCTGATAGCTCGACACGGTAGCGACTATCGCTATTTCGTGAAGATGCATGATGGCAACCCACTGTATGTAGTCACCTTTGGCAACTTTGCTAATCGTGCTGCCGCGCTGGCTGCAATCAAGACGCTGCCCGCAGCGCTTCAGTCGGGAAAGCCCTGGGCACGCACTTTCGCCAGTGTCCAGCAGGAAATGCGTAAATAACGGAGAAAATCGCCCTAAAAAAGTGCGCAGCGCACTGTTTTGGGGCTTGCAAAAAATAATTGTGTCGTTCTAGCGCGCTTTGTAAACTGCTCCCCCTTTGCTCGCGTCCATGATGGTGCGTCGCTCTGTCTGGCTTGTAAGGGATTGATTTACAACGTATTAGCTGTTGGAGCGCCTATGAGAGCAGGTCTGTTTCGTCCTGAAGAGTTCAAGGATAACTGCGGCTTCGGTCTGATCGCCCACATGCAGGGCGAAGCAAGCCATCACCTGCTTCAGACTGCCATTCAATCACTGACCTGCATGACCCACCGCGGCGGCATCAACGCCGATGGCAAGACCGGTGATGGTTGCGGTTTGCTCATGCAGAAGCCGGATGCGTTTCTGCGTGTCATGGCCAGGCAGCATTTCGATTTTGAACTGCCGTCTCTCTACGCCGTAGGCATGGTCTTTTTCAGCCAGGACTCGGCCAAGGCCGATGCCGCTAGGGCTTGCTTCAACGAACAGATTGCCGCGCAAGGTCTGACTCTGGTTGGCTGGCGCGAAGTCCCGGTCGATAGCAGCGTGCTGGGTCGCCTGGCGCTGGAGCGGTTGCCGCGCATCGAACAGGTGTTCGTCTGTGCTGAGGGAATTTCCGAGCGTGAGTTCGGCATCAAGCTGTTCTTCGCCCGTCGGCGTGCCGAAGTGGCCCTGGCTGAAGACAAGCAGTTCTACGTCTGCAGTTTTTCCGATAAGGACATCATCTATAAAGGCCTGATGATGCCGGCCGATCTGGCGCAGTTCTATCCGGATCTCGGCGACGAGCGTCTGGCGACCGCCATCTGCGTCTTTCACCAGCGATTCTCCACCAACACCATGCCGCAATGGCCGCTGGCGCAACCGTTTCGTTTTCTCGCCCACAACGGCGAGATCAACACCATCACCGGTAATCGCAACTGGGCCCAGGCGCGTCGTCTGAAATTCGCCAACGAGCATCTGCCGGACCTGCAAAGCCTCGATCCGTTGATCAACCGCAACGGTTCCGATTCGTCGAGCATGGACAACATGCTGGAGCTGCTGGTCACTGGCGGCATGGACCTGTTCCGCAGCCTGCGCATGATCATTCCGCCGGCCTGGCAGAACGTCGAAACCATGGACGCGGATCTGCGGGCCTTCTATGAATACAACTCCATGCATATGGAGGCCTGGGACGGTCCGGCCGGTGTGGTGCTCACCGACGGTCGCCATGCGATCTGTCTGCTCGACCGCAATGGCCTGCGCCCAGCGCGCTGGGTCACCACCACCAACGGCTACATCACCCTGGCTTCGGAAGTCGGTGTCTGGGACTACAAGCCGGAGGAGGTTATCGCCAAGGGCCGTGTCGGCCCGGGCCAGATTCTGGCGGTGGATACCCACACCGGGCAGGTTCTGCACACCGATGACATCGACAACCGCCTGAAGTCGCAGCATCCCTATAAGAAATGGCTGCGCCAGCACGCGTTGCGTATCCAGTCGACTCTGGACGACAACGACCACGGTTCGGCCTTCTATGATGCCGATCAGCTCAAGCAGTACATGAAGATGTTCCAGGTCACCTTCGAGGAGCGTGACCAAGTACTGCGGCCGCTGGCCGAGCAGGGCCAGGAGGCGGTGGGTTCCATGGGCGACGACACGCCGATGGCGGTGCTGTCGCGCCGGGTTCGTTCGCCTTACGACTATTTCCGCCAGCAATTCGCGCAGGTCACCAACCCGCCGATCGACCCGCTGCGCGAAGCTATCGTGATGTCTCTGGAAACCTGCCTGGGTGCCGAGCGCAACGTCTTCGAAGAGACCGCCGACCATGCCAACCGCGCGATTCTGACCACGCCGGTCATTTCGCCGGCGAAATGGCGGACCATCATGGAACTCGACCGGCCGGGCTTCGAGCGTCAGCTGATCGACCTCAACTACGAGGAGTCGTTAGGCCTTGAGGCGGCGGTGCGCAACATTGCCGATCAGGCTGAAGAAGCGGTGCGCAGTGGCAAAGTGCTGCTGGTGCTCAGCGACCGTGCCATCGCTCCTGGCAAATTGCCGGTGCATGCCGCGCTTGCCGTGGGCGCGGTTCATCACCGTTTGATCGAGACTGGTCTGCGTTGCGATTGCAACATCCTCGTAGAAACCGCCACCGCGCGCGATCCGCACCATTTCGCGGTGCTGATCGGCTTTGGCGCGACGGCCGTCTATCCGTTCCTCGCCTATGAGGTGCTCGGTGACCTTATCCGTACCGGCGAAGTACTCGGCGATCTGTATGAAGTGTTCAAGCACTATCGCAAGGGGATCTCCAAGGGGCTGCTGAAAATCATTTCGAAGATGGGCATCTCTACGGTCACTTCGTACCGCGGTGCGCAGCTGTTCGAGGCGGTGGGTCTATCCGAGGAAATCGTCGAGCTGAGCTTCCGCGGTGTTGCCAGCCGCATCAAGGGTGCCCGCTTCGTCGATCTTGAAGCCGAGCAGAAGGCGCTCGCGGCGCAAGCCTGGAGCGTCCGCAAGCCGATCCAGCAGGGTGGTCTGCTCAAGTTCGTCCACGGCGGCGAATACCATGCTTACAACCCGGACGTGGTCGGTGCGCTGCAGGCGGCCGTGCAGAGTGGCAACTACGGGCTGTTCAAGGAATATACGGCGCTGGTCGATCAGCGCCCCGTGGCCATGCTGCGCGACCTGCTCAAGCTGAAAGAGGCCGAACGGCCGCTGGCGCTTGAGGAGGTCGAGCCGCTGGAGCAGATTCTCAAGCGCTTCGACTCGGCCGGCATATCCCTTGGCGCGTTGTCGCCCGAGGCCCATGAAGCCATTGCTGTGGCGATGAACCGGCTTGGCGCACGTTCCAACTCAGGCGAAGGCGGTGAAGACCCAGCTCGCTACGGCACCGAGCGCAGCTCGAAGATCAAGCAGGTCGCGACCGGCCGCTTCGGCGTCACCCCGGAATATCTGGTCAATGCCGAGGTGTTGCAGATCAAGGTGGCCCAGGGCGCCAAGCCCGGCGAGGGTGGCCAGTTGCCAGGCGGCAAGGTCAACGGGCTGATCGCCAGGCTGCGTTATGCAGTACCCGGTGTAACCCTGATTTCGCCGCCACCGCACCACGACATCTATTCCATCGAGGACTTGGCCCAGCTGATTTTCGACCTCAAACAGGTCAATCCCCAGGCGTTGGTATCGGTCAAGCTGGTGGCCGAGCCTGGCGTGGGCACTATCGCAGCAGGCGTGGCCAAGGCCTACGCCGACCTGATTACCATTTCCGGTTATGACGGCGGTACGGGTGCCTCGCCACTCACTTCGATCCGCTATGCTGGCTCGCCTTGGGAACTGGGACTGGCCGAGACGCACCAGACGCTGCGCGGCAACGATCTGCGTGGCAAGGTCCGTGTGCAGACCGACGGTGGCCTGAAGACCGGACTCGACGTGATCAAGGCGGCTATTCTGGGTGCCGAAAGTTTTGGTTTCGGTACCGCACCAATGATTGCCCTGGGCTGCAAGTACTTGCGCATCTGTCATCTGAACAACTGCGCCACCGGCGTTGCGACCCAGAACGATCAGCTGCGCAAGGACCATTTCATCGGCACGGTCGAGATGGTGATGAATTTCTTCACCTTCATCGCCGAGGAAACCCGCGAGTGGCTGGCCAGGTTGGGTGTTCGCAGCCTGCAAGAGCTGATCGGGCGGACCGATCTACTGGAAATACTGCCGGGCGAGTCTGACCGGCAGGCGCATCTGGATCTCACCCCGCTGCTCGGCAGCGACCATATTCCGGCCGACAAGCCGCAGTACTGTGAGGTCGAGAAGAACCCGCCATTCGATCCTGGGCTGCTGGCAGAACGGATGGTGGAGCTTGCACGCGCGGCCATTGAGCACAAGAGCGGCGGCGAGTTCGAGCTGGACATTTGCAACTGCGACCGCTCCATCGGTGCGCGTGTTTCCGGTGAAATCGCTCGTCTGCACGGCAACCAGGGGATGAAGGATGCGCCTATCACCTTCCGCTTCAAGGGTTCGGCAGGCCAGAGTTTCGGCGTCTGGAACGCCGGGGGGCTGAATCTGCTGCTCGAGGGCGATGCCAACGACTACGTCGGCAAGGGTATGACCGGCGGCAAGCTGGTGGTTACCCCGCCGAAGGGCAGTAACTTCCGCTCGAAGGATTCGGCCATCATCGGCAATACCTGCCTGTACGGCGCCACCGGCGGCAAGCTATTTGCTGCAGGTACCGCGGGCGAGCGCTTCGCGGTGCGTAACTCGGGTGCCCACACGGTCGTGGAAGGCGCGGGCGATCACTGCTGCGAATACATGACCGGCGGCTTCGTCTGTGTACTCGGCAAGACCGGGCACAATTTTGGCTCGGGTATGACTGGCGGCTTCGCCTATGTGCTGGACCTGGACAATAGCTTCATCGACCGGGTGAACAACGAGCTGGTCACCCTGCAGCGGATTACCGGAGAGGCGATGGAAGCCTATCGCAGCCACCTGCAAGGTGTCCTGCGCGAATACGTGGCTGAAACCGGTAGCGAGTGGGGCGCTGAACTGCTGGAAGACCTGGACGACTACTTGCGTCGCTTCTGGCTGGTCAAGCCCAAGGCGGCCAATCTGGCGAACCTGTTGTCGAGCACCCGCGCGAATCCGCAATAACAAGCAGCCGCAAGCCGCGGACTCTCGGCAAACGGGAGGGCCGCGGCAGCCGTGAAGCGTCTCGCAGCTGGCAGCTTAGGGCTTGCTGCTGCCGTTAAGAGGTTTATGAAATGAGCGAACGTCTGAATAACGACTTCCAGTTCATCGAAGTCGGGCGCAAGGATCCGAAGAAGAAGCTGCTGCGTCAGCGCAAGAAAGAGTTCGTCGAAATCTACGAACCCTTCAAGCCACAGCATGCCTGTGAGCAGGCGCATCGTTGCCTGGGCTGCGGCAACCCCTACTGCGAATGGAAGTGTCCGGTTCACAACTACATTCCCAACTGGCTCAAGCTCGTCTCCGAGGGAAACATCCTCGCCGCGGCGGAGCTGGCTCACCAGACCAACACGCTGCCGGAAGTCTGTGGGCGTGTCTGCCCGCAGGATCGCCTCTGCGAGGGCGCCTGTACCCTCAATGACGGCTTCGGTGCGGTGACCATCGGCTCGGTGGAGAAGTACATTGCCGATACCGCCTTCGCCATGGGCTGGCGACCGGACATGTCCAAGGTCAAGCCGACCGGCAAGAAGGTTGCCATCATCGGTGCCGGCCCGGCGGGCCTGGGCTGTGCCGATGTGCTGGTACGCAGCGGGGTCACGCCGGTGGTGTTCGACAAGAACCCCGAAATTGGCGGCCTGCTGACCTTCGGCATTCCCGAGTTCAAACTGGAGAAAAGTGTGCTCAGCCGTCGCCGGGAAATCTTCACCGGCATGGGCATCGAGTTCCGCCTCAATACCGAGGTGGGCAAGGACATCAGCATCGAAGAGCTGCTGTCTGATTACGACGCCGTGTTCATGGGCATGGGTACATACACCTACATGAAGGGCGGCTTCCCGGGTGAAGATCTGCCGGGCGTGCACGATGCCCTGGATTTCCTGATTGCCAGCGTCAACCGCAACCTGGGCTTCGAGAAGTCCCCAGAAGACTTCGTCAACATGAAGGGCAAGCAGGTAGTGGTACTTGGCGGTGGCGATACGGCAATGGACTGCAACCGTACCTCGATTCGCCAGGGCGCCAAGAGCGTCACCTGCGCCTACCGTCGCGATGCGGCGAACATGCCCGGCTCGCGTCGGGAGGTGAAGAACGCCAAGGAGGAGGGCGTCAAGTTCCTCTTTAACCGCCAGCCCATCGCCATTATCGGCGAAGGCCGGGTAGAGGGCGTCAAAGTGGTCGAAACTCGCCTCGGCGAGCCGGATGCGCGCGGTCGCCGCAGCCCCGAGCCGATCCCCGGCTCCGAAGAAATTCTGCCGGCCGATGCGGTGGTGATCGCCTTCGGCTTCCGTCCGAGTCCGGCTGATTGGTTTGGCGCTCAGGAGATCCGGATCGACAGTCAGGGTCGGGTGATTGCGCCGGAAATGGGCACTTACAAACACCAGACCAGCAACCCGAAGATCTTTGCCGGCGGCGACATGGTGCGCGGCTCGGATCTGGTGGTCACGGCGATTTTCGAGGGCCGTCAGGCCGCCGAAGGTATCCTCGACTACCTCGAAGTCTGATCGGCAAAAGTGGCCTGAGAGGTGACGTTTTCTTAACGAACGCCTCCATGGAATTGCGCTGAATCAAGGCCATAGATAAAAGGCACGGCCCCCGCCGTGCCTTTTGCCATGGGCTTTGCGACAATGCCGCCACTCTTTTGCTGGAACCCAGACATGACTGCCTTGAAGAACGATCGTTTCCTTCGTGCCCTGCTCAAGCAGCCTGTCGACGTCACCCCGGTGTGGATGATGCGGCAGGCTGGGCGTTACCTGCCTGAATACCGTGCCACCCGTGCCAAGGCCGGCGACTTCGTGAGTCTGATGAAGAACCCGGAGCTGGCCTGCGAGGTCACCATCCAGCCGCTGGATCGCTTTTCGCAGATCGACGCGGCGATTCTCTTCTCCGACATCCTCACCATCCCTGACGCCATGGGCCAGGGGCTGTACTTCGAAACCGGTGAAGGTCCGCGCTTCCGTAAGCACATCACCAGCCTGGCCGACATCGAGGCACTGCCGATTCCCGATCCCGAGAAGGATCTTGGCTACGTGATGGATGCGGTACGCACCATACGCCGCGAGCTCAATGGCCGCGTACCGCTGATAGGTTTCTCCGGTAGCCCCTGGACACTGGCGACATACATGGTCGAGGGCGGTTCCTCGAAGGACTTCCGTAAATCCAAGGCCATGCTCTACGAACATCCCCAGACCATGCACGCCTTGCTGGACAAGCTGGCACAGTCAGTGACCAGCTACCTCAATGGGCAGATCCTGGCGGGCGCTCAGGCGGTGCAGATCTTCGATTCCTGGGGCGGTAGCCTGTCTGACGCGGCCTATCTCGAATTCTCCCTGGCCTATATGCAGAAGATCGTCGATGGGCTTATCCGCGAACATGAAGGGCGCCGCGTGCCGGTTATTCTTTTCACCAAGGGCGGCGGCCAGTGGTTGGAGTCCATGGCAGCGGTCGGCGCCGAAGCGCTGGGCCTGGACTGGACCTGCAACATCGGCAACGCCCGTGCGCGGGTTGGTAGCAAGGTTGCGCTGCAGGGCAACATGGACCCCGCGGTGCTGTACTCAAGCCCGGCAGCGATCCGCTCTGAGGTCGCACGCATCCTGTCGGCGTACGGACAGGGTTCCGGTCATGTATTCAATCTTGGCCATGGCATCACCCCGGAGGTCGATCCTGAAAACGCCCGGGCGTTCTTCGCGGCGGTACATGAGCTGTCTGCGCCTTACCATCAGTAGTAACTGAAAGGCTGGCTCAATCATGTGGTTGCGTAGGGTGGATCAGGCCTCGCCGATCCACCGGACGCCGTTGCGATCCACTGATTGGTCGATCGGACGGCGCGCGGTGGTGTAAGAAGCGACATTCACTCTACGAGTTATAGCCTGACTCAGGGTTGCTGGTAATGCCCCGGCGTAGTGCCGGGTTCATGCTCGTGGACCAGTTGCGTCACGCGAATATCGGTAATGCCAACGACTTCGGCCTGCCGCAAAAGCTCGGTTTCGTCAGCTTCTGCATCGGGCATTAGCAGGCTGTTTTCGGCATCGGCGTTGTGATGCTCGATCAGACGCCGGGCTGCCTCGCCCTGAGTCATACTTTCCTGCTGCGATTCAATGATCTGCGCCCGTGGATCGTTCTGAAAGATGTAGTTCACTTCGAACTTGTGGGTCGATTTGTTTCCGAACATGCAGTCCTCCAAAAGGGATTTTGGGTTCTGCTCTGTTGACTCGCAGGTCCACTCCTTCGTTCGCGGGTGCCGGTTGGCGCGCAGTTCTGCCCGACGGTTGGCCAATCCGGAGCTCCTCGGCAACCAGGGCGGGCCGAGGAGCGGGTCTGGTTTACTTGACCTTGGCCAGGCTGCCCTTGATGGCGACGCCCGCGATGACTGCGCCGGCATGGCATTCGTATTTGGAGCTGTCCTTGTACTCGACGTGCTTGTAGTTGCTGACGATGTCCACCACGGCGTTGGCGCCGGCGGCCTTGGCAGCCTTTTCCATGCCGATCAACGCAGACTGTAGTGCCCAGCTGCAAGCCGCTTCGTCAGTCTTGTTGAATGCGTTGGTCTTCTTGCTGGTGGAGACGTTGCTGCGGATGATCGTGGCGCCTGCCGGGCGCTTGGCGAGATAAAACTTGACGCTGCCATCCAGCCGGCCAGCCGCAGTGGCGTCAGCAACCGCTTCGTCAAAAGGCAGATAGTGAGTGGTATCGCGTGCCTGGCTGATGCCTGGCAGGCTGCAGAGCACGAGCGCCGCACCGATCCATGTGATCCTTTTCATTGTTCATCTCCTTGCGGTGTTTTAGGTAAGTTACTGCCTGTGCTAGCGATACGGCTTTGCCTGGGTCATGACCAGCGGCGGAAGATCAGCGACGTGTTGATCCCGCCGAAGGCGAAATTGTTGTTCATCACGTACTCGTGCTGCATCGTCCGTGGCTCGCCGACCAGATAATCCAAGTCGCCGCAGCGTGGATCGATGGCGTCCAGATTCAGCGTATGGACATAGCGGTCTCGGTTCATCATCTCGATGCTGAACCAGGACTCTAGCGCGCCGCAGGCACCCAGGGTGTGGCCGAGATAACTCTTCTGCGAGCTGATCGGCATACGCGAGCCGAACAGTGCCTGCGTCGCCAGGGTTTCGGCGATGTCACCCTGCTCGGTGGCGGTGCCGTGACCGTTGACGTAGCCGATCGCCTCCGGCGCGAGGCCGGCATCCTCTAGCGCGAGCTCCATGGCACGACGCATGGTCAACTGCTCCGGCTTGGTCGCATGGCAACCGTCGGCGTTGCTGCCAAAGCCGACCAGCTCGGCGTGGATCGTGGCCCCGCGTGCCAGCGCGTGCTCAAGCTCTTCGAGTACCAGCATCCCCGCACCCTCGCCGATCACCAGGCCATCGCGGCCTCCATCGTAGGGGCGCGGTGTGGTATGTGGCGCGTCGTTTTTCAGGCTTGTGGCATAAAGCGCATCGAAGACCATGGCTTCGGTAGCGCACAGCTCCTCGGCGCCACCGGCGAGCATCATCGGCAGGCGGCCGAACTTGATCGCCTCATAGGCGTAGCCAATGCCCTGACTGCCGCTGGTGCAGGCGCTGGAGGTGGGGATCACTCGGCCGGTCAGGCCGAAGAAGATACTGATGTTGGCTGCCGTGGTGTGGGGCATCATGCGGATGTAGGAGTTTGCATTCAGCCCATCGGCGACAGAGTTGAGCAGCATGTTGCCGAACGCCTTGATTTCTTCGGTGCTGCCGGTAGAAGAGCCGCAAGCCACGCCCATGCGGCCATCGCGGATGCTGCTGTCGTCGATCAGGCCGGCGTGCTGCAGCGCCTGTTCGGCGGCTTTCACCGACAAGCGCGAAACCCGGCCCATGCTGCGCAGTTGCTTGCGCGTCCAGTGGGCCGGCACGGTGAAGTCATCCACCGGCCCTGCCAGGCGCGTATTCAACTCGCTGAAGCGATCCCACTCGTCCATGCGCCGGATGCCGCTGCGGTTGGCGCTGAAATTGGCTTCGATGCTGGCCCAGTCGCTGCCCAGGGAGGTGATTCCGGCCATGCCGGTGATGACCACGCGTTTCATCAGCAGAGCCCGCCGTTGACAGCAAGTACCTGGCGCGTGATGTAGCCGGCCTCGGCCGACATCAGAAAATTCACCGCGCCGGCTACTTCTTCGGGGGTGCCCATGCGTTGCGCCGGAATCATCTTCAGCATCTCCTCGATCGGCAGATTTTCGTCGAGCATTTCGGTGTCGATCAGCCCCGGTGCTACGCAGTTGACGGTGATCCTGCGCTTGCCCAGCTCTACCGCCAGCGCCTTGGCCGCGCCGATCACGCCGGCCTTGGAAGCGCTGTAATTGACCTGGCCGCGATTGCCGATCATCCCTGAAACGGAGGTGATGCAGACGATGCGACCCGGCTGGCGACGTCGGATCATCGGCATGGTCAGGGGCTGCAGTACGTTGTAGAAACCGTCTAGGTTGGTTCGCAGCACTTGGTCCCAGTCTTCCTCGGTCAGCGCCGGAAAGGCACCATCACGCGTCAGGCCGGCATTGCAGACCACGCCGTAATAGGCCCCTTTTTGCTCGATGTCTGCCTCCAACTGCTCGCGGCAGGCCGCACGGTCGGCGATGTCGAACTGCAAGATGCGCGCCTCGCGACCCAGCGCGCGGATCTGCGCCTGTACCGCTTCGGCTTCATCGCGTCGCGCTCGACAATGCAGCACCAGGTCGTAGCCGCTGCGGGCCAGGCGCAAGGCGATGGCGCGGCCGATGCCGCGGCTGGAGCCGGTGACGAGGATGGTTTCACTCATGGGGTTCTTCCAGGTAGCGCGCCACTTCAGGTGGGCGGAACACATTGAGGCGGGCTTCGGCGTGAATGCCGGGACCGTCGAGATGGCATTCAAAAACGCCCATGCCGTTGTCGTCCTGCAGCGAGCGGCAGGCGCGAATGCGCAGCTCGCTATCAAGGGGGAAGTGCTCGACGTTGCATTGGTAGTTGCGGGTGCCGAGCAGAAAGCCCAGCTCGACCGGCAAGCCGAGCAGGCGACCCTGGCAGCCGGCGAAGGCGGCGACGCTCTGCGCCATGATCTCGATGCCGGTCCAGGCGGGCAGACTGCCGTCCGGCAGGCTCAGCAGGCCGGGCGATACCCTCAGACGGGTCACCACGCTGTCCTCATCGAACGACTCGACGGCGTCCAGCAGAATCATGTCGCCAGCATGCGGCAGCAGTTCGGCGATTTGCCATCCGATCATGGCGTGTCTCCCAGAATCAGACTGACGTTGTTACCGCCAAAAGCGAAAGAGTTGCTCATCATCCGGCGAGCTGCAGAATCGCGCATCGGCGTGCCGGGCGCGATCAGGTTGAGCGTTGGCAATGCCGGGTCCTGCTGGCCGTCCCACAGGTGCGGCGGCAACGACTTATCGGGATTGAACGGCGAAAGGCCCAGCCAGCAAAAGGCCGCCTCCAGTGCGCCGGCCGCGCCCAGTGTGTGGCCGGTCATGGGCTTGCTCGACGAGCACGGCACACAGGCTGGAAATACCGCGTGGACCGCCAGGCTTTCCATGGCGTCGTTGTGCGCGGTGGCGGTGCCGTGCAGGTTGATATAGTCGATTTGCTCAGGCTTGGTGTCGGCGTGGTGCAGGGCCATTTGCATCGCCTCGATAGCACCTTTGCCGTCAGGATCAGGCGCCGAGATGTGATGGGCGTCGGAGCTGGCACCGCCGCCGAGCAGTGCGATGGGCGCCGGCTCACGACTCATCAGGAACAGCGCGGCGGCCTCGCCGATGTTGATACCGTCGCGATTGGCCGAAAACGGATTGCAGCGTTGCGGGCTGGTGGCTTCCAGCGCGCTGAAACCCTGCAGTGTCAGGTCGCAGAGCGTGTCTACCCCGCCGCAGATCACCGCGTCGCAAAGCCCTGCGTCAAGCAATCGTTTGGCACTGAGCAGCGCCCGAGCGCTGGAGGTGCAGGCGGTGGAGATGCAATAGCTGGGGCCGGCCAGCTGCAGCCAGTCGCTGAGAAACCCCGCGGGGGCTGAAAGCTCTTGGTGGCCATAGTGGTAGTCCTGCGGCAGCTGACCATTCTGGATCAGGCCGGTGATGCCCTGAGTCGACTCCTGAATGCCGGTGGTGCTGGTGCCGAGCACCACGCCGATACGGCCGCCACCGTAGCGGGAGATGGCCTCGCGAATCTCCGTTTCGATTTCTTGCGCGGCGGCCAGCAGCAGCTGGTTGTTGCGGGTCTGGTAGTACAGGTCCTGGATAGGCAGCGCTGGGAGTTCGCCCTGGATCGCACCGACCGGCAGGTGACGCCCGGCAACCGGTTGCGGGTGCAGCTGCATGCCAGAGGCGTCGCCGGCAAACAACCCTGTGGCGACTTCAGCCTTGCCCCGACCTAGTGCGCAGAGCACGCCGAGCGCGTTCAGGTAGGCGGTCATCGATGGCTGGCTCCGTCAGGCGCGGCGAGGGGGGCCACACCATAGGTCAGTGCTGCGCCCACGTCGAGATCGAAACGCTCAGGTTGGGTATAGCGCACGCGCCAGTGGGTACCGTTGCGCGCCCGCAATTCGCGCTCAGCGGCACGCACGAGCAGTTCGTGCGCCGGATACAGACTGCTCAGCTGTTCGGTCGGCGTCAGCGCGAACAGCAGTGCAGCGAAGAGTTCTCGTGCGTGAGCGTTGGGTGGTAGCAGACCGTCTGCCTGCCAGCGACCCTCTTCAAGCAGCTGGCGGGCCAGCGGCATGCCCAGCGGGTTGAGCAGCGTCCAGCGCAGTGCGTGGCCTTCCTGCTGAATCACCAGCAGGCGGTCCTCGCTGTGCGTCCCGTCACGCGCCTGGATGTGCAACTGCATGGGCAGTTGCAGTCGAGGCTGTTCGCTTGGCAGCGGCAGGCGCTGGGCGCAACCGCTCAGCATCGCCACCAACAGCGGCAGCCAGAGCCAGGCGCAGCAGGCACTCGTGCGGAATGAATTACTGATCGCCACGGCACAATTCGGCCAGGACGCCCAAGCGGCGTCTGGATTCGGCGACATAGGGGTTCTTTTCGTCCCAGGCATAGCCGGCGAGAATCGAGCTGATCATCCGGCGGATCTCCGGCTGGGCGTGTTCGTAATAGATGACGTCCTGGAAGCTGCAATCGTACCAACCCTCGACATAGGTCCGGAAGGTATCCACACCGCGCATGAGCGGCACGGCGAATTCGCTTTCCCAGTCCACCGTCTCGCCCGACAGCTGGCGATGCAGCGTGGCCGCTGCCATGCTCGACGAGCGCATGGCGATAGTCACGCCCGATGAAAACACCGGGTCGAGGAATTCCGCCGCATTGCCCAGCAGGGCGAAACCGGGGCCATGCAGCGCCTTGACGTTGGCCGAATAGCCGCCGATCAGGCGTGCCGGTGTGTCCCACTCGGCATTCTTGAGGATACGCCGAAGGTTCGGCGCTTCCTGTACGAACTCCTTGAGGCAGGCATCCAGATCCGCCGGACGGCCGTCATAGCGCTCGGCACTGGCCACCACGCCCAGGGAGCAGCGGCCATTGCTGAAGGGAATCGTCCAATACCAGACGTCGCGCAGCTCGGGATGTGTGGTGATGAGGATCTTGTTGCGGTCGAACTGCGGGTCGTCGATTCGATCCTCTATGTGGGTGAACACCGCGCGACGTACCGGGAAGCTGGACGGCGCTTCCAGATCCAGCAGTCGCGGCAGCACTCGGCCATAACCGCTGGCGTCAAGGACGAAAGCGCTTTCGACCCCGTATTCACTGCCGTCGCTACGGCGTACCTGCAGGCGCGGGCGAGCGCTGGAGAAGTCTGCCGCAATGATTTCTTCTTCATAGCGTATTTCGACGCCCTGCAGCTCGGCCTGGTCGGCCAGCAGCTTGTCGAAATCGGCGCGCTGCACCTGATAGGTGCTGCCGTGGCCCTCGGTGAACTTGTCGCGGAAATCGAATTCGGTGTAGCGCTCGCCCCAGCCGAAGGCTGCGCCATGCTTGGTCTGGAACCCGGCGGCCTTAACCGCCTCGAGCATGCCGGCTTCCTCGACGAAATCCAGGCAATGCGAGAGCAGGCTCTCGCCAATCGAGAAACGCGGGAAGCGCTGGCGTTCCACGATCAGCACATCATGCCCCTTGCGCTTGAGCAGCGCGCCAGCAATTGCACCTGAGGGGCCTGCGCCGATAATCACTACTTCGCGTTGTTGCAGATCAAGCGGCGCCATGGTGGGTCCTTACCGGTGGTGGGTGTTGCGATGGGGTGGCCCAGGGAGCCAGAAGAAAACTGAACAGCAGGCCGAGGCTGACAGCCAGGCCGAAGTTGCTCACTGCTGGCGTGCTGGACAACGCCAGCAGACCGAACGACAGCCAGGTGGTGATTGCTGCCAGCAGTGTGCCAACCAGACTTACCGCGGCGCCACCGACCCGTTCGCGCATCAGGATGGCGTAATCGACGCCGATGGCGGTGACCAGCAGCAGACCGAACAGGCCAAACAGGGTCAGCGACTGACCGAGCCAGCCCAGGCAGGCCAGGCTGCCGAGAGCGGCCAGCAGTGGCACGGCAAGGCAGCGCAAGGCACCAAGCCAGCCGAATGGGACACACAGCAGCCAAAGGATCACTGCGGCGGCGATCAGCTTGAGCGTGGCGGCCTGGGTTTTGGTTTCGGTGAACAGGGCGTTCAGCTCGGCCGGGCGATCGACCAGGCTGACGCCAGCCAGATCCTCGGTCAGCCCGGCCAGCACCGCAGTGTCGCGAAGGCCCTGCAGGCTGATCAGGCCGGCCACCGTGCCGTCGGGCTGAGAGCCCAGCCATAGCGGGCGCCATGGCTCGCCCACAGGCCCGGCGAGTACCTGCTCGAGACTGGGAGGCGATTGCGCTTCCAGCGTGGCTAGCTCGTTCTCCAGCTGCTCCCGGCTGACGCCCAGGGCAAGTAATGCTTCGCTGGCATCCAGCAGATGCGGCAAGGCAAGTTTGAGGTTTTCCTGAACGACGACAGGCCCGGCCAGTTGGCTAAGTGCGAGGTAACCGCCCAGCTTGCGCTCTGCAACCAGTGCGTCGAGACGCGCAGTCAAAACTTCCTGGCTCTTCAGCATTTCATCGGCATTCGCAGCGCGGACAAGGAAATACTGACTGGTGGGTTGGAAGCCGGTGATCTCGCCGATGCGCATGGCCTGCTCCTGCAACAGCGGTTCGTGGCTTACCCACTGGCGCAGGTCGTCCTTGAACGAAACCTGTGACACGCCACCGATGCAGAACAACACGAACGCACCGAGCAGCCAGGGTGTCGGGACGCGATTGAGCAGTGCCTGGCGCAGCTCCAGCCAGCGTTCTGCCCAGGCTAGAGGGGTTGGCCAGGGTTGCAGCGGTGCGCTGAGCAACCAGGGCAACAGGCAAGTGGCACAGGCAAAGGCACCGATCAGCCCCGCAGCGGAGAACACTGCCACCTGAGTAAGTGCTGGAAACGGGGTGAATGCCATCGCCAGATAACCGATGACGTTGGTCGCCAACGCCAGGAACAACCCCGGCAGCGTCAGGCGCAGCGCGCGATGACTATGCCAGGGCTGCAACGTCCAGCTTTTCGACAGGTAATGCAGCGGAAAATCGATGCTCACCCCTACCAGGCTGGCGCCTAGCACCAAGGTCAGCGCATGGATCTGCCCAAACACCGCGACGCAGGCTGCCGCACCACTAAGTGCGCCTACGGCTACCGGCAGGGCCACCAGCAGCACGCGTGGCGTACGGAACAACAGAAGCAGCAAGCCGAGGCTGGTGATGAGCGAAACACTGCCGATCAGGCTGGCTTCCTCACGGGCCTGGCGTTGCCCGTGCGCTGCGTACAGCAGCCCGCCAGCGGCGAGCAGCTCGCCGTGAGCCTCCGCGACTTGGCGACTGGCTTCGTTCACCAGTATCTCCACCTGCAGCGGCAGGCTGTCTTCGAAAGCATTGCCATGCGTCTGCGCGTGAATCACGGCCCAGCGGTGCCCGTTGTATTCGGCCGTCAGGCGCCCGTCCAGCCCAGGTTGGATATTGCCTGGTTGCGGCAGCTGACGTTGCGCCAGCTCGGCGATGCCGAACCAGTCCTGCTCTACGGGCACCAACAGGCTTCCCTCGAAAGGGTTGTACAGGCGCTGCAAACGTTGCTGCATGAAGTTTTCAGGTGCGGCAATCAGGGCTTTACGGCTCGCAGCGTCGAGCAGCGCAAGGCGCTGGTCCAGAAGCTGTTGGCGCAGTGCGGGCAGGTCGCCATCTACCGAGCGCCGCGCTTGGGCGAACAGGCCGCTGGCCTGCAATGTCTGGGCAATCTCTTCCGCCAGTGCGCTGGCTGTATCTTCATCGGCATGCCGAACCAGCAGCATCAGGTCGCGGTTGAGTGGCTCCTGCATGCGAGCTTCGGCCGTTTGCTCCAGCTTGTCGGGCGCTCCGCTGGGCAACAGTTGGAGCAGATTGGCACTGACCGGAGGGCCGTCGCGCCACTGCCAGGAAGTCAGGCCCACCAAGCCCAGCAGGGCGAACATAAACAGCACGGGAATCCAGCGAGGCAACCGCAGGGCGGCTTCAGTGGGCGAAATCATGCTGCTCGTCCGCGTTCAACTGGTCATCGACTTCGCTGTATTCCAGCAGCAACAGGGTGCTGTCGCCTTGAGTTTCCAGCAGCTCGATGCGTTCGGCCGTGACGCCGCCCTGGATATGAATGGCGCTGAAGATCTGCTGCAAGAGCTTCGAGCGCGGCGTCAGTGTCAGCGCCCATGCCTCGGGTGTACCCAGCAGTGCCAGCTGGAAATCCCGCTGCAGCGCTTCGGCATCTCCTCGAAGTACCGCCAGAAATAACTGGTTTTGCCGCGCCGCTGCGGTCGGCTGGCCGGTTGCCTCCCAGCCGCTCGGGGTGCGCTGAGCAATACCCGACTCGGCGATCCGGTAGTCCTGCCGCAGAGGCTCCCGAAGCAGCCAGAGCAGGCCGTGATCGCGCGCCAGGACGAATTGCCCACGACTGACCAAGGGCTTGGGCAAGGCGCGCAGCTGTTTCTGCTGGACGAACTGCCCGCGGATCACCGCCGGCTCGCGCAGTTGCTGGCTAAGTTGCGCCAGGTCGAAAGCCTGGGCGTGGGATACCATCGTCAGCGCCAAGCTCACTGCAAGGCACAAGCGTGCGGCAAGTGTGCAGGTCATGACAGTGCCCGCGCCACAGAGTCGAGGAAGATCCTGGGTGAGGCCAGCTGCATCTCGCGGCTGGTAATCTCCACCGCGACCTGCACGCTGGTGCCGCGGGTCATGCGCTCACCCGTCTCGGCGTCGGTGATCAGGTAGTTGAGCTTCAGCCGGTTCTCCCATTCGATAAGATCGGCCCGCACCAGGATGCGCTGGTTGAACCGCGCGCCGCGCATGTAGCGCAGCTGCACGTCGATCACTGGCCAAGCGTAGCCGGCGTCGCGCATCTGCTGGTAATTGTGGCCGATGCGGTCGAGCAGCGCGCATCGGGCTACCTCGAAATACTTGATGTAATGGCCGTGCCAGACCACTTCCATCGAGTCGACATCGAAGAAGGGCACCTGGATCTCGACTTCCGCATGCAGTACGCCACTCTTACGCATAAAGCCCCCAATGCCGATTACGGATGCGTTGCAGAGACAGGCGCAGCTCGCCTTCCAGTGCGCGATCTTCGATCAGTGGCGGAAAATCCTCGCTCAGCTCCGCGTGCATGTCGCGTAATGTCGGGGGCAAGCTGCGTGCCTGGCCATCGCGCTGGCGCAACCAGACGCCCTGGTTCGCCGCCATCAGAGTAGCTGCCGCGACCTGTTCGGTCAGTTCCAGGCTGCGCAAGGCATCGCGGGCGGCGATGGTGCCCATGCTCACCTTGTCCTGATTGTGGCATTCGGTAGAACGCGAAAACACGCTGGCCGGCATGCTGTTTTTCAGGGCTTCGGCAGTCCAGGCGCTGGCGCCGATCTGCACGGCCTTGAAACCGTGGTTGATCATCGCGGTGGCTGCTGGCGCACCGGATAGGTTGCTCGGCAGCCCATGGTTGTAACGGGTGTCGACCAGCAGCGCGAGCTGGCGGTCGAGCAGGTCGGCGACGTTGGCCACCAGATTCTTCAGGCCGTCCATGGCAAAGGCGATATGCCCGCCGTAGAAGTGCCCGCCGTGCAGGACCCGCTCGGCGTCGCCGTCGATGATCGGGTTGTCGTTGGCACTGTTCAGTTCGGTCTCGATGAACTGCCGCAGCCAGCCCAGGCTGTCGGCCAGCACGCCCAGTACGTGGGGAGCGCAGCGGATCGAGTAGCGATCCTGCAAGCGGTGCAGCGGCTGGGTCGGCGCGTCGATCGCCAGATCCTGGCGAATCCAGGCGGCGACTTGACCTTGGCCAAGGTGCGGCTTGGCCGCGAACAGGCGCTCGTCGAAATGCTCGGGATTGCCTTCCAGTGCTATCACGTTGAGTGCGGTGATACGTGTGGCCAGTTGGAGCAGGTAATCGGCGCGGGCATAGGCCAGGCAGGCCAGGCCGGTCATCACGGCGGTGCCGTTCATCAACGCCAGGGCTTCCTTGGGACGCAGGGTTAGCGGTGTCCAGCCTAGCTCGCGGTGCACTTCGGCGGCGCTGCGCCGCTTGCCCTGATACATCACCTCGCGTTGGCCGGCCAGCGTTGCGGCCACGTAGGACAGCGGCGTCAGGTCGCCGCTGGCGCCCACCGAGCCCTCTTCGGGAATCAGCGGCAGGATGTCGTGCTCAAGAAATGCCTGCATGCGCTCGAGCAGCTCGACGCGCACGCCGGAAACGCCATGGGTCAGCGAACGCAAGCGTGCAGCGAGCACGGCGCGGGTCGCATCGGCGTCCAGCAGCTTGCCCAGGCCGCAGCCGTGGAAGGTGAACAGGTGTTGCGGCAACGCCTCCACCTGGGACAGCGGCACCGCCACCACGCAGGAATCGCCATAGCCAGTGGTCACGCCGTAGATCACCCCTTCGCGGTCGAGCAGCGTGTCGAGAAACTGCGCGCCGCGGGCAATGCGCTGGCGGAAGCGGTCGTCGGCCTGCAGGCGGGTAGGTGCGCGGCGCTCGGCTACCGCCAGCACATCCTCGATGCTCAGATGGTTCTCGCCAAAGGTCACGTGCTCAAGGGTGGCGTTGTTCATGTGCATTCCAGAAAGGGTAAAAGTTGAACCATTGCAGGGGAGCCTCCAGGCAACGCGCGGCGAGCCGATCAGCATAGCGCTGCACATATTGCTGCACGACCGCATCCCGCTCGCGGCGTCGCCATTGAATACGCTCGGCGAAGGGCTGTAGATGGATCCGGAAACGGTTGCCGTGCTTCAAGCAGAACAGCAAGTTGACCGGACATTCCAGCAGCCCGGCCATCAGCCAGGGGCCTTGTGGAAACGCGGCCGACTGGCCGAGAAACTGCGCATTGGCGGTACGCGCGCCATGTAGGGGCACGCGGTCACCGGCAATGGCCAGCCATTCGCCTTCCTCCAGGCGACGGGACAGTTCAAGCATGATCGCCGGGTCCAGCTCGCTCACCTGGATCAGCCTGAGGTTGTTCGCCCCGGATTCCTCTAGTAGACGGTTGAAACGCTCGGCGTGGCGAGTATGGACAAGAATGTTCATCTTCACCTTGCCACCCATCTCGGCCAGGGCACGACAGACTTCCAGGTTGCCCAGGTGCGCGCCCACCAGCATCTGCCCACGTTGCCCACCGGCCCATATCTGAGCCCGGATGCCATGGGGATCATCCACGTCGAGTTGGTCGAAACCGATGCGCCCGCCCCAGACATCCACCTTGTCCAGCAAGGCGTCGGCGAACGCCATGAATTGGTGGAATACCGAACGCGCGGTGGGGGTCAGTTCGCCACGTCCGCTCCAGTTCGCCAGGTGGCGCTGGTAGGTCCAGGCGCTCTGGCGGGCGCTGCGGCCGAACAGATAGAAGTACAACACGATCAGATACAGTAGTGGCGTGATCGCCCGCCGGCCCAGCAGGCGCAGAGCCTGCACGGTGAGTTTCATCAAGGCAAAGCTGCCGCGCTCGCGTTGCGCAGCCCAGTGCCTATTGCGTTGCTGCGCCTGACTCATCCTTGCCACCGGCGCCACAGCAGTGTTGGCGCGCGCAGCAGCATGCCGCCGAACAGGCGCGCATGCATGCGAGAGATCAGCAGGTTGTCGTGCCACAGGCGAAAGTGCGAAATGCCGTCTGCCGGGTAGTTCACTCGGGTGGGTAACCAGACCATTGGCTGCGCGCGCCAGTGCAGGCGCACCAGAATCTCAGAGTCGAAGTCCATCCGCGAACCGAGCGGTTCCGAGTCGATCAGCGCCAATGTCGGGGCCAGCGGGTAGACGCGAAAGCCGCACATGGAGTCGCGGATCGAAAGTGAAAGCGTGTTGATCCAGACCCAGACGTGGGTCAGGTAGCGGCCGTAGAAACGGCCTTTGGGCACGCTGGCATCGTATTGCGGGTAGCCGCAGATCAAGGCGTCGGGGGCCTGGCAGGCGCGGTCGAGAAACAGGCTGACACGACTCAGGTCGTGCTGGCCATCGGCGTCCACCTGTAGGGCATGGCTGAAGCCCAGACGCGCTGCTTCCCGCAAACCGCTGGAAACGGCAGCACCCTTGCCCTGATTGATGGGGTGGCGGTGCAGGTGGACGGCGCAATGCTCGGCCAACTGATCGATCACCTTGGCGGCTGCGGCTGAGGAGCCGTCATCCACCAGCACGCAGGACAGGTCTTCGGCCAGCAGCGCGGCGACGACCTGAGGCAAGGTTCGCTCATGGTTAAAGACCGGGATCACTGCGCAGGGCTTGAACCAGTCCTCCTCAGTGGCCGCGCTTTCGATGGCAAGCGCGTCAGTGCGAGGCGATGAGCTGAAGGCGGTCATGCGGGTACTCCCAGCAGAATGCGGCCGGAGGAACAGGGGGCATCGCCGTTGCGGTAGCTGAAATGCAATTTGCTGCGCTCAGCATCGAAGCGCAGTGTCAGGTGCAGGCGATCACCAGGGCGAGCCAGCTGCTGGAACTTCAACACTTCCATACCTTGGAAGCGCGGCGGCAGATCCGCGATCAACTGACGCGCCAGGCAGATGGCCCAGTCGATCTGGACCACGCCGGGCAGCACCGGAGTCCGCGGAAAATGCCCGCTAAAATGCGCGAGGTCGACCGGCACGGCTAGCTCGAGTAGCCACTGATCGTCTTCCTGACGTTCGCTCAAGCGCTCCGGCATCAGGCTGCGTGGCGCGCGTAGCAAGGCGTCGAGCTGTGCCTGCGCAAGCTTGCCCTGGCTGTTGCAGGGCAATTGCCGCACCAGCCGCCAGCGTCGCGGCAATGCCAGGGCCTCGCAGCATGGCGCCAGGTGCTTGCGCAGCGCCTGGGTCAAGGCGCGCCGGCCCTGGTTGCGCAGGGTATGCAGACCGGTTTCACTGAGTGCGATCAGGGCGGCGAGAAAGGCGCGGTTGCCCTCGATGACGCTCAGTCGGGCTTCGCTGACATAAGGGTGCTCGCTGAGCGCCGCTTCCAGCATCGGCAGGGAGATGCGCTTTTCTTCCAGCTTGACGATGCGATCGAGACGGCCCAGCAGCTCGAAGCGGCCATCGCCCTGTACCCGTGCGGCATCGGCCGTCTGCTCCACGTGGCCGGGCGGCAGATAGGACGAGGCGATACGCAGCGCGCCCTGTTCGTCCTGGCCCAGCTCGACGCCGGCGAAGGGCTGCCAGAGGCAGCCGCCCTGACGCCAGCCGATGCCGCCCGTTTCCGAGCTGCCGTAGATTTCCGTGGGGGCCTGGCCCAGCTGTTGTTGCAGGTGTCGCGAAGCTTCGGCGGGCAGGGGGCCACCAGACGAAAACACTCGGCGAACCCGGCTCAGCGCGGGCCAGTCTAGGTTATCGCCCATACGCTTGAGCAAAGCAGGACTGGCCACCAGACAAAAGTTGCCCTGCTCACGGCTGGCCAGTTGAATGTCTTCAGGGAAGGGCAGGGCCCGGCGCAACACCGGTCGGCCGGCACACAGCGGCCAGATCACCCGGAACAGCAGCCCATAGATATGCTGCGCCGCGACGCTGCCGATGACGCAGGCATCGGCCAGGTCGGCGCCCCATTGGGCCTCAAGGACCTCGGCTTCGTTGGCTAGCTGGCGCAGGCGCTTTTCGATCAGCTTGGGCTCGCCACTGGAGCCCGAGGTGCAGAGCAGCAGGCGGCACTGGTCGAGATCCAGCGACGCGGCCGGCAACGCTTCACCCAGCAACTCGCGCAATGCGCTATCGCCGTTCTGGTCGGTCAGCCAGAGATCCACCTGGTCAGCCAGTCGTTGACGGGTGGCTGGCTGCAGGTCCGCCGGCAACAGCACCGTGACCCCTGCACGCCAGGCGCCCAGCAGGGCTATGGCCAAGTGGCCGGCATCTTCCAGGTGCAGCGCCAACCGGGTGATGTTGCGGCTGCGCAGCCCACCGGCCAGGCACAGGGCCTGCTGGCGCAGCGCCTGGTGTTCTAGCAGAGGCTCCAGCGCTACAGGGCGCGGGTCGGAAGACGGGTGGAGTAACTGCTCCAGCGCGATCCATTTCATGTACGGCTCCTGATTCGCTGGCGCACCAGCCATTCACCGGCGAACAGCATACCCATCAGCAGATAGGCGATCAGGCCGGTGTAAAGGGTCCACCATGTTAACGGTGCCCAGAGGGCCAGCGCAGCGGCGATGGTGGCGTTGAAGCTAAAGAAACCTACCCACAGCCAGGTCACCTGGCGGGTGTAGCGCACGGCTGCCGGTGGCAGCTCGGGGTCGGTCAGGCGAGCCAGGCGCTCGATCATCGGCATGCCGGACAACAGACTGCTACCGAACAGCCCCAGCAGCGCCAGGCTGATCAGCACCGGATACCAGCGCAGCAGCGCGGCGCTGTCCGCCAGGCCGAGCAGCAGGCAGAACGCCAGTGCAATCACGCCGGTGGTCCGCACCAGCGTAGTTTGTCTGCCGCTGAACAGGCGAGCCAGCCATAACGAGCCCAGCAGCAAGGCAAACATGCGCGGCGTCAGATGCTCCATGCCGAGGTATACGGCAAATGGATAGGCCAGGCCGACCACCAGCAGGCCGAGGCCTATCAGCCGGCCGATGGCTGCTTTGCCTCTGTCAGGCGTTGCTTGCATGGCGTGCTTCCGAGAGCGGGGATGGCGCTAGTGGGGTTCAGGCCGTTTCGACGTTGACCAGGCGGAATACGGCCTCGACCACATCGCCCACGGTGCGCACCGACCTGAATTCCTCGGCGGCGATTTTCTTGCCGGTCTGGCGCTTGATGTGGTCGATCAGGTCGACAGCGTCGATGCTGTCGATCTCCAGATCCTGATACAGGTTGGCTTCCAGATTGATGCGCTCGGGCGCAAGCTCGAACAGTTCGACCAGCGCGTCGCGCAGGGTCAGAAAGATTTCGTCGCGGCTGTTCACGTGATGATCCTCCTCAGGCGACGGCACGGTTGGCGCTGACATAGTCAGCCAGGCTATCCACGCTGGCGAAGTGCTTGCGGGTGTCCTTGGCGTCGGCGTCGATCTTGATGCCGAAACGCTTCTGGATCGCTAGGCCCAGCTCCAATGCGTCTACCGAGTCCAGGCCCAGGCCTTCGCCAAACAGCGGTTGGTCGGCGGCGATATCTTCCGGTGTGAGGTCTTCCAGACCCAGCGCATCAATGATCAGATGCTTGATCTCAAGCTGTAATTGGCTCATCGAGTGCGAGCTCCTTTATGAAGTGTTGGTGCAGATGGTCGTTGAGCCGCCGCGAGGCGATAGGCGCCGCGCCCTGGCTGGCAAATGCCTGAGGGTCGATATCATCGCCGACCCGCAGATGAAAATGGAAACGTCGTGATGGAATGCGGTACCAGGGCTCAGCCTTGGTCAAGGTGGTGGGCGTGACGCTGATTGCCACCGGCGTCACCAGCTTGGCGCCGCGCAGGGCGATCGCCGCCGCACCACGGTGGAACTGTGGCGGCTGCCCCGGCGTGGTGCGGGTGCCCTCGGGAAAGATGATCAGCGTCTGGCCCTGCTGCAAGGCATCGGCGGCTTCGTCGAGCATTTCGGCGCTGCCGTTATTGCTGATGTATTGCGCTGCGCGAATCGGGCCTCGGGTGAAAGGATTTTCCCAGAGGCTCTGCTTGACCACGCAGTTGGCGTCGCGAATCAGCGAGATCAGCACCACCACGTCGATCAGCGAGGGGTGGTTGGCGATCACCAGTTGTCCGGGGCGGCCTAGGCGCTGCGCACCCTCAACTTCGTAGGTCAGTACGCCACTGCGATACATGAATTGAACGAATAGCCAGAACAGCCTGCTGTTGGTCAGGCGGGCACGGCGGCGCCGGGCTGACGCATCTCCGGGAAGGCGGTTTACCACCGGGAATACGATCAGCCGCAGGCACAAGCCGCCGAGTCCGAACAGCGCGAACGAAAGGCCGGTGGCAAAAAGGCGCCACAGCCAGGGCGCGTTGGGGCGCGTGTTCACGGAGTTTGCTGCCAGTTCCATTGACGTCTCTTCCATTGGTGCTGCCAGCGGGATCGGCCGGTGAGCAGTGCGCGTATCAATTCCAGGGCGTGGGGCACCTCGGTGGGCCTGGTGCCGTTGTCTGTCGCCGCTTCCAGGCTCAATTGCCAGCGGTGGCCCGGCTTGAGCAGGAGTGCGACGGCATAAGGGAAACTCACGTCACTGATCCAGGGCTGATAGGTGACCGGCGGTTGATCCTCGCTGATCACAAGGAGTACCGCTGGAGCGCCTTCGGCCAGCAAAAGCGCGGCTTCCAGCACGGCGTGCTCCAGACCATCGCCTTCGGCAGCCAGTGCCGTCATTTCACTGCGGTCGCGCTGCTGGATCGACCAGAGGCCGACGATTGCGTTGTGCACCGACAGGCTGAATTGCGTAGGGGAAAGTGGCTCTTGGTGCGCGAGGTCGCTGAGGATCGCGTAATTTCTCGGCGTCTCGCCATGGCGGGAGGCATAAACCAGCGGCATCGGCGGCTGACCCTCAGCCAGCGGCGTAGCCACCGCGAATACCATGCGCGCCAGACGGCTCAGGCGACGGCGCTGCATGGCTGGTAGGAAGCTGACGTCAGGCTCGGCATCGCTGGTAAGGGGGCCGGGCGCCGCTGCCCAGGCCGACCAGTCGTTCGGGCTTTCCAGACCCGGTGCCCAGGCTCGCCATTGATCGATATCAAACTGGATCACGTGGGATCACCGCCTCTTCTGAAGCCTTTGTTATTGGGTATCGGTCCATGACAGCGGCTCTATGGGTAAATTCGGCCACAAAAGGTACGGGCATTATCCAATCGCCACCCGCGAGAGGCAAACGCCTCATGAGCAAACTGATAGCAGGCTGCCATCTTTACTGGAGCTTTCCCTCTGAACCTCCTGTCTTAGCGCCTTTTTTCGTAGCGGTGGCGTCAGATGCCTTGCTGTGCCAGCCAAGCGAGAAGCTGCGGTAGCGGCATGGCGCCGTTCTGTCGGGCTACTTCGCGACCGTTTTTGAACAAAATCAGGCTTGGGATCGAACGGATACCCAATTGGCTGGACAGCTGCGGGTTGGCCTCGCTGTCGAGCTTGGCCAGCCGGCAGCGCCCCTGCAATTGGGTGGTGGCCTGCTCGAAGGTGGGCGCAAAGCTGCGGCATGGCCCACACCAGCTGGCCCAGACGTCCAGCAGCAGAGGCAGATCGCCTTTTATCTGTTGGGCGAAGCTGGTTTGGGTGAGGTGAAAGGGTTTCGCTGTCAGCACCTCGGTCTTGCAACGTCCGCAGCGCGGATTCTGCCTGAGGCGGTCGGAGGGGATGCGGTTGAGCCCGGCGCAATGGGCGCAGGGCACGATGAGCGAATCGGTCATGAGCGTGCTCCAGTGAGAGGTCTTTTGTAAGTGGCGGTAGGCAATTGGATATCAAGGCCCGGCCGCCTCAGAGCTGGAGGCTGCTGATAGAAGGGCTCCAGCCGCAGCCTGCGGAGCCCTGTCAAGCTGGGTTTGCCGGGCGTCAGGCCTGGGACGCCGCCAGCGCCTGCTCCAGGTCGGCAAGGATATCGTCGATGTGCTCGATGCCGATCGACAGCCGAACCATGTCCCGCGGTACGCCGGCCTTTTCCAGCTCCTCGTCATTGAGCTGGCGGTGCGTGGTGGAGGCGGGATGGCAGGCCAGGGATTTGGCATCGCCGATGTTCACCAGACGGACCACCAGCTTGAGGGCGTCGATGAAGCGCGCGCCGGCATCGAAACCGCCCTTGATTCCGAATGACAGGATCGACGCCGGCTTGCCGTTCATGTAGCGCAGCGCCAGCCCATGCTCGGGATGATCCGGCAGACCCGCATATTTCACCCAGGCGACCTGTGGATGGCGCTGCAGATAGCTGGCCACCTGCAGCGCGTTTTCGCAGTGGCGTTCCATGCGCAGCGCGAGGGTTTCCAAACCCTGCAAAATCAGGAAGGCATTGAATGGCGAAAGCGCCGCGCCGGTATTGCGTAGTGGCACCACACGACAACGGCCGATGAAAGCTGCGGGTCCGAAGGACTCGGTATAGGTCACGCCGTGGTAGGAGGGGTCCGGCGTGTTGAGCAGCGCGAAGCGTTCCTTGTTCTCGGCCCAGGGGAATTTGCCGGAGTCGACGACAATGCCGCCGATGCTGGTGCCATGGCCGCCGATGTATTTGGTCAACGAATGCACCACCACATCCGCGCCGTGCTCGAACGGTCGGCATAGAATCGGCGTGGCCACCGTATTGTCGACGATCAGCGGAACGCCGTGGCGATGGGCGGCATCGGCCAGCGCCTGCAGGTCGATGATGTTGCCGGCTGGGTTGCCTATGGATTCGCAGAACACCGCTTTGGTGTTTTCGTCGATCAGCCTCTCCAGCGCGGCGATGTCGTCATGGGCGGCGAAGCGCACCTCGATGCCGAAGCGCGGCAGAGTGTGGGCGAAGAGGTTGTAGGTGCCGCCATACAGCTTGGCCACCGAGACGATGTTGTCGCCTACGCCGGCCACCGTCTGGATGGCGTAGGTAATGGCCGCCATCCCGGACGCCACGGCGAGCGCCGCTACGCCGCCTTCCAGGGCCGCGATGCGCTGTTCCAGCACATCGTTGGTGGGGTTCATGATGCGCGTATAAATGTTGCCGGGCACCTTCAGGTCGAACAGGTCGGCGCCATGCTGGGTGTCATCGAAGGCGTAGGAGCTGGTCTGGTAGATCGGCACCGCCACAGCCTTGGTGGTCGGGTCGGGGCTGTAGCCGGCGTGGATGGCCAGGGTTTCCGGTTTCATCGCGCATTCCTTGTTCTTGGCTGAAATGCCGCGAGGATGGAATCAAACGCCAGCGGGGTCAATGCTTCAGGGCAAGCCTAATCACAGTGGTGCCAGCGGCCAAAACAATGGAATCACCACCGTCGCAGCGCCCCACAGCAGCACGTTCAGCGGCATTCCGACTTTGACGAAGTCGCTGAAACGATAGCCGCCAGCGGTATATACGAAGGTGTTGGTCTGGTAGCCGATGGGCGTTGCGAAGCTGGCGCTGGCGGCGAACATCACCGCGACCACGAATGCCCGCGGATCGACGCCCAGCTGCTGCGCCAGGCCGATGGCGATGGGCGTGACCAGCACCGCTACGGCGTTGTTCGACAGCACCTCCGTCAGCACCGAGGTGAACAGATAAATGAAGGAGAGCATGAACAACGGCCCCGCCCAGGGCGTCAAGGTGACCACGCTGGAAACGATCAGCTCGACCAGGCCGACCTTGTCCATGGCAACGCTGATTGCCAGCATGCCGAAGATCAGGCTGAGAATCTTCCAGTCCACCGCCTTGTAGGCGTCCTCGACGTCCAGGCAGCCGGTCGCCAGCACCGCTGCCGCACCGATGATCGCCAACCCTTCGATGGGCATCACACCAATCGCCGCCAGCAGCATCACCGCCGAGGTGATGATGATTGCGATGGGCGCTTTGTCACGGCGGTAGGCACGTTCCTGTACGGTATTGAGACTGATCAGCCCGCCGTTGTCGGCGAAGCGCTTTATCTGTGTGGTCGAGCCCTCGACCAGCATGACGTCACCGAACTGCAGCTCGAAGTCGTCGAAATTGCCCTGGATGTTCTCGTCCTGGCGATGCACCGCAAGTACGTTTATGCCATAGCGCGCGGACAGGTCGAGGTCGCGCATCGGTCGGTGGCTGAAACGCGAATCGCGACCGACGATGGCCTCGACCAGGGTCATGTCTTCGTTGCTGATGGTTTCGAAGGCATCCCCGCGGTTGAAGGTCAGCTGGGCGCTGCCGCGCAGCTCCACCACATCCTTGACCTGGCCGTGGATGATCAGGAGATCGCCGGCCTGCAAGGTAAAGTCATGCTCAGGGCGGCTGAACAGAGTGGCGCCGCGGTTGATCTGCAGTACCTGCAAACCGCTGCCGCCGTTGAGGTTGGCGTCGCTGATGCTTTTGCCAATTACCGGCGAGCTCTGCGGCACTCGCAGCTCGGTCATGAAGGTACGATCCAGGCGTGGACCCAGCAGCTTGGAAAGCGTGTCGCGCTCGGGCAGCAGGCGCTTGCCCAGCGTGAGCATGTAGACCATGCCGACCACGGCGAGAATTGCCCCTGCGCCGGTGATCTCGAACATGCCGAAAGGCTCCAAGCCCGCCTTGCGCGCGACGCCATCCACCAGAATGTTGGTGGAGGTACCGATCATCGTCAGCGAGCCGCCCAGAATGGTCGCGTAGGACAGCGGAATCAGCAGTTTCGACGGCGTGGTGCCGGCGCGTCTGGCCAGCGAAATGGCGACAGGCGTGAGAATCGCCACCACCGGAGTGTTATTGAGGAAAGCGGAAATCACCAGCGCGGTGATGGTTAGGCCGGCCAGAACGCGTGTGGGACTGGTGCCCACCAAATCTCCGAGCCAGTTGCCAAGCGCATCGACGCAACCGGTTCGCTCCAGCGCGGCGGAAATCACGAACATGCAGGCGATAGTTACCGGCGCCGAGTTCGACAGCACCCCAAGCACCTCGGCCGGCGCCAGCAACTGCGCCGCCAGCAGCACCGCCACCGCAATCGCCACCACGATGTCCGGGCTCCAGCTCTCCCGTACGAAAGACACCAACACCCACAACAGCACGGCGCAGACGAAATAAAGCTGCAGCGATTCAGGGAGCATGGTTTTCCTTAGCGTGGCTACAACAGAACCGGGCCAGCGAAGCGACCCGCGGCGCACGATAGAGGGCGTGACTTAGAGTGTCTAGAAACCTTTTTTGATGTTTATAGATTATTTGGTTATTAAAGCTTGGGCCGCAAGCTGACTGATAAAGGCAAGCGGCTCCTTTCTTGCTGCGAACCTGCCATCCCGGCGCGGCAAGCATGCGAATGGCCTGTTATCGCCAATGCGGGCTACCTTGTTGGTAGGCCCGGTCGACGACCCAGGGGGCGCATCGTTGCCATGGGTACTCCCGCCCGATAGCCGGACGACCGGTAGCTGGCCGGACTGGCGGGCTGCCGGATCATCGAAGGTGCCTCAAACCATAGGCCGGAAAAACTCCAGAAGAAGGATCCAGGCGATGAGCGAGCAATCCCGCAAGACCCAAGCACTCGCAGAGCATTACCTGGGTCAGCTCTCGTCTTGGGCAAAGATCACTACGCGCCCTTTGTTCGGTGCCGTTGCGCTCTATCGGCACGATCATGTCTTCGCCATGGTTTGGCATGGGGCCCTTTACTTCAAGGTTGATGACGACTCGCGCAGGGACTACGAGGTCGCCGGCTCCCATGCCCTGGGCTACATAAGCGAAGGCGAGGAGCATGCTCTGAAGTCCTACTGGGAAGTGCCCGCCGATGTGGTAGAGGATCAGGAGCAGCTGCAACAATGGGCCGAGCGGGCCTACCGCGCGGCGATCAAAGCGCAAAGGGTGAAGGACGGCGATGGTGCTCCCGGAAGCCGCTAAGGCCGATTCGCTCGTAGAGAGGTTAAGCGTAATTGAGCGAAATCTGTAAAAGCTGGACACTGTGCCGCCAGCGTACTGCTCTACTCCTCAAAGACTTTGCATCGTCCGGCACTTGGGGAAAGCCGAGCAGCCCCAAAATTGCAGCCCCGCTTTCGCACCAGATTTCACGGTACGAATAAGCAACGCGCTGCCGCATTTCGGGCATTGCCGCTCGGCTGTCGGGTCACTACGGCGCTTTAGGTTTTGCACGTGCTCGCGGTGGGTGGCGAGGGTCGGCGCGCGGCGGCCGGTTTGCAGGGCGTGCAGCATGGCGTCGACTTCGGCCGCGCTGAATACCGGCTGCTGGAATGACTTGATATAGCGGATAAAACCGATGCCCTGGGTGACGTTGGCTGGCACCTCGGTTTTGAAGGTGCTGCCGCC